>Ga0181518_10003238_pt1 | contig 15190 bp, 7 predicted proteins | sample PEATcosm2014_Bin_28_FD_119751 | JGI IMG/M metagenome (GOLD analysis project Ga0181518, IMG submission 119751) | Peatland microbial communities from MTU Mesocosm Facility, Houghton, MI, USA - PEATcosm2014_Bin01_60_metaG | ecosystem: Environmental > Terrestrial > Soil > Wetlands > Peat | place... | reverse complement strand
TGAGCGAGTGAACATCTGAGCGGCCGTGCCGGCTACCCAAGGTATCCGCGTGAGATGACAGCGGAAACCTGAGACAATGGGCAGCTCGACTGGCGTCGCCTTCTACCAGCTCCATCCCCAACCGCAGGAGGTTCTCGCCAAGGGCCTCGAAGCCCCGGGCGCCGCGAACTACGTGGCTGCGTCGCCTGTGTCATGGCCAGGCCCGCCAAGAAGGCGAGAACCGGCTGCCGGCCAGCCTGGCCGCCATGTAACACCTCGTCAACGGTCAGCGGGCGAAGCCAACATAGCAAACGCCGACGTTGTCGTGGGCCATCTGGTTGCAGCTCCAAACGTGGGCAACCGGGATTCCAGGTCACCCTGTCGGTGGAAGCCTGACCTGGAGAATCATAGAGGTCCGAGCGTGAGGTTGCTCCTGCGTACGGAAGTCGTAGGAATGTCTTCGCTCGCAGCCAGGTTCGTCTCGCGGTCGCTTCAGGGCGATCCCTCTCGCGCCAGGCGGGCCAGTGACTTGCCCTGGGCGGACCAGATGGCCAACTGGGCCAGGGCGAATCGGTACTCGCTCTCTCCCGGCAATGACGTCTCGATCGCGGCGCGGTACCAGTCGTGCGCTTCGTCCAGCTTGCCCAGCCCCTGGGCGCGCGCACCGAGGTAGAAGGCCACCTCGCAGGACTGACTCGGGGTGGTTCCGCGCAGAGCGGTGCCGGCCACCTCGTCGTCCAGGCCCATGACCAGGCGGCCTAACACGTAGTAGCGTGCGGTTCCCGGCGAGGCGAAGTGCTGCTTGAGTACCTCCAAGTGGCGCGACGGCGGATGCCACTGCGCGGCCGCGGCGCGGAAAAGCCAGAGCACGTCGCGGGCCTCGCCCGGACCCGGCTCGTCGAGGAGCCAGAGCGGTTCCTCTTGGTGGTCAGCAATGGCGCGCGCCGCAATCTGGCCCGGCGCGCCGGCAAGCCGTTCTCGCCCCCATGCCTCGGCCGCCGCGTCCCCTTTCGCCGTGCGCACGACATCGAAATTGCGGATGGTGGCCAGCATCCGCGCCTTAGGCTCGGTCAGCTTTTCCATGAGCGCGACGGCCAGTTTCGCATCGCTTTTCCCCAGAGCCTCGATGAACGCGGCCTGGGCGTCGTTCCCCAGACCGGCCTTGAGGATCTCTTGCATAGCTGCCTCGATGCCAGGAGTCTTGTCTTGCACGAACACATCCACGAAACACCGTGCCACGGCGCCGTGGTAGTCGAGGGTGCGCAGAGTGCTCTGCTTCAGGACTCGGGCAGCATCGACCGGCTTGCCCAGACGCCACGCGACCTCGGCCAGGGCGGTGGTGGCTCCGGTGCCAGGATAGCGCGCGGCGGCTGCTTCCGCCGTGGCCTGTGCCTTCTCCGCCTGTCCCGTGATCGCGTAGAGCACGGCAGCCTCGCGCATGGCACCGCCATGGCCGCTGCTCACGGCCGGCTCGATGGCGCGCAGAGCTTCCTGGTTCTTGCCCAGCCCGTGCAACGCCTGTGCGAGATATCTGCGCGCGGTGACCCCGTCGAGCCCGCGCGGGTCGGGATGACGGTCCAGCCACGCGCGCGCCAGCCGCACGATGTCCGCCTGGCGCTGGTTGGTCCGCAGAACGTCCGCGAGGCAGACTAGTGCGTCGGCGCTTCCCGTGTCGCGTGCAGCCGCTGCCTCCATCTCGCGCAGGACTGTGCCCAGCGGGGCGAGGCCCAGCTTCGCACGAGTCTCCAGCACGCGGATACGGTCGCAGACGCCCAGTTGTGGGATCGCCAGCGCGGCGTCGATCAAGGCGGGATCGCCGGTGTACGTAGCCAGGAACACGTGGACGCCGGGAAACGCCCCGGGCGCAACCTCTGTCACGCTCCGGTACATGCGTTCGAGCATGCGCAAGTCGGGCAACTTCTGCGCGATATCGCCGGCGAGTGCCCGGTCGGCCGGCCGCGTATCCAGGCGAGACACCACGCCCCGAGCTGCTGCATAGGTCGTCGGGTTCGCCCAGTCGATTCGGTTCTGGATCTCGTAGAAGACGTCGGTGAGAGCGAGCCCACCTATGCCGGGCAGCGCCTGCACGTTCTCCAGCAGTTTCCCCGTGACCTCCTGTCCGGAATCAGACGCAACCAGGTAGTCGAACCAACGCCTGAAGGTGCTCGCCGTCGGCCCGCCATCTGCGGTCAGTGAGCGGGCGAATGCCGCCGCAGCCGGATTCGAGCCCAGTGTGTGCAGATAGTCGCGGCCCTTGGCCCGCAAAGCTGTGAACATGGAACCCCGGTAATAGGCCGCGACCGCATCTGCGACCGGATCTCCCTTGGAGCCGACCATGGCCGACACCGCCTCGTCGAAAGCCGAAAGGGCCTTGGCAGGCTCGACGCCAAGCCGGCCGAGGATGGTCTCTTCGGGGTCACTGGGCAGCGCGCGCACTCTGGCCGCCTGCTGGGCCCGCCCGCCGCCGGAGTCGCGGAATGCGGACAGCAGGACCAGAGCCGGCGCCTTGCCCGCCAGCGATCGTCGTAGCTCGAAGTCGCCCCACACGACTTTCGCCAACACCACGGGCACCACGGCGGCGTAGTCCGCAAGCCGAGCCTGCTCCCAGCGCTGGGCCTCGTCGTAGCGTCGACTAAGCAGCAAACGCCGTATCCACAAGAAGCGGACGGAGGTGTCGCTCGCGGGCTCCGCCGCCAGCGCCGCCAGTCGCGCGTCATCAGCAAACACGTATGCGCGTACCGGGCTCGTCTCGGCCATCGGCGCGGCGATGCGCTGGGCCGCACTCCGGTAGCCAAGCGCGAAGGCGAGTAGACCTCGCTGCGCCCTCTGTGCATGTCCGAGAGCCTCGTCGAGAGCAGTGGCCGCCCACGCTGCTGCAAGCAAGTGGTCGGCGGCCTGCATGGCATCGAGTACCTGGAAAGCCAGGGACACCAGTCCCACGCTCAACTCATGAATTCCCTGCGCGCGCCGGGCTGGCTCTGCCCACACCTTGGCGCCCAGACGCACGGCGCGCACCGCCGCCTCGTCGAAGAGCAGCTTGGCTGGTTCGGTCGGCGCCGCATCCCGGTTCATGGGATGGGCTGCAAGCTGGCGGCCGGCCCACGCCACGAGCATGGCATGGGCCTCGTCGAAATCGGGCAACTCGGCGAGACTGCCAATCTCGACTGCACCTGCTCCTATCCGCCAGCCGTTCTTCCACGTGACAGAAGGGGGCTGCGCCAGCGGCGCGCCGACCAGGGCGGCGATGACGTCCACGGCATCAGTAATGCGCGCATCGAGAGACAGGCGATACGCACTTTGCAACGCCTCGCGCGTGGCGGCCAGGTTCTCGCGAACGAACACCGCCGGCGCCGCGCGGGGTGGGCCACCTAGATCCAGTCCCGGAATCGGGGCCGGTTTGGGGGCAGCCCTGGGCTTCTGGCACGCCGCCAGCATGACGACTACCGTGCAGGCAACCACAAGACGCGGACAACGGAACCCGTACGCCATGCGGCCACACTACACCTTAGCGCAGCATACTCAAGCGCCGCTGCTTTTCGCGGCTTCGTTGTGGCTAGGCGATAGGGCTCGCGCCGTCCGCCGCTAGTGGATACAATGAGACGGCACGGCAAGGAGGCACGATGGACGCTGTAGCTCCCTATACGTCTTTGCGGTTCGGCACGCTGGTCTGGGTCGCCCTCGGGCTCTTCGTCCTGATTCTCTTGCTGAAGACGCTGCGCTACATTCCCAACACGCGCGTCGGCATCGTCGAGAAGTTGGCCAGCGCCAAGGGATCGATAAAGAAAGGGCTCATCGCCCTGCAAGGCGAGGCGGGGTTTCAGCCCGACCTTCTGCGCGGCGGCTGGCATGTATTGATGCCGTTCCTCTATCGCATCCACAAGGTGCCGCTGGTCACCATCCCGCAGGGCAAGGTCGGCTATGTCTTTGCCCGCGACGGACAGGATCTGCCGCCTACGCAGTCAATGGCCAGCAACGTGAAGGCCAACAACTTCCAGGACGTGCGCGCTTTTCTGGACAACGGCGGCCAGAAGGGTCCGCAGCGAATGATCTTGCGCGAGGGCACCTATGCCCTCAACACGGCCCAGTTCGTGGTTGTCACCGAGGACCGCATCACCTATTTGCCGCTCGATTCGGCCGAGGTGGAAACCTTTCGGAAAATGGCAACGGCAATTGCCGAGCGGGGCGGCTTTCAGCCGGTAATCATTCGCGGGACCGACGATGCCATCGGCGTGGTGACTGTACACGACGGTCCCGCCCTTGGCTCCGGCGAGATCATTGCCCCGACTGTGGGCGAAGATCCGGCCAAGGCCGAGTTCTTCCACAACAACTTCCAGGACGCAGACAAGTTCTTGCGCGCTGGTGGTTTCCGTGGCCGCCAGTACCAAGTGCTGACCGATGGCACGTACTACATCAACCGCCTGTTCGCCACGGTCGAACTTCTGCCCAAGACTGTCATTGAGGTGGGGAACGTGGGTGTCGTGGTCAGCTACACTGGGGCCAAGGGTGCCGACCTGAGCGGCCAGGACTATCGTCACGGGGAGCTGGTGGCCACGGGACAGCGGGGCGTGTGGAACGAGCCCCTGCTGCCAGGCAAGTACGCCTTCAATACTTACGCCGGCAAAGTACTGCCAGTTCCCACCACGAATTTCATTCTCAAGTGGACCAAGGGGGAAACCGGCAGTCACAAGTTCGACGAGAACCTTTGCGAGGTCAGCCTGATCACCAAGGACGCCTTCGAGCCCAGTCTGCCGCTCTCGGTGGTGGTGCACATCGACTATCGCAAGGCACCCCTCGTCGTCCAGCGCTTCGGCGACATCAAAAAGCTGGTCGAGCAAACCCTGGATCCGATGGTCAGCGCCTATTTCAAGAATGTCGGGCAGACCCGCACGCTCATCCAGCTCATCCAGGATCGCAGCGCCATCCAGATGCAAGCAGGCAAGGAAATGAAGGACAAGTTCGCACTGTACAACCTGGAGTTGCAAGAGGTGTTGATCGGCACACCGACCAGTGGCGCACCGGGAGGCCAGATCGAGCAGATCTTGGTGCAGTTGCGCAGCCGACAGATCGCGGACGAACAGGTCGAGACCTACGCCCGCCAGCAGAATGCCGCGGCCAAGGAGCGCGAGTTGCGCGAGGCCGAGTCGCGCGCCAAGCAGCAAACCGCGCTGACCGAGTCGGAAATTTCCATCACGGTGCAAAGCAACGAGGGCAAGGCCCAGTACGCGCGCTCGCAGCAACAGGCGGCGCAGATCCAGATCCTGGCAGGAGCGGAGGCCGAGAAGGTGCGTTTGATGGGCGAAGGCGAATCCAAGCGCATCAAGGTCATGGCCTCGGCCGAGGCCGAGCGCGCGGCGCGCGTGGGCGTGGCGCAGGCGCTGGCCATCGAGGAGCAGGTGCGCGCCTACGGCGGGCCGCAGTTCCAGCTCATGCAACAGGTGATGAATCGGTTTGCTGAGGCCATAGAGAAATCGCAGGTGGACGTGGTACCCAAGATAGCCATGAGCGGGGCCAGCGGCGGCAGCGGCAACCTGATCGAGAGCTTGCTGGGTCTGCTATTGAGCCAGAAGGTCGCTGAAATGGCAGGGGTGGAAGGGACTGCGCCACGCGATGCCACGGCGGAGAAGCTGCGCAAGCAGATCCAGGAGACCATCGAACGGACGGGCTGAACGGCTGCAGAACAACCACCACGGGGAGGTTTTGCTGCTATTCGCAACTCTCGCCGCGACTGCGATATTGATACGTCCCCGGCACCGCAGCCACGCGCGAGACAGAAGGTGGAGCCCGATCGCATCGTTGCGCTTCTGGGTGTGAGCCGCAATAATTCCGCGCGGACTGTGTAGCGTTTTGGATTTCGTCAGTCCGCCCGGATGACATGCTGGCGAAGCACAGCCGAGCTCCTCGCGATGGTCACCTCGCGCTTCGACGGGACGAAGCTCCGGCGGCGGCCCCATCCCCTTCATCGGCTACCCAATGTTGGCCGAGTTTCCCGATGAGATCCTGCCAATCGAAGCGGCGCATCTTCCGGCAATCCTTCGACAATTTCCGGTGTGGGTTTCCGGATGGCACGGGATGGTGGCACAATGGAGAACAACTCGCATGGTGATCCAGACGGTTGTCTTCGTTGCGCTCCTGGTGGTGGCCGTCCTCGGCTGGCACGCCCGCAGAATGGCTCGGCGCCTCGCGCGCGCAGAAAGGCGCCTCGCGCGCGCGGAAATCGAGCGCGACTTTCTGGAAGGCATCCTCGACGCCATCGCGGACCCCATCTTCGTCAAGGATAGGGACCACCGCCTGGTCTGGGTCAACGAAGCCGAGTGCCGCCTTGCCGGAAAGGAGCGCCAGGCTCTCGTGGGCAAGACCGACTACGACTTCTTCCCCAAGGACCAGGTGGACGTCTTCTGGCGGCAGGACGACGTGGTCTTCGAGACCGGGCACGAGAACGTCAACGAGGAGGTGATCACGTCCGCCGAGGGGGCAGTTCGCGCCATCGTCACCAAGAAGAGTCTCTGGGTTGACCGCTCCGGAACGCAGCACATTGTCGGCGTCATTCGCGATATCAGCGACCGCAAGCGCGCCGAGGAAGAGGTGCGCAGGCTCAACAGCAAACTTGAGCAGCGGGTGACGGAGCGGACGGCCGAGCTTTCCCGGGCGAAGCGCGACCTGGACGAGATCATCGATACGATCGCCGATCCGCTTTTCGTCAAGGACGAGCAGCACCGCTTTGTGCTGGTGAACCGGGCGCAGTGCGATCTCGCCGGGTTGCAGCGGCACGAACTGCTCGGCAAGTCGGACCACGATCTGTTCCCGAAGAGCGAGTCCGACGTCTTCTGGGCCAAGGATCAGCTGGTGCTGGATACCGGCGCCGAAAATATCAATGAGGAGATCTTCACGAACTTGAAGGGCGTGGTGTACACCCTTAGCACCAAGAGGACGTTGTTCATCGATGAGAAAGGTGGGAAGCGCATCGTCGGTGTCATCCGCGACATCACAGAGCGCAAGCGCCTCGACGAGCAGCTCCGGCAGGCACAGAAGATGGAGAGCGTTGGCCTCCTCGCGGGCGGTATCGCGCACGACTTCAACAACCTGCTCACGCCCATTCTCGGCAACTGCCAGCTTCTGCTTCTCGGCCGACTCGATCCGGCAGCGAAGGAGATGGTGGAAGAGGTCGAGCGCGCCGCCGAGCACCTCAAGGTGCTCACCCGACAACTGCTGGCGTTCGGACGCAAGCAGATGCTCGAACTTCGGCGGATTGACCTGCGCGACGTGGTGACGAGCTTCGAGCCGATCTTGCGCCGAACCATCCAGGAGGACATTCGCATCGAACTCTCCTTCGCGCCGGATCTGGAGACCGTGCTCGCCGACGCCGGCCAGCTTGAACAAGTGTTGCTGAACCTGGCGATCAACGCGCGGGACGCCATGCCGACGGGCGGCGTGCTCACCATCGAAGGGCGTAACGTCAATATCGATGAGGGATTCGCGAGGGCGCATCGGGGATTTCGCTCCGGGCGGTATGCCGCGCTCGCGCTCCGCGATACCGGCACCGGAATGGACCAGGAGACGCAGCAGCGGCTCTTCGAGCCGTTCTTCAGCACCAAGAAGGGCGGCAGGGGTAGCGGTCTCGGCCTGGCGATGGTTCATGGCATCGTCGAGCAGCACCTCGGGGCCATCCTGGTCCATTCTGAACTCGGCAAGGGGAGCACCTTCGAGATCTACCTTCCGTGCGCCCCTCGCGTTGGCGGGGCCGACGTCTCGGGCTCGCGCCTTCCCGGTCTTGCGATCGATGCCGGCAAGGGGGAAACCATCCTGGTCCTGGAAGACGACACGATGGTACGCGTGTCTGTCTGCAATATGCTGCGCCGAATGGGGTACAAAGTCATCGAAGCGGACAGCGCCGAGCACTGCTGCCGGCTCGCGGCCAGCCACCAGGGCCACATCGATCTGTTCCTCACCGACGTGGTCATGCCCGACATGAACGGCAGGGAAGTGTACGAGCGTCTAGCGCCCCTGCGAAAGGGCCTGAAGGTGCTCTACATGTCAGGCTATGCCGCGGACGTCATCGTTCACCGAGGGATCGTCGACGAAGAAGTGCAGTTCATCCAGAAGCCCCTGTCGATTGGGGCGCTGTCGAGGAAGATTCGCGAGATTCTTGATTCCCAGGCGGCCAGCCAGACCTGAGCGGAGTTCCATCGGCCCGCGGACTCGGGGCATGGGCGCCGCAGTCGGCACGGTCGGCTGGTCGCCGTCCTGCCCGATCATTTCCGGTCCCGAAGCCCTGGGCGAAGTTCGGCTGCCTGGTTCGATCCCCGACGCTGGACCCGCCGTATGACGGCGATTCCCAGACCAATGGCATAGAGGTAGAGAGCGAGCGGTGCCTGCGATGTGCCACGCGCGGCGAGAGCGCACGAACAGCCGCCCTTTCCTGCCTGATGGGGACCCGCACCGGCGTCTGCCTCCGCGCCACCCCCTAGCCCGGACACTCCGCCAGTACCCGTGTTGCCTCCGGCTTGCCCGGACACGCCACCGCTGCCTGCCCCACCACTGGCCGCGCTGCCACCAGTTTGCCCGGACGCGCCGCCGCTGGCCGCACCGCCACCGGTTTGCCCGGACACTCCACCACCACCTGCCCCACCGCCGGTTGGCCCGGACACGCCACCGCTGCTCACGCCGCCGCCACCCTCGCCACCACTGCCACCTCCTCCCCGACCGCCGGTTTGCGCGGACGCGCCGCCGCCCCCCGCCCCACCGCCGGTTTGCCCAGACACGCCACCACTGCTCGCGCCACCGCTACCCACGCCACCACTGTCCCCTCCGCCTCGGCCGCCGGTTGGCCCGGACACGCCGCCGCTCCCCGCGCTGCCACTACCGCCACCCCCGCCCGCGCCCCCAGAGATCCCCCCCGCGCCATCTCCAGGTTGAGCGTCGACAGGCTCCGCGCCTGCATCGCTGACTCCGCTGCCTGGACTGATGGCGAGAAGTGAGATCCCGAAACGCGGCAGATCGAAGCTCACACTCACTGACCCGCCGCTGACCGCGAGTGACTGTGGCGCGTTCAAGGGCATGGGATCCATCGCTTCCTGCAACGCCAGAATCTGGGCCGCTGAAGGTGCGGCCGGGCTGCCCTGCGATGTCCACACGGCGTAGGCGTCGCCATGGGTTTCGTCGACACGCATGTGCGAAACCGTGACGGTTGATCCGAATGCGGACGGAACCTTGACGATCACTTGGACCGGCGATGTCGCCGTCGTCACCAAGTCGTCGTGGTAGTTCCAGACCAAGACCTGGATGCTCGCTCCGTTCAGCGTCGCCATGGCGTCGATGTCGGGATTGCCCCGCACGCTGTTGGCCAAGATGGAATCCAGCGTCGCGGCGCCGCTGCTGGTAACGGGCAGGCGCGTCCCGGCTAGGCTCCCCAAGAGCTTGAAGGCACTCAGCACGGGAAGGCTGATGCCGTTGGTCGCGAGCGCACGGTAGCCGGCAAAGTACGGCGTTCCGGGAAACGTGAAGGCCCAAGTCAAGAGCCCGCCGACTTTCACGCCCATGCTTGCCTCCAGCTCAAGGGTGTGCTTCATCATGGCGATCTCGTAGGCACCGTACGCCGGCGAATATCGGTACGCATCGGCGGGCGTCGAAGTCGCCGGGCAAGCGGCGCAACCGTCGGGATCGGCCTCGGTGATATAGATGGGCGTCTGCTTGTACGCCGCCACCGCGCTCACCTGGGCAAAGCCAGTCTGGTGCAGGCTCAGCTGGTGACCGAGGTTCATCTCGACGTGCCCACCGGTGATCGTCGTGCCGCCCTTGGCATGAAAGGTGATGAGGTCGAGGCGTGTGCCCGTCTTGCCGGTCATGGCATTGGTCCCCGTCGCGCAATGCTGCAGAAACTGGGACACATAGGAACTACCTGCGCTCGCCACTGCGGGGCCTCCCAGTTGCGCCGTCGGCATTACGCCGTGGATCGCTGCCTCGGTGTAGTCGTAGAGCTCGGCGTATTCTGCGAATGTTCCGTGCCAGTAACTGTTGTCAGGTTCGTTCCACAATTCCCACAGCCACGACGATGCGACGTTCGGGTAGCGCGCGTTTACGTGAGTCGCCCATGTCGTGATGAGGCTGCCCCACTTGGTGTAATCCGTGGGCGGGTAGAAGCAACCACCATCCAGCGCGGTCACCGCCGAGTTCTGGTAAGGAGTCGGGTGCGTTGACAGCGCCTCGGGCATGAACCCGATCTCCGCGAACGGGAATGCGCCAGCTCCTGTGATCGCGTCCATGATGCCGTCCATCAACGTCCACGAGTAGACCGGATTGCCCGCGGCATCTTCGGTATAGACGTTGGTTGAGCCCCACTTCAGCGAAGGAGTGCCGTCCCCCGTGTTGAGCAGAAAGTGCGTGCGAACGTGAACCGGGGCCGTATGGGCCGTGGCCAGGGTCTTGAGCAGAGCCTCACCCTCCGGGGTCGTCGAGTAGTTGACCTCGTCGTAGCCGTGGTACGGCCAGACGCGCTCAAGCGGCGTCCCGCCCGCCGTGGCATCAACCGATATCGTAACCGTTTGCGCCTGAGCGCGAGTGGCAAACCCAGCGCTCATGGTCATTGAGATGGCAACGACAAGACGAGCGTGCTCGACGCGTTTTGTGGTCATGATTCTTCCCTACTACTTGTTTGTCGGGAACCTGCGTCCAAAAACCGACGGTCCCCGCCGCGCGCTGCAATGATTCGGATCGGTCACGCTAAGGACAGCAAGCTTGCAACAGTTATGTGCCGCTGGAGCAGCCCGACGGCTCAAGAATGTTGTCCCAGCTAGTGCCAGCCCAACGCACTTGCAGGCGCGCCGCCAGGACTCCAGAATCTTCTGGTGCGCAGCTACGCACGCAGTTCTTGAACTTCGCGAAGGAACAGACATGTCGAACAAACTACACGTGACGCGGTTCTCGCTCGCGCTCTGGGGTGCGCTGGCGGGTCTGACGATAATGGGCTGCGCCCACTCGGTGGCACCGCGGCGCGTGCGCTATGCCGACATTAACAACGGCGCCCTGCAGGGCTACACAGGAGCTGAGCCACTCATTGTCGAATTCCAGCCCGGCGACCGGCTGCCCGTGAATTTTGAGTTCACGGGCGATGACTTCGAGCTGCAACCGCAGCACCCACCGCTCGAACTCGTCGCCAAACGGCACGGCTTCGTACGCATCGGTGCCAATGGTATCCGCACAAGCCCCGATCCCGATCACTTCGACATCAAGCCAAGCCAGCCGGGAAGCTTCCGTCTGGGATTCGGTGCAGCTCAAGGGAAACCTGCCAAGCTCGACGTCGTGATTGTGGCACCGCGCCGTTGATGTTGTGCGACAAGAACTCAGGGCGTCATCGCCGATGGCGTCCCGCGCTTTCATGGACAGATTTCTTGCGGAATCGCTGCTGCAACAAATTGTAACAATCAGTCCGCCGACGGACGCTGCTGCCCAGTAACTTCCCGTGCGCGCCATTCCCATCCGGTTCGCGTTTCCCGTTGACCTAGTAGAGTGCTATCGTTCCGTGCAGTCTCTTACGCTGTAGGCGAATGACCATGTCTCAAGTCTTAAATCGGCATCGATCGGTGGCCTGCGCGTGCAAGGCTGCCCGCACAACCTGGAACGTAACGCGCTGGTTCTTCCTGGGCGCGGGCATGCTACTTGTGCTGTGGAGTTGCAACCCGCATCCTCTCACCGGAGTAGAGCCTGAAGTCACGTTCGTGCCGTCGGGCGGTACCACGGGCACCGTGACGACCTCCAGGCCCAAGTTGCCGCCAAGTCCGTTCGCGGGCGGAAGCACCGTCGTGGCCGCCGGAGGTACAGGAGGCGACACGGGCACGCCTTCAGGCGGTGCCACCACGGTCTTCTCGAACCCCGCTGGCGGGCAGCCCGGTCCAGACGCCGCCGTCATCACAGTCCTGCCTCCACCAGACGCCGCGCCGCCGCCACCGGCGCAGGAAACCTACTCCTGTCCCGCCGGCGATGTGCGCATCCACATAAGGGACGTCTGGTCGAGCACGGTGACCCCGACCATGAACACGATGACGGCTCCGCCCATGTCCGTTATCGTCATCAACCCCACGGGCGGCTACGACCAATACGGCGCGCGCCAGGATTCGGCGAACTGCTCCTGGTATTCGGTTTGCGTTCCCAACACCATCACGACATTCCAGATCCAGCCCATCGGTCCTGACGCCTGCCCTGACGGCAATCCCTCGGGCGCCTTCGACGCCTCGCAGTTGATGCCCACCAGCACGGACATCTGGCTCGACTACACCGGCCCGTCCAGCACCCTGGCCGCCGACTACAGTGCCTATCCCAACGCCACCGTCGGCCCCCAGCATTTCCGCCTGACCAACGACCAGACCGCGGTTGCCTCGGAAGCCTGCCCACAGGGGCAGCCCGATCAAACCGTGCCCAGCGGCTTCATCAAGGTCCATTTCCGCTGGCCCTGGGGTGATCCCGAGGAAACCGGATTCCCGGGCTCGGCCTGCGGAGCGAGCAAGCTGGGTCACGACACGCCCCCCTACCCCAGCAGCCTGAAGGTCACCGGCGTGGGCTGCGGCGACATGCAGGCCCTGCTCGAATTCCAGGACAACAGCTGCCCCTGGTACTACGTGCTCATTCCTACCGCCGATTGGACGAAGACCGCCGCGAACCCCGTGAACATCACCTTCCGCTACCCTGATGACAGCGTGGGCCTGTGGACGCCGAATCTGCCCCTGCCCGTCCTTACTCCCGGTGTCACCGAATACTGGATCGGCTACGCGGGCGCGCCGGACAACACGTCGGCGTCCATTCCCGTGTGCATGGACTGGTCGCAAAATCCGGAGGCGTTTTACTTCTACACGCAGAACCCTGGTCCCGGATATACCCACTGTGGCGGGTCCACTGCCCCGGTCGATCCGTGCAGCCCGCCGCTTCCACCCGGCTTCCACACCATACACTTCCGCTACATCTGGGCCGGACAGAAGACCTTCACTTACTTCCCCAAGCCCCAGTTGATGCCCGAGTGGATGGAACTGGAAGTGAGCAGCAGCAACGAGATCATCTGCTTCCGCGAGGCGGATCGCCCGTGGTTCAACTGTCCTGTGCCCGACGCGCTCTTTGTCCCCGGTGCCACCTGGCGGGCGGTGGACAAGACGCGCAACCCCGAGTGGAATACAGTCGCGCCGCGCCCCTTGGAAAACCCCACGACAGAGCCAGACTGGCTTCCGGCTGGCCCGCTGCCACCCGGCGAGTATTGGCTGCGCTGGGAGTATGGCAAACCCGATATTCCAACCAGCGGCCTGTTCAGGTTCTACAACTACTATCCGGACTCCACCAATGGCGACTGGTCCGCCACCAGCAATTGGAACGATAGCGCCTGCGCACCCAAGCCGCCGGCCCAGCCGGTCACGGTCGGCTTTGGATACGGCGGCTGGTTCCCCTATGCCAGCACGAACTACCTCTATCCCAATGGAGGATCCCTCGCGTACGTCTATCCCGACGTGGCCACGGTCCAGGATCTGTTCAACGCCTTCGTGTTCGAGCGCTACCTGATCTTTCGAGACAACTACGTCACCACCACCGACACGGTGTGCGGCCCGGGCACCGCGCGCATCAAGACCAACCCGCCCAAGACCGTGAGCGAGGGCCAGGGCTATGGCATGGCCATTGCCGCTGCCATCGGCGACAAGCCGACCTTCGATGCCTTGTGGAATTTCGTGCGTCATTACCTGTCGCAAGCCGCGGACAAGTACTGTGGCGGGCTGATGGGCTGGATGTGGGACGGCACGATTCCGTGCCGAACGCTCGATTCGCCCTGCGATCCCGCCAAGGAGAGCTGCAGCGGGAACGAGGACAGCGCATTCGATGGTGACGTCGACATCGCCATCGGGCTGGTGTACGCGGCCATGCAATGGCCCGAATACACGCAGTTCGCCGTCGGTTGGCTCACCAAGATGGAGTGCGAGATCGACACGAATTATGACAGCTGGAATTACCCGACCGAGGGCGACACCGGCCCCAAGAACTGCCAGAACTATCCCGGCCAGCCTTGCTCGTATACCCAAGGCGATGCCGCCGTGAACGTTCACATGGACTACTACCCGCCGGGGTATTTCCGGGTGTTTGGGGATTTTCTGGCAGCCCAATTGGGCAGCACCGCTCAGGCGGCCAACGGGCAAACCCACCACGATTTCTGGTACAAGGTCGCCCAGACCGTCTACGTGATGCTTGAGCGGTGCTACAACCAGGCGGGATTGCAGCACGGCTTTGTCGGCTACGAAGGCACGCTCGACGCGCCTTGCTCCAATGTTGGTGGCTCGCAACCGTATGAATGGGAGCGTGCGCTGTGGCGGCTGGGTATCGACGCTGCCTGGTTCGGCAACGACACCAGCTTGCCGGAAGCCGCCCCCAATTCCTCACAGTACGAACCGACCAAGTCCAAGATGCAGTCGGAAATCGACCACGTTCAGGACTACTTCAACAATTTCTACGTAAACAACCCGCCCGAGGCCGGCGCCAATCGATTTTCGACCATCTGTGATTCATTGCCACCCAGCGGCGTGATCAGCGGGTGCGATCCGGGCTTTGGTCACAACTCCTATACGGTCAACACGGCTATGTGCGCCTACGCCAGTGTGTTCAACGACGGCGGGGCCACGACCCTGAGCATCCGGCAGGAAGCCATCGAAGAGTCCATATCCACGACCGTCGAAAATGATGCCTATCTCCAGGAACCGCTGGGCGTCTATTCCATACTGTTTCTGACCGGCAACTTCCCCAATCCGATGACTGTCCCAACGCAGTAGCTGATTGGGGCCGCGGCTAGGGCGTGCGTTCGGTTGGACAGCCGTGGACGGCTGAGAACACGGAAGGGAGTGAGGAGGACCCAGAGTTACTTCGCGGCCGCACTCACGCAAGGCCCTCCCCACGCACATTCAAGTGCGCTAGAAGGGCGCATGTCTCGCCTTCTGATCCATCTTGCCGCGACCCTTGCCGCCGGGGTCGGAGTCGCCTGTCAGCGTGCACCTGCGCCCGCGCACGCGGCGGCGCCTTCGTCTTCGTCGCCCGCCAAAGTGCCGCAGTCGACCGCGCCACAACTGGATGAGTCCGGGCCGCGCGTGGATCTCCTGGCCAACCGAGCCCTGTGGCACATCTATCAGCGAGGGCTGGTCATTCCTTTTGCCAGCGAAGGATTCCGCAAGTACAGCCAGGAATACACCAGCCCGTGGCG
>Ga0181518_10003236_pt1 | contig 15195 bp, 20 predicted proteins | sample PEATcosm2014_Bin_28_FD_119751 | JGI IMG/M metagenome (GOLD analysis project Ga0181518, IMG submission 119751) | Peatland microbial communities from MTU Mesocosm Facility, Houghton, MI, USA - PEATcosm2014_Bin01_60_metaG | ecosystem: Environmental > Terrestrial > Soil > Wetlands > Peat | place... | reverse complement strand
GTAAACCGCGTTCGCAATGACTCCCGAGCCATCGATCGTGATCTTGCGGTCCTCCCATTTCACAACGGATGCCATTGTGAGGATGGCCTCGCTCTCCAATGCCGCGAGTTGTGGCGGCACAAATGGCTTGATGAGATCTACGAACCGCGTGGTCCGCGGCTGGATGTGCAGAGATATTGCGGTTCTCCTTGTCGACAGCGTAATGCCGCTACTCTCAACCAAGGCGTTGAGCGCAACAGAGAGAATCTTCAGCGTTTCCTCGGCAGTTTCCCAACTCACTGAATCCTGGGTGAATGTGCAGGACGCAGGCCCAAAAAAGAACGCGGCACGCTTCAGAGGAAGCTTGAAATTGATGCCCTGCTCCGACAGTTTCCCCACCGTTCGAATCTCAATATCGTCCACGTTCGGATTCCACGGATTAAGGGATTCAAAAATGGTCTGAACAATCGTTGCGCGCTTCTCAGACCAAACTGGAATGGCAGGGCGCGCGTAGTCGATCTTTGTCTCGAAGACCGACACCGGAATCGTGATTAGCTCGGCCATGTTTGCCCTTCTCAAGATTATAGCTGAGGGAGGGTGCAGGAAAGGCGTATCCGACATCCTGCGATCAATCAGCCTCCGCTCGCGCATGGTGCCGGCAGTCCGGCGGTGGGCAAGCGCGCGATGCCGATTCCCCCAGGCAGACGCCGCCGCGGAAATAGAGTGAGATTTCGGCAGAGCTGCGTAGGATGGCCCGTTCCGGCCCGGTAGGAGGGTGTAATGGTCCATTTGGCGCGATGCCAGCTAGTATCGCGCACCCTGCAGATTAACATCCCCTTGATTCGTCCGTCCACCCTTGGGTGACGTGTCTGCTCACGAACGCGAAAAATTGGGCGTCATGGGGGAGATCGTGGCAACATAATTGCTCGTTCGAGAATCGGGAACTCGTTCCGAATGACCCCATGTCATGAAAAACTCGTACCCAAAGGCCACCGGTTCGAGGAGCCGAGTGGGGCGATGCAACACAACGACGTGTCAAAAAGGCAACCATGATTGTTCGGCGGGGGCTAATGGCATTTACGCTGGCCGCCAATTGTTACTTGGTTTCTGCTCAATCGCCGGTGGTTGAGGCAGGGGGAATTGTCAACGCGGCGTCTTATGCCCAACCGGTCGCTCCGGGATCACTTGTCGCAATCTTCGGCACGAATCTGGCACAGCGTGTCAACAGTGCCATGACGATACCGTGGCCGACGATCCTCGGGAGTACGTCCGTATCGATCAATGGGATCGCTGCGCCGCTTTACTACGTTTCGCCAAACCAGATCAATGCGCAGGTCCCTTCGTCCCTGGCGTTCAGCTACGGAGGTTACACGACCGCAAGCGTCGTAGTTACGACCGCAGTGGGCTCAAGTACACCAGCAGCCGTTTCGATTCTCGACGAGGGACCTGGAGTATTCACTACTGACGAAAGCGGCTGTGGCCATGCAGCCGCTCTGAATATCGCGCCGGACGGAAGTTTCTCTCCGAACTCCCCGTCGAACAGTGTCGCACCAGGGGATTTCATTGCCATCTTTGGAACCGGCTTCGGGCAGAGCTACTTTCCACCCGCCGACGGCACTCCTCCGGCAGTTGCACAGCAACTGGAGAATGCCGGTAGTTTCACGATGAATGGGAGCGCTTTTCTACCGCTGGAATACTTTGGCCTCGCTCCGGACCTGGTCGGTCTCGATCAGGCCAACGTTCAGATTCCGGCCGACATGCGGGAAGGATGTGCGGTTCCCCTGGCAATCGCAGGCGCATCTTTTCTGAGTCCGACGGTGACGGTCAGCATTTCCCCGTTACGCGGCCAGTGCACCGACCCCCCAATTCAATCCTATGGAACTATCACGCTAGCGAGAACCATCGCCACGGGCACCAGCGAAGATGGAGAAACTGATACCCTGACCGCTTCCTTTCCCTCCGGTCCGCAGCTGACGCGGCCCGCCGACAGTCAGACGCCTGTGAACGGCTACGTTACGAACGTCATTCAGCCGGCTGGGCCCAGCCGCGCATGTGCGGTACCAGGCTACGACCAGCTTTCGGCTGGTGCGATCGTGGTGAGTGCGCCAAACGCGTCGGCCACCGCGGAGCCCACCACAGTAGCGAGTTCAACTACGTATTCCCTGAATCTTCCCGTTGGCTTTGTCACTGGCGGCACTTACAACATCTCCGCTGCGGGGAGCGCTGCGATAGGAGCATTCCAGGGGAGTATGATGGTCGATTCCCCGATCCAGATTACAGCCGACTCCATCCCAACGGACACTTCTAGCGGCGAGCCACTTACAGTGCAATGGACCGGCGGGGCCGCAACCAGCGTCGTGAAGGTTTCGCTGGTTGCTAAAACCGGCCTGACTCAATACACGGCATATGGTTACACCGCCGCCACCGCCGGTTTCTACAGCTTCCAGCCGATCTGCTCCGGAAATCCGGTCTCGGCCGGCGGAAATGGCGTTGTCTGCGGCTTTGGCTTACCGGGGTTAAGTGAGGTGGTGGTGGAACAGGTGCCCGCTGCCGATCAGGTTTCCACCTTCCGAGCCAGTGGAATTACGAGCGATATACGCACCTATTGGATCTATCGCTACGTCATCGGCATCGGTCAGAACTGAATCATCGTTGCTGGCTTCATCACATGCGGTTGGAGGAGCGCCGCCCGATGGCGCAGCCGGAGAGTTGGCGGAATTGAGGCGAAGGGCGTGTTTGTGATTGACGGAAGAGCAGGCACCGGCGGGCTTGATTCCGTGAGTGTCGACGTTCCGTCTGGCTGCCAAAATGTCCGCTATGATATCCCGTCGAGCCAACAACGCCGCAGTGCCCCACGCGCCAAACCGCCAACATCCACCCTAAGGCGCGGGGCTTCAGGGGCACCGACGTGGTACATTTCTGCCCTTTTTGTAACTGGCCAAAAGCGCTACCGGAAGTTACCTTCGGAAAGGCCCGTTTTGTGGGCATTAACCTTCGCCATCTACCCTTGTCGCAGACGATCCTTTTCGGCCAGACAGGATTCATCATATTACGCCGCAGCGGGCGTGGCGAGCCCTGCCAGCGTGTCGCAATAATTCCAGGGCATCCATTCCGACGGCTTCTGTCGCAACTCGTCGGCGTGGCGCTGCAATTCAGTCAGGTACTGGAACGGGTTAGTTCCGTTCAGTTCGCAGGTATGGATTAGACTCATGAACAGGTCACCCACTCCGGCGCCGTTCAGGGTCTTGTAGAAGAGCGCGTTCTTGCGGTTCAGAATCGCCTTCTTTAAAGCCCTTTCTGCGATGTTGTTATCGAGCGGTGCGCCGGGTTGTTGCAGGAACAGAGTTAGCTTCGGCCAGTGATTTAGCAAGTAGGTGATGGCTTTGCCCAGTCCGGAATTCGGCTCAGTCTTGTGCTCCGCCAGTTGTGTCTCCAGCCACTGGTGCAGTTCGGTCATCAATGGACCGCTATGCTCCTGATGGAATCGCAACCGGTCTTCTGCCGACAGTTCCTGCTGCCGCGCCAGCGCGTCGTTGTGATAAACACCGCGCAAGGTTTCCAACACGTAACGGCATTCCTCGGGAAAGTTGTCCCCCACTTCTATAAACTGCCGTCTTCCATGGGCGAGGCAGTGCGCCAGCAGGATCTCGACCCCTTCCAGCTTCGGCGTGTTGCGCGACAATGCGTCGCACATCTGGATGGGTGCGGGAAGCTCGCGGACGCGCCGTTTCAACACATCGGCCATGTTCTCGCCCGCGTGCTTCCATCCCGTAAAGTACAGCGCGATGCGCCACACCCCTACCATCGAGACGATCCCGCTGGTGAATGTGCCGGTGCGTTTGTCGCCCGGTTCGCGGGCCAGGCGCAGTATCCGCATGCCAGTGTCGTCATTGTGCAACACGCCTCCTTGCGCCGCCTGCCGGATCAACTCCTCCAGCGCCGGGCGGATCCACTGCGTGGCGGCCTCCAGGAGCTCCCATTGCGTCGCGGCGGACAAGGGCATTCCCAGTTGTTGCTCCAGCCTTTCCAGCCGGTGAAAAGGCACTCCCGTACCGTACTTCATCAGGGCGATCATCGCCACAGCCGTGGCATCGTACTTGTCCGGGCCCGCAGTCGTCGGCGCGTCGGCTGTGAACACCTGCCCGCAGGCGTTACAGCGCAGCCGCTCCATCTCGAACACGGTGGCTTCCAGCGGCGCGTGCCCCACGAATCTGACCAGCGTGGCCGGCTCTTTCTGCCGGTATACCTTTCCGCGACGGCATTCCGGGCAAAGGTCGCCGGTATGCAACGCGGCGTGCGCTAAAGCAACCCTGCGGGCGCCCCGAAACGCAGCGGCACTATGGCGCCCATGACCGCTCGCAGCAGGTGCGCTGTTCTCCGTCTGGCCCGCGGGCGCTGCATCCCGTGGCAGAACGGCGCTGCTCTTCTCCGTACTCCGTTTTGGCATCAGCCTCTCGGCCATGGCATGTAGCGCGGTTTTAAGCTGCTGGCCTTCCGATGCGCTCAGCGGCGCACGCGTGCTGCGATCAATAATCTGATCCAGCTCGTCCAGATTCACGTCGATCCGCGGTCTCATCCTCATAACTGGGTGAGGAATTCGCGGAACCGCGGCGTCAGGGGATAGCCCAGCACCTGTTTGAGCGAGCGGTTCGGCACATAGCTGTTGGATTGCTTGCCGCGTCCCGTCGTCTGGCCTAACAACAGCCAATTGGCCGCGCGGTAACAGGTTCCGCGGAATCGTTCCGGATCCACGAACGTTTCCAGAAAGTAAATGGGATGCCCGTACATCCGCTGCCAGTCACCGGAGATCTGCTTCGCCATGCGGCCCAAAATGTGCGACGCCAGATGCGGCACCCGCACCCAAGGCAGAATCAGAAACCGTGTGTTGTATGCGATCAACCGGATGTTACGGCGCCGCACCTCCTGGTTCCAGCCGATGTAGCGGTCGCGCGCGCCAATGTGTCGCGGTGCGCTGGACCACGCCACACATGCCAGCGGCCGGCCTTGCGCCCATACCAGATACTTCAGGTGCTCCCCCACCGGCTGCTCGTAACCCAGATAATGATGCTCCTCCAGCAGGCTGTTAAACAACGGCTCATCCCCGCTACGCCGGACCTGCACAAACTCCAAGGGCTGGAACTGGCCGAGACGGCCTTCCATCGGCGTCCTGTCGATCAGCACGGGAGCCGGCTGCACCCGCCGCGCCAGCGGGTTATGCGGCACGTACCTCACCGGTGGTAACTCGATCTGCCCGGCGCGCTCCAGCGTGAGTAACAGGCCCCGGCACACCATGTCGCGCAAGGCGCCGTTGGCCTGTTTCCATTGCCAGGCTTCGCATAGCTTCTGGGACAGCCTGCGGCGGCTCTCGCGTGGATGCGCCGCGATCAGTTCCTTTATATAGAGGATGTCCGTAGTGGTGATCGCCCGGCCCCGGTACTTGAGTTCTGCCATCAACAGCAGTATGCACCTTCTCTTTTTGGAACGCAAGGGGGTAGGAATGTTTTTTGCAACCCTTACTTAATCGCGTTCACCCGTCGCCACATCGGCGCCGCCCGTACACGCGACAGGTCACCGGCCGCCATCAACAACTGCGCCTCGTAGGCTTCCAGCGGCTTGGCAGCCGCGTCGGATTCCGGCCACCATACGAATCTCCCCTTGGAGAGCCGCTTCTGCGCCAGCCAATATCCCTGGCCGTCATAGCTGAGGAGACGAATGGCCCTCCCGCGGCGGCTGCGAAACACGAACACGCATCCGGAAAATGGATCTTCGGCGAGCTTCTCCTGGCAAAGCCGCGCCAAGGAGTCAATCCCCTTGCGACCATCGACGGGTTCGATGGCCACCAACACCCGCATCTGCGCCGTGATCTGGATCATCCTTCCGTATCCCGCCAGGCGCGCAGCAATCCGGCCCAATCCGGCGGGGCGGCCGCCTTCCAATGGATGCGCATCTTGGCTCCGCCCGCGGACTCGAACTCGATGACGCAGCCCTCCAGCGTCGCCGCTTGCGGCGCGATCAGTTCAACGAATGCCGGCTTGGCTACCTTTCGTCGGACGCTTGGAACTCCGCCGAGTCGTTTCTTCAGCCCCATATAATCCAGCCGCAGCGGGTGCGCGACGGCGTACACACCATGCTGCCGGGCGAGTTCAACTGCAGCCTGCCAAAGTGACTCTGGCAGCTTGGTCCGCTGTGACTGGGTCCTACGAAACTGATCCAACTGGCGCTGCAGTTGCGCGATTGGTTCGGGAATGGATAGGGTGCTTTTGCGGTTCACGATCAGCCGCTCCTCAGCGACTGACTGAACTTAACAGGACGGGCTAGCCGGCGTCACGCACGCTTGCCGAAAGCTCACGAAATAGATAACGAGAAGTCGGCTTGGCGACGGTAATGGGCCGAATGTGGCAAGTTGACGTGTAGCGCAACTTGTTGAAGAGCCCTTTACACGATGCTCCGGCCGGTTGGTCGGACACCAGGAAACAGTGAGCGTGCCGGCGACTCAAGTACGCGACCGGGGCCCCGCTCTTAACCATGCTGTCAACAAATGCAACCTGTCAACTAGAGAAAACGGAGAATTCCGCGCCGAATCCACCGGGGCGGGGCGCTCACCGTTGGTTCGGCCGCGCACACGGCCACTCAAGGTGGAGAGTCTCCGAACCGCAACATGCGCGAAATGTTGGGGATAGCGGGGCGCTTTCAAGGCAGTCCGATGCTGTCAACAAAACTGGCCTTTGAGTTCGCAACAAAATGTTTGGCTCCCCAAAAACCATGGTTTCCAACCACCTCTCCGTTCCTAAGTCATTGAAGATACAGATGCTTGGTTCCCCAAACGCTACACGACTATAGCGCTGAGGGCTCATCTAGACGGTGTATCGAATCGATCGCCCGAAGCTCGAAGAAGAGTAGAACCGTCACGGCGACCTTAACATGCGTAATAGGGTCGGGAGGCTGTGGGTGCTGTTCGCCTTCCCAAGGAAGGCATTTCGATACGGTCGCACCATCAAAGTTCAGCTCGTGAGCCGCCATATTACGCAATTTGTTGATGCCTCGGAACAACCGAATGTGATCTTCCTCGGGTGCGTATAGCCCGATGTACATCGAAACTAGTTGTGAGAATGTCCATCGCGCATTGGGTCCCGAGATCACTTCAGGACGTGTAAACTTCTTTGCGACTCGTTCGGTGAGGGCGCGCTCGATAAGCAGGTGACCGTGTAGAACAATCTGCAGGAGGTTCTCGCCAGCGAAGAGTTCCTCCATCAATGAGGTGGTAGCATCATCGAACATCGTGGATGTGAGCCGGTGGGAGACTGAGTGGCCGTCGAGTTTGCTGATGGACATTAGACCCCCTCTGTAATCGCCTTCTTCCAGTTGGACACACCTTCAAGAAGTAGTGCCACCATGCTGAGGCTGAAGAAGCCCGGAGCAACCGCCCACCACGAACGTCGGAACTCACCCAGATATACCGCCAGACCAATAAGACCCACGAGCCCGATGGCTCCGACAAAAGTCTGCAGAATGGCTTCCTCCTTGCGCATTGGCTTGGCCGCTGCTGGAGGTTCCGGTGACACTCGTCGAAAGCTGCTCGGTTGGAAATTGACCTTGAAAGTGGGAACAGAGTTCGGCGTCACAACTTCGACCGGGATGGCCGTGAGTAGGCCGTGTTGTATCGCCTTAAGCTGGATAATTCGCTCTCTCTCTATTTCGTAGGAAAAGCGGGGCAAAACAACGCCTTGCAGTAAGTCTAGTGGGTTTCTGGGTGGATGGTGATGAGCGTCGGCAGGCCTGATGCGCGATTCATCCACGACAGCAACGTCCTCGTAGTGCAGAATCGATGCCAGGGCCTGCGCGCAGCCGCGTGGGTCATCCAGTTCATCCGAGAAGGCGTCGATCTGGTTCGACAATCTCGTAGCCCGAAATTGAAAGAAACCACCGAGGATGGCAAGCATTGCCGTCGTCATCCCGAACATTGGCTTCCACAGGTCCTGCTGGTCCTTGGGCATCAAGGGAAGGATTTTGTCTGGTATGAACGCCGCAACGGCTGCCGCACCGCCAGCAAGCCACGATATGGTCTTCATGCGGTGCAGCGGCCCCACGCCCCGGCGTTTGGCAGTCGCTACCTGCTCGGTAGCTTTGCGTGCGGCCTGCTCAGAGAGGACGAGAGCCTTCACTTCATTAAGAGCCTGCGTATTCCGAATGAGCACAAGAGCGCGACTCTCACCGGCTGCCGCGAGGGCGATTTCGTGCGCTTCGTTAATCTCTGCCTGGCGATCGCCGTCCCCGCCGACCTTATCAGGATGGTGCAGCTCGGACAGTTCGTGATAGGCCTTGGTAACCGCAGCTTCGTCGCTGTCGGCGGCAATACCGAGCACTTGAAAGGCTTGCTCGACGGTCATGGCGATGGAAATTTATTCTAACCGAATGCACGACCGATGTTGAGCAATGGAAAATGTTCCGCCAGCGAGGATCAATAGATGAACGAGCGGTCATCGCTCGTCGGCAGGGGTATCGGCCACCCGTACAGGCAGAGATGGCCGTAAGCCCAGAGCTTGATGACCGGCAGCCCGAGTCGGCTTGTGTTCACGAACTCCCTTCGCCACGGGCAGGTACCGTAGTAGAAGCCCGTCAGATAAGGGCAGTGGGCTTGGTCCCAGGCGAGTTCCTTCCACGGGTACGCAGCTCCTGGTCGAGGTTGTGATTGATTCCCGGATACTGGTAGCCCTCGATGAGGAACGCGTCGAACCCGGAGCCCGAGCGTGCCATCCATTGCGACGGCAAGTTGATATACCGCAACAGCTTGCAGTTGTCCGGGCCGTTTACGTCCATCGGCCACAGCAGTTCGAAGGCGGCCGACGCGCACTGCGATAAGACGTAGCTCTGGATCGCGGCCACGTAGTTGTACAGGCGTGTCCGCAGGAAGTTCGCGTCGGCGTAGCTGTTGACCGACGGATCGTCGTTCGCCGTGTGGAAGGCGGCCAGCGCGCGGCCGAGCACCGACTGCGCTGCGGCCTGCGTATCAGCATCGTAAAACGCCATGCCGGAAGCGTTCGCCTGGAACCACCAGAGGATTTCGCCAAACTGGAGCTTCGGCGTGAGTCCCGCCGCCAACATCAGGCCGGCCATCGCGGCGTAGGCGGCCCCATGTAGTTCCGCGGCCCGGAACTGAACGCGATCTGCGAACTATTCAGCGTCCCGAATCCGGTTGCAGTTTCCACCGCTGTTCCGTCGGGGAAGCGTTGAACCCACACCGCGCCACCGCCTGGATTGTCTGGCGGCTGCACCAGTTCCTGCGAAAACGAGCAGACCACATCTATGCTGTTCGCCTTGAGAAGGCTGAAGAAATCCGTGTTCCAATCGCGGAAGGCCCGGTTGAGCACCGGCGTTTGGGTCGGATCGATCACGCAAGTCACGCCGTAGGTTCCACCCTGCAGATCGCCGGCCACCGTAGCTTGACCGCTGCCGGTGTTCGAGGAGGGCAGTTGCGTGTACACGTGAAATTGCCAGACGCTGGAAAACGAATGGGTGATCGTCAGGACGCTGCCGGTGGCCGAAGCCCAAGCACCGTCGAAGATGGCATTGATGAAATTGGCGAAGTGCCGCGCGATAGTGTTGCTGCTGTCCTGCCCGCCGAAAACCGTTTTGCCGATGGCGGAACCACCAACGTGCAGCCAAACGACGTCCTGATCGTTCCAGTTTCCAGAGAACGTGACCGTGCATCGCGGGTAGGACGGATTGGACGCCACCGATTGCTTCCACCAGAAGACGCCGCAGTAGTGGTCGATCTCGCCCAGCAGCCCGAGCTTCTGAATGTTCCACACCAGCCTCTGCGGTGACATCTTGTAGGTGTTGTCGGTATCGAAGTCGGTCGCGACCGCCACTGCGGTAGTCGTCACGACCGGATCGGGAACGTCGCTCGCCACGGCGCACTCGAGGAAGTCGAAATAGAAGTACCAGCCTTGTCTCGATGCGTTCTTGTTGCCCGAGAGCGTGATCACCACCTTGTGCTGACCTGCCGCGACACCGGAGAAGGGCAACCGCCGCGTCTGCGATGTGGTGGCTGCGGATAGTAGCAGTCGAGCGTGGCGGTTACGATGCCGGAGGTGGTATCGAGGCGCGTGCCGACGTAGATAGCGTGCGTGTATTGGCAGTGCGTCTCGATGGTGAGGCGGGCCCCGGCAACCGCCGCGCGGAGCCGGTGGAAAGATGGACAATTAGAGGCGGACTACCGGAAACCCTTTGACATGCTTGCAGTTGTGGTTGCGGCCCAGAATACCGGTGGAGAGGCTATTGCCAAGAAGTAGTCTAAAATGAGAATTGGCTCCACGAGTTTGATTCGAACGGCAATTGACAGAGGCGGACACCGAAAACCTCCACCAGGCCCGTTATGACTGATCGGACACCATTTTCCGGCAGTTTCACCTATGCGTCATTGTATGGAGAGCATTTGAGAAGGCCGCGTAGTGCCGGCACCGACACTATTTCCCTGAAAGAAATGAGGATGCGGGCTTGTCTGGTGCGGTAAGTGTCCGGCTACCGCACACCCCGTGTCCGTCTACTGGACATCCTCAGGGCATCCCACTCCCGGACTTGGCGCCAGTTGATTCCGTATTTGCTCGCCATGGACCTATTGTTCGCACCGCGGCGGCCGCGCTGGCGAACCAGCACTCCAACACGCTCCGCTTCGTTGAGCGCCCCGGCAACCGAGCTTTTGCTCAGACCCGTTCCGTAGTCTCTCCACTTCCGCTTAATGCGGACGCCCTCGGAAAACTCCCTCAGGCTGATGACGACCATTGTGCCGTCCCATGTGTGGCTCACGTGAGCCTGCCGCGATGCTGGATCGTCTGCGATCGAACGTACGGCGATGTAGGAGACCACCTTCCAGGCATTGGCTGTGAGGCGATCCATAGAGACATCTGCCAACATGCACAACGCTGCGAACGCCGACTGGCATGCTGGTCGGCGACGACGACTACTTGGCGCCAGGCCGCCCGGTAAACTGCGGGATCGCGGCAACTTCGCGCGGCTCGCCGAATAATTCATCGATTGTCGCTTCAGATTCCGCCCGCGTTGGCAGCCGGCGTATTGGGAGTCGCTGGTGTTTTTTCATTCGCTCTCCTGATTTCGTCGGGTGGGCCGACATGGCCGGAAGGTTCGGCGCGGCCGGTATTATTTCCGAAGTTCGAGCCGGTGCAGCGGGCGGCCCAGCGACGCGTGGAACCGTGAGCAGAGTATCGGCCATGACGCTCTTTTCTCCCGTGGAGTCATCGAGAGGTGTGATTCTCCGCGACTCCACTGAAGTTTGCGCCGAATCGCGGCAGAAAGCAAGCACTATCTAGGCCAGATAGCTGTACTATATCGGAAGGGAGGAAAACCCGTGGCGATCAAATCGCAAACGCCCGTAAATCAGCTCGATGTGTTCTCTGTCGTGCAAGCCGCCGAATATATGGGCCTTCACCCGCGGACGGTCGTCGAACTTTTGCGCAGAGGCGACTTGGTGGGCCGGCGCGTCGGCAAACCGTGGAAAATCCATCGTGACGCAATCCGCGATTATCTGATGTGCAAGCCTCGAGAGCGCAGGCGGCGCCTGAGCCCTTCGCGCAAGCGGCGGACATGACCTCGGGTTCTGAGAAGTTGCGAATGCCGAAACCGATTATTAAAAGTAGATTACGAAGCAGCAAGCGGCCGATGCGATCGGCGTGTTTGGCCTGGCATCTCAGATGGAAGGGGACGCAAGACTCCAACTCGAAGGCCTTGTCGTTGGACCGCACTAGGTAGGCCGTGCGGCCTCACGAACAAATACAGACAGACAGAGCTGAAATCGATGTGGATCTCTCTTTCTGATCCCGACCAAATCGCGGCGGAGGTCTGCCAAATCAAATCTGACTATTTGGAGTGGCTCACTGATCCCACGAGGACCGTTTCTGGCGACCAAGAGTGGCTCACCGATCCCACGAGGCCTAGTGCTTGTGACCAAAGACGGATTGAGATGTACGTAGCAATTCTGGACTCCCGCGCCCGCGCATGCCTACGTACCATCGACGACAGGCCGCGCGCCCGGGCTTATGCAGGCTGGTTGCGGTACGACACGGAGGTCTTCATCCGCGAGGAATCACAACGGGTCAGCGACATCCTCGGGGATTCGCTTGAATGTCGCGCAGTTAGGCGGTTGTTGTGCGAGCTTGGATGTCGCTTAGAAGCACGATGCCTACATTGGGAAGGCCAAGCAATTAGCAAAGTCCTCCCTAGAGACGCTCGTGCCAAGCGAGCGGACAACGCCCTTGGCCAACTGCGGCTGGAAGCGATGGACAAAAGGGCAAACGATGACGCCTGGGAACAATTCCGGCCGGAATGTTGCTCGTTGTTGCTCCATGCAGAGGCCGACCTCCATGGGCATTTCAGAGTCGACTCGAACCCTGCGGAACCGTCAGCGCCGAGGTGCGGCCGACCCACACCCGTTTCGAATCCGGCAAGTAGTCGGGAAGAGGGCCTCCAGGCGTTTCTTGCGGCACATCCTAACGCCACCTTGGCAGACATCAAGTATTCGGCGCGCGTGTACACTGCTGATTTCCAGGATTGGCGCAACAACCGCTTAAAGGATCAGTCCGTGATGTCCGTGCGAATCGAAGACGTCCTCAGCGGGACCACTCAGCTAAAGAAAAGGCCGCGCAAACGACGCCCAGAATGATTTTCCTACCTTTCCTACCGTTTCCTACCGCCTTCCTACCTCATTTTGGATCTTGACCTCTTACCGTGTTGGCGCGGTTTGATGAAACTACGAGGTCGTGCCGATGACGCCGAGATATGCAAAGGTAAGCGAGATAGCCGACAGGTTCAGGGTTTCCGTTGATGCAGTCTATCTCTGGATCAGGCAAGGAAAGATCCCGTCCGATTGCGTGGCCCGCATCGCAGGGACCGTCCGCGTTGATGAAGAACAGTTTGAGCTGTGCCTTCGCTCGGGTGCGCTATGCCAGCCGCGCGGACGGAGGCGGGCCATCACAGATGGGCCGGCGTCCGGCCTGCCGGTTACTTCCACGATGGCCGAGGACAGCTTCACGACCGTTGGATACGGACCCAGTTCCGAGCACAGGTGGACCAGCGAAACCGGCCGTGTCAAATCCGATCACCCATTCAACCCAGAAGTGATTGCTTCTTCCACGTAATTCGGGGGGAGTTAATTACCAGTTGAGACAGTGCCAGTTATCGGGCAGTACAAATGGCAAAACAAGCCAGCAAATCGAAGGTCGCGATCCGGAGGATGATAGCGTCTGAAACCATTGCGGCCTCCGAACACGAGGCTGCCGAGCGGGTTCTGGCGCGATTCGTGGCGCTTGCGTATCTTAGCGATCACCCTGATGTGGCCACAGACCGGACTAACGCGCGGCCTGGCGTCACGGTTCCCTCTTCTTCTGTGGTACCATTCGTGGCGCCGGACGGTCTCCACGACCGAGGTGACACGACATGAGCGACATAGGACATCTATTGCATTCTCTGATGGGAGAACCGCACGCCGGATCGTGCGTTCCCGACGAAGCGCCAAGGAAGGCCTTCGCCTGGGCGCGTGTTTCCACCGGCAAACAGGAGGAGCGCGGACTATCGATTCCCGAGCAGCTGCGCGAAATACGCAATTACGCAGAAGCACACGGGATCGAAATTGTGGCCGAGTTCCAGGAGGCCGCCAGCGCTTATCGCTACCAAGCAAGGCGTCACGAATTTCATCGCATGATTGAGCGCGCCCGTGCAGACCCGGGAATCTGCATGATCATCGTACATGATTTCTCGCGGTTCGGCCGCGACAGCAGTACGGCCAAGAGTGATAAGCAGGAACTTCGCCGCGCCGGCGTGGAGGTGATCTCCGTTACTGAGCCGCGGGTAGACGAAGACACCGCCGCCGGGGTCTACATGGAAGCGATTACCTTCGCTAAGAACGAAGCGTACAGCAAAGAGGTCGCATTCCACACCCGCAAGGGCTGCCGCGCGAATGTACAGACCCGCGACGCCGAAACCGGTTGGTGCTTCAAGAACGGAGGGCAGCCACTTTTCGGCTACCGCGCGGAGAGCCTCCAGCGGGGCGAGGTGAAACGAGGTCGCCCGCTTGTGAAGATCATCTGGGTGCCGGACAACACGATTATCGCGGGACGTCCGATGCACGAATGGGCACGACACTGCCTGGTGGAACTCGCCGGCAATGGTGCATCGCTTGAGGAACTTCGTCGCTTCTGCGAGAAAACCGGAATTCCTGGCCGCCGGAAGCAGTACTGGGGAATCTCGACCTGGCACGCCCTATTGCAGCCGAGCGTGCTCATGCAGTACTGCGGATACGCCGTGTGGAACGTACACACGAAGACCGGACGGGAGCGGCCCGCAAACGAATGGGTCACGGTGGCTAGGGCGCACGAAGCGCTCATCACCGAAGATGAGGCCAGGAGAATTGCCGAGGTGCGCCGCTCGATAGGTGGCAAGAAACAATTCAATGCCGGAGCCCACAGGAGCCGCACGTCGCGGTACCTCCTGAGCGGTGGCTTATTCCGCTGTGGTCGCTGCGGTGCGAACATGATCGGCTTCCACACGGATGGCCGCTTCTACTACGTGTGTGGAAGCCAGCCCTATCGGCGTGGGATGGGTTGCGGCCCTGGGGTGTATGTGCCTCAAGCTCAGGTCGAATCTGAGGTCCTTAGCGGCCTGCGGGGCGTGCTTGATTTGTGCGCCGACCCGCAGAAGTTTACGCGTGCGGTAAACAAGGAGTTACGACAGATCTGGGCGGCTTCCACCGGTTTCAGGCCGGACGCGTCCGAGCAGATTGCCGCCATTGACCGCAAGGTCGAGAACATACGCCGCGCCGTCGAGGAGGGGCTAAACGACGCGAACTGGGCGAACACCCGGCTTCGGGTGCTTCATGCCGAGAGGGAGGTGCTGGTGGCGGCCGGCCGAAATGTCAGTGGCCCGCCCCAGCTTGACGCAGCGACCGCAATGGACTACCGACGTCAAGCGGACAAACTGCTTCGCCAAGGTGGCCAAGCTGAGCGGAAGCAACTCCTTCGGACGTTGGTTGGAGAGGTGAAGCTGATGCCCCAGGACTTGGAGGTGAGCATCAGCTACCGGCTACCGGAACCCATTATGAATGGATTGGTTGCGGGGGGTGGATTTGAACCACCGACCTTTGGGTTATGAGCCCAACGAGCTACCAGACTGCTCCACCCCGCAATCACATCCTACCCCACTCCGGCC
>Ga0181518_10003229_pt1 | contig 15220 bp, 15 predicted proteins | sample PEATcosm2014_Bin_28_FD_119751 | JGI IMG/M metagenome (GOLD analysis project Ga0181518, IMG submission 119751) | Peatland microbial communities from MTU Mesocosm Facility, Houghton, MI, USA - PEATcosm2014_Bin01_60_metaG | ecosystem: Environmental > Terrestrial > Soil > Wetlands > Peat | place... | reverse complement strand
CCTCCATCGGCTTCTCACCGAACTCGAGGCCCTATCTCTGCAAGCCATAGAGGACACCGAGAGTTGGGGGGAGGAATAGGGCTCGCGACGTGCGGAAAGCGAGACGGATCAGTCAGGAGAGCCCGATTTATGGACATGCCCCAACTCTGTTCAGCGTGACCTTACGTGACCTTATCGAGAGGGAAGGAGAGAAATCGTGAGGGAACCTGAGGGGATCACGATGCCGCTACCAGGAAAGTCCTCGGAAAGGGCCTGGTCAAAACACTGAGAGCCACACTTTCGCAATGTAGAGGCCGAGGGTTCGAGTCCCTTCACCTCCACCATTAGGCCCAGGTCAGAGGGCTGAAGTGGGATCCCCAGAAGGTCACGAAGCACTGTTGAGCGCTACGTGGTTTGTCGTAGAGGTCGAAGATGCTGTTGGCCGCACTCACCAAAGAACAAGGTCACAAGCCGACAGTCGGATCTCCGTCACGGTGGGAGGTGCGACCGGGCGCTGCATGTCTTTACATGTCTTTATCGACAAAGTCTGGTTCTCAGAAACCGATGAATTCGGGAAGAGTCGAGGTCGCGTCCGCGATTACCGAGCCGGCCGCGACTGTGTGGATCGACGTCCTCCTCGGTCGCATTCCGTACCAGCATTCGACCCGTCGATAGAGCGCAACGGGGATCTCGAACCTGATCGATGTGTGGTGGGGTATCCCAGCTTGCCGGCTCTGCGCGTCTGACTAAGGAGCACGTGTTCTGAGCCGGGGCGGTGACGACGCCTGGGCCACGTCACCCCGCCGGCATGAGAGGAGTACGCGTAGGCGGTAGTGGTCGAACCTGGCGAAGCTAGGCCCGGCGCGCTTGATCTTCTTGATGCTCCATCTGTTCGACCGGGCTTCTGAGAGCGGCATTGACACTGATCCGCCAGTGGAACATCGCCGGGCACTCTGCTCGACAGGGCCGCCGCATCCAGCGGCGCCATCGGCAGTTCAGCCAGCGAGGTGGTGCGCTTGCAGGTACTCTCGCTGTTCGTCGTGCATCTCGTCGGGGAGCTGTCGAAACCAGTCGAGGCGACCCGGCACGGTTGCCAGTGTCTCGCCTGGAGGTAGGTGGGTGCGGAACGCCAGGCCCACGGGCGAGTCGATGCCCTGTCGGGTGTGGCTCGGGTACTCGATGTAGCCCTGGAGTTCGTCGATGACAACATCGGCGTTGATCTCGTCGAGCGCGACCCGGTGGACAGCAGCGACCAATGGCTCCGCGAACCGGACCGTTCCCCCTGGGAGGCTCCATAGGCCATCGCAGGGGCCACCCATCCGACGGGCCAGCAGCACGCCGAGATCCGAGCAGATGACGACCTCCACGGTGAGGCGGGGAACCTTCTGGAAGATCGCCCGGTACTCAGCCTCTGGGAGTGGCCCCATCACATCGCCCGCATTCACCGGGCCTACTTCCATCGCATCACCACGGGGGCGACTGGGGGTATTGCAGGCCCAAGATGCGTATCAGGTCGTGCAACGCCCCGCCGTGCGCCTCCTTGGCGATCGCCAAGGCCCGCGGGAGGTCCAGATTGTCGAACAAAGTCCGTTGTACCTCCTTGGCCGCCGCTGAGGATCTACTCGGCTTCGTCTCGAGGATCCGAAGTTCCTCGATCTGCTGCTCGGCTTGATCGAGCTCGGACTCATCAAACTCCCAGGGTTCGTGCCACGGCCGCGACAGGATGATGAATCGGATGGCGGCCGCAGACCAGCGTTCGAGAAGGTCATAGACGAACACCAGGTTGCCGGTGGACTTTGCCATCTTCTGGCCACCCGCCATCACGGACCCGACGTGCATCCAGGACCGGGCGAAGGGCCGCACGCCTGTGAACGCCTCTGCCTGAGCGGCTTCATAGGCGTGGTGCGGGAAGACCAGATCGGCGCCCCCGGCGTGCAGGTCCACCGTGGCGCCAAAAGTTGTGAGCGCCATGGCCGTGCACTCCGCGTGCCAGCCAGGCCGCCCCGGGGCCCACGGACTCGGCCATGCCGGCTCGTCCCCGATCGAGCGGATCCACAGAGCGGCATCGAGCGGATCGTCCTTGTTCGGGTCGTCAAGATGACCCCCGCGTTCGCCCGCCAGCGAGACCGCCTCCTCGCGGCCGAGTCCGGCGACCTCGTGAACCGCCCCACCGCGGAAATAGACGGATCCGTTGCGTTCGTAGGCAACGTTCCTAGCCAGAAGTTCGACGGCCAGGGCGATGACGCCGTCGACGTGGTCATGGCTGCGGGGCTCGAACGCCGGACGGGCGATGCCCAGCAACTCCATGTCGCGCTCGAATCGGTAGGACTGCTGGGTGGCCAACGACTTCCACGGAACGCCCTGCTCCTTGGCCTGGACGAGCAGATGATCGTCGACGTCGGTGATGTTGCGGCACACCTCGACGGGGTTCCCGGTCATGTGCAGGACTCGAGCGGCCATGTCGGCCCAGATGAATGTGGCGGCGTGACCCAGGTGCGTGGTGTCATATGGGGTAATGCCGCAGACGTAGATGCGCCCTGTACCCAAGATGGGCAACCGGACGCCGTTGATCTGCACGACGTCGTGATCCGTTTCGTCAGTCAAAGCCATAGCGCCCTTTCTCCACATCGCGGAGCCTCTGATTTTTCTCTCGTTGACCTACGGCTACCGGTGACAACCGGAGGATCGTGACACCAGTCCGCTACGGCAGGAGACCGTCATCAGCTGCTGGCGGCCTGATGCCCGTCTGCCGCGAAGCGAAAGCTGTCGCGGTGGGAGAACTCGGTCACCATGCTGAATCGATCCGCTCGGAGCACAGTGTGGCGCCACTCGACAGGTTGATCGTCGTAGCACCCGAGCCGTTCGATCGAGAATGCGGCGTGGCGCGAGGACATCGCGAGCGCCTCTCGGTCCGCTCGGTCGGGCACTACGGCACGGATCGTTTCCCTGCCACCGGTCAACGAGATATCGACGTGTTTGGCCAGCTCGTCGTACAAGGCGGTGTGCGAGAAGTCCACCTTGAGCAACGGTGCCCCGATCGTCGCGGGCATCCAGACACGATCGAGAGCCAGCGGGGTCCCGTCGGCAAGCCGGAGCCGCTCGAGATAGAAGAGCGGCTCATTCGTTGTCTTGGCGAGATGAGCTGCGGCCTCTGCATCCGCACGGATCTCGAGAGCCCTAATCACGCTCCGTTGTTCGAGCCCCGAATCCTCCACCGAGGCAAAGAGGCTGTAGAGGGCGCCAACCGGTTGTTGGATCTCGGGCGGGGTCGCCACCCGCGGTCGCCGCCCGCGCTCAGCCACCACCACTCCGTCGGCACGTAGCCGGCGCAGAGCCTCGCGCACGGTATTGCGGCTCACCTTGTACTCGCCCACGAGAAACATCTCACCGGGAAACCAGCCACCGAATTCGCCCGCCTCCAGGCGACGAAGGAGATCCCGTTGAAGCTGGGACCAGAGCGGCTCGGGACTCTTGCGGTCCATCGTCTCGCTCGGGGAACCGGTCATGGATTTACCGCTTCCAGCCTACAGCATTTGAGGATAATGTACCAACATTCCAACATTTAAGACCCCGTCCCGGAGGTCCCCGTGGTCAACGTAGAGGTCCTCGTGACCGACGAGCTTGGCGACCGGAGCTACGTGGCCCACGACGGGCGGGCCGCAGTGGTCATCGACCCCCAGCGAGACATCGACCGGGTCCAATCGATCCTCACTGAGTTGGGGCTCCGCTGCACCCTCGTCCTAGAGACCCATATCCACAATGATTACGTCAGCGGTGGCCTCGAGTTGGCCACCCGGACCGGGGCTGCCTACGTGGTGGGCGGCACCGAGGAAGTGGCGTTTGATCGCCGGGCGGTCTCTGACGGGGACGAGCTCGCTGCGGGCCGCATGACCGTGAATGTCGTCGCCACCCCAGGCCACACCGAAGGCCATCTCTCCTACATCGTCAGTGATCAGGAGGGCTCTCCGGTCGTCTTCAGTGGCGGATCGCTGCTCTTTGGGAGCGTGGGGCGCACCGATCTTGTCGATCCGGATCGGGTCCACGAGCTCACCCGGGCCCAGTACCGCTCGGCCCGACGCCTGGTCGCCCTCGTCCCCGACGACGCGGCGCTGTTCCCCACCCACGGATTCGGCAGTTTTTGCTCCACCGGAGCGGCCGTCGGTGACTCGTCGAGCACGATCGGCCGGGAGCGCCAGCGCAACGACGCGCTCGTCACCGACGACGAGGACGACTTCGTCGGCAGACTTGTCGCCGGACTTACGACCTATCCGAGCTACTACGCCCACATGGCTCCGCTCAACCGGGCTGGCCCGGCGCGGGTCGATCTGTCCGTGCCGCGCGCCACAGATCCGGAGGAGCTCGCACGGCGGATCAGCGCCGGTGAGTGGGTGGTGGACCTTCGTTCCCAGACTGCATATGCCGCCGAACACCTGGCGGGCACCATCGGAATCAGCCTCGCCCAGCACTTCTCGGTCAATCTCGGGTGGCTGTTGCCCTGGGGCACGCCGCTGACACTGCTCGGCGAGGATCCCAAGCAGATCTCCGATGCCCGGCGCCAACTGGTCCGTCTCGGCATCGATGACCTGGCCGGAGCGGCGGTCGGGACGCCGAGTGTCGTCGCGCCGGACATCGAGCGGCGGACGTATCGGGTGACCGACTTTGCGGACCTCCGTCGCCATTCCGAAGCGGTGGTGCTCGACGTGCGCCGGGACGACGAACGAGGCGAATCCCACATTGCGGGCTCGGTCCACGTGCCGCTGCATCTCTTACTCGAGCGCATCGACACCTTGCCGTGCGACACGCTGTGGGTGCATTGCGTCAGTGGTTATCGGGCCAGCATCGCGGCCAGCCTCCTCGATCGCGCCGGACGAGATGTCGTGCTCATCGATGACGACTTCGCCAACGCGGGGCGACTGGCGGACCATGACACCGGCGGGTGAACCGCGCGTTCCCGATCGGCGAGATCCGGCGACCACGCCAACGTCCTCCCAAAAGCCCGGCATCGAGGCGCATGCCAGCCTCACGTCGGGCGCACGCGCCCTCATCCCCGGCCTCACTCTGGTTGCTTTGCTGGCTGCTGTTGCCATGGTTATCGGTCATCTTGTGCCTGTGGTCGGTGCGCCCGTGGTGGCCGTGCTCGGCGGGATTGGCATCTCGCTCCTCCGAGCTCCTTCGCCGGCGGTCCGACCTGGGCTGCGCTTCTCTTCCAAGTTCGTCCTTCAGGGCTCGATCGTGGTCCTCGGGACGGGGCTTTCACTGCACGAGGTGTTCAGAACGGGTGTGTCCTCGTTGCCCGTCCTGCTGGGCTCCCTCGCGGTCGCTCTTGTCGGAGCGGCCTTTCTTGGCAAGGCGCTGTCGATCGATCGGGATCTCCGCACCCTGATCGGGGTCGGGACCGGTATCTGCGGTGCATCTGCCATCGCGGCGACCGATGCCGTGATCGCAGCCTCGGAGGCCGACGTTTCGTACGCGATCTCCACCATCTTCACCTTCAACGTGATCGCAGTCGTCACGTTCCCCACGCTTGGTCACCTGATCGGGCTCTCTCCACACTCGTTCGGCCTGTGGGCTGGCACCGCCATCAACGACATGTCTTCAGTGGTGGCGGCATCTTCCATCTTCGGACACGGCGCCACGTCCTATGCGGTGGTCGTCAAACTCACTCGCACCCTGATGATCATCCCGATCTGCCTGGGGCTCGGGGTGTGGCGCACTCGGCATTTCAGGTCCCGGGATGCCGGCATGGGCGGCTCCCCCAAGCGCATCGTTCGACGCGTCGTCCCCATGTTCATCGCCTGGTTCCTCCTTGCCGTGGTGCTCAACAGCGCCGGGCTCGTCCCGAACTCGTGGCACGGCTTCCTGAGCGGGCTCGCGGAGGTGATGATCACCGTGGCTCTTGGAGCGATCGGGCTCTCCACCAACATCAAGGACATCAAGCAGACCGGTTTCAAGCCGCTGGCCCTGGGGGCGATGCTCTGGATCCTGGTGGCAGGAACAAGCCTCGGGCTCCAAGCGGTAACGGGCAGTATCTGACGGTGACCACGAGCTCGGGGCAGACCGATGGATGATCGCTATCCGGCTCGCGGGAGGGTTCCAACCTTTCAGAAGGCGGAGGGCGCTACCGAGGTCGCGTAGCGCGGACAACCGAGTCGATCGCCTCTCTCGAACCGTTGTCGGTGTCGACCACTCGAACGGCCTGCTCCGCCTGCTCCACGGTCAGGCCGGCATCGACCGCCGCCTCCGTCACGTCACCGACCCGGTAGAGCACGTCGGGGACCGGCGGACCCCCGTACCCTCGGGTCAGGTTGTCCAGATCGTGAGCGATGACGAGCAGCGTGCCGCCAGGGGCCACCGCGGACGCGGCCACCGCGAGGGCCGCTGATCGCGCGGGTTGAGGAAGCTGGAGATAGAGCACGGCGACGAGGTCGAATCCGTCAGGTGGTGGCGTCCAGTTCTCCACGGCGGATTCGACCCAGGTGACCTCCACGCCCCGGAGGTCAGCCAACCGCCTGGCCTTCGCCAATCCGACCGGCGAGAAGTCCACGCCGGTCACCTGCCACCCGCGCTCCGCGAGCCAGATCGAGTTGCGACCCTCGCCGCAGGCGAGGTCCACCGCGCTCCCGGCGGGAAGGCCGGCGACCCCAGCGACGAGGAACTGGTTGGGCGTGCTCGTCCACACCAATTCGTCCCCGCCGTAGCGCTCGTCCCACTGCTGGCTGTTCATAGTTACGCCTACCGTTCGACGGAGACCGCTGAAGGGAACAGCGGTTCGCAAGGTGGCGTCGCGGAGACCCCATCGGTACGAGCGGTCAGCGTTGACTCCGACCGCTCCTTCATGCGGGCAGTCGTCGTCCGAACCAACGTCGGCGCTTCGTCGGCGTGCGAACAGGGCACTGACACCGATCTTCTCGAGCAACGTGGCCCAGCACCTGGTCCACGTGCTTGCCGCACCCCTTCCAGGACGGGCGGCCGCATTGCTTGCATGTCACGTCAACGCACATACGTCGTTCCTCGTTGAGGCTGAGTGACGACCCGCTCAGCGATGTTCTCTGCGGATGATCTTGAACATCTTGGTGTTGATTGCCAGGAACCGTCCGAACTGAATGAACAGGTTCTTGCGTGCTCGCAATGTCTTGTCCGTCGGGAGCGGTGCACTCGCGATGTTGGCTTCGGTGTCGTCCATCGAGATCTCCTTCTATTCGGGGATCAGGTGCCAGCCCGGGCGGGCCTTGGCCTTGTAGATGAACACGTAGTGGAGCAACAGCTTGATCCAGTGACCGCTGAGACCGATCTCGCCGAACGTGTCCTTCAGACTCCGGCCCGTGTTCGGGTACTTCACCAGGTCCGGCACGACCGGGTACATGGTCATGGACGCCGCGCTGCCCTGGCGCAGCCCGGACCCCGCCGAGGCGACGCACGCTGCCCCCATGTCCGCCATCGAGGCAGTACGGATTTGCGCCAAGTCCCTGTGTTCGATCATCTCGGAGATGTTTGCTGCGGCGAGCCTGCCCATGATCCCCGACGGCATGCCGGTCCGAGGGGGTGACGGAGTGATGACGGTGCCGCTGGGCGACTTCCTCGGTCGCGAGATCTGGTGGGGCGGGGCGAAGGCGATGCCGACGGCGAAGATGTTCGGGTAACGGGGCACCTGGTAGGTACTGGGCCAATCCTCCGCTCGCCACTCCTCGAACGGCTTGCCCGAGTAGTCCGCGTCGACCTTCATGAACCCATTGGGGGCGAACAGCTCGTCGGTGATGTCCGCCCCGTCGGCGTCGTAGGCGTGGAGATCCACGCCGCGGAACGGCGGGAGCAGCATGGCGAAGTCGAAGAACAGCGAGTTCGCCGAACCATCCAGCTGCTCGTAGTGGACGACGCCCTTCTCGACACCCGTGACGTGGGCCCCGGTGATCGCCCGGATCCCTCGCTCCCGGAAGAGCGACTCGGTCCACAGCTTGGACGTCGTCTGGACCTCCCGCTGGGTGAAGGTCAGCCCGCCGACGCCGAAGTCCCCGAGCTCGTACTCGTTGGTCAGGTAGACGATGTCGGCCAGGTCGCGGACATCGGCCTGGCGCACCTCGTGTTCCACGTTGAACGCGTACTCGAAGGCCGCTCCCTCGCAGGTGCACGTCCCATGCCCCATCCCGACGACGAGGACCTGGCGTTCACCGTTCTTCATCCTCTGGATCGCTGCCTGGAGGGCCGCCGACGCGTCGACCGCATGGCCCGCGGTGCACACCGAGTAGGAGTGGCCGTCGGGTCCGAGTCCTGGAGTGGCACCGAAGTTGAGCTTCGGGCCGGTCGCGTTGACCAGGTAGTCGTAGTCCAGCTCGCCGTGTTCGCCGGCACGTGCCGGGTCGGTATAAGTGATCTCGACGTAGGGGCGAGGCCGCCCTGGCCCACCCTCCGGGTGAATAGTCGTCGCCAGCGCCTGATGGAACTCGATCCCTTTGCGCTTGTAGATCGGTCCGAGCTTGAAGGTCACCTGGTCGGTCTTCATTCTGCCCACCCCGACCCAGATGTTCGACGGAATCCAGTTCCAGTTGGAGTTCGGAGTGACCACCACGACCTCGTCGGAGCGCTTGAGCATCCGGGTGAGATGGAGTGCGGCCGTATGGCCGGCGATGCCTCCGCCCAGGACGACGACTCGTGCCATGTCAGACCTCCATTCGTCTCTCTGACCCCAGGTTACCAGATACCCCTGGGGGTATCAAGGACGACAACGATTTGCCCAGTCGGGCCACGACTCATGCCGGTTCGGGATGGGCCAAGCAGCGCGCCAGGAACTCCGTCAGACGCGAGGCGTCCCTGACGATCGACACGCCCTGCACGGGGTCCTTCGTGATGTCGAGCGAAGGGCAGAACACGTCAGTGTCACCACAGAAGAAGTGTGGAGAGCCGAGGACACCACGCCGCACTCCTTCGTGCCAGTCCGCCAGTACGCCGGCGCGATCGGACTCGTCGGGCATGACGACGCCCAGATCGTGCGCCAGGGATTCGAGCGTGACCCGGTCCGAGATGTCCCGGCCTTCTTCGAAGAGGGCGTCTCTGAGCGCGAAGCTGACCCGCTCGCCAACCTGGAGGTCAGTCCGATAGGCCCGGTTGGCCAGTGCGAGGGCATCGAGAGTCGAGCTCGGGAACCGATCGACGTCGAGGTGACGGAACAGCTTCGGGGCGACCTGGTCTCGCAGGTTCTCGGCGTGCTCCCAGGTGACCGTCGGGTCGAGCGGAGCGCCGTTCACCAGCTCGAGCGGCCACGCTCGGACCCAGATCGCCACGTCAGCGCGACCGCTCCGGACGCACTGCTCTTCGATCGCCCGCAATCCGACGTGGGCGAACGGGCACCAGATGTCGGCGAAGACCTCGATGGTTTGACCCGGCGTTGTGCTCATGCTGCTGCCTCTCGAATCAGGAGTGTCGGCGCGTCCGAGTTCAGCCCCGCCGCGCTCTTTGCTGGTCAGCTCAGCCAGCCCGGACAACCTTGCCGCTAAGCGGCTGCCCGAAGAGGACGTTGAACAGGCAGATGTCGAGTTCGCCGGCGGCGAATGGAATCAGGCCGACCACCGCTATGGCCCACCAACCTCCACCCAGGATCCCACCGGCGACGATCAGCGCCACACCGGCAAGGACCCTGATGGCCCGACCGGCAGTTGATGCCATGAGTTTGGAGAATCCCATGATTCGTGCTCCTTCTCCGTCGATCGTTTTTGTTGTTGCTGTTGCAGTTCGCTGCTCACGCCAACTTCGTGAACATCCGTTGGACCTCGTCGAGGGGATAGCCGGATTCCGCGGCCTCCTCGGGATGCTGGAGGCAGTAGGTCAACCCGCTGGCGATCAGTCGAAAGCCGACTTGCTCCAGCGCCTTGGTTGCAGCACTCAGCTGGGTCACGATGTCGCGACACTCACGGCCTTCGGCCAGCATCGTCTCCACGGCCTGCACCTGCCCTCCCGCGCGCTTGAGCCGCACGCGAAGATCTTCGACCACCTCGTCGGGTAGTTGCATAGTCACTCCTCCTCCTTCGTCGTAGGTGACCTCGTCCTCGTAGGCGCTTGGGTCAGTGGGAGAACGTCACCTTGGGCAGGATCCGTCCGAGCCACTTCGGCTGGTGCCAGGCCCCGTGCCCGCCCAACCGCAGCACGACCGGCAGCACCACCAAGCGCACCACCAGGGCGTCGAGCGCGACGGCGATGGCCAGGATCACACCCATCTCCTTGGGGGCCAGGGGTCCCGACAGGGCGAAGGTCAAGAACACGGCGATCATGACCGCGGCCGCCGACAGCACCACCCGTCCCGACGTGCGCATCGACCCGACCATGGCGTGCTCGGGGTCTGGGTGCGTCTCGTAACGCTCCTTGGCTGCCGACAGCATGAACAGCGTGTAGTCCATGGCGACCCCGAAGACCATGGCTCCGAAGAACAGCGGGGCCCAGGCGTCGATGAAGCCCTGGGGTTGGAACCCGAGCAGGCCGGACAGGTCACCGTTCTGGAAGATGAGCCGACCGATGCCGAAGGCGCCGGCCACGGATAGGGCCGTGATCAGCACACCGAGCGCGGCGATGAGCGGCGCACCGAGGGCGATCAGGAGCAGCAGGAACCCGAGGATGCCCAGGATGGCGAGGACGATCGGCGTGTACGACGCCAGCGACTGCTGGAGGTCGTGGTTCTCCGCCGCCGCGCCGCCGATGAGCGTCCCTGCCGGCAGGACTTGGCGAAGCCGGTCGATGGTCGCGCCGGTCGCAGTCGTCGAGGGCCCGGTGGTCGGGATCACCTGGTCGAGGGTCCACCCGGCGTTGGTTGGCCCCGGGTCAACGCCAGCCACTCCCGATGCGTGCGCGAGGGTGGAAAGGGCGCGGGCCTGTTCGCCTTGGGGGACGACCAACTGAAGGGTGCCCGGCGCACCGGGGCCAAAGGCCCTTGTCACCTGGTAATAGCCGACGCGTGCGTTCGCGCTGGCCGGCACGATGGTGATCGAGGGCATGTTCGTCCGCATCCCGATGATCGGCGCCGCGGCCAGGAGCAGCAGGACCAGAGCCGCCGCACCCGCCGGGAATGGATGACGCCACAGCAACCTGCCCCACGCGTGCAGCATCCGGTCGAGCGAGCCCTCGTCCTCGGGCCGAGGCCCTCGACGCAGGCGGATCGTGCCCTTGTTGATGTTGGTCCCGAGCTTGCCGAGCACGGCGGGCAGGAGTGTCAGGGTCGCAGCCAGCACGGCGACAACGGACAGCATGATTCCGAAGGCCATCGACCGGAAGGCCGGGCTCGGCACGACCATGATGGCGGCCAGCGAGGCGAGCACCGTCAGCGCGCTGAACGCCACCGCCTTGCCGGCGGTGTCGACCGTCTCAGCCACGGACGCAACGATTGCCTCGCGGTCGCCCGGTTTCGCTCCCCGGCGTTTGAGGGCGGCGCGGAAGCGCATGACCAGGAAGAGGGCGTAGTCGATACCCAGAGCGAGGGCGAACATCAACGCGAAGTTGAGCGCCCAAATGGAGACGGGCATGAACTTGGTGGTGATGACCAGGGCGCCGGCAGCTACGAGCAGACCGACCATGGTCAACAGCAGGGGCAGCCCGGCCGCCACCAGGCTGCCGAAGGCGATGACCAGGATGATGATCGTCACCGGCCACGACAGCATCTCGGAGCGCAGCATGGCCGAGCGGTTGGCGGTGTTGAAGTTGGCCCACAGGGCGCTGTCCCCGGTCAGGGTCACGGTGACGCCGGACGAGGACAGAGCGGCCAGCTTCGGCTCCACGGAGTCGGCCGCCTGCACCATCTTGTTGGAGTTCGCAGCCGCTCCGGCGGTGATGATGGCGGTCCGGCCGTCCCGCGACACGGAGACCCCGGCTTGAGGCGGGACGACGGTCGATACCCGGGGATCGCTGCGGAGCACCTTTGTCGCCTTTACCACCACGGCCTGGGCGTGCGGGTCCGATGCAATCGCGCCGTGATGGTCGACAATGACAACCTGCAACGCGGTGGCCCCGAGCCCGGAGAAGTCCTTCTCGATGATGGCCCGGGCTGCGACGGACTGGCTGTTCGATGCCTGCCACCCCGCACCGGCGAGCGCGTTCTCCACATGGACGGCAAAGATCCCGAAGACGAGAACCACCAGGGCCCATGCGATGAGCACCCTCCGGAAATGGGTGGCGGCCCACGCGCCAAGTCGGGCGAACGGGCCGGGACGGCCCGCGCTGACTGGGTTGTCGTCTCCACGAACGCTGTCCCGGATCTCGGCCGGCAGGTCCGCCACCTCGGATCCCGCCGACACTTGCGCTGAGTCGAGATCGGTTCCTCGGGTCGCTGTCATGGGGCGCATCCTTTGATCAGACCGGCACCCGCACCCGGAAGTAGGAGCGCATGCACGGATACCTAGGGGGGTATCGAGACCATAACATGATACCCCCCTGGGTATCAAGAGGTCGTGGGATCTACGCCCGGAGACTGAGAGGCCGTCGGCCCTCGGCACGGTCGACAACAGTCCAAACTCACGCGCAGCCTGCGGACGGGATCGTGGCGACGCGTCTTTGATGTCTACCCCTGTGCCCGGTCTCTATGGGGAGTTCTGGGTGGGATTCAGAGGTGATCCGCCCGCGGAAGGACGAGAACTCTGCATGCAAAAACCATTCGAGCCACGCCTTGATTCAATTACCTGCCGAACGTCGAAGGTACGTGCGCATCCGCGTCATCTCACCGTCGTCGAGCGCGTCGAGCGCGTCGAGCAAGGCATGCAGGCCGGAGAACCCCGTTTCGCCGAGCGCGGCCCTCAACTCGTCCTCGATCTCCCGAGCGGCCGCTCGCTGCGTCTGGAGGTAGTTGAAGCCGCGCGGGGTGAGCATCACCGACTTTTCCCTTCGGCTGGTCGCCGAGTCGGCGACCGTGACGTAAGCACGATCGCGTAGGTGCCCGACGACCTTGCTGGCGCCCTGGCGGGTGATGCCGAGCTCGCGTCCGATCGCCGAGATCGTCGATCCGGCCTGGCCCGAACACAGCCGGAGCACGCGGCCGTCGGGAAACCGTCGCTCGCCGAAACCCGCTTCGGCCATGGCTGCATCGAGTCGGAGCTGATAGCCGAGCCAGGCCCGGCGCAGTGCCGGTCCGAGGCCTGTCGACGCCGGCTGAGTCAGGTCGTCGACTTCCGCATCTGAGGGCGGTTGATCGGTAGCCACACGAAGGATGGTAGCGAATTGTAAACTAAGTTGACAGTTTGCTCTGCCCCGCTGATACTTCGAATATGCGGTTCACCGCCACCATGAACCACCGATGGCCGCTGCGTGTCATGGCTCTAGTCTTCGCCTCCGGATTGGTGCTCACCGCATGTGGCTCTGGAGGCGCAAGCTCCCAAGCATCCTCGACCACCGTCGTCTACAGGTTCGGCGTCGTCGGGAACCGGGGCGCCATCAGCCAACTGCAGCTCAATAGACCGACTCCGGTCCCCGGGATCAGCGGTCAAGTCGTACAGATCGCCACGTCCAACTCCGACGGCTACGCACTGACCTCGAGCGGTGCGGTGTGGGCCTGGGGAGTGGCCAGTTACGGCGAGCTCGGCAACGGAGAGCACCCGGCCTACTCCACCCGGGCGGTCAAGGTCGAGTTCCCGTCCGGCGTCAGGATCTCCTCATTGGCCAACCCGATGCCCTTCGACGGCGCGTTGGCCATCGACTCGCAGGGCCACGTCTGGGGGTGGGGTCTCAACGCTCTCGGCGACCTGTGCCTGTCCGGTCTCATGGAGCTCCGTCCGAGTGAGCTCCCGCTCACCAACGTCACACTGGCCACCGGTGCGCGGACGCACTCCCTCTTCTCCTCGGGAGGAAAGGTCTACGCATGCGGCTCAGGCGAGTACGGCGTGCTCGGCACCGGCTCCACCGCGAGCAGCTCGACGCCGGTGCCCGTCGTCGGCCTGCCGAGCACGGCGCACGTGACGGCGCTCACGTCGTCGTGGGAGGGATCGGGGGCGCTGTTCAGCAACGGTGATTACTTCAACTGGGGCTACAACGCTGCCGGTCAACTCGGCAACGGCTCCACGGCCGATAGTGCCGTCCCGGTGCACGTCGCGCTCCCCGCAGCCTTTCGGCAGGTGTTCCAGGGGGGCAGCGGAGCCAAGAACGGCCAGAGCGTCGCCGTACTGGCCGACGGCTCGGTATGGGCCTGGGGCGACAACGACCGAGGCCAACTTGGTGTCGGCACGAGGGTCAGCTCGGCTGTTCCCGTGCGCGTCCAGGTACCGAAGGGGGTGACGTTCGTCAACGTCAGCTCCGGCGGATATGCCAGCTACGCCATCGACCGCACGGGCCGGCTGTGGGCGTGGGGAGACAACAAGAGCGGGCAACTCGGGACGGGGAGCAGCATCGTCATCGCCACGAAGCCGGTCAGCGTGGGCATCCGCCTGACGCAGGTGTCGTCGACCGCCCAGAACGTGGCGGGTCTCCAAGGCAGCACCCGGCGGTCGTGATGGGCAGCGGTCTCGTTGCCACTGGGGGCTCGCACCTCCTCGGCGGCTCCCATGGCTACGACGGCCTGAGGATCCTCGTCCTCGTCTAGGGAGCTCGCACCCTGACCTTCGGGTGTTGAACTCGAAGGTGTAGGGCACTGCCGTCGACCCAGGATTAGGAGACGGGCCCGGTGGGTGACCTGGTGGACGTAAGCCGAAGGTCGTCGACTGGCTGAAGGCGGACAGAACATTGGCGTTCCGTCGTCTGCCCGGCAACAAGCACCGCCGCTTCAGGGTCGGTGATGTCCTGTTGCTCGGCGAGGAACGTGACCGTCGTCAAGGGGGAACGAGCGCCATTCGCCGCGCATTGCGAGAGCCTGCCGATCGGACGTGGGTACCGGTCCTTGGCCACCCTCCGACTCCGTTCGGGCGTGACCTTACGTGACCTTATCGAGAGGGAAGGGGAGGGATCGTGAGGGAGCCTGAGGGGATCGAAACGCCGCTACCAGGACACTCCTCGGAAAGGGCCTGGTCAAAACACTGAGAGCCACACTTTCGCAATGTAGAGGCCGAGGGTTCGAGTCCCTTCACCTCCACCAAAAGCCCAGGTCAGAGGGCTGAAGTGGATCCCCCCCAAAGATGAGATTCTCTGACGTGTCTTTACGTGTCTTTACGGGGCAGTGAGGAATGGGCTCACGCCGGATCTGATTGCGCATTGAGCGTGTAGTTCCATTCGCCGTGGAACTTGTCGGGAACGAGGGGCAGGGCAGCGAGTTGCCGGTCGGTGATCTTGACGCCCTTTTCATACCAAT
>Ga0181518_10003225_pt1 | contig 15236 bp, 11 predicted proteins | sample PEATcosm2014_Bin_28_FD_119751 | JGI IMG/M metagenome (GOLD analysis project Ga0181518, IMG submission 119751) | Peatland microbial communities from MTU Mesocosm Facility, Houghton, MI, USA - PEATcosm2014_Bin01_60_metaG | ecosystem: Environmental > Terrestrial > Soil > Wetlands > Peat | place... | reverse complement strand
GGATTCCACAGACCGCATCGTTGACGAGATACTCCGCGACGCACGCGGCGAATTCGACTCCGTCTTTGCGGCGAGCGAGGGGATGGTGATCACGCTGGGAGCAGCGGGTGAACCGGTGCAGGCACACATGCCGGGTTCGCGTACGGCGTTGCGCAGAGAAGCGCAATTCCGAGCCTGCGTGAGTGGCGTGACCGCGGATGGCCAAAAATTCGAGGAAGAGACCATCGTGCGGGACCTTTCTCTTCAGAGCGCCATGATTTCCCTAAAGCACAGCCCGCGCATCCAGTCTGAACTCCAAGTCACCATGGAAACACCCGGGGCCGAGGGAGTACAGGAGATGCGGTTACGCGGCTACGTGGTGCGGCTGGAAGAGGGCGTCGAACGCGGAACCACGGCCGTCGGCGTCGTTTTCACAGACTGAGGTTCCCCGCAGCACAAAGCGTGGGTACGAGTGCAGCTTCCCAGGAACAAGCTAATTCAATTCGGCGATCTTCTTGTCCAGGAAAGCCAGAGCGGCTTCCAGAGACTTGCGGTGATTTGGATTTGTGGCGGTCTGGAGATCGTTTGTGATTCGTGTACGAGAGAGCTGCAAGTCCCGGCGTTCCTGCTCGCGGCGGATTTGCTCGACGCTCTTGGGGCCTCTACCTTGGGAGTCTGTCACAGATTTTTTCGCTTCCACCTGGGATTCAATGTCTTTACTTTCCCAACCACGTGCCATACCTCTATTTTGACACATATTTCGAGGTCCCACGGAGATTGCTGTGAAGAATTTCCTGTGGTCATCCCGCGCTGACGGCGCGCCGTTTCGGGGTGGCAGGTAACTCCTGAGGCATAGCGGCAAGGATGGATTGTTCGGCCAGGAGCGCAAGACGCTCGGCGAAGAAGCTGGAGTATGTGAATTCCGCCTTGTGATCGGCCCAACGAATTTGCAGAAGCCAGCGCGGATCCCGCCCTTCAACGCGCAAGCCGGAGATATCGGGTGTGGGCACCACGAGAAGCGGGTCGAAATGGGAGTCTAGGGCCCAGATATGCGTCCGTGAAATGAACAAGCGAACTTCCACCGCCGGAGCGTTTCCGGCCTGATACTCGCCCCCACTCACGACGGTCTGAGCGCCAAGCTCGCGTGCCTTGCGGTCGGTGCCGGATTCGAGCTCGGCCGGGGGAAGCAAGATGGCCACGACAAACAGAAACAAACCAAAAATGGCGGTAATCCAGCCATTCCACAATCCCAGGGGCAGCACAACCAGAGCCGCTCCGAAACAAGCCAGGGCGATGCGAAACAAGGTCCAGGATTTCTCATTGCGGTGAAGCTGGAGCAGTCTGGGCGAGCGGTGAATGATCAGGAAGAGCGCCACGCCAAAAAACGCCTTGACGCGGTGGAACAGATTGCCGTCGCTGGTCGTAGCGATCGCTGTGGGAGTCGTGCTCATGGGCCGGTCCGGCGCCTATTCTACCTTACCGGAGTGAACTCCGCTGATATGTTTCCAAGTGGCGATCCACAGCATCGGTTAGCCCCGAAGGCATCGCAATAATGCCCCTTAGGTGGCGGCCCGTGCTCCCCGGCAGGATCCCGCTAGAGAACCACGTCGGTCAAGGCTTTGTGCGCCAGATCGGCGGCACCGGGTTTGCCCGCAAGGACGAGTTCCGCCCATTCGGCGGCGGCGCGAGAAAGGCGTACGGCCTCGCTGGTGAGCGATTCGGGTCCGCCGGAATCGGAATTGCCGAAGAAGATGCGCTCCATCGGCCGGGAAGCAATCATGCGATTCCTGGTGTACTGGCCGGGAACGGCCATGAACATGGGATGGCCCCGGCGATAGATACGGATTTCAATCGGATCGACATTAAACTCGGGGAGAACGCCCTGAAAATCCTTGAGCACCTTGCCTGCGAGAGTCTTGCAGTCCTCTTCATCCAACAGAATGGCACGTTCGGACTCGCGCAGCGGCGTGTAGAAGGTGAGAATGTTGTATTTCGGGTGATAGCCGGGATTGTTGCGAATTGTCCAATCCGCAACGATAAAATCGGTGAAGGCTTTGCCCGGGCACCAGTTGTCGTAACCCTTGCGGTAAACAGGCTTGTCAAAAATCATATTGATCATGGGGTAGGGGGCGTAGCGCATGCGGTGCATGGCCTGCTTCTGGTCGTTGGGAAGGCCGGCAACGATGCGCGCAGCAATGTATTTTGCGGCGCACATCACCACGACCTTGGCGGCCACAGTGATGACTTTGTCTCCATGCACGTAAGTGATGCGGACTTCGTCCTTATCCGGAACGACAGCAACGACTGTGGCATCGCTGAGCAGGCGTTCCGCATACTGCGGCTTCAAAGTTTCGACGAGCTTATGGGTGATGCAGCCGAGTCCGCCCGGCAGAATCACACGTTGATCGTCGAGACCTTCGATACAGTAGCGGGCGTCGAGGATGCCAATTAAGGCGGAGGTATCTTCTGTGAAGGCGCCCCAATTGGAAGGGCCATAAGCGTCCCACAATTTGCCGACTTCAGGCGCGTGGGCGTTGGTGTATTTTGAGAACGGTTCCTGATCGAGCTCCAACATGCGCTTCTTCGCGTCAATCTTCATCATGTCGTCGCGGAATCTGCGGAAACTGGCGAGAACGTCCTTGGTGTAGGGAAGATCGCCAAGGCCAGAGCGCCAAATATCGGGGGCATACTTGCCATTGTCGAGGAGAGGGTCGGGCATGGCCACGAGCGGCAATTCCAGTCCAATTTCCTTGGCAAGCTTGTCGCCGTCATCATCGCGGTAGCCGTAAGCGGAACCCGTGGCGAACGCCTGACCTTCGTACTCTTCCTGGTAGGCATTTCCACCAAAGTGATCTTCCTTTTCCAGCAGCAGCCAATCCTTGCCGCGCAGGAAATAGGCGGCGGAGAGACCAGCGACGCCGCCACCAATGATGACGATATCCACTTTGCGAGTGGCGTCGGGCTTGGGGAAGGAATGGCCATCGCGGACTTGGTGGCATGTGGCGAAATGCTCGCCCTCAACAAACGGAGATGGCACGGGGCTGGAAGGCTCGGCCACAAGTGCATTATTGATGGGACATCCGGAAGCAATGGATCCGGCTACAACATATTTGATGAAGTCACGTCGTGTTTGAGACATTCGAGTGAATCCTCCTAAGGCCTCTCCAGCAATTCTTCCGGTTCTTTGCCGATAGTGCGCGTGCGGATTTGATACCAGATCAAGATCAAAATGACCGAAATCGCGAATATAAGCGTGGAAATCGCGTTGATTTCGGGAGTGATGCCGCGGCGAAGACGCGCCCAGATTTCCAGCGGAAGCGTGGTATCGCTGCCAATTAGAAAAAAAGTGACAGCGATTTCATCCATGGAGAGCGTGAAGATCAGCAGGGCTGCGGCGACGAGTGAGAGCTTCAGATTGGGGAGTGTAACGCGCCAAAATGTCTGAAGAGGCGTGGCGCCAAGATCCAACGAAGCTTCCTCCTGTGCGCGGTCCATCTTCTGCAGCCCGGCAAAGAGTTCGGTCGTAGCAACAGAGATGAGCGCCGTGCCGTGGCCCAGGAACACAGTGAGGAGGCTCAATTGCAAGCCGGCGAGCACGGCAAACATAAGCAGGGAAAGGCCTGTGATGATGCCGGGAAGAATAAGGGGGAGAAGCACGAGGCGCCGGAAGATCGTCTTGCCGGGGAAATCGGCGCGGTCCAGTGCCAGCGCCGCCAATAGGCCAAGAGTTAAGGATAGAACCACGGCGCCGGCGGCAACCAGCAGGCTGTTCAACACGGAATCCCAGATTGCGCCATCGGCGAAGAGTTGCCGGTACCAGGCCAGGGTGAAGTGCTTGGGTGGAAAGCCGCCGACACCCTCGCGATTAAAGGAGTAGCCGATCAGGACGACGATGGGGAGATAGAGGAAGGCGAAGACCAGCAGCGAGTAAATTCCCAACACGGGAGCGCGGCTGGAATGATTGGCGGCGCGACTCATCGGAACGCCCACCTTTTTTCCAGGCGCTCAGTGAGGAAAAGAAGACCGACGGTCAGGGTGAAAATACAGACGGAAATGGCGGCGCCAAGAGGCCAGTCGTAAGCCGTGCCGAAGAGACTCTGAACAATATTCGCGATCATAATGCTGGATGGACCGCCGACAAGAAGAGGCGCAAGGAAGTCGCCAAGAGAAAGCACGAAGGCAAAAGTGGCGCCTGCTAGAAGCCCAGGAAGTGACAAGGGAAGAATGACGCGGAAAAAAGTGGCGCGAGGGCTGGCACCGAGATCGTCTGAAGCCTCAACGAGGTTGCGAGGGATGTGTTCGAGCGAAGCGTAGAGCGGCAGAAATACGAAGGGCGTGTAGATGTGCGTGAGAACTAAGACGACCGCGAATGGGCTGTAAAGGAAGTAGGCGACCGGTTCTTTGGTGATGTGTAGATACTGCAAGGAGCCGTTAAGCACGCCATCAGAGCCGAGGATCGTTTTCCAGGCATAACCACGCACAAGGTAGCTGACCCACAGCGGCACGATGACCAACTGATAGAGCAGTTCCTTCCGAACACCAGCGCAGAAGGACATGTAGTAAGCGAGGGGATAGCCGAGAGCAAGAGATAACAGCGTTACACCAGCGGCGATGCGCATGGTACGAAAGAGCACTTCGAGGTAGACCGGGTGCTGGAAAAGCTTGGCGTAGTTCTGCAGATTCCATTGGTGGACGATGAATCCATCGCGCACCAGCCAGAAACTGTGGGCAAACATAATGGCGTACGGCAAGAGAAGGAAGACGCCAACCCAGAGAATCGGGGGGATGGATACGAGCGACTTGTAAGCGCGTGAGTACATGGGAGCGATCAGAGAATGACGCTGCGCGACTGACTCTGCTCTCTTGCCGCGCCACCGGCCAAAATTTGGGAAACGAGAATGGTCTTCGTCATGGCAATGACTCCATCACCGGCACCGCATCTGCGGGTGAAAACGTGAATTCTTGGTCGCCAGTGAGGGTGTCTTGCGCGGGAATACGCACGCGCAGTAACTGGCCGCCACAATCTAACTCGAGGTGCTCGCTGGATCCGGAGAAGATCTGTTGGTGGACTGTCGCTCGAAAGCGCAGCGCGTCAGGGGGGAGTGGTGTTTCACCCACGAGGCGAATGGCCTCTGGGCGCAACGAAAAGAGAGCAGGGCCTTCGACGGTCGAACGGGTTGGCCAGCGCAGCGAACCGCAGGTCGCGATGCCTTCACGAATTTCGGCGCGCAGAAGATTGGTTTGGCCAATGAACTGGGCAGTGTAAGAGGTTGCGGGGCGAGTGTAGATCTCGCGAGGCGAAGCGACTTGCTCTAACTCGCCCCCCTTGAGAAGCGCAATGCGATCGGAGAGCGCCATGGCCTCTTCTTGGTCGTGGGTCACGAAAAGGAAGGTGATGCCTATCTCGCGCTGCAAGGACTTCAGTTCGCCCTGCATCTGCTTGCGCAGATTGGCATCGAGAGCGGAAAGCGGCTCGTCGAGGAGAAGCAGTTGCGGGCGATTGACCAGCGCACGAGCCAGGGCCACACGTTGCTGCTGCCCGCCGCTCAGCTTGGCGGGGCGTGCCGCCGCGTATTCCTCCATCTTTACCATGCGAAGCGCTTGCGTCACCCGAGAAGGAATTTCCGCCTTTGCCACACCCGTGACGCGCAGCCCATACCCCACGTTTTCCTGCACGCTCAAATGCGGAAAGAGCGCGTAATTCTGGAAAACGGTGTTGACGCGTCGGCGGTACGGTGGAAGCGTATCCAGGCGCGTACCGCTCATCCAGATTTCTCCAGTGGTGGGCTGCTCAAAACCCGCAATCAGGCGGAGCAGCGTGGTCTTGCCGGAACCGCTTTCCCCAAGAAGCGTCAGAAACTCACCGGAAGCAATTTCCAGTGAGATGTTTTTCAGGACTTCGCGTGACCCGAAACGTTTGGCGATCTGGCGCACTTCGAGAAGCGTGCCAAAGGAGGAGGACGCCTCTGCTGCGCGCGGCTGCGGCGAACTGGAAGGAGCGGAACTCACTGTGCGGCTTTCACCTCGTTCCAGATTTCGATGTAGCGTGCCCGCCGCGGAACATCCTGCCAGAAATAGATGCGCTGCATGTAAGCGTCGGGATCGTCCAGGTGCAAGCTTTTCTTCTCCGCATCGCTCATGGTTTGCGCGGAAGCTGGATTGGCTGGCGTGTAATGCGTAAAGTCTGAAATCTTCTTTTGCGTTTGCGCTTCGATCATGTACTCGACGAACGCGTAAGCAAGTTCTTTGTGGGAGCTGGCCTTCGTGATCATCAGGTGATCGATCCAGCCGGTGGTGTTTTCCTTGGGAATAATTTCCCCGATGGGAAAGTTGGCCTGGCGGAGCTGATTGGTCATCAGCGGCCAGCCCATCGCGGCGACGACCTCGTGATTCTGGAACAGATTGGTGAGTTCGCCTCCCGTGGACCATATTTTGCGGATGTTGGGCTTCAACGCGAGGAGTTTTTGCTTCACCGCCGCGAGTTGATAGTCAGAGAGGTTGTAGAGTTGCGCCGGATCAGGCTTGTCATAGCCAAGAAGTTGCGCGGCCATGTACAAAGTGGAGAGGTCATCCCAGACGGAGATCTTCCCTTTATATTTCGGATCCCAGAAAACTGCCCAGGAATCGGGCGGTTTCGCGAAGGCCGTCGTGTCGTACAACAAAGGATTCGGACCCCACATGAAAGGGACGCCGAAGGTCTGGCCATTCGCTTCGACGAGCGGAAGGTCGCGCAGTCTGGGAGAAAGTTGAGAATAGGCCGGAATCCGCGAGAGGTCGAGCGGCTCCGCGAGGCCGCTGCGCGCGATGGAGGTGGCAACGTCGCTGGAAGGAGAGATTACGTCGTAGTTGGAAGCACTGCCGCCGCGCAACTTGGCGACGAGGTCGTCGCTTGATCCCATGTAAGAAGCCGTAACTTTGCAGTGATGCGCAACCTCAAAATCGTGCACCCAGGTGGGCTCTGCGTAGCCTTCCCATACGAGCAGGCTGAGTGAATCTTCCTTCTTCTGGCACGAGCCAAGAAGAAGGACACAAGCGATAACCAGCAGTGCTCGAAAGAGAGGCTTCATCGGCAGCCTCCAGTCAATCGCAAGAGGGAATCGCAAGACTGCAAAGTTCTTGGATTGGATTTCATCGGCGATTCTGCCTCCCACGATTGCCGCGCGAAGACGGCCGCACGGCGGCCACCCCATCGTTCAACAAAAGCTCAGAAAGTTGGCGGCGTATTCACCCACAACAGCCAGGCTTCGGAACGCCCTGAGTTCTTCCAACGGTGCGGGGTGGAACTCTCGAAGTAAAGGCTGTCGCCCGCCTTCAGCACGTAATGCTCCTGCTTGTTCAACCAGATCTCGAATTCCCCTCGCAGAACGTAGAGAAACTCTTCGCCTTCATGAGCGTAGGGTTCGCCGCTACCGCCACCTGGCTTGATGCGGAAGATGTGGGGTTCCATCGCAGTGTTGCCCCAGGCAAGAAGTTCCATGCGCACGCCAGGAGAAGTCTCGAGAATCTTGCGTTGTTCGGGACGAACGAGATGCTGGGCCTCGCTGTTGGTATCAAACAGGGACAAGATGCTGGTCTTATAGAAGCGCGCGATGCGGCGTAATGTGGCTACCGACGATCGCATCTGGCCGCGTTCCAACGCACTTAGAAAGCTCACGGAGACGCGTGTGGCCCGCGCCACTTCGGCAAGCGAAAGCCCACGGCGCATGCGCAGACGCCGGAATCGCTGGCCGGGGTTTTGCGGAGCGTCGGCGGGACTGGTGACGAAGCCCTGCTTTTTGAGGACGTGGACGATGGCTGGAGGATTCAGCCCGCGGGCGCGCCGTAAGAAAATGGCCCGCTGCAACAAGCGCACGTCCGATTCCGTATACATGCGATAGCGGCTCTCGGTGCGTTGCGGCGAAATCAATCCCAGCGCTTCCCAGGAGCGCAGCGCGGAGGAGGAAATGCCCAGCCGTGCCGCAACTTCCGAGATGCGCAAGCGGCTCGGTGCGGCCAAAGAATCCGATGGCTTGGAGAAATTCTTTCTGCTTGACACGGCTCCCGGCTTTCTCTAAGTTTGCTGGATTATAGTAAGGTTCCCGGGCTCGTAGCAACCATGAAGAATCACAAAAACAGGGATTGCGATTCTCGTGAAATTTAGGGGTGATTTTAGATGAATCAAGCATTGCGGCTTGCGCCACTGAAGTCTGTCTTTTGCCGGACCATTTTCCTCGCGGCCCTCTTTTCAATGGTGTTCTTGCTTTGTGTCCCGTTCGCCGCCGCGCAGAGCACGGGCGGCCGCATACGCGGCACGGTCACAGACACAAGCGGTGGCGCAATCTCCGGCGCCAAAGTGGCCTTGATCAATGAGGGCACGAATGCCACGCGTGAAGTGTTGACCTCGTCGACCGGCGAGTACCTCTTCCTGGAAGTTCCGGTTGGCACGTACACCGTGGACATCAACCAGCAGGGATTCAAGAAGTATTCCCGCAAGGGAATCGTGCTTGTTCTGAATGAAATTGCCTCGGTGGACATTACCCTACAGGTTGGCTCAACGGTGGACGTCGTCGAGGTGTCGGGTGCCCCACCGGTGATTGACACTACCACGACTCAGCTCGGCGCGGTCATGACGGACCAGTCGGTGCGGGAATTGCCCCTGAGTACGCGCAATACGTATCAGTTGTTGCAGTTGCAGCCAGGCGTGCAGTCGCAATTGGGCGCGGATCTGTTTTACGGCAGCAGCAACCCCGGGGTGGTCTCGGTAAACGGCGGCCGCGGGCGCTCCAACAACTACATGGTGAACGGCGGCGACGGCAACGACATCTTCGTGAATGGCCCGGCGATTCAACCGTCTCCCGACGCCATTGAAGAGTTTCGCGTCCTGACGAATACATTTGACGCGGAGTACGGCCGCAATTCAGGGTCGGTGGTCAACGTGGTAACCAAATCCGGGACCAACTCCTTGCATGGAGATTTCTACGAATTCTTCCGCAACAAGGTTTTGAATACGAAGGGTTTTTTTGACACTACGGTTCCGGACTACAAACAGAATCAGTTTGGCGCAACGCTGGGCGGCCCGATCAAGAAAGACAGGACTTTCATCTTTGGTTCTTACGAGGGTGACCGCCTGCGCCAGGGCATTTCTTCCGGTCAAGTTGACTTGCCAACACAAGACGAAGCGCGCGACGGCAACTTTTCTGCGGAGGGTCCGTTTACAGGAGTGGTCAGCAACCCAACGTTTGCGCAGCAGTTGATCGGCGTACCTGGCCAACCCAGCCAACCCGGCCGACCCGGCTGCGCGGATGCTATTGCTGCTACGCCCGGAGCGGGGCCACTGGCGACGCTGGCGAAGTTGCCCGAGGGTTCTCCTCAGATAGTACCAGTTCCCTACGACTCGATTTTTCCGAACGGTATTGTGCCGACGGCGTGCTTCGATCCCACGGCCGTGGCGCTCTATAACAAATATGTACTGCCCTCAGGAACCGGAGTGGTTTCGTATGCGCCGGACAAGAAAGATCGCGAAGATCAATTCACTCTGCGGTTCGACCACACCTTCACAACCACGCAACACTTCTCCGCCTACTATTATTTCGATGACGATAACCACACGGATCCCTTTTCCGACTTTCAGGCTGCGGGCGCGAACGTCCCGGGTTTTGGAGGCCTCTTCAAGACGCGAGTACAGCAGTTGAACGTGAGCGAGACTTCCACGATTGGCTCGACGGCCGTAAACGAATTGCGTTTCAATTACTTCCGGGAAGGCCAGGGAAACTTGAACCATCCAGTGAATACGCTTTCTAGCCTGCATGATGCCTGTGGATCGCTTGTCCCGGCGACGAATTGTTTTGCCGATCCCAACAATCCCAGTTCGGGGATTACCACAAACATTCCGGGCCGCGAGGGCGTCCCATTCGTACAGGTCCTCGGTGGATTCTCCATCGGGAACAACTTCGAGGGAGAACTCCCACAGACCGGAAATACCTACCAGATTTCCGATAATTACAGCAAAGTGATGGGAACGCATAGCCTGAAATTCGGCGGTGATTTTCGCGATCAGAAATTCAACCAGTTCCTCTACTACGACATCAATGGCGACTTTACGTTCCAGAACGGCGGGTCGGCGAATTCGTTGGTTCCTGCTTCTCCTAGCGCGGATGCCTATCCTGATTACTTCCTAGGGGTGCCGACTTCCTATTCTCAGGGCGCGGCTCAGGCGGAAGATCTGACGAACTACGGCCTTTATTTAGTCGCGCAAGACAGTTGGAAGATCAGGCCGAATCTTACGTTGAACTATGGCTTGCGCTGGGAACTGAACACGCCCTACGTCGATAGCGGGGACCGCCTGCAGACGTTCCGGCCAGGACAGGCTACGACCAAATATCCCTGCTATTTGTCGCCTGCGGATTTTGGAGCGTTGGGCGTCCCAGGCTCCAGTCAAGACTGCGGCGAATCATCGCCAAACAATGCGTATTTCCCGCTAGGCTTGGTTTTCCCGGGAGACAAAGGCGTTCCACAAGGCTTGACCTCGACGTACTACAAGGCCTTTGCGCCAAGAATCGGGTTGGCCTACAGCCCCAGTTGGACCAATGGTCCCCTGGCCAAGCTTACCGGCGGCCCGGGGAAATCCACAATCCGAGGCGGCTATGGGATTTTCTATAACCCCATCGAGCAATTGGTGATGGAGCAGTTCAGCGCAGAGCCTCCATTCGGCGTCAGTGCGCTGCTCTCGGGCCCACTCTTTAATACACCGTTTATGGGACAGAACGGCGTGCAATCGCCGAACAATGCGGGTGCCATCATCCACCAGACGCCAAGCACCCCATGCCCCTATTCCGGTGGGCCTGCCGGATGTGTGGACTGGTCACTGTTCCGGCCGCTGCTGCTCTACGGCGAATTCCAGCCCCACTTGCGGACGCAGTACGCCGAACAGTACAACTTCACGATTGAACGGCAGTTGACTTCGGACATGCTGCTGCGCGTCGCCTACGTTGGTACCCAAGCACACCATCTGCTTTCCATCCACGATTTGAACTACGGCAATTCACAGACATGTCAGGACTTAAATGCGATTGTGGGCCCGGGAACTTGCGGACCGTTTTACTCGGACTCCCAGTTCTCATTCATGCTCCTGCCAGGCCAGACCATTCACATGCCGTACATCCCTGGGCCAGTGGCGAATGGGCCGAATATTCCCTGCCCATATGGAAACCCGCACAATCCAGCAGGCTGCACAATGACAAATAACGGAAACGTTGGGATTCCCATCAATCTCGTTGGTCTCCGTCCGTATTCCTCGCCTAACTGCAACCCCATCGCAAACACGGGATGCCCGGTCGACAACGTGCCGGTGTTCAGCAATATCTTCGCGGAAGACACGGTAGCCAACTCCAACTACAATGGCCTGCAAATCTCGCTGGAAAAGAGTTTTTCGCACGGACTGCTGTTCCAGGCTTCCTACACGTTTAGCAAGGCGATTGACCAAGGCGCGTCGTTCGAAAACGAACTCAACCCCATAAATCCGGAAGCGACGCGCGGCTTATCGCTGCTGGATGCGAAAAACCGCTTCGTGTTCAGTCCGGTTTGGGAATTGCCCATTCCGAAAAAAGAAGGGATGGCCGGTAAAGTCGCCAACGGCTGGCAACTTTCCGCCATCATCACTTACCAGAGCGGTTTCCCCATCCGGATGCAGACTCAGGACGATGCGGAACTCGAGAGCAGTTACTTCTTTGAGGACGCGAATACGCCTTATGTTACCGGCAACGTGCAGTTCTTGAATCCCAAGACTACCGGCAGCGTCCAGACCGCGAATGGGACTGCGAATTATTGGTTCAACACATCGAATATCGGCGATCCCGCCCTGGGCACGTTTGGCAATCTGCCGCATTCGCTGTGCTGCGGCCCTGCGTTAAGCAACACGGACCTGGTGATCGCCAAGAAAACTCCCATTAGCGAACGGTTGAGCACTGAATTCCGCGCCGAATTCTACAACGCCTGGAATCACACCGAGTTTGAGAACCCCGACGGGAATTTCAGCGATTCGACCTTCGGGCAGGTGCTCAAAGCGCGCGATCCTCGCGTCATGCAGTTTGCCCTCAAGCTGATGTTCTAGAACTATCTGGTTCGACTGGAACCCGCGGAAGGCGCCCCAACATGGCTGGGGCGCTTTCAAGCGAGAGAAAATACGAAGCTGGCAGAATCGCTCCTCCGCTCAGCTTCGAGCTCAAAGGAAGGCGTAAGATAGATTCGCAGTCCGTCCCAATTACCGCGAAGTTTACCTCGCCGAAACTGACCGCAGGGAACAGACCTGCCACAGGTGACCGCTTAGGAAGGCCAGCCTGCATGGAGTACGCAAATGCAAGAAGCATTACAGAAGGAACTCGCTTTGTACGAGAAGCGCACGCCGAAATCCGCGGTAGCGCATAAGAAAGCGGAGAAACGGATTCCACTGGGCGTGGCCAGCAATTACCGCGCCTACGAACCCTACCCGATCTTTGTGGCCGAAGGTCATGGCAGCAAGATCGTGGACGTTGATGGAAATGAGTACATCGACCACAACCTGTGCTTTGGCACGCTGATGGCCGGACACGGGCATCCCTCGGTGGTCAAGGCGGTCCAGTGGGCGCTGCAGAACGGCACCACGTTTGGCATGCCTCACGGCATGGAAGCGGAATTGGCTGAAGAAATTTGCGCCCGCTACCCTGTTGAGATGGTGCGCTTCGGCTCCAGCGGTACGGAAGCGACCATGCACGCCTGCCGCATCGCCCGCGCCGCCACTGGCCGCAACATCATTCTGAGATTCGAGGGTTGCTACCACGGTTTGCATGACACCGCTCTCGTCAGCGTAAAGCCGAAAGAAGAGGACTACGGCGATATCGATGCGCCGAATTCCGTACCCGGCGGCCTGGGCGTCATCAAGCCGGTTCTCGACAATGTAACCGTTGCCACGTTCAACAGCTTGCCCAGCGTGGAACATCGCTTTAGGCAATTCCCCAGTCAGATTGCGGCGATCATTCTGGAACCGATCATGATGAATGTCGGCATCTGTATGCCACAACCGGGATTTCTGGAAGGATTGCGCGAAATCTGCAACAAGAACGGCGCGCTCTTGATCTTCGATGAAGTGAAGACCGGCGCAAAACTATGCTGGGGCGGCGCCAGCGAATATTATGGCGTGAAGCCCGACATCATCACCCTGGCGAAGTCCATCGGCGGGGGCGTACCGCTGGCGGCGTTTGGCGCAAGCCGTCAGGTGATGGACCTGATCGTTCAGCACAAGGTTTTCCACGGCGGCACGTACAACACGAACCGGTTCGCGATGGCGGCTGGCCTTGCCGTCTTTCGTGAAGTGCTCACCCGCGAAAACTATGCGTACGTGGATAAACTCGGCAAGAAGCTTGCGGAAGGCTACCGAGCGATCCTGAAAAAGTCCGGACTGAAAGCGTATGTGGCCCAAGCAGGGGTCAACGGCGCGCTGATGCTGTACCCGCAGGAAATCCGCAACTACCGTGACTGGATGAAGATTGACGTGGACCTGTGGCGGCAATTTTGGTTTGGCATGGTAAATCGTGGCGTTTTGGCGATGCCGTACTGGTGGGATGAACAGTGGACTATTTCCGTGCAGCACACCGAAGCGGACATTGACAAGCACCTCGCCGTGTTTGAAGAAGTCGCGTCCGGGCTGGCCAAGACCCAGCAGGAGCGCGGCGCTCAATTCGTCGGCGTTGCCGGACACTGAGGAGCGACAGGGTTGAGCGACGAGGTCACGACAGCGAAAGCCGCTTTGCTATCTTCCGAATCGGTGCAGCCGCATTTAAAGCGGGTGCTCGGGCGGCGTGACCTCATCCTGCTTTTTGTTGTTGCCGTCTTTAACCTCAACGTGTTGCCTTCCATCGCGGCCAACGGCGGAGTCACCATCTGGCTGTGGCTGATCTCGCTAATTCTATTTTTCTGGCCGCAAGGCATCGCCGTGATTGAACTGGCGCACCGCTATCCCGGCGAAGGCGGCGTCTATCTGTGGGCCAAGGAAGAGTTTGGAGACTTCCACGGCTTTCTGTCCGGCTGGTGCTACTGGACGAACAATATGATGTACGTGCCCACAGTGATGCTATATTTCGTGGGCGTGTCAGTGTTTGTGCTGGGCCCTAGCCACGCGGGTCTTGCCGATAACCGCACGTTTGCCCTGATTGCTTCCGTTGTGCTCCTCAGTCTCCTCGTCATTTTGAACATTTTGGGACTTGGCGTTGGCAAGTGGATCAACAATCTTGGCGGGATTGGAACGTTTGTCGCGGCGTTTTTGCTGATGGGCCTCGGCGTTATCGTTTGCCTTAAATTTGGCACCAACATCCGCTGGGCGGATTTCCAGGTTCCCGCTAATCCGCGATTCGTTTTAAATTCGTTCGGGGTCATTTGCTTCGGCCTTGTGGGTTTGGAACTCGCCTCCGTCATGGGCGATGAAATAGAAAATCCCCGCAAAACCTTACCCGGCGCAGTCGCTTGGGGCGGTGTCCTCTCCGGTTTCCTTTATATTGGCGCGACTCTGACGTTGCTGGTGGCCGTGGACAAAAACAGTATCAGCGTGCTGCAGGGCATTGTGCAGGCGGTAAGCCACATGGCTTCGCAAGTCGGCGTTGCCTGGATCGTGGCGCCGTTCGCTTTTCTGCTCAGCCTGTCCATCGCGGGCATTGGCTCCGCGTGGCTGGGCGGCTCGGCGCGCATTCCGTTCGTGGCAGGCCTGGATTCCTACCTGCCTTCGTGGCTCGGAAAGATTCACCCCAAGTACGCCACGCCGTATGCCGCGCTGATCGTGCACGCGAGCGTCTCGCTGATTTTGGTGATAGCCAACTTTGTGGCTACGGGAGGCGTGCAGGAATCGTTCCAGCGCTTGCTGTCGCTTGCGGTTGTCCTGCAACTGATTCCGTTCCTCTACATATTTGTCGCGCTTTTGAAAATCGCCGCGGATAAGAAATTTGTGCGCGGCCACTACGGCAAAGGAACGCTCATCTTCTCGGGCTTAAGCGGGTTGATCACGACCATCCTCGGCATTGCGCTGGCCTATTTCCCCGCTCAGCAGATCACTTCGCTGCTTTCGTATGAAATCTGGATGGTGGGCGGAACTCTTCTGTTCATCGGGCTGGCCGCATTTTTCTTCTATGTGTACGGAAGCCGGAAAGCGGCGCGGAAGTTGGCAGCGAGTTCTCCGGCGGCTTGAAAAAGCGGATTTTGGAGGCGGTTTATGTCTACGACGGCAAAGCCAACGGTGAAAACCTACCAGAACTATT
>Ga0181518_10003223_pt1 | contig 15241 bp, 15 predicted proteins | sample PEATcosm2014_Bin_28_FD_119751 | JGI IMG/M metagenome (GOLD analysis project Ga0181518, IMG submission 119751) | Peatland microbial communities from MTU Mesocosm Facility, Houghton, MI, USA - PEATcosm2014_Bin01_60_metaG | ecosystem: Environmental > Terrestrial > Soil > Wetlands > Peat | place... | reverse complement strand
TCAGGGTATTCGGCAGGGTTAACTGCTCCAGATGCATTTCCCCCAAATTGTATTGAGGAAAAGACCGATCCATTCATACCTCTACCTTCATTGAGTTTTGTACTCCATATGAAGGCATGGTTCGTCCCTGGTATTAAACCATCAAAGGCAGGCGCTGAACAAAGCAGAAGGGTGAAACCATAATCATCAATACCGCTTATTGGGTTTGTTCCATTGCCGGCATAACTATATGGGCTCCAGAATTGATAATCCGGGTCCATGCTTGTCCACTCCCCAATTTCCGCATCATAATATCTTTTCCCAAAATAGGAAAGCGACGATCCTTCAACATCCAATTCCTTCCCCGTAAACCTCTCCCGCACCTCCTCGCTGCCGGTCTGCGTTCCCGCCACGGTCAGGAGGTCTATTTCCGTGCCGTAAGCCAGGTAGTTCATCCCCTGTTTAAATGACCAGCTTGACGCACCCTCAATCATTACCGCACGAGTCGACCCAAGGTGGTCCTTCAGATAGAATTCGAAGGTATTATCCGGATCGGAAACTCCTTCAGCAGTGGCGGCATAGGCAAACCCATAACCCGCCCCTGCCGAGGTCAGGCAGAAAACCGCCGCGCCATCTATATACGCAACGCCCGAGCCGGCAGTTCCGAAACGGGGCATAGCGCCTGAGAGTGCAATGCCCGATCCGCCGGCCAATACTATTGCCTGCGGCTGCGCGGGAGGTGTTTCATCGCTGCTATAGGCAACGGAAAGATCGCCGGCGGCGGGAGCGGTTGTGCTGTTACCCGTGATAGCATAAACCTGGAGGCCCGAGGTTGAAAACGCCAACTGGACACCATTTTCATCCTGCCATACAAGAGCGCCGGATGGAATGCTCTGGTTTATACCCGTGATGGGCTCATTGGTATAAAGGGTGCCGTCGGTCTTGATAGCCAGGGTTGCGGTTTGTGCTGAATTCGTAATCATCAGTGCCGGATCGCCGGCGGCAGGTGGGGTTGAAGAGCCCCCGACCGTTCCGGCTGCGGCAGGTTCAAACACCTCTTTTTTGACCCGATTACCGGAGGCATCGTAGGTCATGACAAGAATAGAGGAAATATTGCTCGCGTTGGAAGTACATAAGCTCAGCACATCCGCCCAGCTCGACAATGATGCGCTGCCCAAAGTGCTGAAAAAGTAAAAACTATCCGGCATATTCCGCCAATCGTAGACGATCGCCATCATCTTTGACTTATCGAAAACCATATTGCCGTTATTATCGTAGATATAATTGACATAATTGGTATTGCCGGGGTTACTGGGGTCGCCCTTATTGGAGCCCGGAATATCCATGATCTGATTGGTTACATACCCCGGCGCGTTCGGATCTGCATAGTAGGTATAACTACCCCACCCGCTCTGGCCGTTTTCTTGCTTTTGCAGAATGCGGCCATCGCTGAAATACGAATATAGGCCATTGTAATTCGTTGCGGTGCCGTAAGTTTCATTGTTGGTCACCCCCGTCAACCTGTTGAGGCCATCGTAGGCATAGAGGAGATCCACATTACTTTGAGGGATACTCGAAAGACCCAGCGCGGTGGTTGCCCGGCTGATATTTCCATTATATTGGGGCTGAAAACTGGAATTGCCATCCCCGACGTTATTATTATCGTAACAAAGATCTTCCTCAAATTCACCGTTATTGCTTTTAATCTGTTGCGTTCCATCGTTAATGGTATAGGTATATTGGGTATTGTGGGTCTGGGCGCCTGGAGCCGTGCTATATGCATATGATTTTTGGACTATCTGGCCTTGATCATTGTAGGTGTAGCGAACAAATTCCTGCCCATTCCTCGTAATCGTAAATAGCCTGCCATTGGGATCATAGGCATAGTCGGTGAGAATATCCGTGGTTGTTGCGGGAGTCCCGGAGGTGTATTCGAGGGTATCGTGCAATAGTTTGCCCTGAATGTCGTAGCCGTACTTCCTTAATTGGAGCGGCAAACCGGGGATGGATTTATACTTCTGGATGACTCGGCCATCGTCATCATAGGAAAAAAGATCTATCGTTTTGCCGCTGTAATTTATTTCATTTGTTTCGACAGCTTCCTCAGGATCTTCGCCAAGATCATAAGCCGATGTAAAATTTGCGTCGTATGCTATCGAGGCAACAATTCTACCATTTGTATTCGTAAGACCGCTCAGGATGGTTGCCTCAGTGGATGTTTCAAATGCCGAATTAGCAAGGAATGCTTCTGCGTCGTCCGGAGAATCGTAGATATTCCGGATTTTCGTGCTGGACCAGTATGGTATTTCGCTATCTCCATAGCCCAACCCTTGAATCGCCGTATTTCTGCCTAAATCATCATAGCTATATTGCAAATAAGCATACCCATGATTTCCATCAAAGAACCAGCTCAATTGCCCGGCATCGTTATAGCCATAATAAACCGTTCCGCCGTCCGGAGTGGTTTTCTGGATAAGTTGATTAAGGGTATTATAAACGTATTGCGACGATGATACGTTAGCCTGACCGCTTTGTTGCGGTGGCGTTGCGGTGATAATATTTCCTGAAAGGTCATAGGTGTTGTTGCTTACTATTTCGTCGGTGGAAACGGACGGATCGCTGCCCGATTTCGACCATGTGCTCACGGTATTGCCAAATAGATCCTGCAAGATTTGAGAAAAATGACCATTCGCATCCATGGTGACAGTCAGAGAATAGGATAGCAGTGTGGTCGTAGTGCTCAAAGCAGCTAATTCCGTTGGAACTGAGCCGGTTAAATCACTTTCATCGAGAACCGAAGAGGTTAAGAATCCATCGGTGGTGAAAAAGGAGGATGTTGACACGGTTTGCGGTCCCGGCGACCCGAAATACCAAGTCATGGCCGGATGCCCGCCAGCGATAGCATTTGTCGAATAGTTAAGCCCCGGTGCGCCGGTCATGCCGACACGGTTAAGCGGATCGGGATGGTATTGGGTTTCGGAATAAGCATACCCTCCGGCATCCGGGTGGCCATTTGAGCCATTAAAGTAAGCATTTGCGCCATTAGTTCCGGTTATTAAATCATCGTAGATATAATTAAGGGTTCCGCTATTGGAATAAGCAAATGGCTTTACGGCCTTCCATGGTCTGCCAGCGGTGTCATATTGTTCTCCTGAGACCAAGACATTGTTGGTAGAATTATCTAAAGTCTGGGTTTGCAAAGGGCGGCCCAGGCCATCGGAATAATTTATGGTGACCACATTATTATTATTTCCATCGACGTTAAAATTGGTAGTTTCAACGTAGTTAGGGGTAGCCTGGGCATGGAGCGATGAAGGCAGTAAGAAAGCACTAAGGCACAAAGCCAAATGATGAAGAAGGAAAGATGAACGGGAAAATCCATGGTGATTCCCGGACCTGTCCGCTCTTCGTCGCGTCACCATTCTATTCACCCATTTCGCCATAGCAGCGGTCCTTGGTAAAAAAGATTGGAACACAAACGCAGATTTAAAAGACTTGTCCTCAAAGAAAATTTTTCTCTGATGCCCCTTGTTGTACAAATCAATTCATTAAGTAATAAGACGGATTGATGGATCGATTTTCAAAAAAGGCGCCTTTTCTATGGACTTTTCTGAAAAAAACCGAAAACATGCTGATATGTTTGTGACCATACTTATGAACTGATTAATAATTCTCTGGTCCCTGAATTTTATAGGATATCCGCAAACAAGACACACCATTCGTCTAAAGTCGTTCTTCCTACTTCACTAAAGGCGCAGGTTGGACCGCTCCAGGCGCGCCCTTCTGTATTCTATCCGAAACCTTCAAAGCCACTTTTTCCCCGTTCGTCAGCATATAAAAGGCAATTACTTTTGACCCGGGTACCAGATCGGCCAAACTGGCTTTCTTCCCCTGAATTTTGATGCGGGTTGAATCCGTGGCCGTAATTGTATCCTCGGTACGAACTTGTTTGATAATCATCGTTCTGGCGTTTGGCTCAACGGATACAAGAGAGCCCACGCTCAATTTCATCCCGGGTATTTTTGCAACAACTTTTTTTGCCGAAGCTGCCTTGGCATAAGTGGTAGTTGTATCTCTGACAGCAGCGAAGACCGCACCACACGCCAGTAGACCAACAATTATTGTATTGAGCGCTTTCATGATAACATTCTTTCGCTTATGTTATTTCAAACTATTCGGAATAATGCATTTTCCTATCATCCCTTAGTGCTTTCTTTCACTTCACATCCAGCTTCGCGCCCTGCGGGCTCCATCGACGTGGTCTTTGCACACATCATGTGCTTCGACTTTCTTTGTTTTCTACTTCGTTGCCGGAGCCGCTCCAGGCGCGCTTTTCAGTATTTTATCCGCTATTTTTACCGCTACTTTCACCCCATTCGTCACGGTATAGAAGGCAACGACTTTTGATCCCGCGACCAGATCGGCCAAGGCGGCCGTTTTCCCCTGGATGTTGATGAGGGTTGAATCCGTAACGGCGATAGTATCGCGGCCGCGCTGCTGCTTGATAACAAGAGTTTTTGCGTTCTCGTTCACGGATACGAGCGTGCCGAGGCTCAGGTCCATTCCGAGTGCTATCTGGTGCATATTTCCGCCGGCAGCAGTTCCGGCAGCGAAGGTCATGCCAGAAGCGAGAAGTCCAAAAATCATAACTTTGAGCACTTTCATGATATCATCCTTTCGTTGATCAGGTCCCTCTATGTTTGAATCGTTTCTACTCTCATAATCTTTTACACGACGAGTCACGGACTCGCCCCCATGTTCCTATTACCCCTAGTTACCCTCTTCTGTCTCTTTGCCTTTTTATTTATTCGTGTTCCCGCTTGCCTTCGGAATGCTCTTTTTCGTTTTTTCCGAAATCCTCACGGCGACTTTTACTCCATTCGTTAATTGGTAAACGACGGCCACTGTCGATCCCGCATACAGATCCGCCCATGTCCCCGGTTTGCCCTGAACCCGAATACGGGTTGCATCAGAGACGATCACGGTATCCTGGCCGCGGGACGTTTTAATAATCAGAGTTTTCACACTCTGATTCACTAAAAGCAATGTTCCCAAGCTGAAGCCCATGCCGGCTGTCATCCCACTCGCATTCGCAGCGAAAGCGGATTTCGAAACAGTATCGCTCGTAGGGGTCCCGGCGGCGAAAGCCATTCCACAGGCGAGAACTACAGCCATCATAATTTTAAGCACTTTCATGATACCAACCTTCTGTTTAAGGTGATTTCAAGTATTGCTGTTTCTTGTTTTTTCAGTTGCTTTGCCACTCTTTTATTTGACACTTTGACCCTTCTCCTCTTGCCTCAGTGTCTCAATTTCTTTAGCCTGGGCATCCAGTTGGTTCTTCATTTCGATCGTATAGAGGGTCAGCTCCTCGATTTTCTTGAGAAGAGTCATATTAAGCTCGCCCAGTTCCACGCCATTTTGCTTCATCTCGGCCGCCGAGGGCACCTCGGGCAGGTGAGAGTGGACTTTGATATAGGCGGCAACTGAATCGAGGGCCGGGAGCCTGTAGTCTTGTGCAAAGACGAAGTCGGGCGCCTGTTTTAGCGTCCAGTTACTGATCATCAGGCTGTCACATTGAATCTCCCCGTTGCATTGAATCCCGCCCGTGACCGTCAACACGGGTCCGCTGATTCCTTCATTACTCTCAATCCATAGCGGCTCGTAAAAGTAAGATTGAGATAACGAATCATTTATGCCATTCCATGGGGCAACATTAAGGCTTGCACTGTAAATCGTTCCGGATGACGTTATATTGTTGGTGACCGTTAAATTCGCTTGTGAATTGGAGTTCCCAACATTAACATTCGAGTTGGAATTCAATCCACTACAAGTGATTACTCCGTTAATGTTCGCATTTCCTCGATCGGTCAAAGAACTGTAACTGCAAATGCTGTCACACGTGATCCCGCTGCTTACGTTCAGACTGTTCAAGTTTATCGTTCCACCGATATTCGAACTTCCCAGCACGGTCAAACCGTTGACCGTCGTTGATCCATTGACAGTCAAATTTCCCTTGCTTACTGTCAAGTTTCCCGTACCCACGGTCAAATTTCCGGTACTCACCCCCAGGGTATCAGAAACCGTCCCCCCGTTCACGGCAAGGCCGGATTTTAATTGCGCGGCTCCCGCCGATACCGTCAATTTCCCCTTGCTCACGGTCAGATTTCCCGTGCCCACCGTCAGGGAATCCGAAGTCGTTCCCCCGGTCACGGCAAGACCGGACGATAATTGCGCGGCTCCCGCCGATACCGTTAATTTTCCCTTGCTCACGGTTAAATTCCCCGTACCCACGGTCAAATTTCCCGTACTCACCCCCAGGGTATCCGAAACCGTTCCCCCGGTCACGGCAAGACCGGATCCTAATTGCGCGGCTCCCGCCGATACCGTTAATTTTCCCTTGCTCACGGTTAAGTTTCCCGTACCCACGGTCAAATTTCCACTCTTCACTCCAAGGGTATCCGAAACCGTTCCCCCGGTCACGGTAAGACCCGATGTTAATTGCGATGCACCTCCCGATACGGTCAAACCCGAGTTGAGGGTAGTCGCCCCCCCTACCGTCACTGCCGCATTTGCGCTGAGGTTGCCTTTCAACGTTACCTGTCCATCCACCTGCATATTTTCTCCCGCACCGCACATATTGGGATAGGGAGTGACAAGCGGCTGGGTAGAACTGGTAAAATTAGCCTCAAGAACAAGTTGAACCGGCGAGGAACCGCTCGCCACCCAAAGCGAACAACTCTGGATCCAATCCCCGCCATATTGCTCCAACGTGCCGAAGTTCCAGCTACTCCCGGTTGAGCTGCTGTAAACTACCCATCCGCTGAACGTATATCCCGGCCACGGCTCCGCATCGAGCGTTCGTTTGAGGGGCGCTACGCCGTTCGAGGAACCGCCATACATGGCCACGGAACCAAACCCATTGCTGATAAGGGTGATACCGCTGAGAGAAGGGGTTTGAACAAGAGCCTGGTTTTGCTTCTGGTTCTGATACGAGAGATTGATCCAGCTCGCGCTGCGGGCGACGTTTTCGATGCGGACCTCTTCAAGGGACCCAGTCAGATAGTAATGAGAACTCCCCTGTGGTTGATAGCCCAAAGCAACGGTGTCGGTGGTCGATGCGCTGGAGCTGTTATACGCGATTGCCTTGCTGGAAGGCATTGTAGAACTTGCTTTAAGATATGACGGCACCACGCCATTCTGATAATAGGTCTCGGTCGTGGCGACAGGATTGAAAACTCCTGAAACAAAAACCCACCCCTTACCGCTGATCCCCGAATCCGAGGAATAGGCAGGCTGCGTTCCCGTGGTGCTGGTTGAATACCACAGTACATTGGTAAAGGTTGTCCCGGCGAAACCGGAAATAACGGCGGCGTTGCCCATCGAAACCAATTCCTGTTCCGCGCCTGCCGAGGTCCCGGTAACGCTCGCCCAACCGGAAAGGGTGAGGGTATCATGATTGCCCAGCAGACCAGGCGCCATTTTGAGAGCGCCGCTGCCGCCGAAGGTATAGCACGAATCAATGATTCCTCCTCCAGCCTTGACAGGAGCGGTTCCTGTAGCGGTCAGGGTATTCCCGTTGCCTGTTGCATCGGTCAAATCCTGAAGATGCCAGACCGCTTGAAAACCATTGGTCGAGCTGAACACCGCCGGTCCGCTTGAGCTATTCGCCGCCCCGCTGTTGCCGTAATGCATGACGATCGTCTGCGTACTCTGGCCGCCGTATACGGTGTCCACTAAGACCCAGATTTCCGCCACCTGGCTTGTAGCATTCCACCGCTCTATCTGGTAGGAAAAATGCTGGCTGTAATCGGCCTTCGAAAATCGAATGTCCGCGCCTCCGGCTTTAGCCACTTGAAAAACGTCTCCACAATTGCTTGAGGTGAGCCGGACCAGCACGGGAAAATTCATCACATTCGTCGTCACATTCGCACCGCTCGAACTGGTATTGAGCACCAGGGGCATATGCTCGTTCCAAACGTTGTAGTCTTCCTGAGCCATTCCGCTTTGAGCGAGAAGCAGTACGCAAAAAAGAGCGCCGATGATCCAGGGCATGACCGATAATCTCGATTTTTCGCGGCGAAGGCTAGTACGATTCATTCAAATCTCCCCGGTGAAGTGGAAGGGTGTATATAAAACGCAGCAAGAAGAAGGTAGAAATAAACACCGAAGTAAAATGTAACGAAAAACGGGAACGTCCTGCGCGAAGCGATCAGATCGTTGGCACAACTGTGTCTTAGTTCCAGAACTCACCTCCTGTGAGGGGGACAGGGTGAGAGAACTTCCGCGCTGACCGCACCGATTCAAACATTGATGGAGCGATATAAAAAAACTTTTAGTGATTTAAATTACTAATTCCAAATACCGAAGTCAACAAAAAAATGAAAACTATTTTTAAGAACAAAGAAAAGCGCAATTTGATAAAGCTCGTATATAGATCGTGAATTCGTTGCGGCAATTTCTCCCTCCGGATTCACCCTTTTAGGCAATAAAGTAGTTTTCCGGTGTTAGAATACCATTCGGTGCTGGTATTTTTCTCGACTGAGTTCGACAGGTTCATTGATATGGTCTCGAAAATGCGCAAAGGGCGTACCACAGAAACAACCATCGGGCAAATGCAAGAAACTGCGGATTATACCAAAGTACATCATTCACTGTATAAATTTTTTTCAGATTTTGTAAGATTTTCATGACATGGATGGCGTCGGCAAGCCCGAGGAAATACGAAGACCTCAACGAACGGAAATGGATCGCTTTTGTCCCCTTGTCTTTTCCTTCTGCAATCTTCCTACCTTTTCTACCCTATCGAATTCACCATCTCAAACATCGGCAGATACATGGAAATGAGTACCCCGGCAATGAAAATACCCATGACCACGATTATTGCGGGTTCCAGGATGGAGGTGAGGGTGCTTATGGCGCCATCAATTTCGCCATCGTAGTAATCGGAGATTTTTGTCAGCATTGCCGGCAGGTTCCCGCTTTTTTCTCCCACCAGGACCATCTGGACCACCATGGGTGGAAACAGCCCGGTCTCTTTGAGCGGCTGTGCGAGGGGTTTCCCCATGCGGATCGCCTCAAGCGCCTTGAGGAATCCTCTTTCAAGAATGCGATTCCCTGCGGTTGTTGAGGTTATTTCGAGCGCATCCGCTATCGGCACTCCACCGCTGAGGAGCGCGCCGAAGGTTCGGCTGAAGCGCGCCACTCCGCTTTTTCTCTGCAAATCGCCGAAGAGCGGGATTTTAAGCAGCATGGCATCGACGAGGAGCCCGAAGCGTTCATTCCACTTATACAAATAGATGAATCCGAAAATCCCGGCGCCGATAATAAGGATGGAGGGCAGAACCCATACCTGCGCGAAATTGCTTGCAGCGATCACGAGCCTAGTCGAAAGAGGCAGTGTCGCTCCGAGTTCGGAGAGCATTGAAGAAAACGTGGGAACCACATAAGTCATAAGTGCGATGAGTGCGCCCACCGCAACGCTTCCTACAAGAATGGGGTAGGCGAAAGCTCCCTTTACCCGGCGGCGCACCGCAACGGCTTTTTCCTGGTAATCAGCCAGCCGGAGCAGGACGTCGGACAAAATGCCCGCCGCTTCCCCTGCCCGCACCATGGAGCAATAGAGCCGGTTGAAGATGTGCGGATGGAGGGCGAGCGCGGCGGCAAGGGAGAGGCCCGACTGCACATCGAAAGATATCTTTGCCACCACGGCGCGCAAGGTTTTGTTTTCGGTTTGTTCGGCTATGGCATCGAGGCTCGGGACAATCGAAATACCGGAGGAGTTCATCGAAGCGAATTGGCGTGAAAACGATGACAGGTCCTTGAGCTTAACACCGCCCCCCAATTTAAGGACCGGCTTATTCTGCTTGATTTTCAATTCGCTTACTCTAATACGTTCCTTGCGAAGCAAGGATCTCACCTCGGCTTCGGTCGAGGCTTCTATTTTCCCGGCGGCGGTTTTGCCTTCAGAGTCGGTTCCGGTGTAGGAGAATAGGGGCATGGTTACCAGGGAATATCTTTTGTAATGGTATTCTTCTCGAACTTCTGGTTCATATCCGCACCTTTTCCGGCGTCATATCTGCCAACCTTGACCTTGAGTTTTGCGGTCACGACCACCCCATCCGGCGATTCGGCGGAGCTGTAATCGAAACGAGATTCCCCTTCCGGCAGGTCGAAGCCAATATCCGAATTGCCGGCGGTGATGTTCCCGGTAGGCGTCACATAGGTATCGTGCTCCTGATAATAAGCGTTATAAAGGGTGATCGCCTGCTTGAGCACCGGCTTGAACTCCGAAAGCTTCGCTTTTTCCGTAACGCCCATGAATCTCGGAATGGCAAGTGAAGCCAATATTCCGATAATAACGATGACGACCATGAGTTCGACAAGGGTAAATCCGTTGCGATTCTTCATCGAAAATCCTTTTGATGTTTATCCGTTGCTGATAGATGAAAATCAACCGGCAAAAAACTGCCTGTCCGTGGTAAAATAGTTTTCAGGCTTTCTCTGGGCAACTGTTGCAGGATTTCGGTAGGGTCCTAATCGGCTTGGCAGGTCATGTGAAATAATATAAATTCGGTCAGGAAGGGGTAGGATATTTCGTAGTTGTCTTTGTCCGTTCCCAAGGCGTAGGGCTTGATTTTCAAAATTGATGGTTTATGTTACCTCATTCTGCTCAAAATGTTCGGGCTTATACTTTTTCCGCAAGGGTTCTGGCAGTCCTCCGCCTGACCCTATGGAATTGATGAGCGCAAGTATATGGGTTTTCTCCTGTTCCCAGGTAATTTTGGTGTTACCGTTCTTATACGATTGCACCTTAAAATACTCGCATGAAACGGTGTCACTCCTCCCCTGCTCATCCCATTTTGCAGAAAGCGTGTGAGCGTAATCAGCTCTGGGTTTTGCATCCAGCAAAAGGCAAGCGGTGTAGAGGTCTTCAAGATTACGATGACAGTTCCAAGTATTAAAGTGCCATCCGCCATAAACTTCCCATTGTAGAGATGTTTGTGATATCCTGAACTGCACTTCCAACTTCTGGCAGTTATCACGCTTATTGCGTACCATGCCTGACCCGTTATAACGGCAGTTGATGAAATTCGCGAAAACCTCTTTTACGGTCTGTTCAATATTATTCCCGTAGAGAGTTGCGAAGTTCTGGGCGTATCCGATAATCTCCGCTTCGGTAAATTCAGGTGCCAATTGTTCGAACTTTTTATAAAGCTCGTTCCGCGCGGTAGAGGTAAGAGAGTTACAAAGACCTCCGCCTTCAATGAGAGCCCACCAGAAAGCAAAATCGACTACCTGACGGCAGGCAGCAGAGTCGTAATGTCGTTCGTGGGTTCGGTCGCAAATAGGTCCATAATAATCAGCATTCAGCTCTGCTATCTGTTGAATATCTGCGCGAAGTCGGGCAATTTCCGCAAGATTGGCAAGCATTCGATTTCTTGCCTCGATGCGACCCTTTATGGTAAGCTGTGGAATCAATTCGTTTTCGTCGTTCATGATTACGCTCCTTGTCTATCTTCTGGATATGGAGTAAAAATAACAGCCTCAGTGGTGAAGCATTTCTGGTTTTCAGGGCCTTATTCATGGCGCTCCTCCATACACGGCGCTTTGCAAACATCGCATTGGTGTACCTATAACCCCACTTTTCTCAGTTTCAGCAGATCGCGGTAATGATCGATCGCCTCACTGATCGCTTCGGGTCCGTTCTTTTGCACAATTTCCCTTCCATAAGATTGCGCTTCGGGGCCACGATCAAATTCATACCCGTACACGATATTCCGACCCGTGGAAATTTCCGACACCGTAAAGGTTTTCTTTAAGGTTATTTCCTTGTCAGCAATATCATCAGATCGTGGGAGAGCATGATGCACGGCAAAATCGAACCCGAAGGCTGAAAATTTCCGAATAATGGGAACTTCAAAAAGAGTCCCGCCGTTAACTGATACCTTCATTTTTTCTCTCATTTTATACCGCCTTCCGTTTAAGTTTTGTTTAATCAGGGAATAACAGAAGAGTCCGTGTCCGCCTTTGCTCTGGCGGGATTTAAGGAAGTCATGAGACTCCCCAATATCCCGTCTCGATCCCTACTTCGCAATGACTCTCGAAGGGCTCCCGCAGACAGGACATTTCGTATTGCACCTGCCACAATAAATGGTACTGCATTTCACACACTGGACATTGTGCATAGGCACGTTCTGGTGCTTATAGCAGTCGCTCATAGGTCACTCCTTTTAAAAAGTGTTTCGGGTGCTGAGAGGTCTGTAAATCCCCTTCTACTCCTTCATTAACCCCATCTGCTTGAAGGAGAAGTATTCCGTTCCATCGGTATTCAGTATGATGTGGTCAAGAAAGCGCAATTCCAGCATTTTCGCGATTTCACCTACCTTATCCGTCGTCTCGCAATCAGCCTCAGAAGGTTTCATATGACTCGCCGGATGATTGTGCACGAGTATCAACGAAACAGAATTGGACAAGAGGATAGGCTTGAAGATGGATGCCATGCAAAATGCTGACTGACTGGGATTGCCTAAACCCACCGTATGAAGTACGGCAGGCAGGTTGGAATTGTCCAGACCAACGACTACCACCATTTCCCGATAGGAGTTCTTGAACATTGGCCTGACGGCATTCACGACACTATCTGCCGTTGAAAACGCCTTCTGATACCGAACTGACTTTTCCCGCACCATTAAAAGCTTCACGATATTCACCCTTCCACATGATGATCCTTCTTCAGGGATTGCCATAACTGCTCCTTTTTAAGATGTTTCAGATGTTGCCTCGATGATTGTTACGGGTATAACTCCCCAGTTCATATCATGCGGAGTTACGACCTCGTATTCCTTCAACAACTCCTTCTGCTTTTCTTCCCTCAAGTCATCGAACATGATTTCAATGTTCATGGTTAAACCTCCTGGAAAAGTTCTTTTGCAGCAAAGTCTTCCACCGCTTCTTTGATGGTATTTCTCCATACTCCTGAGTGAGCAATGGGCTTACCATTATCCAACACAAAGGCTTCATATCGAACGGCCAAAACACAGCCGATACCCATGATTTCATGCCTAGCTACCCTGCCGGTATAGCGTGACATACCCTGTTCCTCTCTGGGCGCTGCCGCCATTCTTTGATTGAGATTATGTTAATGGAGCATTACTTTTGAAGGTGTACCGATTACCGCTGAAATAACGCGAATTTCATCTTCGGCAGTGCCCTGGCTGGATAAGACTTCAATGCAGTCATTCGCGATTTTAACCCCGCCAGGAGTCAGAATATCCATGCACAACTTCACCTCTCCGTTAAACTCCACGATTACCTTCTCGCCAATGCGCAGAGCAAAGAAGTTTTCCACTTTCTGCTTAACTTGATCCAGAGTTGGCATGAATTTCTCCATTGGTTATGGTGATTGCCGGATTTGCTGCATCGAACATTATCTCACCGCTCATTATAAAGCCCTCCCCGCCAACAGACTGCGACGAGGAGGGCTACAGGCGTGGAAGGAGGGACTTGATCCTGAACCGATAGCTTTACAATGCCATTGCAGTTTCAAAAGCCTTCTCTTTCAGCAATGCGCCAGAACCGAACATGGCGCTTTCAAGGGCCTTTTCGGCATCTGCGGAACGCTCATGGTCAACGAACTCGGCTGCGGCATTGTAGAGATGCCATGCCGTTTTACCGGTGTTCCCTCGACCGTGGTGAAACAGCTCCTCAACCTTGTTCCACTGATTCCTGGTGCGAGTGCTTCCGGTATCCACAATGATTTCCGAGAGGAACTTCAGCACCATCTGCCTGTCCACAACCTTCCGGGCAAGGTATCTCGCCTTCGATTCAAAAACCTCAAAGGCTTCGGTGGACATTCGGAAAACCTGCATCGCATCATGGATCCGCTCGTTCACGTTCGGGGTGTGCTTGAGCGCGATACTCGTGGACGCCGACTTGATGGCGCGGATGAGCTGGTTCTGGCAGAAGAGCCTTATAGGCGTGAGAAACGCACGGAGACTGGAGCTGCCATCGTGGGCGGTAACGAGCGTGATGTACGATTCCACCGTATCGCCCGGAGCCGCCTGAAAGGATTGCCCCAGCTTTGCCTGAAGGAATATCTTCCGTCCCTCCTTGATGATCCCGGCGTATTCATACGAAGCACCGTACTTTTCCGCTATCACATCGAAGAATGCGAACGCCGTCGTGTTCTGGATCGGCATGTAATCCCTGCCGACAACTCCCAGGACCCTGTTCGTGTCACTCCGGAACAGCGCCTTGTGAGTGTCGATGTCGATGCCGTTACCGGTGATGAGAGGCGCTTGGTCAACCGACCAATCAAGACCTGACAGCTCCATAGCCTCTTCCGCTGACTTGATGCCGTTAAGTTTTACTAACATGGCAATAACCCTTTCGTTGATTTGAAATGGAAAGGGCTGCCGAAGAGTCCTTTTGAATCTCCAGCAGCCCTGCTTTAATGTGAAACTTTGTGTTGTACTACCGTTCAAGTGATCTTTCGATATCAGCACCCCCTATCAATGAAAGTGTAGAAGACGATAAGGAAATTCCGCCTTAAGAAACTGGCGAGTCGATGTGGTTTGAAACCGTAAGGGATAAGGTATCGCATATCAAAAATCCTGTTCGATGGTGATCTCCGAATGGAGCACGGAATTGTTCTGAGCGGTGACAATCAGAAACTCCCGCTCCTCCGGCGTTATCGTGTTGAGCCCTACTGTTTCGCTATCGAAGTAACCGAAGTAAACAGCGTTCTCAATAGCGACGAACAGTTCAGGGTCAACAACATGAAGGTCGGGAAACACCGCCAGATAGGATTTGATACCGCCATGCTCCTTCCTGATATGGGATACGATTTCATCCTTTTCCATGAAACCGCACAACGCACATTGAACCATGAAAAGTTCCTCCTTTGTGTGTTTAGCTACGTGAACGACCACGGGTACGCTGGATTTCATGCAACCATCACTCTTTCTTCCTCCTGTTCCAAGCTGACAGGCTCATTGCAGATGTAGCCATAAGGGCACCCTGCACACCACCAGCCACGGTTCTTGAAATGAATCTGGTTTTCAAGAGCCTTCTGGACATTGGAAAACTTCTGAATAATTTCCTGTGGATTCACTTCATCAGGATTCAGTTCCAGGTCCAGGATTTCACACTTTTTCTTGCGTAGGAAAAGAAGGGTGCGTGACTTTATCAGCTCATTGAACCGCATGCCATAGACCAGGGTTTGCTCGGTTACTTTTCTTACCTGGTCAGGAGCGTACTT
>Ga0181518_10003221_pt1 | contig 15245 bp, 13 predicted proteins | sample PEATcosm2014_Bin_28_FD_119751 | JGI IMG/M metagenome (GOLD analysis project Ga0181518, IMG submission 119751) | Peatland microbial communities from MTU Mesocosm Facility, Houghton, MI, USA - PEATcosm2014_Bin01_60_metaG | ecosystem: Environmental > Terrestrial > Soil > Wetlands > Peat | place... | reverse complement strand
GGGCATCGGATAGAATCATTCCCAAGACACGGTTGCAAAACTAAACGGTTTCAAAACTAAAATGACCGAGACCCTTCGCATCGCTCTCATTTCCGCTTTCCTATTCGCGCTGCTCGCCGCCCTGCTGGCCGCGAGCGGCCCCGTGCCGAACCCCCAGGAAGCGGCCCGCCTCAACAACCTCGGCGTCGCCTACATGAACCAGCAGCTCTTTGAAAAAGCGCTGAAGAAGTTCGAAGAAGCGGCCGCCAACGACCATGCGTTGGAGGTCGCCGCCGTCAATCGCGCGGTGGCGATGCTCAACCTGCAGCGCGGCGACGAAGCGAAGGCTCTGCTGGAAAAAATCGTCCAGAACAATCCCAAAAATGCTTACGCCTGGTACAGCTTGGGCCTCTATTACAAGAACTCCACCGAAGCGGGTCAGGCCGTCACCGCGTTTCGCCGCGTGGCTGAAATCGATGCGGACGATGCCGATAACTGGTATTACCTGGGATCGACTTACGCCCAGCTCAAGCAGTTTCCCGAAGCCATCGACGCCTTCGAGCACGCATTAAAGCTCGACCCGCTCCATGCCTCCGCCCAGTTCGGATTGGCGCGCGCTTACCAGCAATCCGGGCAAGCCGACCCCGCCCATGAGGCGATGAAGAGGTTCCAGTACATCACGCAGCACAAGCTGGGCGCGCCCATCAGCCTGTCGTATGGAGAGCAGGGAAAATATTCCCGCGCGGAAGACTCGCCGATGGCGGTGGAGAAAGTTCCGCCGCAGATTCCGGTGAAGTTTGTGGATGTGACGAAGGAGGCGGGGCTAACGTCAAGGCCCTCAGTTCTACCAACCAAAGACGGCGCGTCGTTCGCTGGTCCAGGTGCGTGTTTTCTTGATTACGACAACGACGGCAACATTGATCTCTTTCTACCGGACAACGGAACCCAAGGCTCGATGTCGCTGTACCACAACCTCGGAAACGGTAAGTTTGAAGATGTAACCAAGAAGGCTGGTTTGGATGGCTATGGACCCGCGACTTCCTGTACAGCGGGTGACTACGACAACGACGGTTTCGCCGACCTGGCCGTCAGTCTCGGCAGTCGTATCCTCCTGCTTCACAATGAAAAGAACGGTACGTTCAAGGATGTGACGGAGCAAGCCGGACTCAACGCCGAGAAGAGTTCGCCGAGCCCTAATCCCCACAACGAGGTAGCGGAGGTCACCGGCCTGACGTTCGTCGACTACGACCATGACGGCGATCTCGATCTCTACGTTACCCGATTGACCCCGCAAAGTATTGGGATTTGCTTGGATAGGAAGATCTCGTCTTTAGGCAACAACACCATGTGGCGCAACAATGGAAACGGTACGTTTACCGACGTTACCGAAACCACTGGTCTTAACGGTCTGAACTCCACTTACGCAGCGATTGGCACCGACTTCAACAATGATCGAGCAGTGGACATCGTGACGGCCGGAGACGCATGCGGAGTTGGCGCCGTGGGTTTGTACGACCACAAATCGCCAGTAATGTTCGAAAATCCGAGAGAAGGAAAATTCCGTCAACTGTTACCAATGGAGTCAGGGGTGACCGTTGGCATTGCACCACTCGACTTCAATCACGATGGCTGGATGGACTACGCCTTCACGCATTTTGGCATGCCCGGGATCAGCCTGTGGCGTAACAACCATGGCAAGACTTTCGAAGAGGCTCCGCTACCGGATTTTGATTGGCAGCGCGGTTGGGGCGTGGTCGCATTCGACTACGACAACGACGGCTGGGTTGATCTGGCTTTCGTTGGCGAGAGGGCGATACTCAAGGGCGAAGAAGAGAAGTTCGAAGTCCGCCTCTTTCGTAACCTCGGCCCCGACGGTTGGAAAGACGTCACCGCCGACGTTGGGCTCGACAAAATTCAGCTCAAAGAGCCACGCGCCATCATCGTTGGCGACTACGACAACGATGGAGCCGCCGATCTTCTGATCACACAAAATCACGGGCCAGCCGTGCTGCTCCACAACGAAGGCGGCAACAAAAACAACTCGCTGCGGCTTGCGCTCAAGGGACTGAACGACAACAAGAGCGCCATCGGCACAAAGGTTGAAGTTTTCTCCGATGGCCTGCGGCAGAAGTTTGAAGTCTATGGATCGTCCGGCTACCTTGGGCAGAACTCGCCCTACCTGACCATCGGCCTGGGACAAGCGAAAGTCGCCGACGTCGTCCGCTTGTTGTGGCCGACCGGCGTTTTGCAGGATGAAATCGAAGTCGCCGCCGACAAGATGCAAAACATCGAGGAACTCGACCGCCGCGGCAGTTCTTGTCCCACGCTCTTCGCTTGGGACGGTCGCGAATATCAACTGGTCGGCGACATGCTCGGCGCGGGCGTTGTAGGCCACTGGATCGCGGCAGATCAAGGCAAAGTCGAACGCAACATCGCGCGTCCGACCGAAGCCATCAAGATTGATCGCGAGTCGCTCCGCGAGAAAAACGGCAAGCTAAGTTTCCGCTTCATGGAGCCGCTCGAAGAATCGGTTTACCTCGATCAGGTGCAGTTGCTCGCCGTCGATCATCCTGGAGATGTGGACGTTTATCCCAACGAATATTTTGCCAGCAATCCGCCGTACCCGCCGTTCAAGGTGGTGTTCAGCAATAAGAATGACGCGCGTCCGCCCGCGGGTGCGTGGGACGATCACGGCCACAACGTGCTGCCCGATCTGCTTGCGCATCGTTATTTTGGCGACTTCAAGGTGCTTTCATTCCAGGGATTCACCGAGCCGCACAGCTTGGAGCTTGATCTCGGCGAGCCCTACCGCGGCGGCCCGCTGTGGCTGCTGCTTCATGGCGAGATCGAATACTACTCCGCGACCAGCATGTACGCCGCCGATCAGGCGCACCTGCGTCCGTTTGCGCCGTATGTCGAAGCGCTGGTTACGGGAAACGACGGCAAAGCCAAATGGGTCCGCGTCGTCGATGACATGGGATTTCCAGCCGGCGGCGCACGAACCATGACGGCCGACCTCACCGGCAAGCTTCCGCCGGGAACCCAGCGCATTCGCATTACGACGAACTTGCAGATCTACTGGGACAACATCCTGATCAGCCGGACGAGCCAGGACAATCGCAACGAACAGAGCGCCCGCCTGACGCCGGTGCCGCTGGCGCGCGCCGACCTGAATTTCCACGGCTTCCCGCTGAAGATCGAAGACCAGCCGCCGGGCAACGTGAAATACATCTACGAAAAGACCAGCGCCACCGGCCCCTACACGCGCCCCGCCGGCGCTTACACGCGCTATGGCGATGTGCGACCGCTGCTCGAAGCGGTTGACGATAAGTTTGTCGTCTTCGGATCGGGAGATGAGGTTGCGCTCGATTTCGATCCGGCGAAACTGCCGGCCTTGCCGAGAGGATGGGTGCGCGACTATTTCTTCATCGCCAACGGATACGAAAAAGACATGGACTTCTACGCCTATCGCGGCGATACCGTTGACCCGCTGCCATTCGGCGCCATGGGGACGTATCCGTATCCCGGCAAATCGTTTCCCTCCGACGCCGAGCACATGAACTATTTGCTCGAATACAACACCCGGTTCATGTCGGGGAATGAGGCGAGCGGATATTCGTTCCAATACCCGAAGTAAGAACGTCGCTGGAAGGCACTGTTCATGCGGGCCGGCCAGACTATCATTTTGTGGACAGCCTTCACCGGCCCGCTTTTATACGCGCCGCGCCGTTTAGCGATCTCTCCGCTCACTTGCCGTAGTTCTTCGGCAATGCTTTCGCCAGTTCCCTCCATCCCACCAGCACGAATCCCTGCTCTTTCAGAAACTGCCGGAACTCCGGGCTCTTGACCATGTCTAAGTCGCGTTGCCGCCATGCGGCGCCCCAATCGGGATGATCGTAAGTCGCGCCCCGCATCTCTTCGTCGTCGTAGGCCAGATGCACAATAACCTCGTAAACGCCGGGGCCGAGAGGCTGAAGTTGTTTCTCATACCACGAGGTCCAGTCCTGAGCGGCGATTCCCGGGTCGATTTCCAATACCTTTTCCATCAGAACTTCTGCCGCGGGCGGCGCTATGCCTTCGGGTGCATGACTTCCAGTCCGCGCCTCGAGAATCGGCAAAGAGTAAGCGCGCCCCATTTTCTGATAGAGCTGGTACAGATCGCTCGATCCGAACAAGGCGCCCATGTGAGTGTCCAGATGCGTCAGGTGAATGCCCGCGGATTGGGCGCGATCAATTTGCGCCCTCAGTTCGGTCTCGACCTCAGGGAGTTTCGCATTTTGCGTAACCGCAGGCGTGTCGAGTGGAAGATACCCGTCCGGATCCAACAGGCTGGGCACCTTGTCTTTTGGACTCACCGGACCCCAGCGAAAACTCGTCCATTCGCTGTTGAGGGCCTGATGAATTCCGACATCGGCGTTGGGGTGCTCCTTGGCCCACTTCGCCACCTCGGGAAACCACGGGCAGGGAACGAGGATGCTGGCCGAAGTGACCCATCCCTTGTCGAGAGCCTCAAGAGTCGCCCGGTTGACGGAATGGTCCATGCCGAGATCGTCGGCGTGAAGCACCAGCAGGCGCGCGGAGGCTGGATAGCCCAGGCGCTCCTGGACGGTCTTTTCCCCTGCAGCCGCTGTTTGGACATTTGGGGCAGCATTCTGTGCCAACACAGGGCAGCTCAGGCAGGCAAAGCTAACGCAGATCAAGAACAGGAATAGAAAACGCATTCTGTGATTCATGGCGCAGTCACACTCCTTCGCATTCCGTCGGTAAGCCGTCAAATCCTTAACATTCACCAAACCTAGGCAAAAATCGTTTAATACAGATGTTTTTCGTTGAACAGAATATCCCTTCCGTATAGAATTCGAAAGGACTTTTGTGGATCTGCGGCAGGGACGTTGTGTTTTCGGCCCGGGAGCCACGAGTGGCCCTCCCCGAGCCCCGTTATCTCCGCAGGATAATGGGGTTCTAAAATTCGCAATCATCGGCTAGGGTAAGAGTTTGGCTGCGCTTCGCATCGAAAGCCTACACCTTCGAGACCGCGGTGCGGTCCCGCTCACTCAGGCCACCCACTCTTCGCTGGTCGCCGTCGGCAAGGGCTGGGGAAGCCGGTCGGCGACTTCAGCGAGTGTGGCAAGTTTCTTCGCCAACTCCGGACGCAACAACTCAGCGGCAAAGCGCCAGCGCCAGTTTCCGCCTCCGCTGCTGGGCACATTCATGCGCGCCTCGCTTCCCAGGCTGAGGACATCCTGCAACGGCACCAGGCACAAACTGGCGACGGAATCGGAGGCGGCGCGAATCATCGCCCAATTGACGCCGTCTTCGCATCGGCCTAGATACGCTTCGACCTGCCGGCGTTCGTGTTCGGTGGCCGCCGACTTCCACCAGCCGAGCACCGTATCGTTGTCGTGCGTGCCGGTATAGACGACCTTCTCGGCGGTGAAAGTGTGCGGCAGATGGGTGTGCGCGCCGGGATTGCCAAAGCCAAATTGCATCACGGCCATGCCCGGAATCTTGAGGCGTTCGCGGAGGGCGTGCACGTCGGGCGTGATGTATCCCAGGTCCTCGGCGAAAAATGGCAACCCGCCCAGGGCCTCGCGCAGCTTCACGAACAGATCGTCTTTGGGGCCATCGACCCAGCGCCCATGGATCGCGGTCGGCTCGCTCGCCGGAATCTCCCAGAACTGCGAAAATCCGCGGAAATGATCGAGGCGGATGTAATCGAAATTGCGCGTCAGCCAGCGCATGCGGTCGATCCACCACGAGTATCCCCGCTCTTGCATCACGTCCCAGCGATAGAGAGGATTGCCCCAGCGCTGGCCGTCGTTGCTGAAAAAATCCGGGGGCACGCCGGCCACGACTTCGGGATCGAGATCGGAATTCAGCCGAAACAGATCGGGGTGGGTCCACACATCGGCGCTGTCGAAATCCACGAAGATCGCGATATCGCCCACAACCCGAATTGAATGCTGCGCGCAATAAGACCGCAGCGCCTTCCACTGTTCGTAGAAAAAAAACTGCACGGCGCGGCGGACGTCGAGTTCGTCGAGCATTTCCGCGCACGCCTTCTCGATCGCCACCGGATCGCGATGAACCAGCCCGCGGGGCCAGCGGTTCCAGCTCTCCAATTTGAAACGCGCGCGTAACGCATCGAAGAGAACGAAGTCATCGAGCCACCATTGGTTTTGCCGGCAGAAGTTCTCGTAACGCGATCGCGCCTTCGGCGAGGCGGATCGCACGAAGTTGCGAGCCGCTTCAAACAGCAGGGGCAGTTTCTGGTGGAAAACCGCGGTGTAATCCACGGGCCCGACTTCGCCAGCCTGAGCGTCAACCTGAGCGCGGTCAATCGAACCACGTTCAATCCAGCCGCGATCGGCGAGCCGTTCCAGGCTGATCAGCAGCGGATTCCCGGCAAAGGCCGAAGTGGAGGAATAAGGCGAGTCTCCGAAGCCGAGCGGGCCCATTGGCAGCACCTGCCACAAACCTTGGCGCGCCGAGGCAAGGAAATCCGCGAACGCATATGCGGATGGGCCGAAGTCTCCAATCCCGCCCCGCGAGGCAAGCGAGGTGGGATGAAGCAGAATTCCGCTGGCGCGCGGGAAAGGCATTGAATTCAGTTCTCGGTTCTCAGTTCTCAGTTCTCAGTGTGCAGGTAACAGCTCTCACTATCGAGTGAAAACTGAGAACCGAGAACTACGAACTGAATTTCGCTATTCGCTTTCTTGCCCGGTTTGGCGCGTCAGGTTTTTCATCTCATCCTGATTGACCTTGAGCCGGTTGGACTTTTCCAGGTCCTTGCGCAAATTCGTAACGTAGAGCTCGAACAACGCGTTCTTCTTGCCTTCGAGGAGTTCCTGGCGGACTTCATCCTTCTTCGCGATGAAGTCCTCGTCGGTCGGCGCCTGTTTTTCGAGAAGTTGAGCGACCACGCCGTTACGGCCGGCAGTGATCGGCCCGCTGATCTCGCCGGGCTTCAGCGAGAATATCGCGGTCGCGGTGGTCATCGAGCCGATGTCGGGGACCTGTCCATCGGGCAGAACCAGGTCGCTCGTCTTCATCGCCGCACCCAGTTCCTTAGCGGCTTTTTTCAAATCGTGCCCAGCCTTGGCGCGGTCGGCCAGTTCCCGAGTTTTCTGTTGCAGCAGAAAGCCGGCGCGCTGGTTCTTGAACTCGTTTTCGACGCGCGAACGAATTTCTTCGAAGGTGGGCGTCGCCGGGGGCTTTACGCCAAGCAACTGGAACACCACGTAGCCTTGCGGAAGCTGGACCTCATCGGGCGGGGCCTTTTCGGATTCGTTGAAAACGGCATCCATGAATTGTGGATTCGCACCCAACCCCGGCAAATTATCGGTCCGACTGAAATATTCGGTGTTGATTACAGCCTGGCCTTTGGCGGCAGCTGCCGCGTCGATTCCGTCAGCGCGCGCCTGGTTGAGCAAGGCACTTGCCGCCGCTTCGGTGGCGCGCGCCGTTTTTAACTGCTTCACTTTCTCTTCGATCTCGCTCTTCACTTCGGCGAGCATCTTGAGATGGGCCTGTTGCTTGTCTTCGACCCGGATGATATGGAAACCGTAACTGCTCTTGACCAGGTCGCTGGTCTGTCCCTTGCCGAGTGAAAATGCGGCCTTCTCAAATTCCGGCACGGTGCGCCCACGGCCCACCCAGCCGAGCTCGCCGCCGTTCTTGGCGCTGCCAGGATCGTCCGAGTATTTTTCCGCGAGCTTCGCAAAGTCTCCGCCCGCCTTGACTTCCTTCAACGCAGCTTCGGCTTTCGCGCGCGCATCGGCGACCGCTTTCTCATCTTCCTTGGCGCCGGGCGCGGGCAGTGGTGTCTTGATCAGAATGTGGCTGACCTTCACCTGTTCGGGCACGCGGAACTCTTCGCGGTGGTCGTTGTAGTAGGTCTGCAAGTCCTGAGCGGTGACGGTCGTCGCCGCCGCGATCTTCGCGCTATCCACCACCACGTACTTGATCTGGCGTTTCTCCGGGATGGAGTTGTTGTAAGTGGCCTTGCTGCGTTCGTAAAAAGCTTTGAGTTCTTCGTCCGTGGGGTGCAGGCCCTTCAGGATGTCGTCCTGTGTGATCACGGCGTAATCGAACTTCACCTTAGTGCTGCTGCGGGTGAATTCGTCACGGATTTCGGCGTCTCCCACGAAGGCGCCGCCTGAAATAAGGGCGCGCAATTTGCGGATCAGAATACGGTCTTTTTCGCTCTCCTCAAACTGCGCGACTGTCAAATCATTGCGCTGGAGGAGATTTTCGTATTCTTCCTGGCCGATGAATTTACCCTCGGGAAAAAAGACAGACTTATATTGCCCGTGCTCAAACTCATCGCGGAGTTCGTCGTCACTGGCGCGCAGACCCAAGCGGTGCGCATCTTCCACCATGGCTTTTTCGCTGATGAGTTGCTCGGCAGCTTGACTGGCAAAAAATGGCAGTAGTTTGGCGGCCTGCGCCCCGCCCTGCGGAAATTGCTGGCGGATATTGGCCTTGGCCAGGCGCTCCACATCGTTCACCGTGACCTGCTGGTCGCCAATCGTGGCGACAACGCCGGCCGGAGGCTTGCCCATACCGAAACTGGAGCCGATCCCGCCGGGAATGAGTGTGATCGCCATCGAGGCGCAGATGAGGACGAGCAGTGCCCCCAGAATGATCTTCAGGGTTGGCCCTGCATTTTGCAGCTGTCGAATCATAGTTGGATAACTCCGTTGGATTACTTTACGCTAGAAGCCAGAATTTTTAATTATAAACTAGTAGCGTGGCCGCGTGATTTGTAGCGGTTCACCGCCGCGAGTGGTGCTGCCGCTCCGGCAGTTGTCCGGCGAGCGCGCTTCCAAGTTTGCCCGGTGCGGATCTGAAGGCCGTAGCAACTCGAACCTTCCGCGAACCTACAGAGATGGGCCTCTTGCGGTCTGCCTAACTGCTTTTATCGAGCTCTCCCTCACACGAGTGCTCGGGGCTGTGGCCGGGCTCGGGAAAATCGCTGTCGGCTCCGTCGAACAGGGGATCGGGGTTGCGGTGCGACAACTGGCTCTTCATCGAGTTGTTGCCGGTTTGCGTGCGGTCGTCCGGCTCGAGGGAACCTTTCCCTCGGTCGGCATCGTTGTCAAGATGGTCGCTGGCGCTTGTCGGCATGGCAGGCCTTTCAAAGTGGGTGAGTCGAGATGAATCGCTACACGTCAGGTTACGCCGAATGTTCGAAGCGGGCAATGTGCGTCTCGTGCCGGTTCGTCTGCGACCCGTCCGCAGGCACCGCAAATCCAGACCGGTTGCGACTGGTCGGCGTCGTGAGTTTGCCCTGAATAGTTACGATGGGTAAATTTCATACTCGATTAACCTGATCTTGAATCTAAAATAGGGCATGGTTAGCAAACACCGGAAACACTATCTGTTTGCCAGCGACTTCGATAAGACGTTGACCTTTAACGATACGGGTTACGTGCTGAGCGAACTGCTGGGCATTTCTGTCGCGGAATTCGAGCGCAAGACCAAGGGCATGGCGACGCTGAACCTGGTCCAGCAAGGCGCCGAACTTTCTTATTTGCTCCTGCACGATCCGGAATTCCGCACCCGCGTCCGCCGCGACCATCTGTTTGAGGCGGGCAAGCGCATTCGGCTTAAGGAAAATATCAAACAGATCTACGAAATACTCGACCGGCGGATCGACGGGTTCCACTTTGATTTTTATGTGCTATCGGCGGCGCCGGTCGAGGTGATCCAGTCGGCGCTCGAAGGGATCGTGCCCGAGGACCATATTTTTGGCACCGAGTTCAAGTACAAAGCTTCGGGCGAGATCGACAGCCTGGTGCGGGCCACGGCCGGCTATGGAAAAGTCACGCGCCTCGATCAACTCGAAGAACAACTCGGCGTTCCGGCGGACCATATCGTCTATGTCGGCGACGGCAGTTCCGATATCCATGTGATGTTGCACGTGAACCGGCGCGACGGTTTCACCATTGCCGTGTCGGAATCGAAGCTGGTCGCCCAGATCGCAAAGCGGACGGTGCTCAGTGACAACGCTCTGGCAACGCTGGTGCCTATTCTGGAGGAGATTGCAGGCTGGCAGCGGCCGCAGATCCGCCAGCTCTTCGAATCGTACGGCTTCCTGATTCAGGGATGGGACCGCGTGCAGACCGATTGGGTCACGCTGCGTCCGAGCGGCGTGCCGGCGGAGAAGGCGGCTGCGGCGGACGCGACGTAAATTTCAAACCAATTCACCGCGGAGACGCCGAGAGCGCGAAGGAATCCCAGAGCGTTTTCGTTTGCGCTCTGGTAGTTCTCTGCCGCTCTGCCTTGCGGGGATGACGACATCCCACTCATCGCCAACCACGCGATGATTAAAGTGCCCAGTCGTAATTATGCCGGTTTCCTTATGGGTGGGCTTTGGGAGTCGCCGGTACCACCTTGCGCAATCTTTCCCGTGCTTGCGTCGCTTCGGTGGTCTTTGGATAGCGCTGGATGACGTGCTTCAGTTCTTGTGCGCCTTCGTCTTGTTTACCGAGTTCGAGAAGCGCGAACCCCTTCTTGAGCTGCGAGGTGGCAGCCTTGTTCCCGCTGGGAAAATTCTGCAGCACCAGATCGTAGTTCGCGACTGCCTTTGTGTAATCGGCGGCCTTGTACTCAATTTCGGCAAGATAAAAATATGAGTTCCCAGCCAGGTCGGTGTTGGGATAGAACTTGATGTAGTCGTTGAATTCCTGGGTCGCCAGATCGTTTTTCCCGCCGTTATAGTCGCGCAGAGCATTGTTGTAGAGCACGTCGGGAGCAGGAGCCTGGGCGATCGCTTGTGCCTGCTGCTGCGCTTGCGCCTGCTGCGCAGCCAGGGTTTGCTGCGCCGCCTGCATGTCCTCGAATTGCTTGCTCAGCCGGGCGAGACGGACCTTGAGCTCGTCCATGGTGTCGTTCAACGCCTGGATTTGCCCGGAGATCTGGTCAACCTGCCCAGCGCGGTCCTGCTGCTGTTTGTTGATGGAAGTTTGCAGGTCGCCGATGGCGGCGCTCACCTTGTTGGCGGCGTCGGTGTTCTGTTCGAGCAGGCTCTTCATCACGCCCATGCGCTCATCGAACGATTGCTTCATCTGGGTCATCTGCTCCTGCAGTTGGCTGACCTGCGTCTGCAGTTCGATGAGTTCCTTGTTGGCGCCAAAAGCGGGAGCGGCCCAGAGAGTTAGGACGAGCGTCACGGACTGCGCGAGAGCAAGCGACAAACGGTTCGATTTCATAGTTGACCTGCGCCCGTATCAAAAGCCGCCGGGCGCCCAGCGGCATGTTCCATGAAAAAACAAGGGCGGCCGCAGCCGCCCTTGGCGGATTTACGGTTCGTACACCAGGTGTCCACGGCGATTCTGCTGCCAGCACCCTTCGTTCGATTCGGTGCAGAACGGCTTCTCTTTGCCGTAGCTGATGGTCTTGATACGGTCGCCGGTCACTCCGGCCTGGATGAGCGCGTTCTTCACCGCGTCCGCGCGATTGGTGCCGAGCGCCAGGTTATATTCGGTCGAGCCGCGCTCGTCGCAATGTCCCTCAATCGTAAAGTGGATGTTGGGATGCTGTTGCAGGAACTGCGCATCTCCCTGCATTGCGGCTTGCTGGTCCGCGCGCACATCGTACTTGTCGTAATCGAAGTAGATGTCCTTCACGTTCTGCCCGAAGAGCTCCGCGTCGGTAGGAGCCGGCGGCGGCGGCGGTGGCGGCGGCGGTGGCGGCGGCGGGTTGACGGTCACGCGACTGCTGGCGTCGATCGTCCCTCCCGCGCCTTTCGCGACGAGATGGTAGGTGGTTGACCCGCTCGGAGTCACCTGACGGGTTCCGCTGGTCTCGACCGCGCCAATTCCGTCAATGCTGACGTCGGTCGCGTTCGTGGTCTGCCAGGTCAGCGTCGCCGATTGGCCACTGTCGATTGTGGCCGGTGTCGCCGACAGCGTAGCTGTGGGAGCCGGCGGTGGGGGTGGGGGTGGAGGCGGGGGCGGAGCGACTTTCTTCGCGCATGCGCCCAGGAACAGGATCGTGCCGAGTGCGAATATTAAAATGCTCCATCGCTTCATCGTTGTTGCCATTGAGTGCTTCACGGATTCCTCCAGTTTTTTGTGCGCCCGCATTGTGGCGTGCAATTTGTGGGATTCACGGCAGGGCGCACTTTCGGCCAGCCGCAAAACCGTCTTCCATCTCAAAAACACCTACTTCCAACTCCAGTTGGGCTGCGTGTTCACGCCCGCGGAAGTCAACTGCTTCACATTTGTGCCGTCCGCCAGCATGCTCCAGATCTGGTCGCTGCCCGAGCGGTGGGATTGAAATACAATATGCCGACCGTCCGGCGACCAGCAAGGGGAATCGTTGCGTCCCGCGTCATGCGTGAGCTGCACCCACTGCTTGCTGGCGACGTCCATCAAGTATAGATCGTTCGAGCCCGGTTCTCCCGGCCCATATTTGCGCATCCAGGAAAAAGTCAGAAACTGCCCGTTGGGCGACCAGTTGGGAGAAACCGCATAGCCTTGATCGGTGACGCGCTGCAGGTTGGTGCCGTCCGCTTCCATGGTATAGATCTGCGGCAACCCGGTGCGTCCACTGACGAAAGCGATTTGCGAACCGGTCTTGCGGTTCCATGACGGCGAAACATCCGGGCCCTGGCCGTCGGTCAGCCGGCGCGAGTTTCCTCCGGAGGCGTCGCTAACCAGAATATTGGGATAACCGTTACGCGAGGAAGAGAACGCAATCTTGGCATCGGGCGACCACGACGGCGAAAGATTCACGCCGCCAAAACGCGGGAAGCTGACCATGCGGTTGAGATCGAACGAGTACATCATGATCTCCCAACCGCCCTTCGAGATCGAGCTGAACGCCAGCCGCGAGCCATCCGGCGAGATGCGCGGCGACAGGGAAATGCTTCCCAGGTGCGTGATCTGCTGCTGGTTGGCGCCATCGTAGTCCATCATCCAGATTTCTTTATGGCCGGTGCGATTGCTCACGAAGTAGATCTTGCTTTCGGCGATTCCGGCTACGCCTCCGCCCAGGCGGAAGATGATTTCGTCGGCAAACTTGTGCGCGATCACGCGCACCGCGTCGCTTGTCGCATTATCACCGTACTGCTTGCCGAGCACCTGTGGCGACAATTCGTTCTTGAGGTCGTAGAGCCATCCCTGCACCGTAACTTTGCCGCCCGCCACACCCAGGTTGCCAAACGCCAGCATGGAAGCGTTCGGGGGCGGGGAGTTCCAGGCGGAAAAGGTGACCTCGGACGGTTTCCCGGGTTCCTGCAAGGGATAAAAGCTCTTCGAGACCAGGTCGAAGATTCCAGCGTTGTCGAGGTCGTTCCAGAGCGTGTCGTTGAAGGTCTTCAAAAGTGCCACATTATTTGTATCAGCGGTCGAGGGCTTGAAGTCGGACGCCGCCAGGCGCACTCGCTCGACCCCGAGCCCAGTTCCAGTGCGAATCCAGTCTTGCGCCGAGGCGACAGCGGCCAGCAGCAGCAAGGCAAGGGCTATCAATGCATGACGTTGAATTTGTCGGGCCGAGTTGCTCAATTTGTGCTCCCTGTGTGGTCGGCAGTCGTTAGTCGTTGGCAAAACCCCGCGAACGACAATCGACCAACGACGGTCCTCTACCGCTTGTAATCAAACCAGAATTCTACCGAAACCTTACTTCCCGAATAATTCGACGGCAGCGGGCCGAACGTATCAATACGCTGGAGGGCGCGGATCGCCGACTGATCCAGCGACGGCACGCCGCTCGACTGCTCGATCTCAACATTCATCGGGTGTCCGTCGTGAGCGATATCAAATGTAAGATAAACCCGTTTTGCCTCCGTGATCCGCGGGTCCACTTCATACTTCAGCCAGTTTTCTGTGACTTTCCGCTGCACTGCTTGTACGTACCACGCAAACTGGCTGCCGAAATCGCCGCCGCTTCCGGTGAATCCAAATCCGCCCTGGGCGCCGCCCGCGCTCATCGTGTAAGGCCCGCTGGCCGGACCACCCTCGCCATACGGAATCTGATTTGACTCCGTCTCCTCTGGTTCCGGCTTGCGCTGGGTTGCGCTCGGCGCGGGTTTTAATTTTGTTTTCGCGTTCTTGCCGGGAATCGGAATCGCGTCCGGTTCCTTCTCCTGCACCCTGGGCTGCGACTTCGAGAGTCCCTTGGATTCCGTTGCCAGCACGCTTGCCGTCTGCACCTCGTTCGCGGGCAACGGTATGGCGCTTACCAGCGTCGCTCCCATGGCACTTCCGCCGCCGCCGCTGCCCCAGGCTTGGCCGCGGACGCTGTGAATCAACATTGTATAGAGCACGACAAACACCGCGAATCCGAGGTGCAGCCCTGCGGACCAGGCCAGAGGCCGGCGCAATTGACCGTGCTCGGAGTAGATATCCATTCTAGTTACCGTAACGCCTCTGGCGTCGCCCAGCGCCTGAGTCAACCGCTCTGCGCTCAACCGCTTATTTTGCGGGCTCAGCTATTTCAGATGGCCGTAATCCCTTAAACAGAAGCCAAAAACTCAGCACAATATTGAAAATACCCATCGGCGAATCGAACCAGCCCAGGCCAACGATCCTGTCGAAGTGGGGGGAAATGTAGAGGACGAAAGTACACGCCACGCAAAACGCGGACGAGATCACAACCAAGGCAGCCAGCGTTCGAGGGATATAGCGCGACTTGAACCACAGGTAACCGCAGACTGCGGACGCCAATCCACCAAACAGCAAGCCAACGTAATACTGGTCAAAATTCGTGCCGAGATAGAGCATCGCCAGCGCCTGCAATCGCTCCGCGTCAAATGCTCGCAAGTAATCGGCGCCACTGAGGATCCGCAGCGCCTCAAAAAGATTGAGTGTCATTAAGAGCCAAATCAAGACATATACGAGGTTCCAGAACGCCGCCAGCAAGGCAAGGCCCCTATTGACCGGCTTGAGAATCACATAGAGCGCTGTTAGCAGCACGACGAACCCTGCGCCGAAAATGACGTTGCCGGCGATGTCGATACGGAAGAGTCGTTCGTGCGCCAGGATGTTCCGGGCGGTTTCCGCGGCATTGTTCTGGACAATCAAACGGATGTGGATAGCAAAAAAGACGTAGACCGCGATCGCGTGCATGATCAGGTAAACAAATCCCGCGACTTTTGCCGCCGTGCGTTGTGACTCGTCGATAGTTCCGATTGTCATTCCATGCCCCCCTAATACAAGTTTCTTCTTAGGAAGTTCCGGCGTATCGGACGTTCTTCATCTTCAATCTCAGCGATGGCCGCCATGGCTATCCGTGGGCTGGGTGACAATGCTCACGTT
>Ga0181518_10003220_pt1 | contig 15250 bp, 16 predicted proteins | sample PEATcosm2014_Bin_28_FD_119751 | JGI IMG/M metagenome (GOLD analysis project Ga0181518, IMG submission 119751) | Peatland microbial communities from MTU Mesocosm Facility, Houghton, MI, USA - PEATcosm2014_Bin01_60_metaG | ecosystem: Environmental > Terrestrial > Soil > Wetlands > Peat | place... | reverse complement strand
GGATGAACAGTTCGCCGGAATCCACCTCCGCCGCGATAAGTTCCACGGCGACTGGAACTACGAGATCCAGCCCAGCAAACCCCCGCAATAGCGGTCATGTTATTTCTAGACAGGCCCTTAGTGTGTCCTGTTTGCGGGATCGCTTCTCATCTCGATGCCGTCACGCGTGAGCGGATTCGCCAGATTGAAGCCAAAGCGCTGCGCCAGTTGCGCGCCCCGGAACCGGCCCGATAATTCCAGACGGGCCGGGCAGGCCCGGCCCCTACAGTCCCCCAGCCAGCAGTCGGGCAACCTCCTGATACAGACGTTGATTGAGCGCGGTGCGTCCGGATAGCCGGATTCCGGCGGTCGGAATGGGATCGCCAATGCGCAGCACGACCCTGCCGCTGCGGATGTGGATGGAGCCCATCGGCAACAGGCGGCGCATGCCGGACAGCGCCATCGGCACCACCGGCACACCGGCCTTAATGGCGATGTAAGCGGCGCCTTCCTTGAATTCGCGCAGGCCCTCGGGGCAGCGCCCGCCCTCGGGAAACAACAGCACGGAAATGCCGCGCTTGGCCACGATGCGGGCGCCCTCGCTCATGCTCTTCAGCGAAGCCCGCGGGCTGGAACGGTCCACCGGGATATGGCCGGCACGGCGCAAATGGCCGCCCAGGAAGGGAATCTTGTACAGCCCTTTCTTGGCGAAAAAGCGGAACTGAAACGGCAGATAGGCCAGCAGCGCGGGGATGTCCATATAGCTCGCGTGATTGGCAACGAACACATACGTGGCATTCCGGTCGAGCCTCTCCAGACCCTCGGTGCGAACCCGGATGAAACTCGCCCTGAGCAGCATGCCGCCCCACATACGCGCCAGGCGGTGCTGGGTCCGGCCGGTGCGGTCGACCAGCGATGCCAGAAGCGAGAGGGTTCCCATGACCATGGTGGCGAGCGCGATCAGGGGGGTCGAAAACAGCAGGGAGCGCAGAAGACTCATCGCTTCGCCACCAATCATAACAAGTGGCGGCGCGAGAGGGCCTCAAAGCGAAAGCCCGATTCAGCGGCCTCCCTGGTATCCTGCGCATTAGAAGGTGCCAAAACATGAACTGGAGCATGACGGGAGCGATTCTGCTGGCCTTGGCCGTGGCCATGGGCGCGTTCGGCGCGCACGAACTGAGGGAGCGCGTCGACACTTACCGGATGAGCGTGTATGAGAAGGCCGCGGTCTATCACTTCCTGCACGCGCTGGGGATTCTCATCGTTTCCGTTCTGCCGCGAACGGGCGCGCTGCGACAGGGCGCCGCAGGCACCGTGTGCGCCGTTTTGCTGGCGGGAATCGTGTTCTTTTCGGGGAGCCTGTATCTGCTGGCTATCACCGGCAATCGCTGGCTGGGCGCGATTACGCCCATCGGCGGAGTTGCGTTTATCGCCGGCTGGCTGCTGCTGGCGTGGCAGTTACGCAAAGGATGACTCTCGACACAGCAGGCAGTCCTGCCTGGCAGGACTGCCTGCTGTGTCGATTCGTCTCGACATTTCTTTGATGTGCGCGACCTTCCGCCGGACCGCCTTACTGCAAGTCCCGATTCAGCACCGCGGCCAAGCGCGCCCCGGCGCGTTCGATCTGCAGCTCGATCACCGGGTCGGCCCGCCGTTCGTAGTCCGCGCCAATCTCGACAGGTGAGCCCGGCGCAGCGCCCGGCAGATTGCCGTAGACCATCTGCTGCGCCAGTTTGTGGGCCTGCTCCGCCCAGTCGATCGCAGTGCCCTTGGCGAATTTCTTGCGGCGGCGCGCGGACGCGGCGGAAAGCCTCGGGAACAAGTCGTCCTCTTTGCCCATCCGCGTCAATAAAACGCCGTCCCACAGGCTGTGCAGGTTGCCGGGATGGCCCTGGAACACGATCTGCACGTCGTTGCCACCGCGGTCGCCGTTGTTGGAACTGTGCAGCGGCTGGTGCAGGTCGCCGATAAAGTGGATGACGAACATCAGCGCCTCGCGCCGTTGATCCGCCGCCAGCGCCGGCTCCCGCAGCTTCGCCCGCATGGCCGCAATCGCCCCAATCACGCAATTTCCGTTGGGGCAATCCCGCGCCATGTCCAGGCCAGGCTTGTCGATGGGGATGTCCACAAAATGCCACGGCCCCGTCTGCGGACGGCTCCGGCGGATTTGATCCGGCCAACTGGAAACCGACGCCATCGTGCTTCCCTGCCCCAGAATCTCGGCCACCTTCGCGCGGGCTTGGGGAGTCAACTGGGCTTCGGCGATGCGGGCCACCAGATCATGGCCTTCCGGGCCCCAGGCCAAGGCCGGCAAGCCGGCGCAGAGCAGCGCCAACAGCGGGTATTTTCGCATTCGACCGCAAGGGTAACACACGACGCCCGAACGATTTCCCGCCCGTTAGCGTAGTTCCCTGTAAGATCCACCCTCAACGGCTGTCTTTCCCTCCGGGGAGAGCTCGACAACGAATCCTTCTCGGTGCGTACCGTGTCCGGACGCGCTAAACTGCTCGGGCCACGGCCCGGTTGCAGGCAGCCCGGGGAGCACTCGGAATCTCTCTATCGACGTTCATCCTACGATGAACGTCCTTCAGCCCGCGGAACGAGCAACGTGGCGCTGCTGTCCTGCTGGTCGTCTTCTTCGGGCTCAACGTAAAGATGCACGTAATAGCTGGCCAGTCCGCAGCCCACCAGCAGCACCAGCAGGATGCCGAGCCAGCGCAGCGTTTCGCCGTTCCAGGCGCGCTCGCCGTCCACCGCCGCCGCAGTGGCTCTAACCACCGAGAACGCCGCTCCTCCACCCAGCAGGAGCTTCACTTGCCACGCCATATAATCCAGGTGGCTCTGCCCGCCCACCTGGCTCCATAGTATGTAGACGGCGATCAGCGCGATCAGAAACTGGGTGGCGTACGCAAGGCGGAGGAGAGGCATTGGCGGCGACGAACCTCCATCTTACGCGATTCGCGGATGAGCGCGGCGGAGTTGAATTCGCGGAACGCCTAATCGGTAGCCACTGGCGCGGTCACCTGGAAAGTCCCGAGGAATCCGCTGCGGCGGTACATGCTGGTCCAGGTCTCGCCCAGCGCGTCCCCCTGGTAGGAATCTTCGATGGTGTAGGCCGGCATGGCGTGCTCCAGCTTGTTGAGCGGCGGATAGAATACATCCTCGTTGCCGCAGATGTGGTCGCCGGAGTTCAGCGCGCGGGTCCGGATGGTGGCCAGCGTTCCGGCCGTGAGCGTGGCGGCACCGCCGTGAATATTGCCGTTCTCGATGGTCAGTTCCACGGGCTGGTAATCGATCCGCACCACGTGGTCGAGCAGATCGCCCGCCTGCGCCTTGGCGAAGCTCACCAGCGCCACCCGCTGGGCCGCGCCGGCGCGGCTGTCGACGATCAGCACCGCCTCCGCCCGGTTGACCGGTTCGTAGGGGTTGCCCAGCGTATGCTCGGCGTGGACCACACCCACCACAGCCAGGCCGGCCAGGTTCACGCCGTCCCAGTAGCCGCCCGCGATCTTCCAGGCGAACACCGCTTCCCTGCCGTTCATTTCGATTTCGCCGTTGGCGAAGCACGGGCCGGTGTAGACGTCGGCGGTGCGAGCCTCAATGTAGTTGCCGGTAAGGCCGTCTGCGGGAATGCTCGCGGCCGAAGAGAACAAAGCAGCCGCGCACAAGAGCGCAGCGGCGCACAGAATCATCCGCATCCCAGTAATCTCCCTCTGTCTTGATTATAGCCGGTTGCGAACTTGGCAGAAGTGCACCATGGGGCGGACACGCTCATCCGCGCGCGACCCCCCGGTCGCGCTCTTCGCTCTTTCCCGCGAGCCGCCCTACGACCCGCCCGCCGCAGCCGGCGCAGTCTTCCGGCTTTGGAAGCATTCGCGGCAATACACCGGGCGCCCCTGGGTGGGTTTGAAGGGCACCGTGGTCTCGCGCCCGCACTGCGAGCAGGAGGTGTGCGTTTCGCTCTTGGCGAAGCCAGGCCCCGATCCGCCCTGGCGCTTGGCCTTGCAATTCTTGCAACGCTTAGGCTCGTTCTTGAAGTTCTTGTCGTGGTAAAAGTGCTGTTCACCCGCCGTGAATACAAAGTCCGCGCCGCAGTCCACGCACTTGAGAACGCGATCCTGAAATTCCGCCATAACTGGCCCCCGTTGACGACCCTGACTTGCTGTCCTGATTCTAAGGAGGCGGAGACGCGGTGTCCCCGCCGCCGCCTGCCTATTCCACGTCCCGGCGAGTCTTCTTCCGGTTCCGCTTACGAGCCAGCGCTTGCTTGACCCGCGCCTTCTCACCCGGTTTCAGGTAAAAAGAGTGCCGTTTGACTTCTTTGATAATGTCCTCTTGTTGAACCTTGCGCTTGAAGCGGCGCAACGCATTCTCCAGCGTTTCGCCCTCTTGCAGTTTCACTTCAGCCAATCGAAAAACACCTCCCCACTACACCTAAAAAATTCCAGTGCCGGAGCGGGGCCTTCCGCAAGCCAAATCCAGCCCTTGGTGATCGGGTGGACACGGCTCCGCAAAATTCCCTAACCATGCACAGAAGGTACTGATATCATAGGTGGTTGAGCGCCAAAGTCAAGCCCAAAGTTTGCCCCGGCGTGGCCGCCGTCCGGCCTGGATCGATGAACCGTTTTCTTTTCATAAACTTATCCTGAAATGGAAAATGTCCTCGCAATTCTGCTAGCCGGGGGCGCTGGCGGGCGCCTCCACCCGCTCACCAGGGAAACCGCCAAGCCCGCGGTCCCTTTTGGCGGCGTCTATCGAATTATCGATTTCACCCTCTCCAACTGCATCAACTCGGGCGCGCGCCGCATCCTGGTGCTGACCCAATACAAAGCGCTCGACCTGATTCGCCACGTGCGCGACGGCTGGAACATTCTGTCGCCGGAACTGGGGGAATACATCGAAGTGCTGCCGCCCATGAAGCGCGTTCACGAGGACTGGTACCAGGGCACCGCGGACGCCGTGTTCCAGAACTTTCAAAGCATCGAAGCGGAGGCTCCCGAGCTGACGCTCATCCTGCAGAGCGACCACATCTACAAGATGAACTACCGCGAGATGCTCGACTGCCACCAGCGCCACCAGGCCGACATCACGATCGCCACCATTCAGGTTCCGCCCGAGGAGGCGGTCCGATATGGAGTCGCCGAAATCGACACCGACCACCGCATCGTGGGATTCGAAGAGAAGCCCCAGCACGGCCATCCCAAGCGCTCGCGCTTCGATCCCACCATGGTGAGCGCGTCGATGGGGATTTACGTGTTCGATACCGAAGTGCTGTTGCAAGCCCTCCACGAGGACGCCGGGGACGCGGACTCGAGCCACGATTTCGGCCGCGACGTGCTGCCGCGGCAATTGAACCGATGGCGCGTCATGGCTTACGATTTTCGCGACATGAACGCCAAGCAGGTGCGCTACTGGCGCGACGTGGGAACCCTCGACGCCTACTACGAAGCCAACATGGATCTGGTGGACGTGGAGCCGCTGTTCAACCTCTACGACCGGCGCTGGCCCGTCCGCACCAACCTGACGCAGCAGCCGCCAGCCAAATTCGTCTTCGCCCAGGAAGGCCGGCGCATGGGCGTGGCGATGGACTCCATCGTCAGCGCCGGCTGCATCGTTTCCGGCGGCCGCGTGGTCCGCAGCGTACTGTCCCCTGGCGTGCGCGTCAACAGTTATTGCGAGGTGGAGTTTTCCATCCTCATGCCGAACGCGGAGATCGGCCGCTGGAGCCGGCTGCGGCGCACCATCGTCAACACCGGAGTCAAGATTCCGGAATCGAGCACCATCGGTTTCGACCTGGAAGCCGACCGGGCGAAGGGCTACACCGTGACTGAAGCCGGAGTGGTGGTGGTGGGATGAAGGTGGGGCATGCTTTAGCTTGCCAACGCCCGCTGGCGGGCGCATTTTTTCACCCTAACTTTAATCAAGGAGCACTACTAACATGAACACCGTAAGAACCAAGCTGGGCGCGCCGGCGCAGGTCTCCGGCAGAAAGGCGTTCCGGCGATGAAAAAGGTAGTTCTGCTGCGCCACGGCGAAAGCACGTGGAACAAAGAGAACCGGTTCACCGGCTGGACCGACGTGGACCTTTCCGATAAGGGCCGCCAGGAAGCCGGAGAAGCCGGCGCCGTGCTCAAGGCCGGCGGGTATGTGTTCGACGTAGCCTACACTTCGGTGCTGAAGCGCGCCATCCGCACGCTCTGGATCGCGCTCGACGAATTGGACCTGATGTGGATTCCCGTCCACCGCTCCTGGCGCCTCAACGAGCGGCATTATGGCGCGCTGCAAGGCTTGAACAAAGCCGAAACGGCGGCCAAGTTCGGCGAGGCGCAAGTGAAAATCTGGCGCCGTAGTTACGATGTCCCGCCGCCCCAGCTCACCGCCGACGACGGGCGTTTCCCCGGCTACGACCCTCGTTATAAGGGCTTGACCGCCAGCGAGCTGCCGCTCACCGAATGCCTGAAGGATACCGTGGCGCGCTTCCTGCCGCTGTGGCACCAGACCATCGCTCCCGCCATCCAAGCGGGGGAGAAGGTGTTGATCGCCGCCCACGGCAACAGCTTGCGCGCGCTGGTCAAATACCTCGACAACGTCTCCGAAGCGGCGATCGTGGAGCTCAACATCCCCACCGGCATGCCGCTGGTGTACGAACTGGATGACGACCTGAAGCCGCTCAACCGCTATTATCTGGGCGATCCCGAGAAAGTGAAGGCCGCCATGGAAGCCGTGGCGGCGCAAGGCAAAACCAAATAACCGTGGGCAGGGTGGGACAGACCATCGCGTTTGGTGGTCTGTCATGCTTTGCCAGCGCGGGACAGACAACAAAAGACGATGTCCTACCTGCTTTTGCCGGCGCGCTGGCCGGCAGCCTCCACCGTGCGATAATCACACTTTAATGAACTGGTTCCGGGTTCGTGTGCCGGCCTCCAGCGCAAATCTGGGAGCGGGCTTCGACGCCTTGGGGATGGCCCTGGGCGTTTATCTGACGTGTCGTTTCCGGCCGGCCGCGGCGCTGGCCATTCGCGCCGAAGGGCGGGACGCCGCTTCCATCCCCACCGGCAGCGACAACCTCATCTGGCAGACCGCGGTGTCGGTGGCCGAGGCGCATGGTTGCGTCATGCCGCCGATCGAGCTCGAAATCCAAAACGACATTCCCATCGGCAAGGGCATGGGATCGAGCGCGGCCGCGCTCACCGCCGGCGTGGTGATCGCCGACCGGCTGCTCGAATTCGGCTGGAAGCCGCTGCGCATTCTGGACGAAGCGGCGCGCCTGGAAGGCCATCCGGATAACGTGGCGGCCTGCACGCTCGGCTCGATTGTAGCCAGCGCCATCGATGGCGGCGGCGTGGCGCGCGCGGTGCGCATGGAGTTGCCGCAGCGCTTCGGCGTGGGCGTCGTGGTGCCGGATTTCGACCTGCCCACCGCCCAGGCGCGCGCCGTACTGCCCGACAGCTACAGCCGCGAAGACGCCGTGTTCAACGTGCAGCGCGCCTCGCTATTGATCGCCGCGCTGTCAGCGGGAGCCACCTGGGCCTTTCCGGCGGCGCTCGAAGACCGCTTCCATCAGCCCTATCGCATTCCGCTGGTGCCCGGCCTCGGCGAGATCCTCAAGCTGCGCGCGCCCGGCCTGCTCGGCTGCGCGCTGAGCGGCGCCGGACCTTCCATCCTGGTGTTCTACGAGCGCGGCTGCCAGGACGTCTGCGGGCTGGTGCAACAAATCTTCCGCCTCCACAATCACGAATCCGAAATCCTGCTGGCCGGCATCGCCGATCATGGATTCGAGATCGTGGAAGAGACCCCGGGCGTGTAACGCCAGACCGGTCGCTGTTCCCCTGTGGAGCATGATGAAGGAGTGAATCTGACGATCGACCTCGATCGCGAGGAAGACGGCCGCTGGATCGCCGAGGCTCTCGATCTTCCTGGCGTGATGTCTTACGGCCAGAGCCGGGACGAGGCCATCAGCAGTGTTGAGCGCCTCGCTATCGAAGTCATTACCGACCGCATTGCCCACAACGAGCTTCCCCAAATTCGTCGCGAGTGACTCCGATCAGTAGTGGAACCGGCAGGCGAGAATCCGGACCTTGTCTTCCTGCACTTGATAGACGAGTCGATGTTCTTGGTTGATGCGTCTCGACCAGCAACCGGACAATTCGCCTTTCAAGGGCTCGGGCTTGCCCGGACCGGAGAACGGGTCACGGTGAATTTCACGAACCAGCCTCGTGATTCGAAGTGCCTGCGCCCGGTCCTTTTCGATCCACCAGGCGAGATCCTCGAAGGCCGATGGATCAAATTCTAAGCTTCTCAACCACAGCCTCGAGTGAGAGTCCGTCCTGGCGTTGTCTTGCGGCCAGCAGGCGTTGCTTCATCGTCTCGGACTTGAGCAGGTATGCCGTCTCCCGTTCCGACTCGATTTCGCGCCAGAGCTCAATCGGGACAATCACGGCAGTCGGTTCGCCATCCTCATTGGAGACGATCTGGACTCCCGCGTTTTCCATGCCTTCAGTGTACCGCCGCCCGCCGCGGCCTGGCTGCGGCCCCCGCTGCGGTTGCATCACCGCGCCGCGGTCTGCTATAAACGCTTGAGTTCCCGCCGCGAAGTGGGCTCGTCCGATATGCCGGAAAAAAAGAAAACTTCCTCCGCCAAGGGCGACGAGAAGCGCACGCCGGCTCCGCCGGCCGCGGAACCCGCGAGCCCGCAACCGGCGAACGACGCCGACCGGCAGTTCAGCGCGTTTGAAGCCGCCATGAAGCAGTTTCACGAACGCCACCTGGCGCCGGCGCGCGAGCTGTTCGCTGCCGCCGCCGCCGGGCCCGAACGCGACGTGGCGAATCGGGCGCGGCTGCATATGGCGATGTGCGACCGCCGCCTGCAACAAGAGACCGTCAATCTGCAATCGGCGGAGGACTATTACAACTATGGGGTGGCGCTGATCAACACGCGCGAGTTATCCAAGGCGCAGCAAAACCTGGAGAAGGCGCTGGCCATGACCCCGCAAGCCGATCACGTTCACTACGCGCTAGCGCTGGCGCAGGCGCTCGGCGGCGATCTGGAAACCGCCCGCGGCCACCTGGAGCGGGCCATCCAACTGGAACCGCGCAACCGCATCATCGCGCGGCAGGACGCCGATTTCGCGATCGTCGCCAGGCACCCCATGTTCGACGCTCTGCTTTATCCTGAAAAAAAGGGCTGGTAGCGCGGCGCTTTGCAAACGCACTGATTATATGAATCGACAAGCACCTCTGCGCGTGGTCGCCATCGGCGGCGGGACCGGGTTGTCGGCCCTGCTGGAAGGGTTGAAGCGCTATACCCGCCCGGGCGGGCCGTCGCAACCCGTGGTCGACATAACGGCCGTCGTCACGGTGACCGACGATGGAGGATCGAGCGGCCGGCTGCGCCGCGAATTCGACGTGTTGCCGCCGGGCGACATCCGCAACTGCATGGTCGCGCTCAGCGAAGATTCCGGCCTGCTGGGCCGCCTCTTTCAGTACCGCTTTGCGACTGGCCGCGGGCTCAAGGGCCACAGCTTCGGCAACCTCTTCTTGACCGCCATGACGCACGTCATGGGCGAATTCGCGGGAGCGGTGCGAGCGTCGTCGGAAGTGCTCAAGATCGGCGGCCGTATCTTTCCCTCCACCGATGCCAACGTCTCGCTCGAGGCCGTGCTGGCCGACGGCACTCGCGTGGCCGGTGAAACCCGCATCAGCCGCAGCCGGAAAAAAATCCGCGCCATCCGTCTGCGGCCTTCCGGAGCGCGGCCTTTGGCAGCCACTCTGCGCGCCATTGCCGCGGCCGACGTCATCACGCTGGGGCCCGGATCGCTGTTCACCAGCGTGATTCCAAACCTACTGGTGGAAGGCGTCCCCGCGGCCATCCGCCGTTCCCCCGCAGTCAAGGCCTGCTTTATAAACCTGATGTGGCAGCCCGGAGAGACCATGGACTTTCGCGCCAGCGATCACATCCACGCCATCGAGCGCCACGCCGGCGGCAAGCTGCTGGACTTTTGCGTCGTCAACACCCGGCCGATTCCTCCCGCGATGAAGAAGCGCTACGCGCGGCAAGCCGCATTGCCGGTGGAAAACGATCTCGACACGCTCTCGAAAATGGGACTCAAAGTGATCACCGCCGACCTGGCGCAACTCACCGGGAAGATCCGCCACGACCCGGCCGCCACCGCCGCCGCGGTGGTGAAGTTAGCCCAGGAAGGCCGCCGGCGCCGCACCAGAAATTGACCTGGAGCGCGCTCGCCTTGATCGTTTACTGAATCGCAGCGTTGATCGTAGGGGCCATGCAAAAGCCTGCCCGATAGTACTTATGGAACTTATGCCTGAGATCGCGATATTGCCGGCACAATTCGGTTTTAAAAGAGCAGATAATCGACAGGCAATCGGCCGCCATATCGTTCCGTCTCGCCAAGCTGGATGGTGTCGGGAACCGGCGCCACGCGCTCTGTGTGCCGTGCTGCAGACCACCCCCGCGCCGCCTCGCAAGGAATCCGTTTAAATAACGGCAAATAAGCTGGTTGCGCTCATAACTGAGAAGTTATCGGGGACCTGGCAAAACAGCCATGGCGCGCCGGCATGCAACTTTTTGCTCGCCAGCCCCACGCTGAATCCACACGCCATAAGCCGCTTTGGGCCAGATCGACGCTATGGAAGGGCGGCAATCAACCGCGATAGTTAACACTAACTAATATCAGCAATTTTATTGGTAAGTCGTCAACATTTCGTAACCGCTTTTTCCCCATATACTCGCCTTATGGTATGATGGGCGAAAATGGGCTGAGGTGACTCTGTTGTATTGCCGGTGTTGTGGCATTGAAATCGGTCCATCGCGTCTCCTCAAGGACACAGCGTTCTGCTGCGACGCTCACCGTCAGGTATACAGTGAGCGGCCCAGCATGTCGCCGGAGCACACGAAAATGATCAGTGTGCCTCCGCAGTCCTCTGCGCCAACCCTCGCTGCGCCAACACCGCACGACGGATCGCACGGGGGGCTTCACATCAAGTTCAAACCGCGCTATTCCGAGAAACCGAAACTCGGGGCTCTGGATGCGATTCTGCCTCCATCCTTGCCGCCGCTGGCAGCGGGTCCGCCGCCGCTGGCCGGAGTAGCGTCGCTTTCGGCCACTGCAACCGAACGGCTGATGACGCCCGCCGTGAGTAAGCGTCTCTGCGCACCACCGCACGCGGATCTGGAGTTGCCCACCTTCGCCATCGGTCTTCGCCGCGCGGCGCACGAAGCGTGGATGCAACTCCCGGCCGCCGCACCGGTGGAGCGGGTCTCGGTAGCGCGCGCCGTGGTTGACCGTCTCTCCGCACAGCAGGCAGATCCCGAGTTGCCGGCCTTCACCATCGGTCTTCCCGAACCCATGCCGGCGAGAGGTGCGGCGGACGAAGCGTGGATGCGGCTCCCGGCCGCCGCGCCGGCGGAGCGGATTACCGCGGCCTACGGTGCCGCTGTGATCACCTTCCCCAGTTTCTGTGCGCTACAGCCGGTGATGGGATGCCTCGCGCTGGCCGATCCGGTTTCCACCATGGCGGCGGATACCCGGCACGCCATCCCCGAACCGCAAGTGGCCGCACCGGTTCCGCGTACGGCTGGACCGATGCGGACCGTCGGCGTGGTGCCTCCCGCAGCACACAAGTCGGTCCACCGCGGGTATTTTCCGGAATGGCAGGAACGAGTGGCGCCGGCGTTGCCGGATGCCTCGAGCGCCCGTTCCCTGGCTACGCCGGTTTCTGGCACGGTTCCCGCCGCGCCTCCCTTGCGCCTGCCCCGGTTCGGTAGTAACCCCATGCCGAACCAGGGAATGCCTTCGGCGCCATTTGTGAGAAATGCGGCGCGCCCAGCCGCCGAGACTGCGATGCCCACCCAAATTCCGCAAGCGCCTCTGTCCATCGTCACCCTCCGGCCACCACAACCACTGGAGCCGATCAAGCCCGCGGCTCTGGCTCTGGCGGAACTCATGCCGCTCGAATACTTCTGTTCGCGCGGGCCGCGTGTGGCTGCCCATGGCATGGGCTGGATCATCCCGTCGATGGCGGTCACCGCTCCGCGTTTCACGGCTCCGCTGTCGGTCGAACGCGTTGAACCGCTGCCGGTGGCGCCAAAGAAAAAGCGCAAGAGGCCCGCATTCGCGGAAATCTTCACCCTGCCCGAAGCCGCCGGCAGGCGTTCCACGGTGCTTCGCAATTTGAGCAAGATTGCCGCCTGCCTGGTGGTCGGCGCGCTGCTTTGGTTCGGCGCCAGCTACCTGCGGTCCAACCACGACTCCGGCGCGGGGCTGGTCCTGTCGGCGGACGACGCACCCGCCGCCACCGGAAATCTCGCGGCCGAGAGCCAATCCGGCGGCTTTGTCAACCGCGTCCGCTCCGCCGTTACCAGGCGCGCCGAGGTGCATCTGAGCGATGGCTTCCATAATGGCATGGCCGCCTGGGGCGCCGCACCGAACTCCTGGGCGCAGGGCTGGGCCCGCCATCCGGAAGGATATGTCACACCCGGCAAGCTGGCGCTGTTTCGGCCCACTCTTCGTTACACCGACTATCGCCTCGAGTTCTTCGGACAAATCGAATCCAAGAGCCTGGACTGGGCAGTGCGCGCCAGCGACGACGCCAATTATTACGCCATGAAGTTCGCCGCGGATGGTCCCGGGCCGCGTGCCGTAGTGAGCATGATCCACTATCCGGTAGTGGCGGGCGTCAAGGGCACTCGCGTGACCACTCCGCTCAATATCATGATCCACGAACACACCGCCTACCACGTGGCGGTGGATGTGCACGGCGATCGGATCACTACCTCCATTGAAGGCGAGGAGGTCGATAGTTTCGTGGATGGCACGCTGGCTCGCGGTGGAGTCGGCTTTTTCGCCGACGCCGGCGAACAGGCGCGCGTGTACTGGATCAAGGTTTCCAAGAATGAAGACTGGCTGGGACGGGTTTGCGCCTTCCTGAGCGGTGGCAATTCGGACACCGCGCAGTTGTGGGCCCCGTCCGGTATGCCGCCCAGCCACGATTCCAGCACTCCCCTGCCCGCCCACCAATTGGCCCTGGTGGCTGGTATTGGCCTAATGCGCCGCAACGCGTTCATCAGAATCTCGGATCACCGGAGGTTTTCGGTATGGCGTTCCTGACCGGCTCGGAGACCAATCTGACTAGCTTAGGGCCCTTCCTCGACCCGGGCGTCACCTCGATCGACCAACTTGGCAAACCAGCGGACCGCGGCAACAAGACCCTCTCTCGCGCCGTGGCGCTCCACCTGGAGGGCAAACGCGAAGCCGCCGCCCGGACCTTGAGCAGGGCTATCGAGGGAGGCGAGCGCGAACCGGGTCTGTATGCGGCGCTGGGACACGTGCAATTCGAGTTGCGCGATTACGAACACGCCGCCGCCAGTTACCGCGCGCTGGCGGAGTTGGATCCGGCCCATCGCACGGCGCACTATAATCTGGGCGTCTGCCTGGGTAACGCGCAGCAGTGGAAACTGGCCGCCGAGGCCTTCCAGACATCTCTCACCATTGATGCCACCCGCGTGGATGCGCACCTCGGACTGGGGATTGCCTTGATTCGGAGCGGCAGCCCCGCGCAGGCCCAGGAATCGCTCGATAAGTACCTCTCTCTGTTCCCCGATCATGAACCGGCCATGTTCGCTCGAGCCGTGGCTCTGCAACAACTCGGCCGCCACGGCGAATCCGTCGAACAATATCGCAAAGTGCTGGCGCGGAATCCACGCAGCGAGGAAGCCCTGTCGAACCTGGTGGCGCTGTTCCTGGACCGCCGCGACGGCGAATCCGTGCGCCGCTATGCCGCCATGCTGGCCGAACTGCGGCCCGGTTCCAGCGTGGCACTGGAGGCGCTGGCCACGCTCGCCTTCGCCGATGAGGACTACCCGGCTGCCGCACGCTACGCTCGCGAGCTCGCCACCGCCATCCCCACCCGCTATGAGAACTGGTTCAACCTGGGTGTGGCGCATCACCAGATGGGCGACCTCGAAAGCGCGGCCGACGCCTACACGCACGCCACCGGGCTCAACCCCTCCTCCGCGCCGGCGTTTCTCAACCTGGGTGTGATCCGCCAGGAACTGGGCGATCTTCCGGTCGCGCGCGATTGTTATGAGCAAAGCCTCGCGCTCGAACCCGACCAGCCCAGCGCGAAGTGGAACCTGGCGCTCGTGCTCGAACAACTCAATGACCGGCAGCGCGCCGAAAGCCTCTACTCGCAGGTGCCCGAGACGGCGTTCGAATGGTGCGATGCGCACTTCCGCCTGGGTTACCTCCGCCTGCTGCGCGGCGACTATCGCGGCAGCGCGGAAGCTTTTCAGGCCGTGCTCGCCAAACAGCCCAACTGGGCCGAAGCCTGCCTGAACGCCGGCATCGCGTTCGCCCGTTCCGGCGATGCCGCGTCAGCCCGCCAGTTCTTCACCGAAACCGTCATGCTGCGCCCCGATTCGAGCGACGGCGTGCGCGGCCTGGCCGCCCTGGCGCTCGAGCAAAACGAATACGAAGAAGCCCTCGAACTGCACGAACGCCTCATCGAAATGGGAGAGCGTAGCGCGGAGGTGTTTTACAACGCCGGGCTGATTTGCCAGAAGCGCGGCCAATTCGCCGAGGCGGTGAGTTTCTACCAGCAGGCCATTGAAGCGGACCCGCAGTTCGCCGAAGCCCTGCTCAATATGGGCCACGCGCAGATGGCATTGGGCGCCGAAGACCAGGCCCTGGTTTCGTGGCGCCGCGCCATCAAAGAGAAACCTTCCCTGGCCGATTCGTATTTCGAACCCGTCGCCCCTCCCCCTCACTCCTGAGCGGGATTGCCGTTTGATCCCCGTTGTGGGGCAGATTGATAATCTGCGCACCGATTGCCAATCGGTGCAGCCGGGCGCAGCCCGGCAGGGTTTTCCCGCAGATTCCCCCAGAGTGCAACTCTCAGTCACACCCCTTCTTCTCAACTCTTTCAATCACTTAGCCCTCAAAACCCTTGACGCACCCGCTATCCTTGAATTGGGACTGTGGCGCTAAGCTCCGCTGCTTGTCCGTCCTTGTTGGCCAACAGGCGTTGCACTCAAGTGATACTGAACTTCCGGCGCCCGTTAACGGCATGCGGGGTCCCCTACGGGCAGGACTCTCGACGGAAGACTTTGGATTCCCGGAATTTGTGACCGCCGGCGGAATACGGATAGCTATTATTGCCGCCCGCTCGGATAACAGAAAGTGAAGGAACGAATCGGCAAGGATATGTCCGCCATACAGCGGGCCTAGATCATCGAAGTTCCTACTTAAATCAT
>Ga0181518_10003219_pt1 | contig 15250 bp, 16 predicted proteins | sample PEATcosm2014_Bin_28_FD_119751 | JGI IMG/M metagenome (GOLD analysis project Ga0181518, IMG submission 119751) | Peatland microbial communities from MTU Mesocosm Facility, Houghton, MI, USA - PEATcosm2014_Bin01_60_metaG | ecosystem: Environmental > Terrestrial > Soil > Wetlands > Peat | place... | reverse complement strand
TTTGGCGACAACGCGATGGCCTGGCTGCCGTGCCGACAGATGATCGCTTCGCCGGCCCGAGTCGTCCGGTCTGCGGCTCGTGGGCGCCACGAACGCGATCGTGCCGGGTATCCGAACTGGCGCTTCCCTCCGTCGCAAAGGAGAAGTCAGCGGGTCGTCGATTCCGCAGAGCGAAGCATAAGCGCTGGCGACCGGCCGGTGAGGTTGCGCGTCGGCCAAACATGGCTAGAATTCTGGTCATGATCGAGACGATGTCGCTCGCCGCCGCCAAGGCTCGATTCTCAGAGCTCGTCAACCGCGTGCAACGCCAGCAGGACCGCGTGGTCGTGACCCGCAACGGCCAGCCCGCCGTCGTGCTGATCAGCCCGGATGATCTCGAACGCCTCGAGGAGACGCTCGCGGTCATGTCCGACCGCTCGCTCGCGGCCCAGATCCGCCACAGCCAGCGCGCGGCTGCTGCGGGCGAGAGTGGCGTCGGGCTCGACGACCTTCGCGCCGATCTCGATCGGCGTCGCGCCGCTGGCCGGTGAGCGATCAGCCATGGCGAGTCGTGGTCATGGCGCCGGCTCGTCGAGAGTTCGATCGGCTGCCGATCTCGGTCGCCGCCGCGGTCTTGGAGACCCTGGATGCGGTCGCCGCCAACCCCCGGCGGCTAGGCAAGCCGTTGATGCTCGAGCATGAAGGGCGCTACTCGGCCCGGCGCGGGCCCTATCGCATCATCTACGACCCCTACGATTCCGAGCGCCTGGTGCGAGTCATGGCGACCGGTCACCGGCGCGACGTCTATCGCCGCCGTTGACGATCGTACGGCCGCGACCGCCAGGCAACCGTCGCAAACATTGCGACGACGCTTCCGTTCGTCGCATAGCGGAAGTGCGACAGGCGCCGGACCGAGGACCGAAAGCGGAAGCCGCAGAGACATCCGGACTCCCGCCTCGGGGCCGGCGAAGCCACGATCCAAGATGCGCGTGGTTGCCCCTTCGCATGGAACGGAGGAGCGCGGACGGTCCCAAACGTCTCATATTGAGGACCGGAACTGACCGCGATTGCTCGTAGGCTCGGTAACAGTCGAGAGAGGAGCGACACGATGGATTACAAGCTAGAGCTGGTCGCGGTACCCGTTTCCGATGTCGACCGCGCAAAGGCGTTCTACGTCGATCAGGCTGGGTTCAACCTCGATCACGATCACACCGTCAGCGATGAGATGCGCTTCGTCCAGCTGACCCCGCCGGGCTCAGCCTGCTCGATCGCGATCGGCGAGGGACTCGTCGAGGGGGAGCCCGGCAGCGTGGCGGGCCTGCAGCTCGTCGTCGAGAGCGCCGAGGCCGCCCACGCCGAGCTGCGCGACCGCGGCGTCGAGGTGAGCGAAGTTCAGGAGCTCCCGTGGGGCAAGTTCGTGTTCTTCGCCGACCCCGACGGCAACAAGTGGGCGGTGCAGGAGCTGCCGCCGCGCGGCTGACGCCCCGATTCGTCCAAAGCGGCAGCAGCGACCGTCCAAGCAGCGCTCCTTACCATGAAGTCGTGGATTCCCGAGGGTCGCTGAACGAGCTTGACGCTTTGCTGGCCGAGCAGGTGGCGTACTACCGGGCCCGGGCTCCCGAGTACTCACAGACAGCGATCCCCGACTTTCCGACCGGGGAGCTGGCCCGCGCGGGACGCCATGATCGCCGAACTCGATGACTTCGGTCCTTCTGGGCACGCACTCGAGCTTGCGTGCGGCCCGGGCGCGTGGACCCATCCTTTCTGAGCCACGCGGATGATCTGACGGCGGTGGACGCCGCGCCCGAGATGCTCCGGATCGCCGCTGCCAAGGTACGCGACCGCCGGGTACGGTTCGTGCAGGCAGATCTCTTTTCCTGGCAGCCGGACCGCCGCTACGACGTCGTCTTCTTCGGCTTCTGGCTCTCCCACGTGCCGCTCGAACGCTTCGACGAGTTCTCGCGCCTGGTCCACCGATGCCTAAAGCCCGCCGGGCCGGTCGCCTTCGTCGACGATGCTTACCGAACGCCCGAGGAACTCATCGAGGGCGAGCACTCCACGATCATCCGCCGCCAGCTCACCGACGGCACCCCGTTTCGAGCGGTCAAAGTACCTCACACCCCAAGCGAGCTCGAAGAAAGCCTCGGACGCTTGGGGTGGGGACTTCACTGTCCGACCTCTGCGCGAACCTTTCTTCTGGGGCGCCGGCACCCGATGCGCGCGACGGTGAAACGGCTTTGATGGATGGCCTGCTAGCGGCGACTTGGCAACCCTCCAGGCGCTTGACCGACCGACACAGGAGCGTTGCCGCCGCCTTGGCCAGCTCACAGCAGGTCCGTCGCGACGCTCGCGGCCATATCGATGGATGACTGAGCGGCGAACGTCGCAGACGTAGAGGCCACGCGTGGGCCCCCTTCCGCTTTCCATGCTGAGGGGTCGTCGCTTCAGCGCCCGAGCTCCAGATCTTGGTCGGCCCACGATCGGATGCGCACCGCGGCCGGCTTGATGCTCGCCATCGCACCGGCGACGCCGCCTGCGTCCCGTCCCGCCTCGATCACAGCGGCGCCTGACGATCTATCCTCCGGAGTCGCTCCCGCCGGGAGACCGCGACCGCAGGACGCCTGGTGGCCCCGAGGCCGGTCGGTGCACGGACGCTTGGAATCGTCGCATAGCAAGCGCGCCGTGAAGGTCGATCGCATCGCGAATGCGAAAGTCCGGATCGTCCACGGGCAGCGTCCGGGGCGTGGGAACAGGGCGAAGGACAAGCCAGCGAGCTCGGAGTAGACGCTCGCCTCCCGCGCGTTGCGGGAGCGACTGCAGTCACCGCATACCGCTTGCAACGGTCGCCCAATCCGGTCAGCTTGCTAGCAGCCGCGGTGTGCTTGCTCGTCCGCGCCGGGGCGGCAAGCAGCCCAGTTGGCGGCGCTGCTCATCGCGAGGGCTCCATGCACGAGTCCGGATCGGCGGCGATCCCGTCTCAGACACCCAAGTTCCGGCCGCACGCGCCGAACTGATTCGGGGGTCTGGTGCAGTTGACCGTTCGCGTCAAGCCCGCGCAGAAGGCCGTAAGGGTCGTAATCCAGCGACGGGCGAGGCGATCAACGTCGCGGCCAAGCCGGCGAGCGTCGACGGGCGGACGCGTCCGCTGGCGAAGGCCAAGGCGGCGCTGCCGAGCGTGCAGAAAGCCCGCCGACGACTGGCCCCGCCCAAGGCCTGAGACACCGCTCGACCTGATCAAGGGCGTTTCACAACTCAACGACCAGCGACACCGCCGCCGCTGCCGGGAGAGCGATCAAGAGCTACCGAAACTGTCGGTGTATCGCCATCAAGAAGTGTAAGTCGGCGAGTCGGGGCCTGGAATTGGCGGGGGTGGGGTCCGGCTTGGTTTCCAGAACAGGATCCGGATAGACAGACGATCGTCGCGGTTGACGCCCTCGCATGGCTGGCGAGTGAGGGGTCGGCGGAGGCTGCGGCGACTCGATCGATGGCGATCTCGACCTATTGGCGGTCGTTTGATCGCGGCACGATCATGAGTGGGGAGGTGGCGTGGAAGGCGAGGGACTCACCGGTGCTCCCGAGCAGCAGCCGGGCCACCGTTCCCCAGCGCCGGGAGCCGATCACAAGCAGATCGACGTCCGCGCAGAGGTCCAGCAACACGTCGGCGGGGCGTCCGCGGCGAATGTCAATCCGCGCGCCAGGGTCCAGCGAGTGGGCGGCAGCCACCGCGCGCTCGCGCAACACGTCCAGCTCGTTTGCGACGAGATCGTCCAGGTCGGGCAGCGCGGGAGCTTCTCCGCCCGCGAACCACAGCGCAGCCTTTGCTCGGTCGTCGACTACGCCGCAGACGTGGAGCTCTGCTCCGGCCGCGACGCTGATCGACGCGGCGGCCGACAGCGCCGCCTCGGAGTCCGCGCCGCCGTCGTACCCGACGCCGATGCGTCTGAGCGGAACGTCCGGTCTGTGCTGCATCCCGCGTGGGGCGATCGCCAGCGGGAACCCGGCGTACCCGATGAGCTGGCGGACGCGCTTGCCAATCCGCACCGAGCCTTCGGGGGCCTTGTTGCTCGAGCCGACGATGAGCAGATCGCAGTGGTCGCGCGCCACCACGCGCCGCAGAGCGCGGGCTACGGACAGGTCGGTCCTGACCGCCGTGCGCGCGTCGGGCATCACCTCGTCGCGGATGTTTGCGAGACCCGTCTGGGCCTCTTTGCGCAGCCTCCTCCAGCTCACGCCGACGGGGGGAAGAACAATCGGGTCGGCAATGATCGTGATCAGCATCACATCGACTCCGATCGCACGCGCGAGCGCGGCGCCCAGCACGGCGGCATCGCGGCCCTCCGGCCGCGCGCTCACGCCGACGGCGATACGCGCGATCGGAGCGGCACCATGCGACGCGTCGCGCCTGATCGGAGCGGGCAGCCTGGGCATCGGCTCAGCTTACGCAAGCCCGTCATCACACGCCTGGTCGACAGGGACCCGGCCCCCTCGCCGGCGGCAAGCTCGTGCAGTCAGCGGTGCGCAGCGCGGCGAAATACGAATGACGTCACCGTGGGTCGGGTGGACACTGGCCAGTATGAGTGCCCTGAGCCAGTTGCTCGAGCGGTTGCGGCGGGCGGGGCCATCGCCTGGTGCACCGGCGCGCGTCGTGGCGGTGCCGTCGGCGGGGGACGAGCTCTCCCGCGAGGTGAGCTTCCTGTTCGCGCCGCTCGATGAGATCGGGCAGCAGACGGCGCTGCGCCTCGCGGCAGCGCACTCCGACGCCGGGAAGGTGGAGGCCGCCGCGGCACGCAGGCGCCTCGCGATGCTGGACGACGCGCACGCCGAGGCCGAGCGCTTGGCGGCCGCGCTGATCGCCGACCGGCGGGCCGACTGCGAGCGGCGCGTCCGCGCGATGCTGGCCGATGCGGAACGCGAGGCGCAGCGGGTCCGAGCGCGCGGGCGTGAGCGCACTCCGGCGTTCGTCGCCGAGATCGTCGAACGCCTGCTGGCGGGCGGGTCGTGAAACCGGGGTGGACAGCGGGCGTCACGCGCGGGCGTCTGCTGCTCAGCCGCGCGATCGGAGCCGAGCATGCCCGGACGGTCGGCGGCGGCCGCTCGCTGTCTGATGCTGTCTCGGCGCTGGCCGGCAGCGCCTACGGTGAACGGGTCGGACCGGAGGACGACCTCGCCGCGGCGCAGCGGGGCGTCGCCGAGACGCTGCTGTGGCATCTGCGGATCCTGGCCGGATGGTTGCCGCCGGCCGGCGCCGGGTTGGTGCGCTGCCTCGCCGCCTGGTTTGAGCTCCAGAACATCGATGCCCGCCTCGCGGCGCTGGCCGGCGACGGTCGCGAGCCGTCGCCGTTTGAGCTCGGAGGCCTCGGCACGGCGTGGCCGATGGTCGAGGCGGCTCGCAGCATCGAGGAGGTTGCGGACGCCGTCGCCGGATCGGCGTGGGGACGCATGGCCGGTGCTGCGCCGGCTGAGCTGACCATCGGACTCCGTGTCGAGTGGGCACGGCGAGTCCACGGCGCCGCACCGGAGGCCGCCGGTTGGGTCGCCGGCGCCGGGGCGCTGCTGATGGCGCGCGAGCTGCTGGTGGGAGGCGGCCGGGCGCGTATGGCCCGGCTGCCGCAGCTTCCGGGGGTCGGCGAGCAGGCGCTGGGCGCCGGCTCGCTGCCCGTGCTGCGGGCGGCGCTGTCCCGGGAGGCGGCGTGGGCCCTCGCTGGCGTGGGTGATCCGAGCGAGCTGTGGCGCGCCGAGCTGGCCTGGTGGGGCCAGGTCGAGCGCGACGCCCCCGCCCTGCTGCGGACATGGAGCGACGAGTCGGTCGTGCTGGCGGTGGTCGCGCTGCTGGCGGCCGACGCACAGCGCACGGCGCGGGCGCTCGCGGCGGCCGCGCAGGGGGGCGACCCCCAACTGGCGGAGCTGATCGATGGAGCTGTCTGAGCGCGCGTTTCCGGTGCGGATGCGCCGCGTCGCGGTCGTCGCGCTCGCCGACCGCGTCCGCGAGGTGCTCGTCGCGCTTGCTGACAGCGGCACGGTCGACATCAGCGGGCCGCTGGGAGGCGGCGAGGGACCGGCGCTGGAGGCGCTGAGACGGCTCGAGGGACACGGCCGCGTCGCCGGCCGCGCCACCGCGGCAATCGTCGCGCGCGCGCCGGACGTCGATGAGCTCGAGCGTCACGGTCAACGCGAGCTGCTGGCCGGGGAGGTCGAGCTCGATCGCCGGCGGGCGAGCGCCGTCGCGCACGACGGCTTTGCGGTGTTCATCGGGTGGGCGCCCCAACCCGCGCTGCCGGCGCTGGCGGCTCGCCTGGAGACCCTGGGCGCGTCGCTGGTGGCGCTGCACGCTCCGCGCGGTCAGCAACCGCCGACGCTGCTCGCGCCCGCGGCGGCGGCCGAGCCGTTCCGGCCCCTGTTGAGCACGTACGGCGCGGTGCCCTACGACGATCTGGACCCGACGCCGTTCGTGGCGATCACCTATTGCCTGATGTTCGGGATGATGTTCGGCGACGTCGGCGACGGGCTGCTGATCGTGCTGGCCGCGCTGGCTCTGCGCCGGGCTCGCGACCCCCGTCTTCAGGGGCTGCGGCGGGTCTGGCCGATGATCGCTGCCTCGGGTGCCGCGGCCGTCGTGTTCGGAGCGCTGTACGGCGAGCTGTTCGGCCCGACCAAGCTGCTGCCCACCCTTTGGCTCGCGCCGCTGGACGCGCCGACCCGCCTGCTGACGGTCGCAATCGTGGCGGGCGGACTCCTGCTCGCGGCCAGCTACCTGATCGGAATCGTCAACCGGTGGCGCGAGGGTGGGGCGACGCTCGCGCTCACCGCGAGCTCAGGCGTACCGGGACTGGCGCTGCTGGCGGGCGCCGGCGTCGCCGCGGTCGGCGTCAGCGCTCACGCCGCGCCGGTGGAGATCGCCGGCCTGGTGCTGGCGGCGGCCGCCACCGTGCCGCTCCTGGTCGGGCTGGCGGCCGAGTCCGGCGGCGGCGCGACCGGCGTCCTGGAGGTCGCGATCGGCCTCCTCGACGCCCTCGTGCGCCTGTTCTCCAACGTCTTCTCGTTCGCGCGGCTGGCGGCCTTCGGACTGATGCACGCCGCGATTGGTCAGGTCGTCCTGCACGCCGCGGGGAGCGTGCTGGGTACTCCCGTCGGCGACGTGGCCGGCGTGCTCGTGTTCGCCGTCGGGTGGGCGGCGGCATTCGCGCTCGAGGGGCTGGTGGTCGCCGTCCAGGCCCTGCGTCTTGAGTACTACGAGCTGTTCTCGCGGCTGTTCACGCATGACGGCAGATTGTTTCGGCCGTTCAGCCTGCCGCTGTTGTCAACCGAGGAGCCCAGATGATCGAGTCGCTGTTGCTTGCCATACCGGGAGCCGTGGCCGGCGGACTGCTGGCCCAGGCCCTGCTGCGCCGCTTCCCGCGCGCCGGTCTGCGATGGCTGCTGCGGACCAACGTCACGTTCGCGGTGGCGGCCATGGTGGGGGTGGCGCTGATGCTGGCCGGCGTGGTCGACCCGGCTCAGGCGGCGACGACGGTTGCCGCACGCAGCTCCGGTGACGCGTTCATCGGCGCCGGGATCGCCGTGGCGGGATCCACGATCGGCGCCGGGATCGCCGTCTCCTACACCGGCGCGGCCACGCTCGCCGCGATCGCGGAGAAGCCCGAGATGCTGGGCCGGGCGCTCGTGATCGTCGGCCTGGCCGAGGGGATCGCGATCTACGGGCTGATCATCGCCGTCATCCTGATCGGCAAGGCATGAGCACGATCGCGGCGATCGGCGAGCGCGAGCGGCTGCGCGGCTTTGCCCTCGCCGGGGTGCGCGTCGTCGCAGCCGACGACGGCGCGGCGGCGCGGGCGGCGTGGCGCGAGCTGCCCGCCGAGGTCGGGTTGGTCATCCTCACACCGACGGCCCGCGCCGCGCTTCAGAGCGAGACGAGCGCCCGGCGCGACGACCGTCTGTGGGTGGTGATGCCGGCGTGAGCCCGGCGGCGCTCACGGACGGGCCGACCCTCACGGCGCTCGAGGAGGCTGCGCTGGGCATCGCCGGCAGCCGAGCCGAGGTGGTGCGGTCCGCCGCGGAGCGGCGCGCCGAGCAGCTGCTCGCCGACGCGCGTACCGAGGCGGACGCGATCGTCGCCGGGCGGCGCGCCGGCGCGGCACGGCTTGCCGATCTCCAGGAGCGCGAGCGGATCGCGCAAGCCCGCTCCGAGGCCCGCGCAACCGTGCTGCGGGCTCAGAGCGAGGTGCTCGACGAGGCGGCGGCGGCCGCTCGCACCGCGGTTCGGGCCGTGGTGGGAGAACCCCGCTTCGAGCGGCTCCTCGAGCGCCTCGCCGCCGACGCGCGCGAGCGGCTCTCGGTCGCCGGCGAGGTGGAGATCGTCGCCGCGCCCGGGGGCGGCCTGATCGCCCGGGCGGGAAGCCTCGAGATCGACTACTCGGTCGATGCGCAGGTCGACCGCGCGCTGATGTCAGCGGCCGGCGGCCTCGAGCGTCTGTGGCGATGAGCGACGCCGTCGTCACGCGCGTCAACGGACCCGTGGTCCAGGTCAGCGGCAGCGAGCGGCTGGCGATGCTCGACCTGGTCCACGTCGGCCCGCACCGGCTGCCCGGCGAGGTGATTGCCCTCGACGGCGAGATCGCGACCGTCCAGGTCTATGAGTACACCGGCGGTCTGCGTCCTGGTGACGAGGTGCAAGGGACCGGAGCGCCGCTCTCGATCGAACTGGGGCCGGGACTACTGGGCGGCGTGTTCGACGGCGTGCTGCGCCCGCTCACCGGCGCCGGCGCGCGGATCGAGCCCGGCAGCGCGGCCGGGACGATCGCCGGCGACCGCGCGTGGGGCTTCACCGCGCTGGCCGCGCCGGGCGACCGTGTGTCCGCCGGACAGATCCTGGGAACGGTGAGCGAGACCGTCGCGATCAAGCATCGGGTACTGGTCACGCCGGGGGGCGGCGGCGTGCTGGAGTGGGTCGCTCCCGACGGCGAGTACCGTGCCGGCGAGACGATCGCCCGGATCGGGGAGGCCGAGGTGGGGCTGCTGCAGCGCTGGCCGGTGCGCCGCGCGCGCCCGGTGCGCGCTCGGCTGCCCTCGGCTGAGCCGCTGATCACCGGCCAGCGTGTGCTTGACCTGCTGTTCCCGGTCGCCCGCGGCAGCACGGCCGCGATTCCGGGCGGGTTCGGCACCGGCAAGACGGTGGCCCTCCAGCAGATCGCCAAGTGGTGCGACGCCGCGGTGATCGTCTACGTGGGCTGCGGTGAGCGCGGCAACGAGCTGGCCGACGTGCTCGAAGAGTTCGAGGCGCTGGAGGATCCGAGCACGCGGCAGTTGCTGCTGGACCGGACGGTGCTGATCGCCAACCCCTCCAACATGCCGGTGATGGCGCGGGAGGCGAGCATCTACACCGGCGTGACGGTGGCCGAGTACTACCGCGACATGGGCTTCGACGCGGTCGTGATCGCCGACTCCACCTCGCGCTGGGCGGAGGCTCTGCGTGAGCTCGCTTCGCGCACCGACGAGCTCCCGGCCGAGGAGGGCTATCCGGCGGGACTGTCCTCGGCGCTGGCCGACTTCTACGAGCGGGCCGGGCGTGTGCAGACGCTCGGCGGGGAGATCGCCTCGGTGAGCATCCTCGGCGCGGTCTCGCCACCCGGCGGCGACCTCACCGAGCCGGTGACGTCGCACACCCGGCGGTTTGTGCGCTCGGTCTGGTCGCTGGACCGCGATCTCGCCTACGCCCGCCACTACCCCGCTGTGAGTTGGCGCGACTCCTCCTCACGAGATGCCGAGCACCTTGCCTCCTGGCAGGCCGAGCACGGCGATCCCGGCTGGGGCGAACGCCGCGGGCGCGCGCTGCGGCTGCTCACCAACGCCGACCGGATCGAGTCGATCGCGCAGCTCGTCGGCGCGGAGTCGCTGCCGGCCCAGGAGCGCCTCACGCTCCGCATCGCGCGGCTGTTGCGCGAGGGGGTGCTCCAGCAGAGCGCGGTGCTCGACAACGACCAGTACACGTCCCCAGGCAAGCAGCGCGCGCTGCTCGCGCTCGTGCTCGACCTGCACGACCGCCTGACCGGGCTGTTGGAGGGCGGCGTCTCGATCGACGAGGTCGACGCGGTCGACCTGTCGGCGGTGGTGCGCGCTCGCTACGACACTCCCCCCGACGGCGGCGACGAGGTGCAGCGCATCGGCCACGACCTGCTCGCCTCGCTGGACCGGGCCGGAGCGCGGCCGTGAGCGCAGCGGCGCCGATCGAGTACCGCGCCATCGGCTCGATCCGCGGACCGCTGATCGTCGTGCAGGACGTGGCGGGCGTCGGCTGGGATGAGACGGCGCGGATCAGGCTCGAGTCAGGTGAGATCCGGCACGGGACGGTGCTCGACGTCCACCGTGACCTCGCGGTCGTCGAGATCCTCGAGGGCACCTCGGGGATGCGCCTGGACAGCGCCCGCGTCTCCTTCTCGGGCACGCCGATGCAGATCCCAGTCGGGGAGGAATGGTTGGGGCGGACGTGCAACGGCCGTGGGCAGCCGATCGACGGCGGCCCGCCGGTGGAGGGTCACGAGCAGCGTGCGGTGGCCGGCGCTCCGATCAACCCGGCCGCCCGGGCGGCGCCCACCGAGGCGATCCTCACCGGGGTGAGCGTCATCGACGGGCTCGCCACGCTCGTGCGCGGGCAGAAGCTCCCCGTGTTCTCGGTCGGGGGGCTCCCGCATCTCGAGCTCGCCGCGCAGGTCGCGGCCCAGGCGCACGTGGAGGGTGAGCCGTTCGCGATCGTCTTCGCCGCGCTCGGGCTGCCCCACGCCGACGTGGACGCGGTCCGCACGGTGCTCGAGCGCCGCGCCGAGCTCGGCGACCTGGCGCTGTTCGTCAACACCGCCGACGACCCGGTCGTGGAGCGGATCGTCACGCCGCGGGTGGCGCTCACCGTCGCCGAGCACCTGGCCTTCGATCTTGGCCGCCACGTGCTCGTCGTGCTCGCCGACCTCACCAACTACTGCGAGGCCGTGCGGCAGGTCTCCGCCGCGCGGGGAGAGGTCCCCAGCCGTCGCGGCTACCCCGGCTACCTGTACAGCGACCTGGCGTCGCTGCTCGAGCGCGCCGGCCGGATCAGGGGCGTGGCGGGTTCGCTCACTCAGCTGCCGGTGCTGACGATGCCCGCCGGCGACATCACCCACCCGGTTCCGGACGTCACCGGATACATCACCGAAGGGCAGCTGGTGCTGAGCCCCGAGCTGTTCGCGCGCGGGCTGTCGCCTCCGTTTGACCCGCTCGCTTCGCTGTCGCGGCTGATGCGCCACGGCGCCGGCCCGGGTCATACCCGCGACGACCACCTCGAGATCTCGGCGCAGCTGTACTCGATCGTCGCCCGGGCGCGCCAGGCCGCCGATCTCGCCGAGGTCGTCGGCGAGGACGCGCTGACCGCCGCCGACCGCGATTACTTGCGCGCCCGGACGGCCTTCGAGCGCGACTTCCTCTCCCAGCCCCTCGATGAGCCCCGGTCGCTCGACGACACCCTCGACCGCGCCTGGGCGGTCGCCTCACGACTGCCGCGCGGCGAGCTGTCGATGATCCGTCCCGCCGTCCTAGAGGTCCACTACCGCGATGCCGCTACGGATCCCGCCGGGTAGGGCCGGTCGCATCTGGCTGGTCAGGCGCCTGGAGACCGCCCGGCGAGGCGCTGACCTGCTGGACCGCAAGCGCCAGGCGCTGCTCCGCGAACGCAGCCGCGTCCGGTCAGAGGTCGAGGCGGCGCGGCGAGCCTGGGAGGGCGCTGCGGCCCGGGTGACGATCTGGAGCGCGCGCGCGCTGATGCTCGACGGCGCCGGGCGCCTGGAGCTGCTGTCGCGGCACGTCGACGGGGAGGCGTCGCTCGGTCTCGAATGGTCAAATCTGATGGGAGCTCAGCTTCCAGCCGTGCCGCGGCTCAGCGTTCCCGAGCCGCCGCCGCTGTCGGCGCTGGGAGCGAGCTCCGCCACGGTGCTCCTCGCGGAGGCCTGCTGTGAGGCCACGCGCGCGGCGGCCCGGTACGCGGTCGCCGCGCGCGCCGATGAGGAGCTATCAGAGCAGCTCGGCCGCACCGCCCGGCGGCTGCGCGCGCTGCAGCAGCGCTGGATTCCCCAGCACGAGCGCGCCCTCGCCCAGCTCGATCTGGCGCTGGACGAGACCCAGCGCGAGCAGGCGGTCCGCGTCCGCTGGATCTCCGCTCGCATGCAGGAGACATGAGCAGGACGCTGCACAGACAGGTTCGGCGTTGGACCTGAACCGGTGCCGGCTCACTGGACGTTGGCCGGCTTTGACTGCGGGTCTCCCACCAGCACGACATCGAGGCTTGGATCGGCCGCGACGATCTCGTCGACGAGGGTACCTGCCGGGCGGCCGAGTCTCTGGCGAAGGTGTGGCGTGCCCATGATGATCTGTGTCGATCCCCGGCGGGCGGCGACGCGCGCCACGGCTCGAGCGACGTTGCGGTCGGTCTCGACGATCATGTGCGCGCCGAAGACCGCGGCCAGCCGGCGCAGCTCGTCGACGCGCCGGCTGGTCTCAGGATCGTCGGCCTGCCCGGGAGACGCGACCCAGAGGAGATCGAGCTTGCCTCCGAGTCGCTCGGTGACCGTCCACGCGCGCCGGATGATGCGGTTGGCGCTCGGATCGGGCTTGACGAGACCGAGGAACGTGTGAGCACGCTCGATGGGGACGTTGCTGATCAGGCGATCGTCGTCGTTGAGGATCTCGGCGGTGAGCCGATGGGCTTCGACCTCCTCGACGACTTGCAGCAGGGCCATCTCTCTCAGCACGTCGAGGTTGTCCTTGGTGAAGAAGCCCTCGAGCGCGGCCCGCACGTCGACGTTCGGGAACACCTTGCCCTCGGCGATGCGGGCCTGCAGGGCCTCGGGGCTCAGGTCGACGACCACGACCTCATCGGCGTCGTCGACCACCGCGTCGGGCATCGTCTCCTGGATGACGATGCCCGTCTTCTCGGCGATCCGCTCGCTGACGCTCCAGAGGTGCTGCACGTTGACGGTCGAGAAGACGGAGATTCCGGCCGCCAGCACATCCTGGACGTCCTCGTATCGCTGCCGATGCGAGAGTCCCGGCGCGTTGGTGTGAGCGAGCTCGTCGATCAGGCACACCTCAGGCGAGCGCCGCAGAATCGCGGACAGATCCATCTCCTCGAACACCGTGCCGCGGACCGAGACCCCCCGACGCGGGATCAATTCGAGTCCTTGAGCCAGCGCCGCCGTCGCCTCGCGCCCGTGGGTCTCCAACAGCCCGACCGCGACATCGCGACCGTCGGCGGCGAGGACCCGCGCCTCCTGCAGCATGCGACAGGTCTTGCCCACACCGACGGCCATCCCGAGAAACACCTTGTGGCGGCCCCGACGCTTCGCGAGCTCAGGCATCCGGCACCACCCCGCCGCCGAGCAAGACAGTCATCATGATCGCGAGAACGCCGCCACCAAGCCACCCAACACGTAGCGTATGAGTCGCCGACATCGCAAGATGGCAAGGTACTCGGCAACGACCCGCGCGGGCCGAGGAGCTGGTCACCGAGCAGGCGGGAATATCGGCGCGCCGCCCTTTGCGGGCGCGGGTTGGCCGGGGGCGACCGAACTCTTGCCTCCCGGCACTGCATTGAAGAACGGCCCGCGCCCGCGGCCGTAGAGGGATCCACCACCGCACGCGGCCGACCTCGGACCCGAACTGGACCACGCCCAGCGCGCCCGCGTGTGTCCGATTCTCATTGGGACTCCCGGAGGAGTTAGTGAGGGAATCCGGCGAGTGGCTGGCGGGAGGCGGCGAACCAAGTCGTACTGGTGGTCCGGCGGGTTCGCCGCCTCCCGTCCAGGCGCGCCCAGATGCCGTCGGAGCGCCCGCAATAGTTCCTCCGGGAGCCCTCAGCCGTGTGCGCAGGGGTCTTGAGCGAGCGCCGAGCAGCCGTGACGGATGGCTCGGACGCGCCAGCGAACCCGGCCGCTCTCAGCCCGTTTTCGTCGACTCGACGCCGTCGCTGCCCGAAGCCTCGCGCGCGCACGGCTCCACCGGGTCTGACGACCGCGATGGCATCTCCCACCGGGCGCTTGCTGTCATCGCGCAGCGCAGCAAGCATCGGGCGCGTTAGCTGGATCGCCGCCGATCGGCGCTCCAGCAAGCGGTTGGCCGCCTGCCCTCCGGTGGTACCGCTTGGCTTGAGCGTCTGGGCGCCGACCGCGAGCGCCCCGGCATCGACGCCGAGCACAAGGCCCGGGAAGCCGCTGGCGGACTTTCGCTTCGAGTCTCTGGCCGGACGCCCGCCATCAACGGGGACCATAAGTCCGGTCGCGCCGGCGCCGGACTTCTGGTTTCCGTCTCCGGCCCGGCTTATGCCTTCAACGGAAAGGAGGCGTGAGCGCCGGGAGACCGGGCCGCCTGCTTCCGCCCAAATCCGAGCGCGACGGCGTCCGCCAGAATGGCGACGGCCCTCCGGGCCAGGCGGTGGCCGCTGCATAGGTATCGCTGGGTCCAGCAAGCCGTCGCGGGCGCCCTGCTTTCGGCGAGCTCCGGGGCCCATCGCCGGTCGATCAGCGGTGCGTCCAGTGCGTTCCAGGCGGCGGGCACCCAGCAGGGCGGGGAGGGAGCGCCGCTGGAAGCCCGACCGCGGGGTGCTGACCTCCTGCCCAGGTCGTGCTCGGTGCCGGATCGCGGGCAGACGAGCGCGGCCGCGGACGAGTGCTCCCACGCGGTACCGACAGTGCGGTGTCGCTGGCGGTGATGATCGCTCCCTTCGTCCAGACGGGCTGACAGCGGCCCACGCGAACCTGTCGGTGTTCCTGGCGATCGGCCCGGGGGCTGACCAGTGGCTGATCACGGCCGCTGCCGCCGGCGCGCAGCCGTGCGCCGCAAGACCGTTGACGCGGTCGACCTCTCAGAGCTCAGTTGGACGACGGCAAGACCACCCAGGTAGTCGACGGATACGGCACCGACTTCATCACTGCGTAGCGACACTCGACAGCGAGCACGTCGACGTGCATTCGGAGAACGCGGACCCTGCCGGCTCCAAGCCCACGTCACCGCCGCGATCGCCCACGAATCCTCAAACCGCCGCAAGCGCTAACTCAATGCCCATCATTCGAGTGCGACGGTGATCCCACCGGACGGCCTCGGCCGTCGCTGTCGCTGGTGATCTCGCTGATTGCGACGGCACGACGGTGACGCTGTTCACCCACGGCCCGTTCACGGTCACCCTGACCTGCACCAAGACCGGCGCCGGCACGTCCTCCGAGGTCGACGCCGCCTCGACCGTCGCCAATTCGGTGCTCAA
>Ga0181518_10003215_pt1 | contig 15254 bp, 15 predicted proteins | sample PEATcosm2014_Bin_28_FD_119751 | JGI IMG/M metagenome (GOLD analysis project Ga0181518, IMG submission 119751) | Peatland microbial communities from MTU Mesocosm Facility, Houghton, MI, USA - PEATcosm2014_Bin01_60_metaG | ecosystem: Environmental > Terrestrial > Soil > Wetlands > Peat | place... | reverse complement strand
GTCCCGTCGGCCACCGGCGCCACAACCGACTGGCGACGCCAGGGTTCCCGGGCATCGGGGTTGGACAGGTGAAGCTCGACGACGACGCCGTCGAAAGCTGCCAGGGCGTCGTGAAGTGCCCAGCTCGAGTGCGAGAGGGCGCCGGCGTTGACCACGATCGCTTCAACGGTACCGCGCGCTTCGTGAACGGCTGCGACGAGGTCGGCCTCGTGCTCGCTCTGCAGGTGCTTCAGCTCGAATCCTGAGCGGGTCGCCGCCTTGTCGGCGCGCTCGACGTGGTCTGCGAGCGTCGCGGTGCCGTAGATCTCGGGCTGGCGCTCGCCGAGCAGGCCGAGGTTCGGGCCGGAGAGCAGCAGGAGGACCGGGCGTCGCCCGGTGCGGTCGTTCCCGGGGGCACTCATCGGTCGCCTCGGAGTGCATCGAGCGCCTCGTGCACGAGCTCGGGGCGGACGTCGCGAACCGGCTCGACACCGCCCGGACCGTCGAGCATCAAGGTGAGGCCACCTGCCGACTTCTTGTCCCGGGTCATGAATTGGACCAGAGCGGCGGGGTCTGCGCCGGGTGGAAGGCTCACCGGCAAGTCGTAGCCAGCGACGACTCGACGGTGCCGTTCGACCCGGGACGTCCCTATCCTGCCCATGAGCTGCGCGAGCTCCGCCGCGAACACGAGGCCGATGCCAACCGCTTCGCCGTGGCGAAGCTCGGCTTCAGGACAGCTCGCGTCCTCGCTAGCGAAGCCGGCTGCCTCGAGGGCATGGGCCAAGGTGTGACCGTAGTTCAGGATCATTCGGCGACCTCCGTCGCGTTCGTCGCTGGCGACTACCCGGGCCTTGCACGCCACGCACCGGGCCACCTGCTCGGCGAGGCTCAAGCTGTCCAGATCCTCCACTCCCAAGAAGGCGTACTTCGCCATCTCCCCATGGCCGGACCGCCATTCGCGCTTCGGCAGGCTCGCAAGGGTCTCGGTGTCGCAGAAGACTCCGAGCGGCTGCCAGAACGAGCCCACCAGGTTCTTGCCCTCCGGAAGATTGACGCCGGTCTTCCCGCCGATCGCCGCATCGACCTGGCCGAGCAGCGTGGTCGGGACGTTGATGACCGCAGTGCCACGGTGGTAGCTCGACGCCGCGTAGCCGGCGACGTCGGTCACTACCCCGCCACCGACGGCCACGACGACATCGCTACGGTGCATGTCGCCACGGGCCATGAACCGGCAGATCTCCTCGACTGTGGCGAGCGACTTTGCCCGCTCCCCGTCCGGGATCGTCACGACCTGGAACGGCACGCCCGGGTCGACCTCGACCCCGATTCCGGCCTGGGTCACCACGGTCGCGCGGCGGGCGCCAGGAGGCAGGCAACTGGAGACCTCCTCCCGCACGCCGGGGCCCACGAGCACGTCGTAGCCACGCTCTGCGAGCTCGACTCTCACACGCGTCGGCTCGCGGCTGCCCGGATCGTCCTGCGACCACACGGCACCGGGCACACGGCCGCTCACCACGACGACCGCCCATCGGTCGGGCCGTCGAGCTGCGCCCGGGCTGCGCGCACGACGTCCTCGGCGAGCGCCTCGGGGCGGCGCGCACCGACGTGCAGTACGAGGTCTGAGAGCTCCCTGTACACGGGCCTCCGGCGCGCGTCGAGGCGCTCGAGGGTGCCCGCCGGGTCCACCGCGAGGAGGGGCCGGCCGGCGCCGGCGCCCACGCGGGCGACCAAGGCGTGGGGTGCCACGTCGAGCCACACGACGACGCCGGCGGACCGCAGCCGGCGTCGCGTCTCGGGATCGATGACCGCGCCGCCTGCGACGGCGATGACCGACGGCACGAGCGACGCGAGCGCGGCGCACAACACGGCGCGCTCCTCCGCGCGATAGGCAGGTTCGCCCCTGGCAGCAAATATCGCGGGAACGCTCTTGCCGGTCCGCCTCTCGACATCGGCGTCGCTGTCTCGGAAAGGACGCCGCATCCGGTCCGCCACGATACGGCCGACCGTCGACTTGCCCGAGCCCATCATCCCGACGAGCAGCACGTGCTCACCCATTTCCGCTCATCGACTCCGCACCCCACCACCGTAGTTGTCGTCGTCCCGGCCGTGGCCCTTCACCTGGGTCAGCCCGGCACCTGGGTCAGCCCGGCGGGACTCAGGTCATTCCCGGCTCGAAGTACGGGTTCATCCCCGACATGTGGTCGGTCACGTCCACGACCTCGCTGATCTCAGCAACGGCATCGGTGATGGCGACGGCGATGCCCTGGCTCAAGGTCGCCCGAGCCATGCCGCATCCCTGGCAGCCACCCGACATCTCGACGTAGGCAATCGGGCCCTCGACCGCGACCAGCGCGGCCCGCCCGCCGTGCATCGCAATTTGCGGATTGACGTCCCGCTCGAGCACTTCGAGCACGCGTTGAGCGACAGGGCCGGTGAGATCGCCCCGGGACAGGGCCTGTGCGGCCGCCGGCGGAGGCGTGTTCGCGTTGATGACCACCAGACCCACCTCGCCGGCTATCTGGTTCACGTCGAGCACGGCGCCGCGAACACGTTCGAGGCTCTGCTCGGGTATGACGATCGGGAGGTCGCCCTCGAGCTGCTGGGCGTCGCCCGGCCGGATCTGGGACTTCGACCCGAACCAGAGGTCGTAGGTGTAGGCACCGTTCGCGCTGCCGTTCACCTCGAGCCAGAGGGCGAGAGCTTCCGGCTCGGGCTCGTCGGCAAGGACCTTGCGCACCACCTCGAGTGCGGCGGGCGTTACACGGATCACGTCGGACACTGGCGAGGACGCTACCGTGACCGGATGGCCCTTGTGCCCGACGCACCGTTGGACGCTCATGAATGGGTGAGCTTCGAGGACCCCGCCGAGGAGCGGACCTGGCTCGTCGACGTGACGTTCCTGTCGAGCCCTTGGCAGTGCATCTACGGCGCCGGATGCCAGGGAGTCCTCACCCAGCCAACACCCGACCGGATGGAGGGCTGCTGTTCGTACGGAGCGCACTTCACCGACGAGGCCGACGCCGAGCGCGTCGCAACCGCTGCCGGGACGCTTTCCGCCGAGCAGTGGCAGTTCCGCTCAAAGGGCCGGCGGAAGACAGGCGTGCTCAAGCGCGACTCCAAGGGGGTCATGACCACCCGTCTCGTCGACGGTGCCTGCATCTTCTTGAACCGCCCGGGTCATCGCGGGGGTGCCGGCTGCGCTCTGCACCGCGCGGCGATCGACAGGGGCGTCCCGCCACTGCGGCTCAAGCCGGACGTCTGCTGGCAACTGCCGCTCCGCCGTGAGGACGCGGTAGTGGCGAACGGGCACGTGACAAGCTCGCTCGGTGAATGGGGGCGGCGGCACTGGGGCGAGGGTGGTGCGGAGTTCAGCTGGTGGTGCACCGAGGCGCCCGAGGCGTTCAACGGGGGCGAGCCTGTGTACGTCTCGCTCCGCGACGAGCTCGTCGCAATGGTCGGCCAGGATGTCTACGACCTGCTCGCCTCGTATCTCGGGACCCGAACCTCCCGCCGAGGCCAAGCAGTGTCGTTGCTCGCGCATCCCACTGTTCGCGCTTCCTCCGCCGGCACGAGCGCCGGGAACAGAGTCGTCTAACCTTTTCGAGGACCGGAAGCGTCGCCGTCAACCCGGTCGTGCGCTCCGTTGCCCTCTATGTCCGGGGTCGCGAAGTGCGAGGTCGGACGGAACTCATCGACTTGCTCGGGCTCGTCCAGCTCCTCTGACTCATAAAGGCACCAGGAGGCATGTTCCTCCTCGGGGTCGGCCCCACACTCGGGACACGGCTCCACTGTTACTTCGATTGCGCGCTTTAAGCTGCGCGCCTCTTCGAAACGCCGATGACGTCCCTTTTTCACGAGCCGCTCCCAAGATTTCGCGGATGCCGCCTCAGACAGCAGCGATGAGGTAGCCCGGCTGAGCCGCTGCCAATCTGGCCGCCGACGCCCCCTGGGTCGCCTACCACCTGACTACAGCATATCCATCCAGGTCACGATTCGGGCAGGTCGCGCCACAGCCGCGCCCGCCGTTATGGTGGCGGCGATGACGGAAGGTTTCGACGCCGACGAGATGATCGCACGCTTCAGGGAGCGGGCCGCAGCCGTGCGCCGTCGCGGCATGCCGCCGGTCGAGGGAGCTGAGCGGCAGATGATCCTGCGCCAGATGCAGCTCGACTTTCAAGACTTCGCCATGCTCGGCGATGCCGCGGGCTCGCTCGAAGACGGGATCTTGACACTGCGGATCGACCTGCGACCCGTGCCGGAGAGCAGCGACAGCCCGACTGCCAGCGCCTGACTAGCGGTCGACAGGGCGGAAAGAGCGCTCCTCCAGGACCAGTGCGCCGCGTCCGTCGAACGAAAGTGACGCCATCCCCTTGGCAAGACGCTGGAGCCCCTCTCCGACCAGGTCGTTGCGCCAGCCGCCGGCAAGCCGGCCGTGGGGGGGATCTTGCATGAAATCGACCAGATCAGCCCGCGTGGCGAGGATCGCCGGGTCAAGCTCCAAGTCGCCCGCGCGTTGGGCCACATAGGCCGTCGCAAGCGTCGTGACAGCCCGATTGGGCTGGTCCAGCTCGTGTGCGGGCGGCACGCGCAGTTCGGACGCATCGAGCTCGAGCCCATGGGCGACCGCTTCCAGCAGCTCCTCGGCAGCGCCACCGCCAAGATGGCGCCCGTCGAGGCTCCGGGTGCGCCGGAGGTCTTCGCGTGTGCGAGTCGGGTGCTGGGCGATCGACAGTACGGCGAGATCGGGCAGGACGAAACGCACCGGGAGGTCCATTGTTCGAGCCCTTCGCTCACGCCAGGCCGCGACACACTGAGCGACCCCGCGGGCTGCGCCTCGGAGCTGGCGTGAGCGCGGGAGCCGCCACCATGCCTCCTCCGGCGCGGTGGGCGACCGGTCCCTCGACAACAGGATGGCGAACTCCTCAGCAGCCCAGTCCATCCTGCCCTTTTCCTCGAGGCGCTCACCGATGCGCTGGCGCAGCTCAAGAAGGTATGTAACGTCGCCGGCGGCGTACGCGAGCTGTCCAGCCGACAAAGGCCTCCGGGTCCAATCGGTCAGCTGATCACCTTTGAGCAGCCGCACGCCGAGGAGCCGCTCGACGAGATTGACCAGAGAGGGGGACACCTGGCCCAGGAAACCGGCCGCGACCTGAGTATCGAACAGCCTGTTCGGCACGGTCCCGCAGGCCTGTTCGAGGATTTCGAGGTCCTGTTCCGCAGCGTGCACAACCGCGAGACCCGGACCTTGCAGCACCCTTGCCAGAGGTGAGACGTCGATCGCAAGGGGGTCGACGAGGGCGATCCCGCCCTGCCAGGCGAGCTGGATCAGGGCGAGCTGCGGGAAGTAGGTCCTCTCCCGGTGGAACTCGGTATCGAGCGCGTAGGCCTCGCACGACATGAGCTCGTCGACGAGGGAGCCGAGGGCTGCTGCGTCACCGATCCAGCGGTAGTCACCCACGCCCGCCGGACGCGTCGCAACGGTGCCGGTGCCGGTGCCGGTACCGGTGCCGGTGAGCGGGTCCCGGGCCCAGGTCTCGAGGGCTTCGTCGCCCGAGCCGTCACTTCCCGCCGAGCGCCGGAAGTTGGTGCCCGGCCCGTTCCGGTCACTTGTGCCACTCCTGCGTCCCACTGCCCTAGCCGCCATAGTTCATCCGGGTGTCCTCCGTGCGAAGAACCGGAACAGTCTCGCCGCCGTCCGCGAACCCTGCGTCGAGGACCTCCCCGACGAACATCGAGTGAGAGCCCAGGTCAAGGCTATGGCGAAGCGCGCAGTCCACATAGCCGACCGCTACTTCGGGGATCGGCGCCCCGCTCGGCCCGTCCCGATAGGCAATTCCGCCGAGCGTGTGGGCCTCGGCGTCGTGCTCGGCCGGCTTCACGAACCTGCGCACCACCTCCCTGTCCTCACGTGAGACGAGCGCGACAGAAAAACAGCCCCCTTCGACGATCAGGCCATGGGTCACAGCTGAGCGCTCGACGGAGACGGCGACGTATTTCGGGTCGACGGAAACCTGCATTGCCCAGTTCAATGTCATCAGGTTGCGGCGCTGCCCGGCACGGCTGCCGAGCAGGTACAGGCCCGTCGGCAGCCTCCAGAGCACGCGGCGGCGCAACCGGTCGTACTCCGCCGCGTCGAGGTCATCGGGGAAGGGACCGACCGGGACGGCGCGGTTGCTCACGGTCGAACCGTAGCCGTGCCAACGGGGTGGCCGCGCGCTCGCGCGCGAGATCGCACCGAAGCGCTGTGCGCGCGGCGCTCGCCGGCCGCGACGCGCACCTAGTGCACCCCGTCGGCGGCCAGGCGGCGGGCCGCTTTGTCGAGCGAGGCGACACCTACGCCAATCGTCGCCAACGCGACCGTGATCCGTCTGGAGTGGAGGCTGCGGACTGCGGCACACGAGCTGCCGGCACTGGCGAAGTCCTCGTAGGCGACGTTCAGCTCGTTGGTCAAGGTGTTGTCCGGCGTCGGCAGGTTCCCGTACGCGGTGCCTGTGTCGAACACGAGCCCCGAGCAATTGCTCGTGACGTCCAAGAACTTCTTGGCTCGCAGCGAGCGCTTGATGGCCGCGATGTCCTGCACGACGAGATTGTCGTTGGATGTCACCAAGGCGATCGAGGCCCATTGGCGCACCTGATTGGCCTTCGAGCCGGTGTAGGACGTACATCCTGAGAGCGGGCCAAGCGCCAGCACCACGGCGACGAGGACCCCCGCCTCTCCGAGCGTGTGTCTCAAACCTGCCCTCACTCAAATTGCAGCAGGTGGTAGTCCCGCCGCCCCTTGCGCAGCACCACGTAGCGGTCGACGAGAAGGTCGTCGCGCCCGAGGCACGCCTCGGGGTCGGCCCGGCGGCGGTTGTTCACGTACACGCCTCCTTGCGCCAAGGCGGTGCGCGCCGCTGTCTTCGAGGAAGCAAGGCTCGTCGACACGAGCGCGTCGACGAGCGCGAACCCGCCGGCATCGAGACACGAGCGTGCGAACCTCGACGATGGCGCGTCCGCGAACACTTCCAGGAGCAGCGCCTCGTCGAGCTTGGCGACGTCCTCGGAGAACAGGGCGCGCCCCGCCGCACTGGCTCGTTCGGTTTCGGCCGCGCCGTGGACGAGGGTGCAGACCGCGTGCGCCAGAGCCCGCTGCGCCTTTCTCTGCCCGGGCCGCTCCGCGATCTCGACGTCGAGCGCCTCGATCTCCTCGTGGGAGAGGAACGTGAAGTAGCGCAACAAACGGCCGACCTCGTCGTCGGGGGCCCGCAAGAAGAACTGGTACATCTCATAAGGCGAGGATTTCGCAGCGTCCAGCCAGACCGCCCCGGACTCGCTCTTGCCGTACTTGGTCCCATCAGCGCGCAACAAGAGCGGGTATGTGAGAGCGAAAGCCTCGGCTCCGCGGACCTTGCGGATGAGATCGAGGCCCATCGTGATGTTGCCCCACTGGTCACTGCCACCGAGCTGGAGGCGACAGCCGTAGGTGTCGTGCAGGTAGAGGTAGTCGTAGGCCTGGAGCAGCATGTAGCTGAACTCGGTGTAGGAGATGCCCTGGTCGGGGCGCTCGAGCCGGGACTTCACAGACTCCTTGGCGGTCATCTGGTTGACGGTGAAGTGCTTTCCGACGTCGCGGAGGAAGTCGATGAAGCCATAGCCGCACAGCCAATCGGAGTTGTCGAGCAACAGGCCTCTGGCCTCGCCCGCCGCGGGCGACAGATCGAGCAGGCCCCCGAGCTGAGCCCGGATCCCCTCGAGGTTGGCCGCGAGCTGCTCAGCCGATAGCAGCGGCCGCTCGTCGGCCTTGCCGCCCGGGTCGCCGATCAGGCCGGTGCCGCCACCCGCGAGGAGAATCGGACGGTGCCCGGCCTCCTGGAGCCGGCGCAAGGTGACGATCCCGAGAAGGTTGCCGACGTGAAGGCTGTCGGAGGTGGGGTCGAACCCGACATAGGCAGCCGTCGCCCCCTCATCGAGCAGCGTCCAGAGTGCCTCGTCGCTCGCTTGGTGGACGAGGCCACGAAAAGCGAAGTCGTCCGAGATCTTCAACATTCCCAAAGCGTGCCACGATGCCGACGCCGGGGCGAACGCCAGGGGCGCTTCGCGCCGGGCCGGGCGCCAGGGGCGCTTCGCGCCGGGCCGCGCCCCCGTAGGGGCGAAGGCACCGAGCTGGGTCAACCAAGGGCGAGGGCGACTTCGGCCTCGAGCTCGGTATGGAGCGCCAAGTTCGCCTTACGGTCGCTGCGAACGACGACAACCGCCGGGCCGCGCCGGGCCGCGTTGTACAGCGCTGCGTCGAGCTGTCTCGGGATCTCCTGCTGGGACGCAACCTCGGTCGTGTCGCACCCCGCGGCCCTGGCGAGGTCGGCCACGTCGATCCTCTGCGGCGTGCCGAACAGCCTCTCGAAGTACGCCTCGTCGAGCTCTGAGGCCTGTGGCAGGAAAGAGAAGATGCCACCGCCGCCATTGTCGACGACAACCAGCACCGCGGGGAAAGCGGGCTCCCGCCGGCCTCGGATCAGGGCCGTCGAGTCGTGCAAGAAGGCGAGATCACCGAGCAGGCCCACGACCGGACCACTTGTGCCCGCGCCCGCGGCGGTGACGCCGAGCGTCGTGGACGTCACGCCGTCGATCCCGTTGGCGCCCCGGTTCGCGAGCACCCGCGGCGGGTCCGAGCGCGGGGCAGCGAACCATTCGAGATCGCGCACCGGCATCGACGAGGACGTGACGACCGTCGAGGAAGGCGGCGACCAGGCATAAAGCGCCCTCGCGAGACCGGGCTCGCTGACCTCGAGGTGACGGCCCAGCGCACTCTCGATCGCGTGCTGGGCGGCCGCCTCGGCCTCCGCCCATCCATCCGACCAGGTCAAAGGTGCCGCCCAAGCCGAGCGCCCGGGGGCGCCGGCTTCGGGCACGCGCTGCATCAGGGCCTGCATCACGTGATCCGGATCAGCCGGCACCACCAAGTCCGCCTCACGACGGGGGTCCTGCCAGGCCCAATAGGGGTCAACCAGCACATGGACCGCACCGGCCCGAGCGCACGATGTCAGCCACTCCGCTACAACTTTCGAAGCCCACGGCTGGCCCAGGCGCAGGACGATCTCCGGCACGTGCCCGCCGGCGAAGCTCTCGACGCGCAGCAGCGCATCGGCGGCGGCGACGGTCGGCGACCCCAGCTCGCCGGGGGTCCGGGCACCCGACCGCGGGTCGGCGAGGACGGGCCAGCCCAAGGTGACAGCGAGGCGACGGATGTTCTCCGGGCGGCCCGCCCCGGCACCCGCGACGATCAAGCCCTTCGCCCCGGGACGCGCGAGAGCGGCGAAGGCGTCGAGCGAGCCCGGGTCGAGAACCCTCCGGACGGGGTCGACCCGGTGCCACGGCCGACCGTTGCGCCGGCCCGGGGGCAGCTCACCGGGGTCTCCGAGCAGCGGTTCTCGAAAGGCAAGGTTCGCGTGCACCGGGCCCGGCCCCAGCGGACCGGCCGTCGCCTCAGCAACGAGGCGGCTAGCGAGCGAGCGCCAGCTCGATCGTGCTTGCTCGTCGGGCACGCCGGGTTCCACCGCCCAGCGCAGCGCCCCGGCGAACAACCCCGCTTGCTCGATGGTCTGGGGCGCTCCCACGTGATGGAGCTCAGGAGGCCGGTCCGCAGTGCAGACGATGAGCGGCACCCGCGACAGGTGGGCCTCGACAACGGCTGCGTGAACCCCGACCGCCGCGGTCCCGCTCGTCGTGACGAGCACCGCCGGCCGGCCCGTCGCGAGCCCGATCCCGACAGCGAAGAAAGCCGCCGAGCGCTCGTCCAGGCGCACGTGCAACGCGATCCGGCTCTCACGCGCGAGGGCCACGACGAGAGGTGTCGAACGCGAACCGGGGGCCACCACGGCGTCGGTCAGCCCGGCACGCACCCACTCGTCGACGAGCGTGGCCGAGAAGCTAGCCGCTACCGTCACCCGCGATGTCCTTCGAGAAGACAGGCCCGCCCGGCGCCAGGCCGCCCGGGCTCCACACGACCAGACAGGGCCGTGGACCGACGGTCGTGCTCGTTCACGGTTTCACACAGACGAGCGCCTCGTGGGCGAAGGTCGCGCGTGGGCTCGAACGCGACTTCGAGGTCGTGACGCCCGACCTTCCCGGTCACGGCCGCTCTCCGCTGCCCGAGCGCGGCTCGGGGCTCGCCCAGACCGCGCGGGCTCTCGGCGAGGCAGGAGGCCAGGCCGGCTACGTCGGCTACTCGCTCGGCGGCCGGTGCTGCCTTCATCTGGCGCTCCAAGCGCCTCGCCTGGTCGAGCGCCTCGTCATCGTCGGAGCGCACCCCGGCATCTCCGACGAGCCGAGCCGCCGGCTCCGCCGCGCTGAGGACGACCGGCGCGCAGCCGAGCTCGAACGGGGCGGTGACGCGACCGTGGCGGAGTTCGTCGAGACGTGGCTCGAGGGACCGCTCTTCGCTCACCTGGACGAGGAGCAGGCTGACCGGCCGTCGCGCCTCGCCAACTCGGCCGCCGGCCTCGCCGCCTCGCTGCGGACCGTGGGGACCGGCACCCAGACGCCTGTTTGGGAACGCCTCGGCGAGCTCGAGATGCCGGTCCTGGTCGTGACCGGGGCGCTCGACGACAAGTTCAGGCCGCTTGCGGAGCGGACGGCCGACGCGATCGGGCACAATGCCCGGTTGGCGGTCGTGACCGGGGCGGGCCACGCAGTGTGCTTCGAGCGCCCGGGCGCTTTCGTCGAGCTCGTGAGGGATTTCCTCGAGCGCACCGCACAGCCGGGTCTTGCCGACGTGGCTCAAAGGACTATGCCCAGGGCAAGAAGAGCGCCGAAGGCCAACTGAAGCATCCCGGTTCCGGCAAGTGCGGTGATGAGGTCACGACCCTCGGCACCGCCGAGCACGCGACGAACCGGCGGCAGGGCGGGAACGACCGCGAGCAGTGCTACCAGAGCCACGGGCCGCCAGAAGGCGATTACGACCACGAGCGCGAACGCACACATCACGCAAGTCGCGTACAGCCAGCGGGTCACCACGGCTCCGATGCGCACCGCCAAGGTGTTCTTGCCGGCTCGGCGATCGGTGTCGATGTCGCGGAGGTTGTTGACGACCAGCAATGCGGTGGCGAGGAGGCCGACTGGGACCGCTGCCACCACGGCCAGGGCAGTGATACGACCGAGGCTCAAGTAGGCCGTGCCGATCACCGCGACGAGGCCGAAGAACACGAAGACGAAGATCTCGCCGAAGCCCGCGTACCCATATGGCCGGGGACCGGCCGAATAGAACCAACCCGCCGCGAAGCAGGCGGCGCCCACGACCAGCAGCCACGGCGTCGTGGCGAGGGCGAGCACGAGACCGGCTACGCCCGCGACGCCGAAGGCACAGAACGACGCCGCCTTCACGCTCCGCGGAGTCGCGATGCCGGCTGCCACGAGCCTCACGGGCCCGAGTCGTTCGGCGTCGGTCCCCCGGACTCCGTCTGCGTAGTCGTTCGCGTAGTTCGTGCCGATCTGGATCCCGAGCGCGACGATCAGCGCGTAGAGGGACCGCCACCAGATCACCGAGCCATCGGCGGCCGCCACCGCGGTCCCGACGACGACAGGCACCACGGCGGCCGCGAGGGTGCGCGGCCGAGCACCGGCCACCCAGTCACGGGCAGAGGTCACCTTCGAGGCGCGTCCGCGCTCAGGGGCGCCGTGGGAACCGTGAGAAGTCGGGGCTGCGTTTCTCGACATAGGCGTTGCGGCCCTCCTGGCCCTCTTCGGACATGTAGAACAGCATCGTCGCGTCCCCGGCCAGCTGCTGGATACCGGCGAGGCCGTCGTCGGCGGCGTTGAAGCCTGCCTTCAACATGCGAAGAGCAATGGGCGACAGTGCGAGTATCTCGCGGCACCACTCGAGGGTCTCGGCCTCCAGGCTGTCGAGGGGCACCACGGCGTTGACGAGGCCCCAGTCGAGGGCCTGGGCGGCGTCGTACTGGCGGCAGAGGAACCAGATCTCCTTCGCCCGCTTGAGGCCGATGGTCCTCGCCAGAAGACCTGCGCCGTAGCCGCCGTCGAAGCTGCCCACCCTCGGCCCCGTCTGGCCGAAACGGGCGTTGTCGGCCGCAATCGTGAGGTCGCAGACAAGGTGGAGCACATGGCCACCGCCGATGGCGTAGCCGGCGACCATGGCGATTACGGGCTTGGGGAGCCGGCGGATCTGGACCTGCAGGTCCAAGACGTTGAGGCGGCCTATGCCGCGTCTCGACACGTCGTCGTCGCCGAGGTAGCCGTCCTCGCCCCGCACCCGCTGGTCGCCCCCCGAGCAGAAGGCGTCCGGGCCCTGGCCGGTGAGGATGATCACACCGACCTCGGGGTCGTCACGGGCGGCGTCAAAAGCTCGCGAGAGCTCGAAGAGCGTCTGAGGTCGGAAGGCGTTGCGGACCTCGGGGCGGCAGATCGTCAGCTTCGCGACGCCCTCGGTCGTCTCGTAGGCGATGTCTTTGAACTCGCCGTGCCTGGTCCATACGGTGGCCGCCATCCCGATGCAGGTTAATGCGGGTCGCCGCGCCATCCCCGTACGCTTCTGGTGTGCGACGCCTCGTGGCCCTCGCGATTGCCGGCGGCCCGCTGTTCGGCGAGGCGCTGCGGCGCTGCTGGGACGACGGCGACGCCGTGCTGCCCCTCGACGTGCGCCTCGGCGCTTCGGCCCTCGCACGCACGCTCGAGGCGCTGCGACCGTCGATGGTCCTCGACGCGTCGGGCGATCCGGCCTCGCTCGAGGGCGGAGAACCCGTCGAGGAGGGCGACGCCCTCGTCGTCGCCACGAGCGGGACAACGGGCGAGCCCAAGGGCGTCGTGCTGACCCACGACGCCGTCCGGGCGTCGGCTCTGGCGACGAGCGCCCGTCTCGGCGTCGACCCCGCCCGGGACCGCTGGCTCGCCTGCCTGCCCCTGTCGCACGTCGGCGGCCTCTCGGTTGTGACGAGGGCCCTCGTAACGGGCACGCCGGTGGAGATCCAACCCCGCTTCGAAGCCGAGGGGGCGATCGCGGCGGCCCGCGAGCGCGGCGCGACGCTCGTCTCCTTAGTGCCCGCGGCCCTTTCCCGTCTCGGACCCGGGGCCTCCGGCCTGTTCCGCAGGATCGTCTTGGGCGGCCAGCAACCGCCGGCCGACAGGCCCGCGAACTTCGTCGCCACCTACGGGATGACCGAGACCGGCTCGGGCGTGGTCTACGACGGTGTCGGGCTCGAAGATGTGGAGATGGACCTGCGCTCGGGCGAGGTCTTTCTTCGCTGCCCGATGCTGCTGCGCTGCTACCGGGACGGGGCCGACCCGAAGACCACCGACGGCTGGTTCGCTACAGGTGACGCCGGGCACATCGACGAGGACGGCCGTCTCTCGGTCCACGGCCGCCTGGACGATCTTGTGATCTCCGGTGGGGAGAACATCTGGCCTGCGCAGGTCGAGGCCGTCCTGAAAAGCCACCCCTACGTGGGCGACGTCGCCGTCGGCGGACGGCCGGACCCGCAATGGGGCACCCGGCTCGTCGCCTACGTGGTGCCCACTGCGCCAGCCGAGGCGGAGCCGGCGGCGATGCTGGCGGAGCTGCGGGCCCTCGTGCGGGACCGGCTCGCACCTTTCGCCGCCCCGCGTGAGCTCATCGTCGTTGAGCGCCTCCCCCGGTCCGAGATCGGAAAGGTGCTACGGGCCGAGCTCGGGGCCCTCGAGGGCCCCCGCGCGACTGCCGGCTAGAAACCCGCTAGGCGGCCGGGAACCGGCGGACGATCAGATGCTCGCCCCGGCACGTGCCCCCTCGACGACCGCCGAGTGAGCCCGCCGCGGCGCCAGACAGTCGCCCACGCGCCTCACCTCGAGCCCGGGCGCCTCCCTGCGCAGCTGGCGGTAGAGACGGTCCTCGCAGACCGGCGCGACCGCCAGGACCACCCAGTCGACGACCCGCCGCTCGACGGCCCCGCTCGGGTGGTGAAGAAGCTGGACGGCGCCGGGTTCGAGCGACATGACAACAAGGTCGGTCGACTGAACGATCTGTCGGGCGGACGCCCGGACGTTGAAGCCGTCGAGTTCCCCCGTAAGTTCGAGTTCAGCGCCCACGACCATGGCCGGCGTGGCGATCTCGACCGCGCACCCGCGGGCGGCGAGCAGCTCGGAGACGCTCGTCGCCTGGTGGAACCCCAGCTCGTCGACGACGAGCACCGTGCCCGAAGGCCGCGCCGAGCCGTCGAGGACATCTGTGACGTCGGCGATCTCCGGCGAGCCGACCGGCGGGTCCAGCGCCCAGCGCGGCCTGCGGGGACGCGAGCCCGTGGCGACGATGACGACGTCCGGGCGCTCGGCGAGGACCGAGACCGGCGTCGCCTCCAGGCCGAGGCGGATCTCGACACCGAGCTCGCGGCAGCGGGCCACCTGGTTGCGCACGAGGTCGTGGAGCTCCCCACGCCCCGGCGCCATGGCGGCGAGGCGGACCCGGCCGCCGGGCTCGCCGGCCCGTTCGAAGACGATCACGTCGTGGCCACCCGACGCGGCCGCGATGGCCGCCTGCAGGCCCCCGGGACCGGCGCCGACGACCACGACCCTGCGGCGCGGGCGGCCAACAGGCGCCGCGGGCAGGGTCTCCGCCTCCCGCCCGGTCCGCGGGTTCTCGGTGCAACGAAGCGGGCAGTTGCGGCGGATCCGCCCCACGCACTCCCCGGTGCACGACGAGCAGATGTCGATCGACTCGGTGCGGCCTGAGAGCGCCTTATGGGCGAAGCTGGGGTCGGTGATCTGGGCTCGCACTATGCCCACGAGGTCGCAGTGGCCTGCCCTGAGCGCCCTCTCGGCCTGGGACGGGTCGCGATGGCGCCCGGCCCCGACCACGGGAAGGGATATGGCGGCGCGGAAGGCCGCGGCGATGAGGCTCGAACGCCGGGGCGGAACGCGCTTTTGCGCCAAGCCCACCGACTGTGCCGGCGTCACGGGACCGACCGAGGCGTTCAGATAGTCGGCACAGCCGTGTTCCTCCACCATCCGGGCCACGGCGACGGCGTCGGCGAGAGTCGTCCCCCGGTCCACGCGCTCGTCACCGGACAGCCGTACCCCGACGACGAGCTGGCGCCCGACGGCGCCGCGCACCTCGCTCAGGATCTCGAGCACGAGCCGCGCGCGGCGCTCCAACGAGCCGCCGTAACCGTCGGTGCGCAGGTTCGTGACGGGCGAGAGGAAGGCGCTCAGGATCGAGGAGCCCGAGCACTCGAGCTCGACGCCGTCGAAACCTCCCTCGGCACAATGTGCCGCCACGGTCGCGAAGCCGGCGATGATCTCGGCGATCTCGT
>Ga0181518_10003213_pt1 | contig 15257 bp, 10 predicted proteins | sample PEATcosm2014_Bin_28_FD_119751 | JGI IMG/M metagenome (GOLD analysis project Ga0181518, IMG submission 119751) | Peatland microbial communities from MTU Mesocosm Facility, Houghton, MI, USA - PEATcosm2014_Bin01_60_metaG | ecosystem: Environmental > Terrestrial > Soil > Wetlands > Peat | place... | reverse complement strand
GATCGTGGCCGGCGACAAGAACGTGTCGCACGGCCGCGTGGTGTGGGTGCTCGATCTGGTCAAGTCCCTCGGCGTGACGTCGTTTGCCATCCAGATCGATCCCACCGGGCTGATTGCTCCGGTACTGGAGGAATGAACTACCCGACTCGCTTGCTGGTTTGCGCGGCGGTGGCCGTGGCCGGCCACCTGCTGCTGATAAGGGGCGCGATCCATCTGCCCCCGCGTGCGGAGGTGGCGCGACCGATTGTGGTGCAGGTGCTGCTCAAGGCTCCGACCCCCGAGCCCGAACCGCCAGCCGAGCCCGAGGCCACGCCCGAGCCGAAGACGCAACCAACGCACCAGGCGCCCGCGCGACGTCGGGCCATGACCGACACGCCCCGGCGCGAGAACCCACCGAAAAATCCGCCACCGACGGAGCGGCCGGCCACTGGCACTGACACCACCACCACGCCGGTGTTCGGCATCTCCATGGAATCGACTTCATCTGCAGGCACGGGGCCGGCGCTGCCGGTGGGCAACACTTTGCAGACAAAACCCGGACACACGAAAGTCGCCGCGGCTGAGGTCAAGTCGCTGGCCGCGCCGGCGGCGGCCTACGAAGTAACCAAGATGCCGCTGCCTGTGGTCCGTTGCACCGGAAAGTTGACCGAGGAGGCGCGCCAAGCCGGACTGGAGGGCATGGTCATTCTCGACATCGTGGTCGGCGAAGATGGTGTGGTTCGCGACGTCAGGGTTGTGCAGGGGCTTGGCATGGGACTGACCGAAGCGGCGATTCGCGCAACCAAAGCCTGCCGGTTCACGCCCGGCGAGCGCAACGGAAAGCCGGTCCCAGTGCGGGTACCGCGGTTCAAGGTCACCTTCCGGCTGGCAGAGTCGGAGTAGTTCCGCCGCGGGGACGAGAGCAAATCGAGCGCGGCGGCACGCGCATCTGGCCGAAGTAGCTAGAGCGCCGCTCTCTTGGCGACAAGCGCGTCCACAATCGATGGGTCGGCCAGGGTCGTGGTGTCGCCCATGTCGTCGTGTTTGCCCGCGGCGATGTTGCGCAGGATCCGGCGCATGATCTTGCCCGAGCGGGTCTTGGGCAGGCCGGGCACGATGAGCACGATGTCCGGCGTGGCAAAGGGGCCGATGTGGTGGCGCGCTTCGTTCTTGAGCTCGCCCAGCAACTCGGGACTCTCGCTCCAGCCCTGTTTGAGAATCACGAAGGCGAAAATCGCCTGGCCCTTGATCTCGTGCGGGAAGCCCACCACCGCGGCTTCGGCGCACCCGGGGTGGGTGACCAACGCGCTCTCCACCTCGGCGGTGCCCAAACGATGCCCGGATACGTTGATGACGTCGTCCACCCGGCCGGTGATCCAGTAGTAGCCGTCCTCGTCGCGGCGACAGCCGTCGCCAGTCAGGTAATAGCCATGGAATGGTCGCAAGTAGGTCTCAATGAATCGCGAGTGATCGTTCTGCACGGTCCGGGCCATGCCCGGCCAGGGCCGTTTGATGGCCAGCAAGCCCGAAACCTCGCCGCCGTCGAGTTCCTTGCCTTGCTCGTCGAGTAGCACCGGCTCGATGCCGAAGAACGGAAGCGTCGCCGAGCCGGGTTTGAGCGGCGTGGCCCCCGGCAGGGGCGTGAGCATGATGCCGCCGGTTTCCGTCTGCCACCAGGTGTCCACCACGGGGCAGCGGCCTTCGCCCACCACCTGGTGGTACCAGCGCCACGCCTCGGGATTGATGGGCTCGCCCACGCTCCCGAGAATGCGCAACGAGGATCGATCGTGCGCCTTGACAAAGGCGTCGCCCTCGCGCGCCACCGAGCGGATGGCGGTGGGCGAGGTGTAGAACTGGGTCACGCGGTGGCGTTCGACCATGTCCCAGTATCGGCCGGCGTCGGGGTAGAGCGGTATGCTCTCGAAGAGCACGGTGGTCGCGCCGTTGCACAGCGGCCCATACACGACATACGAGTGGCCAGTGATCCAGCCGATGTCGGCCACGCAGGCGAAGACATCGCCGTCGTGGTAGTCGAAGACGTAGCGGTGGGTGAGCGCGGCCTGCAGCAGGTATCCTGCCGTGGTATGGGCCACGCCTTTGGGGCGGCCGGTGCTTCCCGAGGTGTAGAGGAGAAAGAGCGTGTCCTCGCTGTCCATGTGCTCGATGGGGCAATAGGTGCGCTCACCGTTCATGGCCTCGCGCAACCAGATGTCACGTTGAGGATAGAAAGGAACCTTGTTGCCGGTTCGCCGGGCCACGAACACTGTGCGCACTGTGGGGCAAGCCATGACGGCCTCGTCGACGGTGCGCTTGAGCGGGATGGTTTTTCCACCGCGCACGCCCTCGTCGGCAGTGATCGCGGTCGTGCAGCGTGCGTCGTTGATGCGGTCACGCAAGCTCTCGGCCGAGAATCCCGCGAACACGACATTGTGGACGGCGCCGATGCGCGCGCAGGCCAACATGGCGTACACGGCCTCGGGGATCATGGGCATGTAGATGGCGATCCGATCGCCTTTGCGTACGCCGTTGTGGCGAAGCACGTTGGCCAGGCGACAGACCTCGCGCTGCAATTCGCGGTAAGTGACCTTGATGCCCTCGCCGGGCGTGTCCGACTCCCAAATTAGCGCGACTTGATCGCCGCGGTCTGCCACGTGCCGGTCGACGCAATTGTGGCAGGCATTGAGGCGGCCGTTCAAGAACCAGGCAATCTGGCCGTGTTCGAAATCGCAGTCGCTTGCCTGGCTGAAGGGATGGAACCACGACAGGTCTTCCTGGGCGCGCTGCCGCCAGAAAGCGTCGGGATCGGCCAGGCTTTCCGCGTGCAGCTTGCGATAACCTTCTAGCGACGAGATGTGCGCGTGCCGGCTGACATGGGCGGGCGGCGCATACAATTGCGGGACGACGTCGGACCCTGACGATGTTGCGGGCATGGGCATCCTTTCCCGGTCTTCGGTTGGATGTCCCAGGCCGGGATTTCATTTCCAGGCGGGCAACAACAATTCAGTCGTCGTCGTGGTGCGAGGCTGGAGCCTCGCGCACCGGCGCGCCGGGGGTGATGGGCGCGGACTGTGGAACACATTTCTCCGTGGCGGCGATGATTTCGCGCAAGCTCCGGTCGAGATCGATGCCGCAGTCCCGGCCGACAAAGGCGTTGATGGCCTTTCTCGCCTGATAGCGGACCAGGGGCAGCGGATGGGCAATCTGCTGGGCCAGAAGCGGCAGGGCCTCGCGCACGCTCTGCTCGCGCAGGCTGATGATCGCGACCGCCTGCTCGTGGGGCTTGCCCCGCGCCAGCGTGGACAGCAGCGGCGACTGCTGCAGATCGCCGTAGAGCGTTTGCAAGACCTGGCGATCGTAGCGTTTGCCCCACCAGCGCTCCATTTCCGACACCAGTTCTTGGGCGTTCTTGCGGGCATGGCAGAGCGCGCACTCCAGCGGCCGATCGGCCTCGACCCGCGCACGCTCGGTGGGCGAGCCGATCCGGTGATAGCGCCCGAGGGTGTAGGTCAGCGCCAGGTTTTTGCGTGGCATATGGCAGTTGATACACACGCCGCCCGCTGCACCGGGATCGTGGTGGCTGTGCGCGCGCAACGCCGCGCGGCCGGCGTAGTCCGGATGGCACTTGGTGCAAGTGGCGTTGCCGGCCGGAGTGGCCAGCGCAGCCAGATCGTCTGGATCGTCGTTGCGGTGCGGATCGTGGCAATCGGTGCATGCCAGTGCGCGGCTGCACCCGCCCATCAGCATGTCGCGCGCCTCGCCCGAGTTGGTGGAACTGCCGCCGGGCGAGCCGCCGTGGCGAAGGCCGCCCTCCCAGGTGAAGGGATAGCGCGAGAACAGAACCTGGTGGCAGCGCGCGCAGGCCCGGTTGATCGATTCGGCGCGGGTGATGGGGCCGCGGCCCGGCGCGGGTTGCACGTTCAGGAATGGGCTGCGCGGCAGGTAGGACGTCGAGACCCGCGGCTGCTGGACGTGTTCGCGGCAGCCGCCGTGACAGGCCTCGCACCCGATGCCGATCTCCAGGAGGTGCGCGGCTGCGAACCGCCGGCTCATGGTCGTGATCCCTTGCCGCAAGGAAGCGGGCACATCGCCTGGCAGATCGCTCGCCTCGCCCAGGAGATGGACCTCGTCTGCGACGGCTGCGCGCAGCGCATTCGCATCGACGACTCGTGATTGCCAGCGCCGGCTTTCGGGCAGAAGCGCGTCCACCAACTCACCCTGGTAGGCGGGCGCGCCCTCGCCCAGCAGAGCCCCCCACAGGGTCACGAAAGTGGGCGCGGTGTTGTGGCACAGCACACAGGACTGATTCCACACGGCGCCGGCCTTCAGCCCCGGACGCTCACGCACCATCACGGAATAGCCCTTGAGCCGGTAGGAAGCTGTCTCGAAGAAGTAGCTGGCTGGCAGGATGACCTCGTCGTGCGCATCGCCGATGCTGCGGGCGTCGGGCTGGGGGCCTGTGACCTCGATGCCCGCGAAGTCTTCGCGGGTTCGCCCGCCGATCACCCGCGTGACCCGGTACAGGTGCTCTCCGAAGCGACGCGAGCGAATACGAATGAAGCGTGTTCCGGCCTGCTGCTCGAAGCGCGCCTCATCGTCTTTGAATCTCCAGGTCCGTCCGTCGAAGGGCGCCCGGATGCTTGCGGTCGTGGGCATGCGAGTCATCTGCCGCATGGGCGACCCGAGCCAGTCGTCGTACAGGCTCCTGTGGCAATTGTGGCAACTCGCGGATCCGGCGTAGTCGGCGCGCAGGATGTTGCTGCGCACGACGCGTGGTTCACCCACGCCCCCGTCCGGAGCAGCCTCCGCGCCAGCCACGCCTCGAATGCAGCCCGACGCCCACAGCGCCGTCGCGACCGTGACGACGCCCGACAGCCGGAAAAGGAGATGGCGCGGGCTCGTCACGGGAACACCTCGACTAGCTTATGCCCGATCCAGGCGACCTTGCCAGTCGCGCTGCACCCAGGGTGCTTTGTCCCACCTCGCGGCGACGAGAGCGATACACTCGGTCCATGCTCTCCCTCCTGCTCGTGTCCTTGCTGGCGACCAGCGCCGCGCGGCCGCATGTCGGTGATCCCGCGCCCGCATTCGAGGCGCGAACCCTGGCAGGCAGGACTGTGCGCGGCGACAGCCTGCGCGGACAGGTCACGGTCGTCGAGTTCTTCGCGAGCTGGTGCGAGCCGTGCAGAGAGAGCCTTTCGGAAATCCTCGCCATCCGAGAGAGTTCCGGGTCGCATTTTGCTCTGATGCTGGTCGCGGTCGAGAGCGACGTGCCAGCCCTGAAGAGTTTTTTTGCAACTCATCCCCTGCCCGCGGGCACCGTGGTTGCGCTGGACGGGGAGGGCGCGCTGGCGCGTGCGTTTGGCGAGGATCGCCTGCCCACCACGTTCTTCGTGGATGCAAGGATGATCATCCGCCACATCAACCGTGGCCACGGCGCAGGCTTTCGTGAACGAGCCACGCGCTGGCTTTCCACCATGCTTGCGCCCAGTCCCTAGCCCTTGTCTCGAACGCGGAACTGCGCGATCCTACAATTAGCCGCAAAAGCGCCTGGTGCGCACGGGAGGTTCCATGCAACGCTTCGCCCTCGTGGTCGTCATGGCATTCATGGCAGGTGAGCTCGGGTGTACGAGCGGAGGGTCGGCGACACGCGACGCCGGATCCGTCCCGGGTGCAGAAGCTGGAGCCGTTCTTGCTCCGGACGCGGGGTCACCCAACGCTTCCGATGGGGCGAGCAGCACCACAGCCATCGACGGCAGCAGCGGCATGGTCACGTCGATCAGCAAGGACGGCGTGACCTGGACCTTCGCCGCGCCGGTGCTCGCGGGCCAGTTCGTGACCGGCGACTGGTGGATCGTTGGTCCGGCAACGGTGAGCGCGATCAGCCCTGCGCCGACCAACGCCACGCCGTTCCTCAACGGATCGGTGGTGAACCTCCCGACTTCCAACGGCAAGAGTCCGTTCGACTCGCGGCTCAACGACGGGACGGACGAGTCGTGGTGGTTCGACGCGAGCTTTCGCGCGTATCCACCGGTGTCGCTCAAGGCGGGCGACTCGCTGGTGTCCAGCGTCAGCCTCGCGACAGCCGCGTCGCTGCCCGAGGTGATGCGCGCGAGCGACGAGAGCTGCAGCCCGGTCAGTAGCGACTCGGTCCTGACAGTCCTGTCAGCGGTTCCGCCCGCGGACGCCTTCAGGCCGTCCTACTGCGACCGGAGCCAGACGCTGTATCGCGCGAGTGCGCTGCACCGCGAGCTTCTGCCATCGCAACCGGCGCCCAACCCGCAGGGCACGCCCACCTTGGCACAGTTCGAGACGCTATTTCGACGTCCGTGGATCGACACCAACGCCTTCCTGTTCGACGCGCCCGCCGAGTACATGCCCAGCTATGGACAGCACGTGGCGTTCGCCGTCAGCTACGCGAGCCTGCTCTTGCTGCTCGACTTTGCCCCCGCTGACAAAGAGCCGCTCACCAATTACCTGGTGCAATACGGGATCGATCTCTACGGCTGCGTGAAGGCGGGTTACGGTTGGCCGGCATTCGGCGGCCACCGCAGCGGGCGCAAGCTGCCCATCCTGATGGCTGGGCTTCTCTTGCAAGACGACGGAATGAAGAACGTCTCGGCGACCTACCCCAACCGATTCGGCGAGGACATGCAGACGGTCTACGTCAATCAGATCCCGGGTGGCTACACCCAGGCCTGGCAAGGTGCGACGGTGATCTACGGCGGGCACTACGGCGTCGATCAGACGAGCGGAACGCCCACCGATACCAGCAGCAACGGACTGTACGCACCCTACGAACAACTGCAGCCCAAGGACTGGCAGATCTTGACGCCGCCGGGAGAGCAGCTCGGTGAAGCGTATCGGCGCTGCTGCACCTCGGTCTCTTGGGTCGGCGAGGCGCTGGCGGCGCACATGCTCGGCGCCCAGGACACCTGGAACCATCCCGCCTTTTTCGACTACGTCGATCGCTGGATGACCGAGGACGACACCCAGGCGGTGGCTGACATCAAGGCGCAGTCCGGGTTCGATTACAGCGCGGATTGGGAGCGACAGGGCCAGACTGCGGCATGGCTGCAGGGCGAATTTCCGCAGTACAGCTTCATCGACGACATGTGGAAGGCCTATCGGAACTGATGAAGCACCGGCACGAGGTACCGTCGCGCAACAACGCATAGCGATGGGATGACGCGACAGGCTGCCTGCACATTACAGCCACCGTCAGGGATCCGATGGTCTGGCGGCCTCATAGGCGAACCGGAAGGGCGAGTCTGGATCAGGCAGCGGATCCCCTGGACTTTTCTGCTATTTCTGGCAGGTTGGATTTGTAACGCCGAGACGTCGGGATGTCTCGATTCGTGGCAGGGACGTGGCGACTACTTCTTCGTCAAACTTAGCAGGGGCGCTGTGGAACAGAGGATCGGCACCACCCATCTTTCGTGAAAGTGGTTGTCACGCCCGCGGTGGAGGGAAATCCTATCTTTAGTAGCTTGGCCTCGGGTCGGAACGCGCATCACAGAGTTTCGTTTCCGGGATGGAGGCGCCAATGAAGAAATCAGCAAACGCCAAGACAATTGCCTCAATCGCCGTGTGCGTGCTCGCGGGCGCGCTCTTGCCCCACTGTGGGCCAACCCAGCCTGTTAATGTTGTTCCTCCCGGAAACGGCGGCAATAGCGGCACAAGTACGCTTCCGGCGACCGGCGGAAACAGCACCGGCGGTCACGCGGGTGGCGCCAGTAGCGCCATAATCGGGACGCTGCCGACAGGCGGAAGCGGCGGCGCTTCGAGCAGCTCCAGCTCCGAGGTCGTGCCTCCCACGGGCGACGTCAACTGCGGAACCCAGACGCAAAACCCGACCCCGCAGCCGGTGGACCTTCTCCTGCTTCTTGACCGCTCGGGGTCGATGAGCAACGACATCGCCACCGACACCGCGTGCAGCACGGGGCGCGGTGCTGCCGCGTGCACGACCAAATGGTCCACGATGACGGCGTCCCTCACTCAGGTCTTTGCGACCTCGCCGGCCGGTGTCCAGTGGGGCTTGAAGTTCTTCTCGTCGCCAGGGGGCAAGACGACCTGCACGGTAAACCCAGGGGTTGAGGTCGCGGTGGGGCCCAATACCGCCACGCAGATCCAGGCCGCGATTACCGGCGCCACCCCGGCAAACCAGACTCCGACCACCGCAGCCATGACCGCGTCCGTCGCGTATTACGGCACTGTGAACGATGGCCTGGCCCACTACATTCTCCTTGCCACTGATGGCCAGCCCAATTGCGACCCTGGGACATCCAGCAATGTTACCGATGCCTCGGTGCAGGACACTGCCAATGAAATCGCTACCGCCCTCAGTAGCAGCAACATCAAGACCTACGTCATCGGCATCGGGCCGTCGGCTGGTAACCTGGACAGCTTCGCCGCGGCCGGCGGCACGGGGACTTACTTCCCCGCGAGCTCTCCGGATGCGCTGACCGCGGCGCTCACGTCCATCGTCGGCGCGGTGGCCAGTTGCACCTTCACCATGGCCGCAGTTCCCCCCGACCCGACGAACCTCGGCGTGTATCTGGACAAGAACACCAAGGTGCCGCTGGACGCGTCGGATGGCTACTCGTTGGCCTCGGACAATGTGACGGTCACATTCAACGGCAGCTACTGCGACGGGCTCAAGAACGGAACCTACCAGGTGGTACAAGTCTACTTCGGATGCCCGGGCTCGCCACCGCCTATCAACATCCCGTAGCCATCGCTCGTCGATGACGCCTGCGGGGCGTCCACCTTGTGTCTTTCCACCCGATCTCTGTGTAGTCTGTGCACTCCGTGGTGGAGAAGCTCACGAGCAACATATCGAACCGCGCGCCGCAAGATCCCGGCTAGGCTATGGGAAGACGTAGGGCCGAGCGGAGGAGGTACAAACGCAGCGTCGCGGAGACGGCGAACCGCGACGCCGTGGCTCCGGCCTTCTCGGACGAGTCGGCTGTGTGGCCTCGGCTCGCTCCGTTCTTGGCCTCTTTTGTCCTGGCGGCGCTCTACATCGCGACTCTCAGTCCATCGGTGGCGGGCGGCGATAGTGGCGAGCTCACGGCAGCCGCGCTGACCGGCGGGGTTCCCCATCCCTCGGGCTATCCGCTCTTCGCGCTACTGGCGCGCTTTTTTGCCGCGCTTCCGCTCGGGCACTCGCCGGTTTGGCGCGTGAATCTTCTCTCCGCAGTGGCGATGGCCGTGGCAGGCGGCCTGGTGTGCGCGGTGGTGCAGTCGTGGACCCGCAACGTAGCGGCCGGGCTCGTGGCAGCGGCGCTTTTCGGCACCAGCCCCGTGGTCTGGTCGAACGCCACCTGCGCCGAGGTGTTTGGACTCAATGCCATGTTCGTGGCCTTGGGGCTGTACCTGTGGTCGCGGGTCGAGCGCACGCTTTCCCGTCGTGATGTGTTTGCCCTGCTCTTCGCCAGCGGGCTTGCCATGTGCAACCACCACGCTTTCGTGTTCGTCGGAGCGCCCGTGGCCTTGCGCTCGCTATGGATCATGCGGCGCAAGCTCCGTGCCCGAGGGGTGTTCCTGGCCCTCGGCCTGGGGCTGCTTGGCCTGGTTCCCTACTTGTATCTCATGTCGGCCTCCGCGTCGTTGGCGGCCGTATCGTGGGACGACGGCACCGCCACTATCGGTGGTCTCATTGACCATGTTCTGCGCCGGACCTATGGGACCTTCAGCATGGGCCGGCCAACTGAGGAAGCGGTATTCGTCACCGGAGGCACGTTTCTTCCGACCCTGTGGCAGATGTGGGGTCAGGTATTTCCACGCCTTCTCTGGGTCGGCCCTCTTTTCGCCCTGGTGGGTCTGTATCTCGGGGCAGCGAGCCGACACACACGCAGGGCAACCCTTGTGCTTCTTCTCGTTCTTTGCTGCTACTGTGTGACCTTCAGCGCGCTGTCCAATCTATCGACCGCTAGGCCGCTTTATCTGTCAGTGCTGGGCCGGTTCTGCATCGAGTCCGATCTGCTGTGGGCGATTGCTTCCGGGTTCGGCCTTGCTGCTCTCTTGCAGGGGCTGGGTGCGCGTCTGCCCGCGGTTCGACGCTGGCTGCGCTTGGTTCCCTTGAGCGCAGGGGCGGTGTTTGCCGTCGGCGTCGCTGTCCATGCCGGGGAGGCGAACGGGCACAACAACACCGTGCTACGTGATTTCATGACCACTGCGTTCGCGTCCCTTCCACCCAACGCCATCGTGATCACGGTGGGGGATGAGGTCACCAACTCCGCCTTTTACCTTCATGAGGTCGAGAAGCTTCGCCCCGACGTGACTCACCTGGGTCGCACCTACCTGGCCGCTCCCTGGTACACGGCCCGCCAGCGGCGTCTTCATCGCGACCTGTACTTGCCTAAAGGCGGCTATGGCGAGCACGGCTGGAACATCAAACGGCTGCTCGACGGCAATCCCCATCGGCCGCTCATGGTCATCGGCCATCTGGACGATTGGGATCAAAGCTGGCAAGCGGGTTACAAGCTGGCGGTCTACGGTCTGGTCCATTCCCTGGTTCGAGCGAGCCAGTTTCCCAGTTACCAGGAGTGGGCCGAACGGGATGCCAGGGCGATGGACAACTACGACGTGGCGCCGGCTTTGCGCGCGCCAGTGGAATCCTGGGAAAACGCCCTCGCTCAGCGCGTATTGGGCACTCAGGTCGGGCGTGCACACCTATGTCTGGTCTACAGCAGTGAACAGGGTGATGCGGCAGAGCCCGCGCGCAAGGCCATCGGTCTCCTCGAGGATGTGGTTGCCAAGGCCGGCGGAGACGACAAGCTTGGGATCGCGGCAGCACGGGGAATGCGCAAGCTCGACATAGGTCCAGCCGTGTGGAAGGATCTCGGCACGGCCTACCAGATCGTCGCTCGTGCCGACGGCCGGTATGATCCTCGCGTGGCAGTTGCCTACGGGAAGTTCATCGAGCGGGCCGATGCCGGCGATCCCGATCTGCCGGCAGCACGCGCCATCGTCGAGCAAACGCGCCCAGCCCGCATCGGGGCGACCCTCAATCGGCTTCGCGCCCCCAACGGACAGTGACAGGAGGAGGGCATCGATGAAATTCGGACCGTTATGGAAGCCTCGGCAGCATCACCCGGCCTGACCCCGAAGGCGATGTGCTGGTAGCGCGCCAACCGGCCGGATCGTAGGATTGGGGTCTGCGAGGGATTTGGGTATATAAAGGGTGTCGGTGCTTCAGCGCATGCCTTTCCCGGAGAGCCACCGAGAGGGATCTCGAAAGAGGCCGGCCCATCCTCAGCCTTGGTCAAAGCCATGAAGAACTCGCGCGTTTCCCGTTTTTTCGCAATCTCACTTCCCTTGCTGGTGTGTGCCCTGACCGCGCTCGGCGCCCCTGCCGTCCGCGCGGCCGAGTGCCCAGCCAGTTCGCCCGATCAGGACAAAGAGCGGCGGGCCCTGGCCAAGGAATGGTTTGCGCGGGCCGAGGCGGCCGAGAACGCCGGCAAGGACGTCGAGGCCGTGCGTGCCTACGCGTGTTCCATGAAGATGATGGCCCATGCCTTCACCGCGTTCAATCTCGCGCGGGTTGCCGAGCGCTCGGGCGACGTGGAACTGGCCCTCAAGTCGTACCAGGCCTATCTGACCTTGAAAGGCGACGCCACGGACAAGGACGAGATCCAGGCCAAGATCCAGGAACTGCAAGAGAAGATAAGGGAAGTCAAGGAGATCAGCGGCGGGGAGGTCGCGGAAACTCCCCCGATCGCACCGAGCAAAGAGAGCACGGAACCTGCCCCGGTCGAGGAAACCGCCGAGGTTCCCGTCGCGCCGCCAGTGGTTGAGAAGCCCGTCAAGCCCGTCGCTCCCGAGCCGGCGCCTCACGCGACCGAACCGGGCGGTGAGGGTCGCGGCCTCAGGCCCGTGTTGGCGTGGGTGGTGGGCGGCGTGGGCGTCGCGGCCTTGGCCAGCGGGATCATCATGAACATCGTCGCGCGCAACGACATGGACACCTGTAACAGTAAATTTGCCGCGAACGACATCCCGGGAGCCCGATCCGCTTGCAACAGCGCCAAACCGGCCGCGTACACCTCGTACGCCATGTTCGGGGTCGCGGGCGCGGCTGCCGCTGCTGAGGCCATAATCTTCTATTCGATTTGGTCCGGCGGTGGTGACAACTCGGCTGACACTTCGGTAAGTCTGGGCTGGCTGCCCGGCGGTTTGGGTTTGAGCGCGCGCGGGCGCTTCTAACCAGTAGGGATTCAGGCGCGGGTGGGGCGAAGGGTCGTGGTCTGCGAAAGCGTATTCACGGTATCGATGCGATAGATGAGCCAGTCGCGATCGATCTTCTTCAACTTGAAGTTGAACTCCTGCACCTGAAGATCGCGTTCACCCGTGATGGTGGCCTTGCCCGTCAGGTTGACCACAGCAGCCTGGCTGCCGGGATCGAGAGTGACATTGATGTCCACAAACTCGATCTTGAGCCCGCGCAGGCGCTGCATGGCTCCCAGCACGGCTTGCGTCACCTCGTCGCGTCCTTGCAGCGTGTGCGATTCAAAGCCGCGGACGTCCAGGCTGATGGCCACGTCTGGGGTGAGATACTCTCCAAGCCTTTGAGCTTTGAGGCCTCTGGGAATGATTCCTTCGCCGGGGTCGAAGGAAGCGGTGCGGGCCACATCGCGCAGGCGCGCGCGGATGGCGTTTTGCGGACTGGGAAACCACGCGCGCCAGCCCCAGATTGCAAGGCCGATGACCGCCGCGGCGAGGACCAGGCGAACAAGCTTCTTCATAGCAGGACTCTTCCGACGATGCGTTGTTTGGGAGTCTTGCCCTTCGCGTGAAACTCGTGGCGCGAGGGGAATTCCCATCTGCCTGGCGCTCGCTATCCTTCGATGAAGCTCTTGAGCCGCGAGCCACGCGACGATTGGCGCAGCTTGAGCAGGGCCTTGGCCTCGATCTGGCGGATGCGTTCGCGCGTGACATCGAAGTCGTGGCCCACCTCTTCCAAGGTGTGCTCCGACCTCTCACCGATGCCGAAGCGCATGCGCAGCACCTTCTCCTCGCGTGGCGTGAGCGTGGCCAGCACCTTGCGCGTCTGCTCCGCCAGGTTCATCGAGATCACCGCATCGGCCGCCGAGACTACGCTCTTGTCCTCGATGAAGTCGCCCAGGTGCGAGTCCTCTTCCGCGCCGATGGGGGTTTCCAGCGAGATGGGCTGCTTGGCGATGGCAAGTACATTGCGGACTTTGTCGAGCGACAGCTCCATCTTCTCGGCGATCTCCTCCGGGGTCGCCTCGCGTCCCAGTTTTTGCACCAGCGAGCGGCTGGTACGGATGAGCTTGTTGGTGGTCTCGATCATGTGCACCGGGATGCGGATGGTGCGGGCCTGGTCCGCGATGGCGCGGGTGATGGCCTGGCGAATCCACCAGGTCGCGTAGGTCGCGAACTTGTAGCCGCGCTTGTACTCGAACTTGTCCACGGCCTTCATCAGGCCGATGTTGCCCTCCTGGATCAGGTCCAGGAACTGCAGGCTGCGGTTGGTGTGCTTCTTCGCGATGGAGACCACCAGCCGCAGGTTGGCCTCGACCATCTCGGCCTTGGCCTGCTCCGCTTGGCGCTCGCCATCCTGGATCTCCCGCACGGTTTCGCGCAGAAGCTGCTCGGTCATGGTGGCTTCGTCCTCCACCTTCTTGACCTTCTTCTTGGCGTTGTCGATGACCCTTGCCAGATCATCGATCTCGTCGGGCCGCAGGCCCAGCTTCTTGGCCACCGCACGCCGGCGCACGGGCGAGGAACGGATTTCGCGCAGGGTCTTGCGCAACCCGTACTGGGGCATACCAGCGCGCTGCTCGCAGCCGGCGATCTCGTGTTGGGCAGCCTCGATGCGCGAGACCAAGCCCTTCAGCCTGGCAACGATACGATCGATCTGCGTCTTGTTGAGGCGCATGTTTTGCAGGGCGTCGACCATTTCCTGCTTGATGGCCGCGACCTGGTTTCTGACCTTCTTGCGTCCGGCCTCGGTCGCGGTCTTCTTCTCCTCGACCGCTTGCCGCTGCTTGTGCAGCCGGCGCACTTTCTCGATCGCCTCGCACACCCGATCGATGTGCCAGTTCTCATCGAACTCGAGGTCATCCTCGTCCGCGTCTTTGACCACCTCCTTGACTCGAATCTTCTGCTGTCGCAGCTTGTCGCCCAGGTCCAGGATCTCCTCGATGGCGACGGCGGAATTGAGCACCACCTGCAGCACGCGGCGCTCGCCGTCCTCCATGCGCTTGGCGATCTCCACCTCGCCCTCGCGAGTCAGCAGCGATACCGAGCCCATCTTGCGCAAGTACAGACGCACCGGATCGTTGGTCGTGGCGTAGGCGTCCTCTTCCTCTTCCTCCACCTCGGACGCGCGCGCGGGTTCCGGATCGGTTTCTTCCTCGGGCGCCAGCTCGCCCGGGGCCGTGCGGTCGGTGCCCTTGCCCTGCGACGGGGAATCCACGATCTCGATGCCCTCGCCGCCCAGGGTCGACAGCCAGTCGTCGATCTGGTCGGACGAGCCGATGCCCTCCGGCATGTGATCGTTGACCTCGTCGTAGGTGAGGAACCCCTTGGCCTTGCCGATGGTGATGAGGTCGCGCTTCTTGCGTTCGCTCTCCTTGCTCGACATCGCCCGCTTGGCCATCATGGTGCCGACGGCTTCGAGTTTCTCATAGTCTCGGTTGTCTTCGTTCAATTGTTCGTCGCCTTCTTCGATCATGTTGTCCGGACCCTCTCGCGCGGAAGGCGGAAGACCCATGTTGATGCCGTGCCTATTTGATTGCTTGACAAAAGCGAGCGGTGACGCATGGAGGCATTTGCCAGATGCGGCAGGTGGCCGTGGCTATGGTGACTGGTGTGACGGATAGTGTGTGGGAGGTCGGGGAGATCGTCGACTCGGAAAAAGGATGAGGACGTAGGGAACGAGCGCCATCAAAGGAACCATCGGGTTCGTGAACCCAGCTATCGAGCGGCTGGGCAGGTGGAATCCGGTGCGCTGCCGGAGCCCGTCCCGATCCGTGTCGCTCTCGGCTCGACCGTGACAGCCACGGGGCTGCCATCGGACGGGCGGCCGTCGGTCTGGGGAACTTCTGCGCTCAGCGTGCGCGTCGAGCCGGCAGCGTCCACCCACCCTGTGGGCGGCAGGCGGATGTGTTGATGGCACTTGACGGATGGGCGGCCATGCGGCACCTTCTTGGCCTCAAACGTGATGCGGGGTGGAGCAGCCTGGTAGCTCGTCGGGCTCATAACCCGAAGGTCCCAAGTTCAAATCTTGGCCCCGCTACAATCTTTCCGGGTAG
>Ga0181518_10003203_pt1 | contig 15282 bp, 10 predicted proteins | sample PEATcosm2014_Bin_28_FD_119751 | JGI IMG/M metagenome (GOLD analysis project Ga0181518, IMG submission 119751) | Peatland microbial communities from MTU Mesocosm Facility, Houghton, MI, USA - PEATcosm2014_Bin01_60_metaG | ecosystem: Environmental > Terrestrial > Soil > Wetlands > Peat | place... | reverse complement strand
GCGCCCGGAATCCGATCTACTGGCTTGAAAAACTGCACGGCCGCATTCTCAGCGAGCGGCCGCCGGTCGCGTTGATCTCGGACGTGCGCTTCAGCGAGGAGTTCGATTTTTGCGATTTCAGAGTCAAGATGGTCCGCCCCAATTTCGCGATCCGATCGGCGCCGGCCATGCCGCGGAGTGCGAACTCGATTGTATCCCCGACGAGAGCTGGGACGTTGTGATCCGGGCCGAGACCGCCGACGCGGTGCGCTTTGCCGCGCTTAGGACTTTTGAGGTGGCTCTAAACCAAAACCAGAGGAAGGTGCCGGCGGCCGCTTACCGCGCTTTCTTGCGTTCCTGAACAAGGCCACCGGGTCGTAAGCGTTGTGCACCTGGTTGAGGGCCTCCATTTTGGCGCGCACGCGGGCATGGCTGTAGTAGTCGCGCATGCGCTTGCCGACGTGGCCGGCGATCTGCTCGATCATCTCCGGATCGACGCCTTCTTCGAGCATGCGGGTGATCGAGTGGTGGCGGAAGTCGTGGGGCTTCAGGTCTTTCTGGCCCGAGAGCGCGCGCAGGCGGTTCCAGCTGCGGCGCAGAAACCAGCGCGTGGCCGGCCGGATGGGGTCGTAGGTGTGCGTGCGCTTGTCGTACCACGCGAAAAGGTAATGATCGGGCTGGCTCGCGCCGTTTTCAAAAGCACGCTTCAACAGCATCGACATGGCCCAGATGGCGGTGGGTTTGAGCGGGATGCGGCGCGGCCGCTCGTCGTTTTTGCAGGCCTCGGGCGGGATGTAGATTGAGCTGATCTCGGGGGCGATCTTGAGCGAGATGTTTTTGATCTTGAGGCCGCGCAGCTCGATGCCGGTGGCGGTGGTCTCGTTCGAGACGCAGGTCACGTAATAGGCGAGCGAGGCGAGCTCGTCGCCGGCCGTCGCGCGGAAAAGCTCCGCTTCCGCCTGTTCGGACAAGATCTCGCGAGGCGACCAGCTGGGGATGGAGAGGGGAAAGTACCAGGGCTGTATCGCGGCCCAGAGCTTGCAGGATTTGAGCAGCTGCCGGAGGAGCGACATCTCATGGTTGATGAAGCCTGGGGTGCAGGGGCGATGCCACGGCTTCAGGAGCTTGCCCTCGACGGCCATGGCATTGATGGCGCGGGCCTGCTGGTACATCTTGAGGTGGCCGGGCATGATCTGGCGCATGGGCATCTGGCCGAAGAATTTTTTCAAGCCTCGGGAGTAGGTCAGGTTGGATTCGTGGGTGCGGGGTTTTTTGCTGTTGTCGGCTTTTTGCGCGCCGATCCAGAGGTCGATGGCCTGGGCGAAGGGCATGTCGGCGAGGCCGATGTAGTCGAAGTGGATTTCAACCTCGGCTTCTGAACACGCCGGGCAGTTGAGGTGGTTGATGGTGTGCTGGGTCGAGTTGAGGAGGACCGATTCCGGGTCCTCGACGAACTCGGGGCCGATGACGCCGTCGGCCGGAATGAGGCCGGCGGCGACCGCGGATTGAAGGAACTGCTGGAACTCGCCAACGCGCACCTTTTCATCGTCGATGATCTCTGTGCGGGAAAGTGTTCCCGAGGGCACGGAAACGGGGGGTAAAGTGGGGTGTGTGTGGTTACTATTGGTGGGATTCATTTTGGACGTTCGCTCGGCTCGTGCGCATAGTGATATGTTCCAAGTTGAGCGGTACAACAGATCGCGATCTGCACCGCGGTCATGATACTCAAGAGTTGCACCAGCGGGGATCTCGTCCAAGACCAGGAGAATAACCCCCGGCTGAAATGTGGAAAAAGTATCTAAGTCTTGGAGTACACCGATTTAGTTTGAGCGAGTTAACGGCACCCGGCTGACCATTTCAAGGCTCAGGGCCTTCTAAGCCGGGGGTTGTGGGTTCGATTCCCGCCTCGCCTACCAATTTATAATCAATAATTTAGCGCGATTGGCGAAGTCGCCGATCACAAGTGGTCGCAATCGGCTTCGGAAGCGCCATAGGGGAAATCTGTAGGACCCTGCAATGGGCGCCCAGACGGAAAACCGATTTCAGGTCTTGCCTTGGGCTGGCGGGTTTCTTCTTCCTTTGCATCGCCGAATTTCCGGACATTCGTCTCTGAACTATCCGCACCCCATCCTGCATAGTAACTTCCTTCAACTTGATGTCTGCGGCTCTGTGTCGTTCGGCGTTCGGATCAGTACCAGGACGAAGATGGTTGCGAAGATCGGCAGCAGTCCCGCAAGCACGAACGCCGGTCCGTAGGAGAAACGGTCGACCATCAAGCCCACCGCCATGGTGAACACCGCGCCGACTAGACCCGCTGCCAAACCGCTCAACCCAGTTACTGTGGCTACCACATCCTGCGGAAACAAGTCGGAAGGCAGCGTAAGCCCCATCGTCGACCAACTCGCGTATCCCCAAAGTGCAAAGCAGACCAGTCCCATCGCGCCATATACGTTATGGACAGCCGCCGCCGGAATGCCGGCCAGGATCGGTAGACAACTAATCGCGCAAACCCAGAGCCGCGCTCGAATGACAGAGAAACCACGGCGGATGCAGAATCCCGAGATGAACCCACCCGTAAAGTTGCCCAAGTCGGCGGCAATGAATGGCATCCATGCCACTAACGCAATTCGGTGCAGGCTAAGTCCGCGCGCGTCGCTCAGGTATTGCGGAAGCCAGAATACATAGAACCACCAAATCGGGTCGGTGAGAGCGCGGCCCAGAACGATCCCCCACACGTTCCGGTCCTTAGCCAGCTTGACCCAGCGCTTCATGCCCCGGCTTGTGGAATAAACCGGCGCCTGCTGCCCGGTGAGGATCAGCGAAACCTCTTCCTTTGTGACCGTCGGGTGCTTACTCAGTGGGTGATATATCCTCAGCCAGATCAGCAGCCACACAAACCCCAGCAACCCGGAAAAGACAAAGGCCGACCGCCATCCAAACGCCAGTGCGATAAGCGGGATTACCAGCGCAGCCACCGCGCCTCCCACGCTCGATCCGCTATCGAAGATCGCTACTGCCAGGCTCCTCTCCTGGCTCGGGAACCACTCCGCAACAGTCTTGCTCGCCCCGGGCCAGTTGAAGCCCTCCCCAATTCCAAGCAAGAAACGGAATGAGGCGAAGCCGAACACTGACGAAGCGAATGCGGTCAGGATGTTCACCAACGACCAAAAGACCACAGCCACAGAGAGTCCGATCCGCGTACCCACCGCGTCGAGGAAGATTCCCCCGAGGAACCAGGTGATTGCGTAGGAAACCTGAAACGGCCCCAGGATCTTCGCCAGGTCCGTATGCGTGAGGTGGTATTGGGCGGTGATGAGCGGAGCCAGCACAGAAAAGGTCTGCCTGCTGATGTAATTGGTGACCGTCGAAAAGAACAGAGTCCATACGATCCACCAACGCACTCGCCCTGGGCCCCGCGGCTCGCGCGGCTTGTTCGTTTGCTGAATAACATCCAATGGGTTCAATTCAACTTTCGAGAGAATCTATTGCCTGTGCGCGTGTGTGAGAAAGAAGCAAAAGTGTTGCGGCAGATTGGGCCCATGCGGCTACAAGGTCTGCATCCAGGCACCGGTTGAAATTGGAATCTGGCCAGGCCGGCGGTGCCGCTGAGCAGCGAATTGCGATTCGAAGACAGGGCCAAAAGGTTAAATCTCAGGATGCAAATCCGGGCGTCGTGCGTACAAAGATGCGTTATAAACGCACCATACCATGAAAAAAACCTCGCTTGCAAGGCGGATTTACTCAAATTTCGCATGGTTTTTTCTCGAGCCAGTGATCGAGAGTAACGCCAACATCAGCGCGATGACGACCGGAAGAATCGCTTTCAAGAGCGGTTCGGCTTTTTTCGTCGCGCGCGTCGCGCGATGGTCGTGGCTCCGACACGGCATTTTGCCTCTCGAGAAAGTTTTCTATAAGATTCGACTGTATGCTCAAGGCGGAGTACTTTAATGTCATTAACAGGGATAACTTGATCAACCCCGTCACGTCACTTTCGGCGGGTGGTTTTGGCAGCGTCAATGCTTCTAACTCCTCCTCATCCGACACCCCACAATATCCGCGCAGCGCACAGTTCTCAGTCAAGTTCGTCTTCTGAGTGCGCAGCGGGCGGCGAGAAACGATGTAACTAGTGGCAATCCCCAACCGTTCGAGTCAGCTGTCTTCCCGGGAAAACGGCCTTCTGGTGAAGAAGGCAGCCGACCAACGTCCCAAGGGAGGAGACTTCCACGGTTCATCTCAATCCAGCTTGGATGGTCCTGCGGGAACAGTGGTCAACTCTGAAGGTGTCCAGTGCGAAACGCCGGCATGGGGACAGCCTCCATGCTTCAATAATTCGTAGGCTGTAAAAAACTCGGTCGCCACACTGAGACGCACTAACAAAGGGCGGATATGCCTTCTCGAAACCTCACTCTACAAACATTCGCCCTGTTGCTCGCTTTCGTCTCTGTGCTACCTGCGTCAGCAGCGCCCCCTGATCACTGGGTCGGCAGCTGGGCTACTGCCCTGATTTCTGTCAATAATTCCGACGCCAGGTTTGGCGCCACTGACACCACATATCGGGAGATCGTTCATGTATCACTTGGGGGAAATCGCGTTCGCATCATCCTAAGTAACGAGTTCGGCACAGACTCACTTAGAATCGCTGCGGCTCACGTAGCACTGAGTGCTGGAAAGGGCGATGTCGACCTCGGCAGTTCCGCTGCCATAACCTTTGGCGGCAAGGAGTCTATCACGATTCTTCCCGGGGCCCTTGCTATCAGCGATCCAGCTGACCTCAGACTCCCCGCCTTGGTCAATCTTGCCGTCAGCCTTTTCATCCCCACCCAGCCCATGCGGTACATCTCCATCCACGCCTCCGCCAATCAGACCAGCTATTCAGTGACTGGTAACGCTGTCAGTGCGGCCAAGCTCGACTCAGCGAAAGAGATTGATTCCTGGCCGTTCCTTAAAGGTGTCGACGTATATGCCAGCGGCAAAGCCGCTTCGATTGTAGCTTTCGGCGACAGCATTACCGACGGCGCTCTCAGCACGCGCGACCAGAACGCGCGCTGGCCCGACATCCTTGCCCGCCGCCTGCAGGCGGACAAAAAGACCACAAACCTCAGTGTCCTCAATGAGGGTATCGGAGGTAACCGCATCCTCCATGACGGCGCCGGCCCCAGTGGCCTCGCCCGCTTCGACCGCGACGTCATCGCCCAGGCCGGCGTCAAGTACGTCATCATCCTCGAAGGCACCAACGACATTGGCCACGCAACGTCTCCTGTTAATCGCTATGATGTCATCACTGCCGATGACCTGATCCAGGCCTTCGTCCAGATGGCCAAGCGCGCACATGTCCACGGCATCAAGGTTATCGGCGCCACTCTCACTCCATTTGGCGGCTCCAAATTTGAATCACCCGCAGGCGAAGAAATGCGACAGGCCATCAACCAATGGATCCGGACTTCGAAGCTACTCGACGGGCTTATTGATTTCGATAAAGCGACACGGGATCCTGCCAACCCAGCAACTTACGTAGCCGGCGTCGGATCTCCCGATCACCTTCACCCCGGCGATGCCGGCTACAAAATCATGGGCGACGCTGTCGACCTCAGGCTTTTCGAAAAATAGCTCATTGTGTTATGCGCCAAGTCCAACATCTCGCCCACTCGAACCGGAGTTCTCAATCGGTGGATTTGTCAATGGCTCCGCGCGAATATCATGCAGATTAGCTCTCTCCAGAGGAGCCACTTTCGGATATCGAAAATGCAAAGAATTGAGTCGAACCAGCAAGGGCACTTGGACCGCATTGATCCACGATCTAATGACTTGGGACAGTAGTTACGTTCCGACGATCCGCAAGGGAGAATCTATGATCACCAGAAGGACATTTTTCAACTGCGTGGCAGGCGGCGTGCTAGTCCGCGCATTGGGCGTACGCGGGCAGCAGGCGTCAACAGGGGCGCCCAAACCGCTTGACACTTTACCGGGCGCAGAGAAGAACCGAAAACTCAAAGTTGTGTTTGTGGGCGCACACGTCGATGATTGGGTATTCTGTGTCGGTACTCTCGCCCGTTATGCGCGTGAGGGGCACGATGTCCTGTGTTTCTCTTTCACGCCCGGTGACTCGCAGGGCATAGCCGACGCCCATCACATGCCCCTCGATCAACTCGCGGCGTTACGGACGGAAGACGGAATGAGAGGAACTAAGCTCATCGGCTCGCGGTTAAAGGTCCTGGATCAGCATAATCAGAAGATGCGGGTCGATGCCGAGACGTACATTGAGTTCGACAAGACCCTGGCTGCCGAGAACCCGGACGTGGTCATCGGTATGTGGCCCCTGCAGTATCATCCTGACCACCGTGCTGCAGGCAATCTCGCGTTCAACGCCTGGCTGCAGAGCGGAATGAAATTCGAGTTTTATTTCTGCGAGACTTTTCCCGGCGGCGAGCAGACATCGCAGCAGTTCGCGCCGAATCGGTGGGTAGATGTCGAATCGGTCTTCGATTTGAGCCGGGAGGCAGTCATGGCCAACAGTTTGGAAGGGAAGAGCTTGTGGGCCGATTATGAAATGTGCACGGAGTTTCGCGGCAGAGAGTACGGGTGCCAATATGCTGAAGCATTCGTCCGCATTATGACCGTCGGTTCTGAGAAAATGCCAGAACACCCTGTACCGGGGCTCTGGTATTCCGGGATGACCGTCTCCCACGACGAGTAGCGATGGAGTTCAGTGCCCAATGCGATCAACTGCTGAACCGGCTCTCTTTGGCCAGGTTCCTGGCTATCGGCTGTCTTATAGGGCTGGCCTGCACGTCTGCCGCATCGGCCGCAGCTCAACCGGCGAAGCACACGTACGAAATGCAGGACCGGAGCCTCCAAGCGCGGTTCTCCGCAATCGATGGCAGTCTGCGGGTAGTGGAGATTGTTGACCGGCAGAACGGAAAGGCGCTGAAGCCCGGCGAGGCTTTCTGGCTGAAGTATCGTGATGGGCGTGTGGTGGCGGCTTCGCAGATGAAACTGGTTGCGCTCCCTGTGGAAGAACCGGCTGAAGTCGATCCCCATGCGCCGCGCGCCGCTGCCCGGTTGGCTGGGCGCTCGATTTGTGCCGATCTGCGCACAGAAGATGGAGCCCTTACAGCTCACTGGTGTGCAATTCTGCGCACAGGCACGAACTACCTGCGCCAGGAGGTGACGCTCATGGCTGTTGGACGGCCGGCGGACCTGGCCGAAATAAGGATGTTCGATTTTGCCGCACCCGGAGCGCAGGTAGTGGGCAAGGTTTCCGGCTCGCCGCTTATGGATGGGAATTTCTTCTTCGGTTTTGAGTTTCCGATTTCCACGAGCGCTGTCGAAAACGAACGCGCGACGTCAATTTTGACGCGTACGCTGCCGCTCGAGGCTGGTAATTCCGTTACTTATTCCTCGGTGGTTGGCGTTGCCGCACCGGGACAGATGCGGCGCGATTTTCTTGCCTATGTTGAGAACGAACGCGCGCATCCTTACCGGACCTTTTTGCACTACAACACCTGGTATGACCTGGGATACGGCGAGCGGTACGACGAGGCAGGCGCTCTGGATCGCGTACATGCATTTGGCGAGGAACTGGTACGCCAGCGTGGCGTCACCCTGGACTCCTTTCTGTTTGACGATGGCTGGGACGACACGCACACGCTCTGGAAGTTTCACCCGGGATTACCGAACGAATTTACCAGCATTCACGAGGCGGCAGCCTCGTACGGGTTCGGAATTGGTGTCTGGCTCTCACCGTGGGGCGGCTATCAGGAAGCCAAGCAGCAGAGAATCGACGCGGGTAATGCGGCCGGCTACGAGACCGTGAAGGGCGGCTTTGCGCTCTCGGCGCCAAAATACTACCAACTATTCGAGAGCACTTGCCTGGAGATGATCACCAAGTATGGCGTGAACCAGTTCAAGTTTGACGGAACCGGAAACGCAAGTCAGGTCTTTCCGGGTAGTATCTTCGACAGCGATTTTTCCGCGGCGATTCATTTGATCGAACGCTTGCGCCAGCAGGAGCCAAGCCTGTTTGTCAATCTGACGACGGGTACCTGGCCTTCGCCGTTCTGGCTCCGCTATGCAGACTCTATCTGGCGCGGCGGACACGACCACAACTTTGCCGGCGTCGGAAGCTGGCGGCAAAAGTGGATCACTTACCGCGATCAGATGACCTATCGCGACATCGTCGAAGGCGGGCCGCTCTATCCGCTCAATTCGCTTATGCTCCATGGGATCATCTTTGCGCAAAAAGCGGAGAATCTAAGCACTGATCCCGGCAACGATTTTCCGGACGAAGTGCACAGCTACTTCGGCTCGGGCACGCAGTTGCAGGAGATGTACGTTACCCCATCGCTGCTCTCTGGGAGGGATTGGGACATGCTGGCTGAGTCGGCCAAGTGGTCGCGCAGCAACGCAGCGGTGCTCAAGGATACGCATTGGATTGGCGGCGATCCCGGAAAGCTCGAGGTCTACGGCTGGGCCGCGTGGAATCCGACCAAGGGCATCGTGACGCTGCGGAATCCCTCCGAACACGAACAGGAGTTTTTGCTGGATGTCGGCAAGGCCTTTGAACTGCCACTTGGCGCGGTGCGGAGCTACCTGGCGCACAGTCCGTGGGCTTCTGACAAAGACGCGGCGGCGATTACTTTGCGCGCGGGAACGGCGCACAAATTTGTACTCAAGTCATTTGAGGTTCTGACTCTCGATGCCACGCCCATTCACTGATAAGTACACGTCGATGATTCGCCGCTGGAATTTGCCGCTACGGCAAGCAACCTTCATTTTAATTTCGGATTTCCGCATATTCGTACTCACCCTCTTAATCGCCTTTTCGATTATCCCGCGGCTTAATGCGCAATACAAGATTACCTTCGGAGGTGACGTGGCGGTAAAGATGCGCGACGGCGTGATACTGCGTGCCGATATTTATCACCCGGCCGAAGCCCCAAGCGTGCCGAGCTCCAGCTATGCCATCGATTGGCAGCGCAGTTTTGGGCCAGCTGGGATTTTGGCGATGCACAGCCTCGGCCATGAAAGTTATTATCTGAAGAGACTTAGGTTATGAGCGAAGAGAATAACGTTGGTGCCGTGGCATGCCAATTTCAGATCTTTGGTGAATTTGTCGATGCTAAACCCTACGGCAGCGGCCACATCAACGACACCTATTGCGCCGTCTTCCATCAGGCCGGTGTGCCGGTGCGCTATATTCTGCAGCGCATCAATCACAACGTCTTCAAGAACCCGGTCGCCTTAATGGAAAACATCCAGCGCGTGACGTCCCATCTTGGCAAGCAGGTGGCAGGTGAACCGGACTTCAGCCGACGTGTTCTTACACTCGTTCCCGCGCGCGAAGGGCGGGCCTGGCACGTGGATGCGGAGGGTGACTATTGGCGTGCGTATCTTTTTATCGAGAGAGCCCGCACTTATGATGCAGTTGAGACCACTGAGCAGGCGTTTCAGGCGGCCAGGGCATTTGGACAATTCCAGCGACTGCTGGTCGACTTGCCCGCGCCACGGTTGCACGATACCATCCCGGACTTTCACTGCACGCCGAAACGGTTCATGGCGTTGGAGCAGGCAATCGCCTTGGACGTGGCTGGCCGGGCAATTTTGGCAAATCAGGAAATTGAATTTGCCTTTGCGCGTAAATCCATCACCAGCGGCCTGCTGGATTCAAGCCTCCCTGAGCGCGTCACTCATAACGATACGAAATTCAACAACGTCATGCTCGATGACGCCACTGGTGAAGGCATCTGCGTTATTGACCTCGACACCGTAATGCCCGGGCTTGCGCTTTACGATTTTGGCGACATGGTGCGTACGACGACAAGCCCGGCGAAGGAAGACGAGAGAGATTTGTCCAAGGTGACCATGCAGTTCCCCATGTTCGAGGCGCTGGTGCGCGGCTATCTCACCTCGGCTGGCGGCTTCTTGACCAATGCGGAGAAACAATGCCTTGCGTTCTCAGGCAAGTTGATCACGTTCGAGATCGGCATCCGGTTTCTCACGGACTATTTGGCGGGAGACACGTATTTTAAGGTGCATCGCACCGGCCACAACCTTGACCGCTGCCGGACACAGTTCAAATTGGTCGAGTCCATCGAGAAGCAGGAGGAAAGAATGAACCGGCTGGTGCTGTCTATTGAACACTAATCGAAGTCGGCGAACCATAGTCTCGCGCTTTGAGGTGCGTCCTCCGCTTAAGAGCCTGTCACTTAAATTGGCGTACCGGTATGCACTTTGCCCTCGAGCGTCTGCAGTTCGACAACTTCATACCAGTCAAAATTGTCGACCTCTGATTGATTCCTGTCTGTCGCATCAAGAACGAGTTGCAAGCTCCAGTAAGTCTCCCCCCTATCGGTCAAATCACCGAGCCCAACAATAGTTGAGTGGATCTCTGCCAGATCAAGGCTTCGGTGCTATCGGCACAGAAGATCGGCGAAAACCTGATGTGCCATTGGGCAGCGCTAACAGCCTCATTGAAGCGGCTCAGGCTAGGCCGTGTCTAGAACTACCTGCGGTCGTGGCGGCAACCTGCTGAATACAGCATGATGAAGTGGCTGCCATGCGGTTGTTTCCCGGCTCTCAGAATGAACTATCTTTCTCTTCGGTTTGCGCGTACAGTTCTGGCATGCAGACATAAGTCGGCCCGACCTGGGGGTCACACCTGCATGGGAACCGTCACAACCGATCCCGCAGAACCGAGCCGTTATGTCGTTCGTGGGCATCAACATCGGCGCACTGAGAGTGAAGGTGGTCGCGCTTCGCGGCAACGCCAGCAGCGCCCAGGTGATCGCCCATCAGGGACGCCCGCTGGAAACTCTGCGGCGGTTGCTGGCCGCGCCTGAATTCACCGACGCCGAATCCTTCGGTGTATCCGGTCAAATGGGCCATATTTCTGAGTTTGCCGCAATCCAGCGCGCGCTCCACGAGCTGCGCGAACGCGCGGAGGGCAAGTTTGACGCGGTGGCTTCCCTCGGCGGTGAATCGTTTCTGGTCTACACGCTGGCGGATGGAAGAGTCACGAATGTCATGTCGCATAACAAATGTGCGGCGGGCAGCGGCGAGTTCTTCGTGCAATTGATCGGCCGCATGGGGCTCGACATCGATACGGCCATCGCCCTCTCATCTTCCGGCAGCGTGGTGCCTCTGGCTTCTCGCTGCACAGTGCATTGCAAGTCGGATGTGACGCACAAACTGAATCGGCACGAGGCCACGCCTGCCGACATCCTCAAGACGCTGCACGAAAGCATGGCCGGCAAACTCGTCTCGCTTCTCGAAAAAGGTCAAAATTCTCTGCGACGCGTGCTGCTGATCGGCGGCGTCACGCGCAACGCCGCATTGCTCGAGGCGCTCGGCGAGCAACTTCCAGCTACCGAGTTTGCCGTGCTGCCGGAGAGCGAGTGGTTTGAAGCCTGGGGCACCGCATTGCTCACGCGCGACAATCCCGTTCACAAATCGCCACACCTTTCTCAGCCGCCGGTCTTCGATACGCTACCGCCTCTCTATCCATTTGGAGATCAGGTGCAGGTGATGACCGCTCCACCCATGCAGCCGCCACCCGACGGTCCCATGGTTCTGGGCGTGGATGCAGGCTCGACAACCACCAAGGCGGTCCTGCTCGATCCCGCGACGCGCGCCATCGTGGCTTCGCATTACGCGCGCACGCACGACGATCCTGTGGCCGCGGTTCGTGAGTGCGTGAAAGCGCTCATCGGCCAGGTTGGCAATCGCTCCGTGGGTCTGGTGGGCGTAACGGGCTCGGCACGGGAAATGGTCGGAGCCTGGTTGGGCACAGAGCGGGTCTACAACGAGATTTCAGCTCACGCCACCGGCGCTACCCACTTTGCCGCGGACGTGGACACCATCTTTGAGATTGGCGGCCAGGACGCCAAGTACATCTACCTGCGCAACGGCGTGCCCATCGGCTATGCCATGAACAACGCCTGCTCAGCGGGCACAGGTTCCTTTCTGGAAGAAAGCGCGCAGAGCGATTTGGGAGTTGCTGTCTCTGCGATTGCAGACATCGCAGTGGCCGCGCCCGCTCCTGTCAAATTCAAGGCCACCTGCGCGGCATTTATCAACTCCGACATCCGCATCGCGCAGCAACAGGGCCAGGAACGCGACAACATTCTTGCCGGGCTGGTGTACGCGATCGCGGATAACTATCTCACCAAAGTCAAAGGGCAGCGTCCCGTGGGAAAGAAGGTGCTCTTGCAGGGAGGGGTGGCCCTGAACCGCGCAGTCGGATATGCATTCGCCCAGCGCGTAGGGCGCCCCATTGTGATCCCGGCCAACCCCGAATTGCTCGGCGCTCTGGGCGTGGCGCTTCTGGCGCTTGACCGGTCGGGTGCCACGCTGGGCGCGGCCACCGATCTTGCATCTCTCACCGCAGCAGAGATGAAACTCGTAGGCCGATTCACATGCCGTGCATGCAAGATGTTCTGCAGTATCGAGCGTTTCGAAGTGGCCGGCCGCAAGTTTCCTTTCGGTGGCCGATGCAGTCTCTATGAAAATGTATGGAAGAGAAAATCCCGCATCACGCCAGCCCGGGACCTGATCCAGGAGCGTGCCGCCATCGTCTATGGTGTTGCCAAACCTGCGGGCCAGGAGCCAACTCACCAAGCCCCGGCGAAGCACGATCTGTGGGACGTTGGCCCTGCGCTTGAGGCCGCCAGATCTTATTTGGAGGAGTCCTTTGGCCTGGCCAATGCGAAGCCGCGCATCACGGCGACACGCATTGGCATTCCTCGCGCGTTGACCACGCACTCCTTGTTCCCCCTGTATTCGTCGTTCTTCTCCGCCATGGGAATGGAAGTCGTGTTGTCCGGCGTAGACCCGAAGGGCGATCTGAAGTCGAATTCCGGTTTTTGCCTGCCCGCGCAAATTGCTCACGGCGCAGTCTTCGATCTGCTGCAAAAGGACGTGCGCGTCGTCTTTCTGCCGCAGTTGGCGCGCATGCCACAAAACGGCTCTCCCAGGGACTCGTACCTCTGCCCGATCACGCAAGCCGGTCCTTATTTCCTGGCCAAGGCATTTCCCGATGCGCAGTTCCTGGCGCCGGTTTTGGACTTCTCCGACGGATACGCCAACAATTCGGCAATCACGGAGATGGCCGTGAGCGAGTTGGGATTCTCACGAGAGTCGGTCGACGAGGCCTGGCAAGTGGCCGTGCGCAACCAGACGGCAGCCGAGCGCGCTCTGTTAGAGATGGGCCGGCAGGCTCTCGCTCAGGCCCTTGCCCGCGGCAAGCCCGCGATTTTGTTGGCGGGTCATAGCTATAACGCCTACACACCCGAGGCTTCGCAATCGGTAGGCAAAAAACTCACCAGCAGGGGCGTTTCCGTGATTCCCGCCGATTGCCTTGAGCCGGTCGGGGCGGGGCCAACGGCCTGGCATTTCGCAAATCAGATCATGAATGCGGCACGGCTCACGAAGCAGCATCCCAATCTTTTTCTCCTCACTGTCAGCAACTTCAGTTGCACCATCGATGCATTCACGCACTCCTTGCTCGCCTCTGAGCTCGGGTCCAAGCCCTATCTGATTCTCGAAATCGATGCCCACACCGCTGACGCCGGCGTGCAAACCCGCCTCGAGGCTTTCCTCGATGTCGTCGAAAACTATCGCGCGGCTCAATCCGGTCCCACCAGGCCCTTTGTCCCCTGCACACTGCTCACAGACGGGGTCGTTCTCACTTCGGATGGCGAGCGAGTCAAGCTCACCGACCCCAGGGTTAAACTGCATCTTCTGAACTTCTCGCAATTCCACGAGCAGTCCGCGGCCATGGCCCTCGGATGGCTTGGTTTGCACGCCGGCCAGGAGGTCCCCATCGATCGTAGTCAGCTCGACTTGGGTCTCCAGTTCACATCCGGCCGTGAGTGTCTTCCTCTGCCTCTCGCCATCGGACAACTCCTCAAAATCCTTCGTGATCGCAAACCCGGCGAAATCGTCGGCTTCTTCATGATGCGGGGTGGCGCTCCCTGCGCGACCGAAGCTTATATGGAGTATTTCGAGAGATTTATCGCCGAGCATCAGTTGGCTGATGTATTCATGGTCAGCCCCGGATTGGAAGACGGCTATCTCGGCTTCGGGCCCTCCATCCTAATGAACCATGTGTCCCCGGCCATCTTGCTTGCGGACATCCTCGTCGAGATCGATCATGTTCTGCGCGTAGTGGGCGCACCCGGCTGCATCGAGCAGTTTCAGCACGAGTGGAAACAATTCAGGCTCAAGGCAAGAACGCTGGATGAATTCTCTTCCCAGTTGCCCGCATTTGTTCTCCAGTTGACCGAGCTGCCGCTGACGCGAGATCCCGCTGCCTGCCCCAAGGTGGTCGTCACAGGTGACTTCTTCGCCCGTTTTAGTCCCTTCTTCATGGATGGGGTCCGCGACCTTTATGCTGCGCGCGGAATCATCCTCAAGCCCGTTGATCTGACCGAGTTATTCCTCTATGTCACTTATGACGGGATGAGGGAAATGGCCAATAACTGGGGACTGAAGCCGGGGGGATTCGCCCTCGCCAAAGCCTGCACAAGGATGCTGGAACCCGATGGGCAACAGTATTTGCAGCAATGGTGGGGATATCAGTCCGGAAGAAAAGCCGAGCAGCACTACCGTGAGATTTTCTCTGGCACGGGTCTTCTGATTTCCAGACCCAACGACGTGGTTACTGCCATTGAGAAGAGCTCGCAACACATTTCGCCGCGGATCTTCGGCGAAGTCACACCAACAGTCGGCAGAGGCTTGAATGCAGAATACGAGGGTTACGACGGCATCATCTTGATCGGTCCATTCAACTGCCTACCCTATAGAATCTCCGAGGCGATTCTCAAGCCGCTCAGCATTCAACACGGCATGCCCCTTCTCAGTTATGAAACCGACGGCTGCGCTGTGACGCCTGCCGTCCTCAGGCAAGTGGACGTGCACATTCAGCAGGTTCTCGATCACTCCGCCAGAACCCACTGCACGCAACGCAATTCCTACGACTCTCCGAACCGAGGGCAAATTCTCCCAGGGAGCGAGCATGCATGAACGAGAGTGGTCGACCAACATAAATCTTTGCGCATGCCCCGGGGACGACTAGAAGAAGATCGCCTTCGTCCAACGAAGAGATAGCGAGACTCTGCAAGACCCTTCTGTGGCTGATCCACCGGGCCACTTGCATTCCTAAAACATACTGTGAGGAGCTCGATTCGTACCGACAAACGCCGCAGTGTCTCTCATTATCCAGGCTCGGCTCGGTCATGAAGATCGCGAGACCCTGGCCGACTTTCGTTACCAATCGCAGAATCCGCCGCCAGCATTGCTGTTTAG
>Ga0181518_10003201_pt1 | contig 15293 bp, 17 predicted proteins | sample PEATcosm2014_Bin_28_FD_119751 | JGI IMG/M metagenome (GOLD analysis project Ga0181518, IMG submission 119751) | Peatland microbial communities from MTU Mesocosm Facility, Houghton, MI, USA - PEATcosm2014_Bin01_60_metaG | ecosystem: Environmental > Terrestrial > Soil > Wetlands > Peat | place... | reverse complement strand
GCCAGATGTCGATCTTTTCCGCGGGAGAAAGTCTCCACCGTTTTCGTTGGATCATAAACACCACCTTTGAACAGATTAGTTCCTAGATGGTGTTGCATCGACCTATTGAATGCACCGCCGAAACCGTCAAAGTGGGTACCAGGACCAACATGATTGCATAACAATGTCGGCTCCTTGGCCCGAGTAAACTGTGGTTGTTCGACGAAGGCAGTACTTTAGCTGTGACAGAACTGTGTCAAAGCCCTATCTGTTTTGGTTGTTGGGGTTAGCTTTCGAGCGAAAAGCAGATGCCCTAAGTTATTGGAAATAAACAAAAATGGAAGGAAGCAATAGAGGGGTTGGAGTTATCCCGTGAGCTTGCAAAGCAGGTGCGTGCAGAGGGGTCTCCTAGCTTCCATCCGCTCCTTGCCGAGAGAGTGCTTTATCATCTCCTCCTGCGTGGGTGCAGGTGTGGGTGCAACTAAAGAAGGGAAAATGGCTCCCAATTTCTCGTAAGCGACACCAGATAGGGCAGTTAGATTTTCGATCATTTCGGCTGTTAACCGAAGAGTAGCAGGTTCGAACTCAGTTCGGGGCGGAACAACGTGCGAAATGCGAGCATTGGCGTGAGCCGAGCGACGTGATGCACGTCCTCCTATGCTACTGTTTGTGCTACTACTTCGGGGGGAATTGGGCTCATCTGATGACCGCATAAAATCTGGGGATTCGCACAAATTGAAGAGGCGTGCTCAAAATAAGAGACATACCAACGCTGACCACCCCCTCGCCTCCCACTCATCAATTGGGGCTACAATCCCCCCTCTCCGCCACAGCTAAAATCATCAGTAAATATGCGGTGATTTGCGCCTTGCTACTACTTTTCCGATGATTACTATAGTTAAATTTACCCTCGTTGAAATCAAAGCCGGTTGGAAATTGTAGAGAATATAGCTTACGCGTGTTTTGACAGTCCCAGTTGTTGTAGGGGCCTTGGCCGCTAGCTTAATTCAATAAGGTAGCGGTCTGGAGTTGAGTCCGCATGAGAGACATTTTCGGACACAACGGTCTAGGGAACCGTTGTTTTCGGATCCCCTGACCAGCATTATTTGATTCCCCGCCAAATAGCGCGGCGATGCCACTTCATAGGGGGCATGGGTTTGTTTGATTGCATATCGACCCAAATGTTGTCTTCGTACCGGAGATCACTCCCTACAAGCCGACTTCCGGGTACTGATCCGCACGAGGCATATTTGGATTACTTGCAGATCGCCGACCATCCGCGAGGTACGGATTCTGGCGTTGTGTTGACAGGTTCACTGATCCCTCGTTACACTCTGCCACATTTGGGCCAAGCTCGGAGCCCGTTGCACGGTCCCAAGCGAGTCCCGACGATGTATACCGCATCATTCAAAGAAGGAGGTATCGAGCTATGAAGAACATCGTTCTAGTGCATGGTGGCTTTGTAGACGGCGCTGGCTGGGAAGGCGTCTACAAGATCCTGAAGCGAAACGGCTACAGCGTCAGCATCGTCCAGAATCCGACAATATCGTTGGAGGACGACGTAGCAGTTACCAAGCGAATTCTTGCGGCGCAGGACGGACCTACAATTCTCGTCGGCCATTCCTACGGGGGAGCGGTGATCACGGAAGCCGGAAACCATCCAAAAGTTTCAGCCCTCGTATACATCGCCGCCTTCGCTCCAGACAAGGGCGAGTCCGTGGGGTCGCTTATCAAAGATCCGCTGCCCGGCGCGCCCGTACCCCCGATACTGCCCCCGCAAGACGGCTTTTTGTTCCTTGACAAGGCGAAGTTTCCAGCCTCTTTCGCCGCCGACGTGGACCCAGAAAAAGCCGCGTTTATGGCTGACTCCCAAGTTCCGTGGGGCATGGGGGCCATTAGCGGGGCGATCAGCGAACCCGCGTGGAGGACCAAGCCGAGCTGGTACCTGGTCACCACCGAGGACAAGATGATTCCACCTGACGCCCAGCGTGCTATGTCCAAACGCGCGGGTGCTACGGTCGTTGAGGTAAAGGGAAGTCACGCCATCTACGTATCGCAGGCAAGAGCTGTCGCAGATCTTATAGAACAGGCTGCGGCGAAGGTGAACGCCGCCACCGCTTAGAAAGTTCGCTTCGCACGCGCCGAATCTACGCAAGCAGCATGAGTGTGCGGTCTATGTCGTTTCAGACCTCACGACCGAGGATGCCACTCCGGATTACGGGCAAACCGGACACCATTCTTCGCAAGAAGTTATGTAATTCACGAACGCTGTAGCTGGCTCGCCGGAGAACGAGCCAGCGCTTTTTTTCGCTTTTTGTAAGCCGAATCTATTCTAGAATCAACACCTCAATCAGTACGTACCCGCAGAGGTAACTGCCAACCACCTCCGGGCATTGACGTTTAGTAGAAATCCTCCGCAGAGAAGAAACGGGGCTGAAACGTCTCCATGCGTATTTCAAGGCGCTGGAAACTTGCTTTCCTTTTGGTTCTTGTTGTGTTTGGTTCTCTGGCCGTCCTTTCCCGAAAATACATATGGCTCTATGTTTCAAGAAGGTCTGCCCCGAAATCGCAAGTTGCCGACCTATTGCATGACGCTGAAGCGTCTAAAAGCCCAGGAACGCTCCTTGCTGTCAAGGGCGGAGTGAAACTAGACCAGATAAGTGTGTAGGAGATGGAGATTAACAGGGAGGGTGGCGTCTGGAGCGGAGGCCTGCGGTCCGGTGTGTGGACCGCGTTTAGGCCGGAGCGGAAGATGCCACCCTCTGCGTGCCGAGCAATGATTTCACTCTGGCACGAGATCACCACCTCCTGCACATAGCCTTTCACCAATACTTCGCGGTGTCCGTACTCGGTCGGCACCGAATAATCGTTGCCGCGATGACGCACCAGCGACAGCGAACTCACCCGCGCCGTGCGCTTCTCGCACGCCTCATACGCCGCTTCCGGCAGTGGCAACAGTGCCGTGCGATCGCGCTCGAACCGTTCCGCAATCGTCTTTTCCTGCCCCCGCAACCGCCGGTCTCGTCGCTCCCCGCACTGCTCCAGCAGAGACGTGTTCAACTCCTCCCAACTGCCCACACGCGGAATCGGCACCAGAAAGTTCCGCCGCGCGTAACCTACCAGCCCTTCCACTTTCCCCTTGTCGTTGCCCCTGCTCGGACGCCCGAACTTCTCTTCAAACAAGTAGTGGCTCTGCAGTTCAGAGAATGCGCGCGTCTTCTTTCGTTCTCCGCCCCCCAGAATCTTCGCCACCGCCAGCTTCGTGTTGTCGTAGAGAATCTGCCGCGGCACTCCCCCAAAATAGGCGAACGCTCGCACGTATCCTTCTAGAAACGCTTCCGTCGTTTCCGCCGGAAATGCTGCCACGAAGCAATCGTCCGACTGCGGCAAGTCCATAGCGAAGTAGTGCGCCTTGCATTTCACTCCGGCAACGAACACCCAGGCTTCTCCGAAGTCCGCTTGCGCTTTCCCAGGGGCGTGGGTCAGTGGCACGAACATCTCCCGCGTTCGCGCCCCCTGCAAACGCACGTAGTCCTTCACGATCGTATAGCCGCCCGTGTAGGCGTACTCCTGCCTCAACCGGTCGAAGATCCGCTTCGCCGGATGCCGCTGCTTTACTGGGTTGATCTTGTCTTCTTCCAGAATGGCGTCGAGCACGCCGGTCCACGGCCCCAGCTTGGGCCGGTTTACCGGCTGCTCCCGCCGGTAGCCCGGTGGCACCGAATACCGCAGCATCTTGCGCACGGTCTCGCGTGCGATCCCAAACTCCTGCGCCACCGCACGCTCGCTCTTGCCTTCCACCAACACGGCCCGCCGAACACGTCCAACCGTTCGTGAAACCAAGGTCCGGCGGTCTACTTTTCCTCCGCCGCATCACCCGCTCTCAAGGCGTGACGCGGTCTATTTTTGCTCCGGCGTTTACATTCGAATTCCATCCGCGAATAAAGTTCAGACATGGATTCCGGCTGGTGCCCCATCCAGAAATTATTGATGTCTTCCTGACACCGCTCGCCCCTTAGCCATGTCTTGCGGAAGCGACGGAAGGCGTGGAATCCCATTCCTTTCTCGTCGATCTTCATCGCTTGCAGGCGTTCGAGCAAGAGCGCGTCACTTTTCGCTGGAAGAATTACGCCCACGGCGGCAAGCATGGCAAGATGAGCCTGATCGCCACGGAATTCTTATCTCGCTTCTTTCTGTACGTGCTCCCCAAAGGGTTCGTACGCATCCCTCACTTCGGGTTTCTGGCGAATCGCTTGCGCGTTTCTCGCTTGGCGCTGTGCCAACAACTGCTCGCCTGCAACTCTCCAGAGCCTGCAGAAACCGGAGCCTGTCAAATTCACTCCTAGAGTTCAGCCCTCTGGCACTGCCCGCGTTGCGTTGCGGCCATGATCGTGATGCAAAGATTTACCGCTGCGGAATTATCAACATGCGCTTCCTTCGATTCTTCGTAGCACTTTCCTCAGCCGTGGCCTGCAGACGTGCTCTCGTACGCCGTTCCATCCGTGTGCTCACTCCCTGTCGACACTCTGCCGCGCAAGTGTACGCACGCGCGCCTGCAGACATTTCGGGCGCCGCCGACGATCTCTGCGCGACCTTCCCCGTTCGCCGGTGCTCTCCCAGTTCTTCACTCGGTACCAAACTGGCGTTCAAATCCCATAGCTCAAGGCGTCCGCCGTAAACGCCAGCGGCTTCCTCCTAGACTCCTTATCGAAAACGCCTCGGACGTAATTCTTCGTCTACCACAGAACTGCTCGCCCTAGGCGTTTCCGATCAAGGCTAGCGACGACTCGGGAGTTGGGGCTGTCCTTCTGCAGGCGTCCCGAGAGCGAGTCACGACGGTTTGATCTCATTACGATTGTCCCGCCCCATAGAGAGGTATTCCACCACTCCGCGACGACAGCGCTGTTTGAACACCTGCCCAGAATCGCTGCCGCCTGCAATTATGTACAAAACCTCGCATGTTTGCTTGGACAAATCACTCGCTACCCGGTAGTGTCGATTGTTGTGTCGCTGCCGAATTGCCTTGCCACTGACTATCACACTTGCCGTGAAGCGATCCTGGCTATGAAAGTTGTATTAGCCTTCAACGCCATTTCAGTACACCTGGATGAGCAACAGAGCTAGCTCTACACTTGGTCGTTGAACCGCCGGCGTACCTGCTGCAAGGAGGGCGAAATGGCTGACAGAATGACTTCAAGCATCCAGACCCAGGAGGAGTCAACTCCTGGCGCACGGCTCGGACGCGTGCGCTGGACGATCTGCGCCATGCTCTTCGTGGCTACGTCGATCAACTACATGGATCGCCAGGTCATCGCGATCCTCAAGCCCACCCTGGAGCACAGCATCGGCATGACGGAGGTGGGCTACGGCTACATCGTGGATGCTTTTCAGATCGCTTACGCGCTGGGACTCCTGGCGGCTGGACGGTTCGTCGACAAGGTGGGTACACGCATTGGCTACATGGTCATCATGGCCGTCTGGAGCCTCTCCGCGATGGGCCACGCGCTGGCCAACACTGTACTAGAATTTGGCATTGCGCGATTTTTTCTCGGACTTGGCGAATCCGGTAACTTCCCAGCAGCCATCAAGACCGTGGCGGAGTGGTTTCCGCGGAGCGAGCGCTCGCTGGCCACGGGCATTTTCAACTCCGGCGCAAATCTTGGAGCGATTTTGGCTCCGATCGCCGTGCCTTGGGTGACGCTGCGCTATGGCTGGCATGCGGCCTTTCTGGTCACCGGCGGCTTCAGCGCGTGCTGGATTCTGTGGTGGTTCAAGAAATACCGCAAGCCAAGCGATTACCCCACGCTAACGCGCGCTGAGTTGACCCACATCTACCAGGAGGGGGCTGCGGACGCGGGCCCGTCCATACCGTGGGGGCGACTGCTTGGCTACCGACAGACGTGGGCGTTTTCGACTGCCAAGTTTCTCACCGATCCAATCTGGTGGTTCTATCTCTTCTGGATGCCGTCTTACTTCAGCGCCAGATTCCACCTGGACCTATCGCATCTGGGGCTGCCCCTGATTATCGTCTATAGCGCCTCGGCCGTCGGCAGCATCGGCGGAGGCTGGCTGCCGGCGCCCTTCCGCCATCTGGGACTTTCAGCGACGCACGCGCGGCTGGCGGCCATGCTCGCCTGTGCCTGCCTGGTGGTTCCCATCTTTACTGCTGCGTACGTGCAGTCGGAGTGGGCCGCCATCGCGCTGCTCAGTGCGGCCGCGGCTGCACACCAGGGCTGGTCAGCCAATCTCTTCACTACAACGTCGGATATGTTTCCACGCAGTGCAGTGGGCTCGGTGACAGGCATCGGCAGCATGGCCGGAGCGGCCGGCGGCGCACTGCTTGCCACTTACGCGGGCCATATTCTGCAACTGACGCACAGTTATGCGAGCCTGTTCGGAATCGCGGCCGGCGCTTACCTCGTAGCCCTGCTCATGTTGGTCCTGTTCGCTCCCGGACTGAGGAAGGTAGAATTGGCCGTATGAGTCTCTACTGCGCCAAAGGTAGCGTTGAAAGCGATCTTTCTCCGCGCGAGTTGAAAGATCTGCTTGCGGAAAGCATGGCCAAGCTCGGCCAGCGAAATCGAGTGCTTGCCGTACCGCCCGATAAAACCCGCGCGCACTCCCGCGCCGGCGAACTGACGCGCTATGCGTGGCAGTATTACGGCGACCGGCTCAAAGCGGTTCTTCCCGCGCTGGGCACACACACAGCCATGCGACCGGAGCAGATTGCGCACATGTTCAAGGATGTGGCGCAAGATCTATTCCGCATTCATAACTGGCGAACTGATGTGGAGACCCTGGGCGAAGTTCCGGCAGAGTTCATCCGCGAACAGTCGGAAGGCAAGCTCAACTATGCGTGGCCGGCGCAGGTCAACCGGCTCGTCTCGCAGGGCGGCTTCGACCTGATTCTTTCGATCGGCCAAGTAGTGCCTCATGAAGTCATCGGCATGGCCAATTACAACAAGAACATCCTGGTGGGCACCGGAGGCCGTGAAGGAATCAACCGCAGTCACTACCTGGGCGCGGTCTACGGGATGGAGCGGATCATGGGCCGCGCCGTAAATCCAGTGCGCAACGTGCTCAATTACGCATCCGATCATTTCCTGGGCCACCTGCCCATCGTCTACGTGCTGACGGTTGTCGGTCGCCGGGCAGACGGTGAGCTGGCGGTGCGCGGCCTGTTCGTTGGCGATGACGTCGAGTGCTTTCACCTGGCCACCTACCTGAGCCTCAAGGCTAACGTCGAGGTCGTCGACGATCCGCTCCGCAAGGCCGTTGTCTATCTCGATCCGGAAGAGTTTGACTCGACCTGGCTCGGCAACAAAGCTGTCTATCGCACCCGCATGGCGCTGGCAGACGGCGCGGAACTTATCATTCTTGCTCCTGGTGTCAAGGAATTCGGCGAAGATAAGACGATCGATGGATTGATCCGCAAGTACGGTTATCGTGGAACCCCGGCGACACTCGCTGCGGTGAATGCCAACGCAGATCTGGCCAGCGATCTGAGCGCGGCCGCGCACCTTATCCACGGCTCGTCGGAAGGGCGCTTCACGATTACCTGGTGCCCCGGCCACCTCAGCAAGGAAGAAGTTGAGGGCGTTGGCTTCAATTATGGCGACCTTAACGCGATGCTCAAGCGCTACGATCCCGCAAAGCTCCGCCACGGCTACAACCGTGTAGACGGCGAAGAGGTCTTCTTCATCGCCAATCCGGGACTGGGGCTGTGGGCGCATCGCACCAGGATTGCAGGGGTATAACGCATGATTCTGATCTTGATGGGTGTCAGCGGCATCGGCAAGACGACCATCGGCAAGTTGCTTTCCACGCGCACGGGATGGAAATTCGAAGACGCCGACGATTATCACGCGCAAGAGAACCGGCAGAAAATGGCTGCGGGCATTCCACTCTCAGCGATGCCGACCGCGCGCCCTGGCTCACCATTCTGCATGAGCGCATGACGCAGTATTTCAAACAGGGCAGGTGTGCCATCTTCGCTTAGTCGGCGCTGAAGCGGCAGTACCTCGAACGGCCGGCCGAGGGCTTCGCAGAGAAGGAGTTGCGCTTTGTCTATCTGTATGCGCCCGCCGCTGTGGTAAGAGAGCGGATCCATTCGCGCGATCATGCCCACATGAATCCTGACCTGCTAGACAGTCAGCTGGCGACGCTCGAGAAACCTTCCGCCGCGTGGCCTCGTCGCGAAGAAGCGATGCAAAACGCTGGGAGAGGAACCCAAACCCGTTACGCGTTCGTGCGTAGCCAGCGGAGCACATGGAGCGGAAGGCTGGAACAAACCCTGCTCGATTACGCGGGCTGGAAAGTAAGAAAAAATCCGGCCGCGGGGAGGCGTATTTTTCTTGACTTCCCCTTTTATAGAGGCGGTCTCAATGGGTCGACGCAACACTTGCTTGAAGTCTACTCGCAGGAGTCTGAAAACCTAAGGTTTTTCTCGGGCGCTGATTTAAGCGCAGTGCGACTTTGTCCAATTCCGATTGCTTAAAGCAGGACAGGTCGGTTCTCTTGGGGAAGTATTGTCGCAGCAGCCGGTTCATGTTTTCGTTCGTGCCGCGCTGCCAAGGACTTTGCGGATCACAGAAGTAGACTTTCACGTTTGTACCCACCGTAAAGGTCTTGTGTTTGGCCATCTCCAGCCCACGGTCCCAGGTCAGAGAGCGCCGCAGGGAAGCTGGGAGTTTGCGAATTTGCCGACTCAGTGCAGCGACGACCACAGCCGTATCTTTGCTGGGCACCTTTACGAGGTGAGGTTTCAGATGCGTAATTGCGCTATCCATGGGAGCACCCGCCGGTACCATGATCAGTATCCGGCGCGGCTTCTCGAGCAACTGCCTAAACAACGCGGGAGAATCAGCGCTAGTAATTTTCCTGCCACGCGCCGGTCCTTGAAGGAACGCCTGCGCTTTCGTCAGATCCAAGTCATATCCAACGACGGCAAATCCATTTCGCTCCATATTTAGCGCTAAGTTTGCGCCCATTACACCCAAGTCAACCACGCCGACTTTATGGGCCATCTCTTTTCCTTCAGCCGGAGATGTCATACATCATCTGTGACTTCCACAGTTCCACGCATTCTTCCGTTCCGTTGTGCTCAGCGTTGCACGCGGGCCGATCCGCCATGTGCAAACACTCGAACTTGGTCCAATGTGGCCATGGTCGTGTCACCTGGAAACGTCGTGAGCAGCGCTCCATGCGCCCAGCCGAGTTTCACAGCCTCTTCCGCAGGCTCCCCTGCGAGAACTCCGTAGAAGAAGCCAGACGCAAACCCATCACCTCCGCCAATCCTGTCGTACACGTCAAGTTGACATTGGGGGGACACAAAACTCTTGCCGTTGATCCATGCCACCGCGCCCCAGCTGTGACGATTGGTCGAATGGACTTCGCGCAGCGTGGTAACAATGATTTTGATATGCGGGTAGCGCTCTACCACTTTCTCAATCGTTGAGAGAAAGGCGGTTGGATCGAGCTTCGATATCCCAGTCGCATCGGGACCCTTTACGCCTAGACCTTTCTGCAGGTCCTCCTCGTTGCCAATGAGAACATCGACGTTCTTGACGATTCGATCAACGACCTGCCGTGCCCTTTCTTGGCCACCGGACAGATTCCAGAGCTTCTCACGGAAATTCAGATCGAACGAAACGACTGCGCCTGAGTTTCTTGCTGCACGCATGCCTTCAATGATCAATTCCGGCGTGGACTCAGAAAGAGCAGCGAAGATCCCGCCGCTGTGAAACCATCGCACTCCTCCGCCGAATATAGCTGTCCAGTCGAAGTCGCCCGGCTTCAGTAGCGCCGCGGCTTCATTCGCCCGGTTATAAAAAACGATCGGCGCCCTCACCCCATAGCCGCGATCGCTATAGACGGTCGCAATATTGGGCCCGGTCACGCCGTTGTGCTGGAACATCTTGTAGAAGGGTTTGACGCCCATGGCTCGCACACGCTCAGCCACGAGATCCCCAATGGGATATTTGACCATGGCGCTAACGATTCCAGTTTGCAGACCGAAGCAGTCGGCTAGGTTGGCGGCAACGTTGAATTCGCCGCCGCTAACGTGAATTTGGCACTCATGAGCTTTGCGAAAAGGAATGATGCCTGGATCCAGCCGATGAACGAGCCCGCCGAGTGAGACGAAATCCAAAGCTGCTAATTCCTTGATCGCTAGACCGTAGTTCATATCATTGCCTCAGTAATTGGATGAACCATACAAACGGCATCCTAGGAGCAAACCACTGTCTCGTCAACAGTGCTGCTCGCAGTTGAGGTGCAAAACAACCGATGCGTTGCGGCGCACAATGGCCGAAAGTTCTTTGGACGGATCTTTGCGTAAGAGCGTTTACCACAGTCATCACAGCGAAAAGGATGTAAAGACATAAGAGAAGTTAGCAGTCTTTCCAAAACACGTCGGACCGGGAACGGCGGTGACCCTGTTGCCCGATTAAAGATACTTGCGAACCATGACTGAAGACGACAGAATTGAATGCCTTACTGCATTTCCACAAAGTCAGCGTGGTAGACTTTCAGCGGCGTGGTCTTCCCCTCTTGAGGGGTGGCCGTGAACGAGAATTTGTTGAAAGCGGTAATCGCTAACCCTCCAAAAGTACATCAAGGGGACGCCGAAGTCGGCAACGAAAAGGCGCTCACCGGTTCGTCGGTCACCGGCTATATGCGCGAGGCGGTAGAAAAGAATCTAGTCGTTTGTCACGGGATCGATTCGGAGGTCGCGAGGTTTCTGCATCAAGTGGTTGCGGAGGGTGCGCGAACACTTGAAACCGGATGCGGGCTTTCCACGATCATTTTTGATGATGCGAAAGGCCCATCACGCCGTGGTCACGCCCAGCATGCGCGAAGCCGCTGCAATTCGGGAAAACGCCCGTGCCAATCAGATCGACAGGCCTTGTTTCAAAAATGACGCTAACTGCTGCTTCAGTCACCAGGCGCACTGGCGCGAGATTTCCCGATCGCCCTCACAACCAACAGCAATTTGTTGTAAGGATATTCGAGTTCGGAAACAGGATGGCGCTTCTCGTTCGCGATAACTTCGAAATTGTTCGCTCGCAGGAGCCCTTTCAATCTTCCTGCTGAGTAGAGACATACGGGCAAGCTTTTCCCGGAAGCAGGGCTTCAGGTGACTCGATGACGCCTGCCCCTTCTTGCATTGTCAACCCAAAAGTTCCGCCAACCACCAAGGACCGGCGAATCTCAGCGATCACTCCTTTGAATTCCTTCCGCTCCATATGAAACAGGCGATAACCTGCCCACACCGCATCCAATCGACGTGTTGCGTAAGTCAGATGACGAATGTCCGCTGTCCGGAACCGTATCTCCGGGAAGCGTCGGGCTGCTAATTGAATCATTTGGGGTGACAAATCCACGCCTTCAACTTGCATACCATGCTCGAAAAAGTACCTGGAGCTGCTGCCTGTCCCGCAGCCAAGGTCTAGGAGTTGCGCGCCTTTCCGGAGGTGAGAGGAACTCGTCAAGAAATGGCTTGTCGGGATCGCCTGATTCATAGTTTTGAGCATAACCTTCTGCCAACGCGTCGTAGACCTCGCATACAGTTCTGGCCACGAGGTCCACACCCCGTTGGGGAGGTGAAGGGTTAGACTTCTTGTTACCATTACTTCTTGGACGCGCCATTCTTGCCCCCGCCGTATTAGTTGTTGCGCAGAGCGTTCAGACTCTACATGAGGCAAGGCCCCCGCCTACAGATTCAGGTGTGCTCCTCGTGCCGATCCGGATATCGTGCTCAAGGAGAGCGGGCTGGTCGGCTCGCGCTTCGGCGAGTATCGCCACATAATCTGCACGAGCATCGCGCGAGTGTTGGACCATCGGGCATGAGTCCTCCACATCAGTGTAGTCGACGACAGAACAACCATTATGTGGCGCTTGTGAAAATGAGGCTCTGGACATTGAAACCTGCTGTTTTTAACGCGCTTTTCTCCTTTGAATACCACATAACATGCAGAGTGGTGGGTTAGTTTCCGAGTAGCGACGACACAACCAGAATGTGCCAGGACAGCACTTTTGCATGTAGCGCGTTTCTGCGGCCTCATCGCGACCACGCCGTCCAGCCCCCGTCCACGATCATCGAATGACCCGTCACATAGCTGGACGCGTCCGAACAGAGCCATGCCACAGCCTCGGCCGCCTCTTCAGGCCGGCCAATCCTCCGCAGGGGGACCAGTGAAAGAAACTGTTGCTCCATCGCTTTGCGCCTTTCGGTATCCCCGCCAGCCGCCTGCTCGATTGCCTTGTTCAGCATCGGTGTGTCAAACGCTCCTGCCACCAGCGCGTTGATGCGAATCCCTTCCGCCGCATATTCCATCGCGGCTGCTTTCGTCAGTGCCAGAATACCTGCCTTCGCCATCGAGTAGAACGCAGCGCCCGGCGCTGCACCGAGACCGTTCACTGAAGAAACATTCACGATGGTTCCCCCGGGCCGTTCTTGCTTGAGCATCTGCTCCAATTCGACTCGCATGCACAGCCAGACGCTCTTGAGATTTCCATTCACTTCGCGATCGAAGTCCTCCTCCGAGAAATCGGCCGTGCGTCTCGGTTCGTTCCACTGCGCGGCGGCATTGTTCACTGCGCAGTCGAGCCGGCCATATTTGTTTACGGTCTGCTCGACAAGGGCCCTCACTTCTTCCGCGCACGAAACGTCAGCGCGGACGAACTGCGCCGTACGTCCCGCGGCTTCAATCTCTTTCGCAACCTTCCTACCCGTATCGGCCCCGCGCGCCGCAAGAACCACCTTCGCTCCCTCTCTCGCAAACACAACCGCCACCGCCCGACCAATTCCCGAACTTCCTCCGGTGACAATCGCAACTTTTCCTTCCAGCGATAGCGCCATTTTTTCCTCCCAGGATTTTCTGCGTAGGTCCAGAAGACGTGCAGGCCCTTATGTTATGCCCTGATGACGTTCGAATCGACAGGTGACCACGATGAGCGTTTCCGAGTGACGCGTACTCGGAAACTGCCCCCTACCCAACTTACGAAGCTGCTGCATTTCGTTTCTCCATGGCTGTGGTAATCATCGGCGCGCTAGCACTTGCGGGAGTTATCACAGCGAAACTGCAGCGAGGAGCCCAATTATGGTGGCTATGTGTGGCCGGCCTGGTCAACGCAGCGAGCTACGCCCTGGTCTACGCTGGCGAACAGTACGTCCCGGGCAGCGTAGCGTCAGGATTGTTCTCCTCATCGTACCCGCCGAGATTGAGCAGGCAGAACACCGCCAAAATGGTTTTGTTCTCAGTCACTTCGACTCTGCGCTCCACTGATTTCTCAAGGTCGCCCTCACCCTGCGAGAGCTGCCCCACTGTGGACAAGGGGATCATCAAAATAAATATGAGTGGAACAAGTCGGTTCATCTCGAGCCTCCAAACCAAGAGCACTAACAGGCCTTGGGTAAGGCCGTGGGGGCCAAACAACACGATAGATTCTCCTGTCGGCGTCAACGAAGGAACCAACCAACTGCCACCGCAACGATCATGAGCTTTATTAGCCAGCCGATCGTGTAAGACACCACGAAGACCCGGTGCAGTTTCATAAATGCGGCATTGGTGAGGATCAGGGGCAACGGGCCGATCAGCCACACCGCAAGAGCCAGTTTGACTGCGGACGATATGGAATGTAGACCCAGCCAAGCAGCCACACAGGCAAAGACCCCGCAGGTCAGAAATGGTAGAGGACTGGTCAGAGCAATCGCTCTCCCTTCGGCACCCTGACGCCAGGTTTCGGGGTAGGTGTAGCGTCGATGAATCCAATCACCGGCGAAGAACCAGTCAGTGAGCGACGAGACGATACCGGTAACAACAACGATCGCAACGAGTCGCGCCCAGTTCATACCGTCTTCCCTCCAAATACGCAAGCATCGTACGTACTAAGGGCAAATCCGCCAACGCCTTGCGATGCCGCCAGGAGAAACGTCCGCTCGCGCGTGAGACGATTGCCCTGCTCGGCAACCCCGGATTCTAGAGCCGCGAACCCTGCATCAGAGCGCGCCACCCTAAGATCTCCTATTACAGATCATCGCCCGTACTCATCATGGCGCCGCACCCAGAATTGTCCCCGATCACCCTCGTCGCGGCCCTTGGGCGCCAGGTCAAGGTAGTTGTAGGCCGTATTCAACAGGTCGATGCCACGCCCATGCGTCGAATAAGTGTGAAACACGCTGCCCTTGGAGTCCTTGTAGAATGCGCTGACTCCCTGCTCCTCTGTGCCACAAGGAGTTTGTGTTCCGAAGTTGTAGAGCGCTTCCTTCTTGGCCAACTGCTCGGGCGTGAACGAGACGCGGTAGTCGAAGTTGAAATCGGTTTCGTACGATGAAAGCCACTTGAAGTTCCAGCCCATCCGTTTCTTGTAAGCCGCCAACTTACGGCACGGTGCCCTGGACACAGCGATCATGGTCACATCGCGCTGGTTCAGATGCACAATAATCCCATTGAAATTATCAGCCCAGAAGGAGCAGTGCGGGCATCCTACATCCCAGTTCGGGGCGAACATGAAGTGATAGACGATCAGCTGGCTTCTTCCATCAAAAAGCTCCGGCAGAGTTTGCTTTCCATTGGGCCCCTCAAAAACGTACTTTTTGTCAACAACCTCCCACGGCAGTTCGCGACGCTGCCGACTCAGTTCGTCGCGCAGTCGCGTGAACTCCTTCTCCTTGCTCAGCAGCTCCTTTCGCGCGGCAAGCCATTCCGCTTGCGACACGACCCTCGGACCTTCTTTCTTGCTCGGCCCTGTAGCCATGATCACTTCTCCTTCTCTTTCGGTTCTCCCCGAAAAATTCTCTCGGCCCTATTCCTTAAATGAAGCAATCTTGTAGCGAGCGCCGTCAACCCGCCCGCAGCGATTACCCCAGCGACCGTCACCGCCGCACTCGCCATACACGCTGGACACATATGTCTTCCTCCCGCAACGGTCGCGCTTACCGTGACCGCTGCTCTTCGGCCCGCTTGCGAACGCCCTCGTTGATGTGCGTCCAGCCCTTCCCTACACCTTGTCTATGGTCATCCTGAATCAATCCCAGTGCTGTGTGGTGGAATTTGATCAACGTTCCTCCGTCCACCTCGCTAAGCCGGTACTGTACGTTCGAGACGACCGGATAGGACATAAACAATGGACCGCTGATTTCGAGCAACGTGGGCCGCTTGATGGCTTGCACATGTCCCCAGAAGTGACTGCCGGCTCAGACGGTCGACGCAACACTTGCTTGGAGTTTACTCGCTGGAGTTTGAAATCCTAGAGTTTTTCTTGGACGTTGATTCAAGCGCAGCTCGACCTGGTCGAGCTGCGCTTGAGTG
>Ga0181518_10003200_pt1 | contig 15296 bp, 16 predicted proteins | sample PEATcosm2014_Bin_28_FD_119751 | JGI IMG/M metagenome (GOLD analysis project Ga0181518, IMG submission 119751) | Peatland microbial communities from MTU Mesocosm Facility, Houghton, MI, USA - PEATcosm2014_Bin01_60_metaG | ecosystem: Environmental > Terrestrial > Soil > Wetlands > Peat | place... | reverse complement strand
GTCTACCAGACCCAACGGAAGCTTCAGGACCAGATAGACGATAGCAACGAGACGGGCCGCCAGCTACTCCAAGAGAAGGCCAACCTGGCCAAAAGGGAGAGGAAATAGCGGCAAGTCGATGAATATAACCATAGAATAAGCCATGAAGGACGTCGGGCAATGCACGCGCGAGGAGCTCCAGGCGCTCTTGGACGAGATTCCGCAGCTGGAACCTACTCCCATGCTAGATAACGGCCGGATGATCATCCTATCCATCGTAGATGGGATACCCCAGATCACCTGCGGCCCGATCCCCGAATTTGACTGCGATCTGCCCGACGTAGCCAGCAAGCGCGGAACGCCCCTCTTCCGGATTTACCATTTGCTCAAGGACCTGGCCAGCTTCGAAGAGGAGAACCAGACGCTTTCCGCGGCCGCGATGCAGATCCAGGCCGTTGCGCCGACGCCGGCGGAAGGCCTCCGAATCGAGCCGCCCACCATGCCCAGCATCCCGGAGATCGTCATCTCCAGCGCCGGCGGCAACAACGGCCTGCGCCTTCAGGAAGACAAGAACGGGATGTACCGCAACTTGGAAAGCCTGCAGGCTCACCTCCGCGACGCGCTGGCCAAGAACCCGGAACTGCCGCCCCTGGTGATCAAAACCGCCAAGGAGAACATCGAGGTCGGCGTTACAGGGGGCGAGCTGGCGATCCGGAGGTCGGCCGGCCCCGGACAACCTTACACCCAGATTCGCAACACACCCCAAGCGCGCCTGCTCCTCATCGCCAGGACCATCCAGGGGCTGGAAGAGAAGCTTTACGGAAGCACCGTCAGCATCAAGGTGGCCAAGGCTCCAGTCAAGCTGAGCGCGTCCGAAAACCTGGCCCAGACGCTGGACGAAATAAGCTGCGGGAACATCGCCGTCCAGATCCGGAGCCGGAAAAGGACTTTGTACCTGTCCGGAACGGACAAGGTGATCACCTACCGCGGCCTGCAAACGACGCTGGAGGCCGGCAAGCTGATTGACGAGAACGTGTCGGAAGAGCCGACGGGCTACACGCAGGTTGAGTACGGCGCCCTGCCAAGGTCCGCGGCGGCCGTGCTTCAGGCCTACTGGGCCTACATCAGCCCCAAAAGCGCGAAAAAAGAGCAACCGCAAGGAGAATGAGCAATCCTACCATTAACTACAATGGTGTGTCCATGGCCGTCTTTTGCCAGATTCGCGTCGGTCGGTTCCGCCTCTACAGCGCCGCGCTTCCGGGTGAAGTCAAAAGAATCAAAGAGCTGTGGCTAAAAGGCCTGCTTGGAGCAGAAAAGGGGCCTGGAGCCGAGTACACGGTTCAGCCCATGCAGGACCAAGTCCTTGGCGAAGAGGCCGTGGACGCAAACAAACGGGTCGTGGCGGTATTTGGCTTCGCCGCCGGCAACGCCTTCGTTCCGGATGCAGACCTTCAAAGGAAATACCTGCAGAAGCTAACTGAAATCGTTCAACAAACATGAATAGCAAAGTCCTCCTCACCGTTTCCCTGCTGCTGGCGCTTTCGCTGCTGGCGGCCGATCCCCAAAAGCCCGCCCGGCAGAAGGCGCCCCTGTGGGACGGCAACCTCCGTGGCATGGAGCTTGTCACCATCGGCCACAAGAAGGTCACCGTCTACCTCGCCGACGGGCGCACTACCGAGCTGGGAATCCCCATCCTCGTCGAGCGCCCCATCACCGCAAGCCAGGGCCCATCCTTTCAACGCTAACCAGCATGAACTTCCCCCTTCCCTCCAACGTTCCAGTGGACGAGTCGCCGGACCAGGCCCGGGAAATTCTTAACCTGGTCATCACCAGCGACGTGAACGACTACTACATTGGCCTGGGGCAACGGCCCTTCATCCGCCGCCAAGGATTCTTCTCCGAGGTCAAGAGCGCCCCGGTGATCGATCCAGACAAGATGGACGCCGTCCTTGACTTCCTCCTGAAGGAGCGCGAGAAGGGGGTCGAGGAGGCCAAGACCTGCATCTCCAACAAGCAGGCCTTCCACTTTTCCGGAACCCTCTCCTCTGGACTGGATGGCATCGAGAGGGAATGCCGTTACCGCGCGATCCTGGTCAACACGCTCAACGGGCCGGAACTGACGGTGCGCGTGCTGGACCGCAACCTGTTGGCCTTGGAAAACCTCGGGCTGCAGCCGCCCCACTACGAACAGATCGTTGCCACGCTCAAGCGCGCCAAAGGATTGATCCTGGTCACAGGCCCCACGGGGGCTGGGAAATCCACCACCCTGGCCGCCATGATCCAGCACCTGATCGACGTCTACCAGTATCACGTGGTCACGCTGGAGGATCCGGTCGAGTTCATCTTCAAGCCCCAATTGCACGAGAACAACTCTGCCTACTCCATGGTGTCGCAGCGCTCCGTCGGAGTGGATTGCCGCTCTTACGAGGACGGGATCAAGGACGCCCTGCGGCAACGGCCCGACGTCATCGGCATCGGAGAAATCCGCGACTCGGACACGCTGCGCCCCGTCATCGACGCCGCGGAGACGGGGCACCTCATCATCGGCACCATGCATGCCTCCACGGTGTACCAAGCCTTGGACCGCATCATCACCCAGGCCGGCACAGACACGCGCGTCATCCGCCAGATGCTGGGCAACAACCTCCTCAGCATCATCGCGCAGAACCTGCTTCCCGCGGCAGACTCCAACGAGGAAACTCCGCAGCGCGTGCTCTGCTACGAAGCACTCTTTCGCACCCCCAGCTTGCCGAGGGCGTTCTACAACAGTGAGGCATTAACCCCGGCCAAGATAGCCGAACTGATTGAGGAAAGCCACGGCATCACCTGGAACCACTGCATCGACAGCCTAGCTAGCGCCGGCAAGATACACCGCGAGGACGGCGAAAGCCTTAAAACTCTGGAAGGTTGATGTTCCGTGAGTAGAAGTGCAAACAAGCCTCCCGCCTACGACTGGAAGGAAGTGCGCGAAAGGTTGCTCAAGGGTGTAACCTACGCTCCAGGCAACCCGTTTCACTACCGCCACCAATTGAGACTCAAAGTCAGCTCCAATGCCCTGATCTTCACGTTTTGGGATTTCGCCAAATGCATGCATTCCGCGCTGCTCCAGGGGGGCGAAACCAGCCTATGGGAACAGTTCGACCTGGAAGTCCGCCGCCGGAACATCTTCGAGATCCCCTGCGTGAGCGTCTGCGCATCGGTCTGGAGCGACATGCCAATCCTGCTCCGTCCCGACCCAAACGCCTCGGTACCGCTCGACATCGTGAACAGGGCGCTTCGGGAGCACCCGGAAAAGATACGGCGCGACCTGCAGGTCAACGGCATTTACGGTTTCACGGCCATGCCATGCGACAGCTCCAAGACATTTATCTTCGGCGTCCCGCTTGGTTACGCCCTGAAGGGCGCCTTGTCCAAATTGCCCAAGGAGTGGGCCAAAACAGCCTGGTATGGCCCGACGGCCATTCCAACGCTCCAGCAGCAGCAGCCGGGCAACTTCTACCACACCGTCCTGCTCAGGAGCACTGCGCTTAGCATGATGGTGCAAGCCGGGAAGATGCGCTTCCTACAGCAGGACCGGGCCCTGGTCGAGGACCAGCCTATTTCACAAGGCTCGCTCTCCAGGCTCAAAAGCGTTTACAGCTATTTTGCCCCAGGCGAAGTCAAGCACCTGCTGTACCCGATCGAAGTCAGCCGGGCCTGGACCAACACGCTGCGAGCCTGCATCCAAGGCATGGGCGCAGCCTCCGAGGTCCAGATTGTCAGCGCGAACAAGCTGAAGGTGCCCGGAGTTCCGGAAGACGCCATCATCCAGGACATGTTCCCCACAGGATTACCATGGTCGTGACAAACCCATCTTTGGACGCGGGCCCGGCCCAGCAGTTCAAATCGCTCCGGCTGCAGATCCCCGTGATCGAGTTTGCCGACAGCACGACGGACGAGCTGGTTGAGCCCTATCCCGCCAACGGCCGGCAATGGCACAAGACCAGCCGGATAGCGCTCCTGTTCTCCGCCATCTTCGCCGTCGCCACCATCGCCTTGTCGCTGGCCGCCTACGGCAGGATGAAGAGCTCGGAGAGGCAGCTGCAGGCAGGACAATACAACAACCAAAAGGCCATGCAGGCCGCCGCCCAGCGGACTCAGGCGCTCAAGGCCCCTTCCTTCACGCAGTATCTCGACAAAAACCCGCCATTCTTTGAGCTCCTGGCTCCGGCCCTCGTCAACTGCAGCCAGTGGTCCATCCATCGGGAGGCCCTGGTCACCATCACCTATGCCTTGTTGGACGACAAAGACCCCTTGGACGCCCTCACCACCCTCGACAAGGGAATGGCAGCGGCAAAATACCAGAGGATCGATCAAAAGGAAGCAGGCAACAACCAGCATATCGTAACATATGGCCCTCAGTAAGCTCGACACGTTCATCCTGTTCCACCTGTTCAAGGTGCCGGCCCTCCTAGCGGCGGCGGGCATCGCCGCCCTGCTTTGTTCTGAAAAGCTCATGGTGCAGGCAAGCGACTGCAGCAAGCTGGCACAGGAAAAGCAGAGCATCGACCAGGTGAGCCTGGACGCCTACGGACATCTGCTGAACACCAATTCGACGCTGGCCGACGTCATTAAGGCGCGCGGCCTCCAAGCCATCATCACCTCCAGCGACCCGCTGCAAGTCGAAACAGATCTGGAAACGATGAAAAAGCTGGAGAAGCTGGGCATCTTTTGCACGGAGGCCAGCTTCGCCAGCAACGAACTCAAGGCGACCATCACCTATCCACCCAAAATCAAGTAAGCCTACCATGACAACGTACCAACGAAAGCAGTTTCTGGAGCTGGTGCAGCAGTTCCGGCTGGCCACCGAGGCGAACCGCGAGGCTTTAGCCTCCAAGTATGCCGCCCTGACACAGCAGCAAGCCAGCCATGGAGCCCCCCTCCAGTCTGTCCTCGGATTCTGCATGGAGGAAGCCGGGAGCAAGGAGCGCGCGGAGGCCATGTTCAACTACGTGCTGTCGCGGTGCGACATCGTCTACTGGCCGCTGCCATCCGTCGAGCCTTCTCTCCGGCACAAAAGGGAGGTCAAGCAGGCCGCCTACAAGCACGCCATGGTTCCGGCAAAGCTCACCAAGCACATCCTCCTGCTTTGCGGCACCAATCCCCATGACATCGACGGCATCCGCGAAATGTTCACGCTGGCCGCCATGGGGGAGCAGTATCCGATTTTCGTCCTGAGCGAGCCGGGCCGCATAGCCAAAGCCCTCATCCAATTTGCCTAAGACCATGAACGCACAAGACATCCCCCTCCCTCCCCAAACCCTGAGCGAAGTCTACAGGACCATCGCCCAACGGCACGAGATCGACCCGGCCAAGCTGCCGAAGGACAAGATTGAAGAGGATGAGTTCATGGCGGCCTTGGCCTACAACAAAGGGTCGCCCCTCGTCGAGTCCAGCGACCTCACCGAAGAGATGGTCAGCATGTGCCAGCAGAGCTCCAGGGAGCTCGACCCCAAGGGGATGGCCGAGTACAAGTTCGTGCCCATGACCATCCGCGGGCAGACCTTGCTCGTCATCAGCAGCTGCCCGTGGGACCCGATGATGGTCGATGTGATTTCAGGCTACTTTCCGCAGTGCTCGCAGGTTCGCTTTGCCATTGCCAGCCCACGGACGTTGGAGCATCTGCTAGCTAAGCTGCAGGGAGAGGCTCCTGCGCCGGTGGCAGGCTATACCCCGGCCCAGCCCGTGGCCTCTTCGCGTCCGCTGATGCCGCCGGCACAATCTAGTCCGGCGCCACCCGCTCCAAGCGCGCCACCCAAAGCGCCCTTGCCACCGCCTCCCACGCCAAAGTACAGCCCGCCATCCAAGCCCGCCGAGGCAGCCAAGCAAGCTACCGCCGCAGAGGACGGCCTCCTATCTCCTGAGGATACGACCTACCTGGCCAACCTATGGCTACAGGAGGCGAATAAACTTCTGGCCCGCAAACGCATCACGAAGCCCTAGAATAAGGAGATGTCTGAGACGTTCCAGATAGAAACCAAGGAAGGGCTTTGCGATGTGTTGAACCAACTGGTCAACATGCGGGTCAGCGATATCTACGTGACTGCCAACAAGCCGTTGGAGATCAGGAAAGTCGGCGACGTGTTCCGCACCACCACGGTGGCCCCCTCGGAGGAGGTAATGATTGACTTCCTGAACAGCGTCGGCGACATCAAGATAGAGGGCAAGCTTTCAAACATTGAGGAGCACCCCGCCGGGGAGATAGACGGCGCCCTGTCCATGCCTGCTGAGAACGGCTGCCCGTCCCAGCGGTTCCGCTACAATTTCTTCAGGCTGTTGGACCCAGGCACCAAGCGCCAGACCGTCAAGCTGGCGCTCCGGCCGCTAGGCGACAAGATACCGGCCCCGGAAGAGCTGATGATCCCGCCAGAGCTGGTCCGCCACATAGACAAGCAGCCGCAGGGCCTGATCCTGGTGTGCGGCAAGACGGGCGCCGGCAAGTCGACGTCGCTGGCGGCGATGCTGCAGCACCGGGCGAACAAGTTCACGGAGCATATCGTGACGCTCGAACAGCCCATCGAGTACATTCTGCGCAGCGACACATCCAGCATTTCCCAGCGCGAAGTCGGGGTGTCCACGGAGAGCTTCGCCACCGGCCTGCGGGCCGCGCTCCGCCAGAGCCCAAATTCAATACTGGTGGGCGAGATACGCGACCGGGAAACAGCGGAAATCGCGCTCAGCGCCGCCGAGTCGGGCCACCTCGTTTTCGGAACCCTGCACACCTCGAACGCCGCCCAGAGCATTGAGCGCTTCGTCAACCTCTTTCTCACAGAGGCGCGGCCGGCCGTGTGGAACGTCCTGAGCACGGCCCTGAAAGTCATTATGTGCCAGATACTAGTCAAGGATACGGAGGGCCATCGCGTGGCGGCGCGGGAGATACTGATTGTGACCGACAGCATCTCTGCCTACATCAAGCAGCAGGACCTCCCCGGAGTCCGCCGTGGCATCGAGTCAGGCTTCCAGGAGCACGGCATGTTCAACTGGGAGAGAACAGCCGATGAATTGTCACGGCAGGGATTGATAACGGACGACACCAAAAAGGAGATACTGGAGCTAGGAAGATAACATGATTCGCGACATCCTCAGGACTCTGGACTTAGAAGCCTTTCAGGCGCGGAGCGACGATCCTCTGACGCATTTCAGCAAGAAGGTCCGGAGCAGGCCGTTCGTGCTGGCCATCCTGGGCCACCAGCAGATCAAGTACGCCAAAGCCAGGCTGCGCAAGGGCGACCTGGAGCTGATGAAGCCGACGACCGCCTTCGTGGACAACTTTCAGAACGCCGAGCAGGACTCCGCGTGGGCCGTCGACATGATCACCGAGGCCGGGGACGTCAGGAAGCTGCTGATCGGAGTCAACTCCATGTTCTCGAACCTGAAGATATATCCGAAAGACGCCTCCTTGAGAGAAATAGAAAAGGCCCTGGAGGCCAATCCCGAGAAGGAGGTAGGCAAGTCGTACGAGAAGCAAACCCGGTACTTCCTGACCCAGGCCGGCGACCAGATCACCCTCAACGGGGTCGAGCGGGAAAAACTGGTGCGCCCGGCCGAGAAATTCCAGCGCTGGGGCTTTGAGGTGGTTGGAGTCTTTCACTACCCAACGTCCATCATCGCCCACCTGTCCAGTCTGCCCCTCAACTGGACCGAGCCCGGCATACTGGTGTACTACACGCAGCGGCTCATATTTTTCGTGGGGTGGACCGGCAACGAGGTTGTCACGCTTCGCAGCAAGCTTTTCGCCGAGGCCACGCGCAACCCCACCGGACAGAAGCCCCTGCTGAACTCCATCCAGAGGGAGATCGACACCACCCTCAGCATCATCAGCAACAAGGCGCCGGAGGCTGGAATCAGCATCTATACGTACTACGACAAGCTGGACCCGACGTTCTCCGGCCTGGAGTCGCTCTACAAGGACAGCCAGCAGATTGTGTGGCCCCAAGACACCTTTGAAAGCCCCATCAAGCCCTATGCAGAGCCGGATTTGGCCATCGTCAACGAAGTGGCGGCCTAACATCAAGCATGAAAACCTTCACCAAGAGATTACCGGTCATCATCGACCTGCAGCCAGAGCCCCAGGACGTCGTCCTGCGCCTGCCGGAATGGATGAAGTACCTGTTTATTATGCTTTATGTGGCAACCACGATCGGCCTCGCCCTGTTGCTGCGGGAGAGCATTCAAGTCTTCAAGCTCTACCAAGAGACGGTTCAGGCTCGCCGCACGACCGAGGAAACGGTGCGGCAGATCAACCTCATGCAGATCCGCCTGGCCGAAAACAAGAGCGCCCAAAAGGACTACGACCTTTACAAGCTCCGCCAGAGGCAAAACATCCGCCCAGGCCCGCTCCTGGATTGGATTCCCACCTTGGTGGGAAAGACGCAGCGCGCCCACACCGTCACCATTGAGCAAAAGGGTGATAACCTGGAAGTCAGGGTGGCGCTGGAGAAGCCCATCGCCGAAACCATAGGGCGCGTGACGAACGCCCCGGATGGCTACACGCTCCAGTCCTCGGTCGAAGAGACGCCGCAGTTCAACGAGCTGCCCCAGGGGCAGAAGGCCAATCTCAACAACGAATTCGTCGCGCTGGTCCTCCAGCTAAAGAAGCAATGAACACCAACACGAGAGCTCAAATTGCGGCCAGCTTGGGCATCGTGGTCCTGGCCTTTATCACCGTGGCCCCGTGGGTCGCCGAATCCCACTGGCTCAAGCCGCAGGAGGCCAGATGGCGGGCCATCATCCGGCATAAGGACGACCTGGTGATCCAAATGCTGGCCTTGGACAAAGAAGTCACCTCCTATCAAAACATTCCTGAGAAGAAGGAGGCAAACCAATCCTTCCGGAGGAACGTTGATTCGTCAACGCTGGACGGGCTGCAAGGATTTGTCAGCAGCAACCCAAAGTACCAGGTCTTTAACTTTAAGACCAGCCAGGCCGCCGACTCCAAGGTAGTCAAGGTAAGTCTTGTGACGTCCTATGACCAGTTGGGGCATCTGCTGACAGACATGTGGAACAACTACCAGTTCCTGGAGCTGGACTCCATGATCATGAAGCCCAACCCGAACCGTCCCGACGACGAGGTTTTGGCATCTGCCTTGGTGAAGCTGCCCTGATGCCATGAAAGCCGTCTGCGCAACCCTGTTTTGTTCGGCCGCCCTGGTTACGGCGCTGGCCGGTCAGGCGCCCCTTGAGAAACCTGGAGACGCGCACGCGGCGGCCGGCACCAGCCAGATCAACCCGATACTGGACGGCGTCTTTCTCAAGACCGATTGGCACGCGGTCAAGAACCCATTCCGGATCGAGGACCAAGGGACCACCGCCGAGGCGCCTGACCGGTCGGAACAAATGGAGGTGGTCGGGCTCGCCAAGATGCCAGATGAAGGCGGAATTCTGCGCACTTATGCCTTCGTCAACAAAACTTCGGCAGCGCGCCCCCAGCCGGCAGAGGGCAAAGGCGGGAAACCCGTGCGCGGGGCCGAAGCGGAACCCCGGACGCAGCAAGAGACCCAAGTGCTCCAGGCCTTTCCTGAGATACTGGACGAGAAAACAACCCCCACAGAAGAGCAGGCGGAGAACAGCTCGATCATGCTGATAAACGAGCAGCTCTGGTTCATCGGCGCGGTGGCCATCAGCAACAAGATGACCGCCGTATTCTGGCCTTACGGCGCGTATCCGGTCAGGGAGAAGACTCTCCAGCTCTACGCTCTGGAGGACCCGATGCTGAAGGACCTGGCGATCCGGAGAACCAAGGCAGGGGAGAAGATCGGGGGCGAAAAGGGAGTCAACGTCCTAGCCCGCGTCGCCAAGGCCAAATTGATCCGCGAACAGCATAGCCAGGAGAATCATCCCAGCGCAGGAAATGGTCCCCCCGCCAAGCCCACGCTCTTCCCGCCGCCCCCTGCGGTCCACAAGTCCGGAAACGTGACCAAGGACGTGCAAAGGGCGCTCCAGGGGCAGCCCTGATCTGCGCTCAAAGCTCAAAGGGGGCCAAACAAAAAGCGTGGACGAACTCTACTTTAACATCTCCGGGGACATGCACTTTGAGCGCGTGCAGTACGGCATCGCCGCGCGGTTCGAGGACAACCAGCAATGCATCGAAGCGGTAGTCAAGGCCACCTGCAGGGACCCCGCCTGTCGCGGACTGATCCTGACCGGCGACAATTTCAACAAAAAGACGCTGCTCCCCCGCCACCAGATCCTGTTCAACGATATCCACTCCAGGATCCGGGCCGCCGGCAAGGAGATGTGGGCGATCGACGGAAACCACGATGGCAGCGACGCCAGCTGGCTCGACACGATCGATCCCCGGATCAACGGCAACAATCGCATCCTCCAACTGGGAAGCAAGCCGGCGGCGTTCTTTTCCTTCCAGGAGAGGGCGCATCTCTACGAGCGGCTCAAAAAAATCGCAGGCGCAATCCAGGTTCTGGTGCTGCACGGACGGCTTTTGGAGCTGCTGACGTGGGCCAGGGCCCAGAAGGAGCCCGATTACGACTTCAGCGCCCAGGAGCTGCGCGACCTGGGGATGCGACACTGCACCGTGTTCATGGGGGACCTCCATACCTACAGCGACTTTTACGATCCCGCGGGAGACAACTGGTTCATTTACGCCGGGTCAACGGAGATGACGGAGATCAGCGAAGGAAACGTCATCAGCCAGCGGTTTGGAAACCGCTACGACACCGTCAAGAAATACATTCGGTTCTTTCCAGATCGTCCACATGGAGAAAACTGGGTGACGGTGGATCTTCCCAACCGCCCGTTCCTGAGGAGGGTGATAGCAAGCTCGGAGGACGCCAATCTGGCTATCGCCAGTCTGGATCGGTGGGTGAGCGAACACCCCAAAGGCATCCTCGCCATTCACTACCCCTTCTCCCTCAGAGACGCCTTGCAGCCCTGCCTGGCGCGCTGGAAGGCAAGCCTGCTGGCGCTTTCGGACGTGCCCCTCTCCGCCAGCATGGCCAAGCCCCTTCAGGAGATGAGGGAGATCGACATCCTGACCATCGCGGAAAAGGAACTCAACCCGGAGCAGATCCAGGTTCTCAAGGTAGTTCTGACGAACGAACACTTTGACTCCGAGCTCAAGCGGCTGCTGTCGCCTGAGACGGCTTCATAACGACACTTCCGGCCAAACAACAACACATGAGGCTCAAGACATTGACTTTGGACCACTGGTGCCAGCACACGCACTTGAAAATTGAGTTTCCAGACACCGCACTGATCCGCATCAGCGGCCCCAACAACGTGGGCAAGAGCAACCTGATCAAGGCCATCGGCCGGGTGCTGGCCCAGGGGCGAAGCGACTTTGGGGACGCCGGGGACATCCAGTACGGAGCCAAGCAGGCCGAGATACGGCTTGAAGCTGAAACCTGCGAGGGAGCGCCATTCAGCATGGAACGCACCATCCGGGAGAAACAATCCAAGGTCAGCCTTCGGTTTAAGGAAGCGGATCGTCCGCTGACGGCGGCAGACGAAGTCGAGGCCAAGCTGGCGGAATGGTTTGGCCGGCAGGACACCTTGCTCTCCTTGTTCATCGCCCCCCAGGGAAGAATTTCAAGCTTGCTTAAGACAGGCGGCAAGCAGCGCCTGGTGGACTTTATCGAAATATGCGGATTCAAGAGCTTCCTCCAGAAGCAGCAAGGGCTTAACAAATTCATCAGAGCCTACCCGGTCATCCAGGACCCGAGCATGACGCTGGCTGACATCCAGGCGAAGGCGCAGGCGGCGACCTGCCAGGCCGCCGAGAAGCAGGCCGCCATAGACGCAATGCCGCCTTTTGCCGACGTCAAATCTGAAGCGGAGGCGCTCCAAGCCGAGAAATCGCTTCGCACCCAGCAAAAGGAGGATCTGGCCGCCAAAAAGACGGAGATCCAAGGGAAGGAGGAGTTGGCTTCCAAGCCGCTGCCAGACCTGAAGCAGCTGGAAAAAGATTTACAAAGCCAGGAGGATGCCTCGCAGGCGCACCGGCTTTGTCTGCAATACCAGAATCTCCAGAAGGAGCAGGCAGCGCAGGCCGCTGCCGCCGCCCAGCTCAACTCGCTCCTGGTGGACCAGACCAACTACACGGCCCAGATACAGGAGATCAGCGATTCCCTTCAAAAGGACCTGCAATCCAGGAGCGCCTTTGAGCAGGCGGAGAAGGAGCTTGAAGGCAAGAAGGAGGAATTGAGGAAATTGCAGGACAAGATTGGCGCGCTGCAGAAGCTCGCCAAGGAGATGAAGTACAGCAAGGCCTGGCACGTCCATAGTATCGGCGAGCTGCAAAAGGGCCTGACGCTGCTGGCCCAAAGAAACGCCCAGAGCGACGCGCTGTCCGCGGCTGAGAGAAAGCTGCAAGCGCTGCTAGCCGTTCCGCCGCCGACGCCTGATATTCTCAAGGCCTGCCAGGCATCGGAAGGAAAGCTTCAGGAGTTGCTGCACCTACAGGAGCACGCCAGGGGAGCGCGTAACATCTGCCCCCTGTGCAAGTCAGCCTGGGCGCAGCCAGCCATCGCGGCGCGCGTCCGGGAGCTGGAGGCAGAGATTCAAGACAATAGAGGGCAGATCGCCGAGTCGCAAGGAGCGCAGAAGGCTTATCAAGCATGGCTTCAGGCCCAGAAAGGCGCCGCGACGGCCCAGGAGGAAATCGATCGAGCACGCGCGACGCTGAACGAAATACAGACCAGGATCGAGCGGCAAATTCAATCATGGGCCGTGCCGGCCTCCGAGCTTGACTTCTTGTCGGCGATCATCGTCGAGTACGCCCAGGTCCACGAGGCGCTCAATCCGCCGGAAGCGGCGGCCAAGGCTGCCGAAGAGGAAGTCGGACAGCTTCAGTCTGCGGTAAATGGCCGGGTGGAGGAGAAGAAGGGGATTCAGGCCCGCATCGAATCGGCAAATCAGCGCATGCGCGAGGTGCTCGGCAAGCAGACCAAGGCTCAGGAAGCAAACACGCAGAGGGCCAAGCTGCAGCAGAAGGTTGAAACGCTGCTGGCCAACGTCGCCGCTCTGCGGGCAGAAATCAGCCAGTCGCCCCCGTCCGAGTTTGATCCGGCTAGGGACTACGGCGCGATCGTCAGCCAGGATGAGAAAAAGACCGGCGATCTCCGCCGGGAGTTTGGCAAGGCCAGCACCGAGTGGGCCAACCGATCGGAGCAAGGCAAGGAGATCGCTGCCCTTCGGCGCGAGATATCGAAGCTGGAAAATGTTTTGACCACCGACGCGTGGAGCGAAGCCAAAGAAGCGCGTCTTGTCCGCTCATCCGGCCAGTTGCTCATCCACCAGCGGATCAGCGCCGAGGTGGCCTACATTCACGGGCAGATCCAACAACTGAAGAAGCAGCTGGAAGGGCTTCACAAGCAGAAGGCCGCCTTCGACGCACAGACGCTGCACCTTGCAAATTTGCAGGCCGTCAGCGCCTTCCTGTCCTACGACAACGGCCCCCAAAAGTTTCTCCAAGAGTTTTTTCGTGGCACCCTGCACCAGACCAACCTCCTGGTCAGCGAGATGGGGCTGCCGGTCACTCTGCAGATGGGCGACGCGCTGGAGATCATGGTCCAGGACTCGCAGCAGCGCATCAGCTCCTCCCTGGCATTGGGCGGGGGATATGCCAACCTGATCGGAATCGCCTTCCGCATCGCACTCCAGAAGATGGTGCTGCCGCGGGTGAACACGGTCATCCTGGACGAGCCCAGCACGCACGTCGATGAGCAAAACATGGAGTTGCTGATCCCGTTCTTTGAAAAGCTCAAGGAGAGCCTGCACACCTACGGCATTTCCCAGTGCATTATCATCGATCACCACCCCGCGTGGAGGAACTCATCGGTCGGAATCATCAACATTGGAAACAATGGGGAAAATGGCGAGTCCTCCAGCTTGCCGAAATAGGGGCACTTGAACGGACGGTCAAGCCTCTGAAACCGTCCACCTGAACGTCGCGCCTTCGGCCGCCCGGTCGAAAGTCACGGGCGCCTCCTGGGGCGTGCGGCCTCGGAAGATGCCCGGGATGTAACGGTCCAGCTGCCGGTCCAGCTCGATCTGGAACGGGTTGCTCCTCATCCACTCCTGCCAGCGGCTCTCCCGATCCCCAGCCGACAGGGCCCGGAAGCTGGCCAGGAATCGTCCGCCGTTCAGCTCGGAGCTATCCGGATCGACGAACATCCCTATTTTGTCCGCCACCTCGCCCACCTCGTCCTGGCCAATATCTGCAAAGGCGAAGTCGCGATAGCGGTCCCGCACCGCGCCAAACTCTTCCGCCTTCTCGGCCAGGGTCTTCAGACGGCAGGCCACATCCGGGGAGGGATAGTTCACGCCGTAGCGGCGGTCCAAGCAGATGGCGCTGCCCAGCATGGAAAGTAGAGGTTCAAAGTTGAGGCCCGCCTCGGTGAGGCAGTGTTTGGCGAAAAAGTCGTCCACTCCCTTTTGATCTTCTCCCGGCGGAATGACCGCCACGAAAACCATCGCTCCGGCCAGCCTCAGGCACTCGCAGAGCTTGAGCAGCGCGTCCGCAACCTTTGGGTTCCGCCAGCTGTCGTTGTCGAAGACGATCCCCACCATGCGGTGCCGGCCCTCCTTGGCAAAGGTGTAGGCGCTCAAGTCCGGCGCGAGCTTCCAGGCTCCATCCGTCTGCTTTTTGCCCCACATCCAGACACCCGGAATCCCGACCACGTCCATGGAAGCGCCCAGCAGGAGAGGCACCATCGAGAGGCACATGGCCTTTTTTTCCCCCTCTGTTATCCAGAGCGCGTAGTCCACCTCCTGCCGAACTCGCGCATGAAAATCGTCCGGCCAGCGGTTGGCAATCTTCCCCGCCAGCAGCAGCTCGTTTTGCTCCGTTCCCAGCGGCGTGACATACTTCACCTTGATCTCCGGGGGGACATAGGCAGGCTTGATGCGCCGGTAGCTCTTGGAGGAGAAAGGCTGGTAGGGAAAGGTCAGCGCCGGACGGTCCGCCATGAGCCTGTGAAGCCGGGACGGCTGGATTTGGCCGCGGCCGGTGAAGGTGTCGAGTATCCTTCCCACGGAGCGCTCCGTATAGGCGCCGGAGCGGGCCACCACCAAGGAAAGCGGCGAGCCGGAACACAGGTCCTCGTGGTTCTTCAGCGAGTTGCAGACGCCAAAGTTATCCAGGCCGAAGACCGAAGGGCTGCGGTCGTCCTGCAAGAGCCTGATCGCCGTCTCCATTCCGGTCCTGAGGCTGGCGCCGGGCCCAAGGCAGATATGGGCCACGCCAATGGAGGTGTGGTAGGTAAACTCCACGTAGCTCACCCACGTCCCATTCGTGTGGTCATAGGCCCTGTACTCCCGGT
>Ga0181518_10003198_pt1 | contig 15306 bp, 10 predicted proteins | sample PEATcosm2014_Bin_28_FD_119751 | JGI IMG/M metagenome (GOLD analysis project Ga0181518, IMG submission 119751) | Peatland microbial communities from MTU Mesocosm Facility, Houghton, MI, USA - PEATcosm2014_Bin01_60_metaG | ecosystem: Environmental > Terrestrial > Soil > Wetlands > Peat | place... | reverse complement strand
GTGGCCGGCGCGGTGCACGGTGTAGCCACCGAGACCGGCGGTCACGTTGCGACCTATGCGGTGATAGCCCCCGCGGGTGAATGACACGCCGGTCATGCAGTTCTCGGGACGCCCGACGACGACGTCCGACCAGAACGTCGTTACCTCCGCTTCTCGGTCGGTTCCCATCAGCGGGTCGTTCTTGAAGAAGCTCTTGTACCCGACGATCACGTCGTGATCGTCGCCCTCAATGCGCACCTGCCACAAAGAGGTATTGCCCGAGAAGAACGCCGCATGACCACCGCCCGCGATGAAAGCTTCAACCGTGTCGCGCATTCCGCGAGACCAGTACTCGTCGTGGCCGACGGATAGATACAGACTCGCGCCATCCAATACCTCGGGGTGTTCTTCGAGATCAGCATTCGTGCACACACCGATCTCGAACCCTTCGCGTTCGGCCCATTCGATGAACGGCAGCTCCCAGTCGGGCCAACCCGCCGACCCGGCATAGTCCGACAGATGGTTGATCTGGATGTAGCCGACGTGCGCGGCATTCTGCGGATCGGGCGCGCCCGTTCCCGTTACGCGACGGCCCTTGCCCGGCGGTTTGTAAAGGTAGCCCGCCGACATCGGCCGCTGCATGGCGACGTGGGTGCCGCCGGTGTACAGGTTCGATCCGCCAAAGTCGTTATAGGCGTGCCACGTATTGGTCGCCAACGCGATCACGATGCGTGCGCCGGGGGAAGGACGCACGACGAAGAACGCGTAGTCGCGCCGCACCTTCTCGCCGACGTCGATCTCCATGACGACCTCGTAGTAGCCCGACCGCCATGTCGGATCGACGTCCAGCGTGAGAGCGATAGGCCAACCGCACCCCTTCGACGAAGCGTCCTTCGGCGTCTCGTGCTCGTCGGCCGCGATCGCGTCAGAACTGAACACGACCTCCCGTCGCGCGCCGACCCGTGCCACCTCGACACGCACCGGCCGGCCAGAAGACGACGACATGTGCAAACCGACCTGCTCGCCGGGGCATACTGACTGCGGCCAGCAGTAACCCGTCACCACATCGCGGCCCATCTCCGGACCCTAACTGGGCCAGATCGCTCGGTGCGAGCGAAGGGGTTGTATGGAGCCATCGTCGCGGACCCGCTCGGGGATCCTGGCCGACCCTCCAACAGGCCTGGTAGAAGTCAGGCCGAACACGAAAGGCGCCGGACAGCAGTGCGCTGACCGGGCCGATTGGTGGCGGGGGGAGGATTTGGACCTCCGACCTTCAGGTTATGAGCCCCTTCGCACCCGTCCAGGGGGTCGCGGGCCGATACCGTTACGTACTCCAGCGTTGCTTCTGAGCTGGGATGATATACAGAAGGGCCTGCTGATGTGCGATTTCGCGCTGACAACCCTCGGGAAGTTTGTAGGGATTTTGTAGCGTCGAGACGATCCCTCCAAGCGAACAGACCCCCGCCCTCCTGGGGGCCGATGGGTGATCAACTCCGTAGACGGGTTCCGATCGTCTGGCCGGTGTGACCAGGTCCATTGTTCCAATTCACATCAGGTGCGACGTCCAGCCTGTCCCCTCAGAGCGGAGCTCACCTGCACAGTTGAGTAGCAACGTAGTAGCAACTTCTCGCCACGTCAGTGGGCACCGCCGGTCTCCCGGTTGCGCATGGGCCGGTCCCACGCTTCTGCCAATGGTCGCTGAGACCGCGGTGCCGGGCTTGATCTGCGTTGCCTCCGATGGTCTTCTCTACATTGGATCGCGGCTGAGATGTTCGCCTTAAAGGCACCCGGTGTCGTGAGTTCAGCATCCGAGGCTCCGCTCAGCGTGATGTAGGGAATTCCGGCCTTGGTAATGGTGGGCACCTCCGTTGCACCCTGCCCGGTGAAGGGAAGGACGACAGCCACCACACCTTTTTGCACCATGTCATTGGCGCTTGTCTGGCCACCGGCCGGAGTGGCCTGGTTCTCGCATATGTAGAGATTGATCTTGTGGCCGTCGAGGCCCTTTTCATAAGCGTTGGCGTAGGACACCGCCATCTTGGCGCCCGCCTCGACCAGAGCTCCTGTCCCGCCGGACCCCCCACCCGTATCAGTGATGATTCCAACGGCGACCGGCGCCCCCTGCGCCGGATCGGGCGTGCCAAGAGCGCTGCTCGAAGCCTCGGCGGCCCCGGTCAACGCGCTAGCGGTGATCAGGCTCGCCGCCATTACCCCCGTCGCTAGCACCAAGAATGATCGGCGAGCTTTGCATGGAATCAGTACTGCGTCCTCCGATCGGGATTACAGAGATGCTCGAGGCCCGCTTGCTCAAACCCCCCGGGTCGATAGTGAAAAGAGGGTACCGTTTTGCCAAGAAGTTGTCAACGTATGACAAAGTTGCATAGAGGTGGAGCATGATCTTGTGGGATCCCACGGACCTCGGGCAACCCTCGGGTCACTCCTTTCGGGCCGAATAGCGAGTTGCTCATGGACAAGGTCGGCGCCAAACCCATACCAGGCGTGAGCCTGAGCTCTCCCGGCCATCGGGGAGCAGCGCCGATGCGCGAGACTATTGACGAGAGCGTTGCGGATGGAGCGCCGGTGATCCTTCGCTTTGCCAACTGCGAGTTGGACGTGGCCCGCGTCAGCCTTCGCCGCGACGGTCGGGAGATGAAGCTCGAGCCGCAAGCGTTCGACGTGCTCTGCTATCTCGTCGAGCACCGGGGTGAAGTCGTCCGCAAGGAGCAGCTCCTCGACGACGTCTGGGGCGACCGTTTCGTGAGCGAATCGGCGCTCACGACGCGCATCAAGTCGGTGCGCCAGGCGCTCGGGGATGACGGCAGCCGCCAGGCGATCATCCGGACAGTCCACGGCAGGGGCTACGAGTTCATCGCGACCGTGGAGATGCTCGGGCGGCCGGCTCTCGAACACGTGACGCCGGTGCGATCGCCAGACCCGATGCTCCCCGCCGCGATGCAAACACTGATCGGCCGCGAGTCGCTCCTCGAGCGCCTCGCCGCAGCCCTCCGGGAGCACCGCCTCATCACCCTCGTCGGTCCGGGGGGTGTCGGCAAGACGTCGGTGGGCTTGGAACTGGCCCGCCGCATCGCCGACCGCTACCCCGACGGGGTGAAGCTGGTCGAGCTCGTAGCCGTCGGCGACGAGGACGCCACACTCGAGGCCGTTGCGACGGCGATCGACGTCAACTTCAGGCGTGGCAGCTCCATCGGGGACGCAATCATCGAGACACTGCGGCTGCGGTGTTCACTCGTCGTGCTCGACAACTGCGAGCACCTCGTCGAGCCGGTGGCATCCCTCGCCGGCCGAATCGTCCGGGAAGCGCCGGCCGTCTCCATCGTGGCGACCTCCCGCGAGCCGCTGGGGCTCCCAGGTGAACAAGTGTGGTCGGTCGATCCACTGTCGACGGGTGACGCCGGGGCCGGGTCCCTCGCCGGGGGTGGCCTCGACCACGCCCCGGCGGTGGCGCTCTTCGTTGAGCGAGCGGGCGCGTCCGATCCGGGATTCGAGCTCAGCGAGCAGAACGCGAGTTCGGTCGTCGAGATCTGCCGGCGCCTCGACGGGATCCCGCTCGCGATCGAGCTCGCTGCGGCACGGGCCCGTACGATCGACCTCGCAGAGATCGCGGCGCGCCTCGATGAGCGTTTCGGTCTGCTGAAAGCCTCCCGCCGCGGGGGCGACCCCCGCCACCGGACGATGGAGGACGCCATCAGCTGGTCCTACGACCTCCTCGCGCCCGAGGAGCAGGAGCTGTTCAGCGCCCTCGCCGTCTTCGCCGGGCCCTTCGACCTCGCGTCGGCCGAGTCGACGTGCCGCTCTGGCGACGCGCTCGACCTGCTCACGCGCCTCGTCGAGCGCTCGATGGTGTCTGTTCGCCGCCCCGCCGGCGGCGGAACCCGCTACGAGCTGCTCGAGACGCTTCGTGAGTACGGCCGGGGCCGCATGAGCTACGACCGTCGCGCTGAGGTCTACGGGTCGCACGCAGCGCGCTTCGCTGCGCTGGCGCGCCTCGTCGAGGAGGAGATTCGCACGCCGGGCGAGGCGCAGGCGATCGAAGTAGCGGACGCGTCGTTCGCGGATCTGCGCGCCGCGCAGCGCTTCGCCCTCGAGACTGGGGACCTCGATACGGCGATCGGGCTCATCGTGTCGTCGCGGGAGTTCGCCATGCGGGCCATGCGCTATGAACTCTTCGCCTGGGCGGATACCGCCTGTCGGGCGGAGGATGTGCTCGAACACCCCCTCGCGCCACTACTCACGGGAGTCCGTGCATACGGTGCGTGGGTCCGCGGAGAGTTCGAGCTCGCGGTCGCCCTGGCCCACGAGACTCGCGCCTTGGAGGACGGTCTCGGCGTCGAGCCGAGCGGCCTAGCGGAACGGGCACTCGGGAACACGCTGCTCGTGCTGAACGACGACGTCGGCGCATCTCATGCCTCGAAACGCCAGGTGGAGTTGGCGGAGACGTCCGGCGTCGCGTCGCGGATCGTGCACGCGTGCTACATGGGGGCGGTCGGGATGAGCGCCAACGGCGATCTCGAAGGCGCCGCCAACTACATCGCCCGCGCCCGCGGGCTTGCCACCGTGACCGGCAGCCCGACTGATCTCGCCTCGGTCGCTGTCGCCGAAGGCTTCGCCAGCCGTAGCGACGAGGGAGCGCTGGCGGCCTTCCTCAGGGCGGACGAACTCGCTCGGATGGCGGGGAACCGGTGGATGGGCGCGTTCGCTCTGACCGAGGCGTGCGGGTTCCTCGTCCACCTTGGCGATCTCCCGCGCGGTTGCGCGGGGTTGGCGGAGACCGTCGACCTTTGGTACCGCTCCGGTGAGTGGGCTCAGCAGTGGCACACGCTCTCGCGCTGCGTAATCGCGCTGCACCGCATCGGCCAAGCGGAGCTGGCGTTGGAATTGATCGGAGCGATCGAGGCGCACTTCATGTTCTGCGTCACGCCGATGTCGGCACGGTTGCGTGACGTGGCACTCGCCACGCGTGACGAGCTCGAGAGTGGGCTTGGCGAGGCCCGCGCCGCTGAACTCGCGGCGATCGGGTCGTCACGCCCCGTCGATACGGTGGTCCATCGGGTCCGGAACGCGCTCCTCGCCCGCCCCCTCGACGACTGATCGGCAGGATCGGCGTTCGACTCGGGGGGGACCTGCGCCGTGAAGGTATTCAAGTAGGTGCGGGAGCAATTCGGCCGCATCGTCCCCCACCCCCGCGATCAGGTTCGAGCGTCGTCGCCGCAGGAATGGGAGCCCGAGAACATAGAGTCCCGAGACCGGGGAGACGCCACCGTCGTGCGCGACCCGGCCGCGGCGATCGAAGGCAGCCGGGTCCAGCCACGGATACGAGGGGCGGTACCCGGTTGCCCAAATCACGGTGGTGAACCGCTTGAGGTCGACCTCCGTGGGTACCGCACCGAGGCGGGTCGGCGCCGGCCGGTCGGGCTCGGGAACCTCGCCCGAGAGCCCGTGCTCGGTGACGAAGTCGTCGATGCGCTGGAGGAGGCGCGCCTGCTTCAGATCCGCGTTCGCCGTCAGGCTCGCGAGCGCGCCGGAGCACTGCGCCACCGCGCCGGACACCAGCATGAGCCGGCCGACGAGGTCGACGCCTGCGGCGGAGAGCACGTTGAGGTCGAGCGGCATCCGGGTCGGGTTGCCGACGAGTTGCACCGAGGCGTGGCGGCGCGCCCGCTCGATGTCTTGGACCTCGTCGTAGCGCTCATCAAGCTGGCCAACCGCCGCCAGCCAGCAGTAGATGTCGCGGCCTCGGTAGGTGCGCGGCAGCCGGACGTGCTCGCCGACCGCAAGGGTAACGCGACGTCCTGAGCGTCGGAGCTCGTCCGCGATCTGGATGCCCGAGGCCGACGCACCGACCACGAGCACATCGCCCGTGGCGTCGAGTTGTGCAGGGCTCCGGTAGCGCAGGGCGGTCAGCTGGTTGATCCGGCGGGGCAGCTCGGCCGCGACCGCGGGCACCCGCGGGTCGCTCGACGCACCCGCCGCGACGACGACGGCTGCGGCGAAGTAGCAGCCGTCGTCGGTCACGACCTCGAAGCCACCGGCCGTCCGTCGCACCTGTAACACCGTGACCCGCGTGCGGACCGGGGCGCCGGTACTGCAGGCGTAGGCCTCGAGCCAGGCGGCGGTTTCCGCAGCCGTCCGATAGCCGTCGTGGTCCGGCCCCTCGTACTCGTTCCCCGGCAGACGGCACATCCAGTTCGGGGTGAGCAGCCTGAGCGAGTCCCAGCGCTCGGTGCGCCATGAGGATGCCACCTCGCCGCGTTCGAGCACGACGTGGTCGAGTCCCGCGACGGCAAGGTGACGGCTCATGGCCAGACCGGCCTGCCCGGCGCCAACGACGACGACCGTCACACGCATCGCTCGCATCGTTGTGGCAGTTCAGTGTTCGGGATCCGGTCCGCACCCGCTCAGGCGAGGGTGACCTGGACTGTAGTCGGGTTGGTGATGATGTCGAAGACCGCCGAGCGCTTCTGGGACTGGACGAGGATCGCCTCGAGGTCCGCCCGACTTGCGTCCGCGTCGATGTCGTAGGTCACGGTGACCTGGTCGAAGCCGTTGCGTACATCACCGTCGATACCGAGGATGCCTTGCAGGTCCATCCCGGCCGTGACGGTCGCCTTCACGGAGTGGAGCTGGACGCCGCGGTTCGACGCCACCGTCGCGACGCCGGCCGTGAGACACGATGCCAGCGCGGCGAGCGCGATCTCGGGCGGGGTGGGAGCGTTGTCCTCGGAGGCGAAGACCTCTGGGTGGTCAGCGTCGACCGTGTAGGCCTGACGGTGCACGTGCTCCGCGCCGAGGCCGAAGAAGTCGGTGATCGTGCTGCGGCTGTGTGTCCCTCGCGCCCACTCGCAGCTTGCCCGCCACTGGAAGTTGGCGGCCTCGGGGTGGTTCGTGAGCGCCTCACGGGCGTCGCGCAGCGCCTCGACATTCACGCCGTTGTCGACGGTCGGGGTATCGGTGGTGGTCATCGCCACTCCTCCTTTGTGATTGCGGCGGGCGATCGCCCGGCCACAGCGATCACCTTCCGCCGACGCGGTGCCGGAGTCTTGGAGCCGGGATGGAGATCAGCTGACGAACCGCAGTCGCGCCATCTTCAACCAATCTTCAGGACTTCTGGCGCCGCCTGGGGCACGATGCGTTCCATGGCGCTACGAGCAGAACCCCAACGGTCCGGCACAGCATCCGAGACCAACGACGGCGTTGAGCCCGGTGACGGGCACGATTGGCAGGCGGCCGGCGAAGCATGGGGCCACCGAGCGGCCGACTGGGCCTGCCTGTACGAGCACTATGCAATCGACGTGCTCGTTGCGATCTTCGGGCGGGTGGGCGTCGGGCCGGGGACCAGCCTGCTCGACGTCGCCTGCGGGTCCGGCCTCGCCGTGCGCCTCGCGGCTGGCATGGGCGCGAAGGTCTCGGGCGTCGATGCCTCGGCCGAGCTCCTCGCCGTGGCGGCCGCCCGTACGCCCGACGCCGATCTGCGGCTCGGTTCCATGTTCGAACTGCCGTGGCCGGACGCGTCTTTCGACGCCGCAATCTCGATCAACGGCATCTGGGGCGGATGCGAGGAAGCGCTCGACGAGGCGTGCCGGGTCCTCAAGCCCGGTGCGCCGCTGAGTATCAGCTTCTGGGGCGAAGGGCCGCCGCTCGACATCCGCGGCATCTTCCGCCCGCTCGCCCGCCATTCACCCGAGGCGCACCACGGGTCGATGAAGCGGCTGAACGACATCGCCACACCGGGCGTCGCCGAGGCGATGCTCGAGGCAGCCGGCTTCGTCGTCACTGAGCGGGGTACTCGGGTCTCGGTCGTCGAGTGGCCCGACGCGGATGTTGCATGGCGGGCCGTCTCGAGCATCGGACCTTCGGTTCCGGCGCTCCGAGGTCCCGACGCGGATGTGGTTCGGCGCGAGATCATGGATGCCCTCGAGGCTGGCCGCGACGAGCGCGGCATCTACCGTGTGCGTAGCGACCACCAGTTCGTGATCGCCCGGAAACGTTGACGGGGATCGGGCGGCTTTGCCCTAGGGCCCCGCGTACCCGGACCGAGCCAGCGACTCCATTCAGGCGCCGATGGCCGGAGGACATTGAGCAGTGACGGCCATCCCGCGGGTGCCGAAGGGCACCCCGCTATTGACTGTCACGGCCCAGCCGGCCGTCTAGTCCGTGATTTCCGAGTCGACCCCGTAGCCGTGAATCGGCCATCTAGCTGGAGGTATGTAACTTCTGCAGGTCTGACCAGGACCCTCGCAGGTGACAGCGAAAAGCCAATCCGTGGGATTTTCCCGCCTCGGGCGCCCTCACGCTGCTCGCCGAGCGGGCAACCGCCTCGGGCACGCCGTGGGCACTCGGACTCCTGGCGCGCTGTCGAGCGATTGTGAACGACGACCATGATGCTGGAGAGCACTACCAGGTGGCCGTGGAGCAGTTGTCGAAGACGTCATGGCTCAACGAGCTGGCGCGGACTCACCTCCTTTACGGGGAATGGCTACGCCGCCAGGGGCGCCGCATCGAAGCCCGAGAGCAGTTGCGCAGTGCCTACGAGATGTTCGACACCATGGGAGCAATGGCATTCGCGGAAAGAGCCCGGGTCGAATTACTGGCAACTGGAGAGCGGCCCCGCGCTCGACGAACTGAAACGGCACTCGATCTCACGCCGCGGGAACTTCAGATCGCTCGACTCGCAGCCCAACGAGCAACGAACCAGGAAATAGCCGGTCGACTCTTCATCAGCGCCAACACGGTCGATTACCACCTACGCAAAGTGTTTCAAAAGCTCGGCATCTCCTCCAGGCGCGAGCTTCCCGGGCTGCTGCCCGACGAGGTCGGTCAGCTGGCCTAGACCGTCTTAACCGGATCAAATGGTGGCGGGGGGAGGATTTGAACCTCCGACCTTCGGGTTATGAGGGGCTGACTGGCCAGCTCGATCGAGCACCCCTTGACCGCCACCTCACGAGAGTGGTTACGTTCCTCCAGGCGGTCCATCGAGCTTCTGTTCGTCCAGGTCGATCCGGTAGTCCAATCGGTCCACCCCGCACAACTAAGCATCGTCGAATGGACGGACAAAGGGATGGTCGGTCCGGTCGCGCCCCATTCCTGGTCGAGTCATGGCAACGCCTCGATCGGCGGGACCGTCATGGCCCGCTTTCGAGCGCCACCTAGCATCTCGTCGTCGAGGTGGCCGTCCGGCGATCCCGCCACCAGGGGCGACCGAGTGAGGATGACCACACCCGCGACCAGCACGGCCAGAGCCAGGACCTCGAGGCTGATCCACAATGCACCGCTGCGCAGGATGTCGCCGAACAGCGTGATCCCGAGCACGATACTGACCAGCGGGTTCGTGGTCACCAATGTCGTACGAGACGCCGTGATCGGACCGGCATGGAGCGCGCTCTGGAGCAGGAAAATCGTCCCGACGCCGACCACCGCGAGCATGTAGGGCTCGAAGTGGGTGAAGACGGCGCTCCAGCCGTGGTTCAGGTAGCTCGTGATCGCCTTGGTTAGGGCCGACGTGTACGAGGCGCTCACCGCCGTGGCTGCACCGAGCGCGGCCGCTCGCCACCATCGGGGGCCCCGCAGTCCGGCGATGATACCGATGGCGATCGCCCCAGCCACGGCGGCCGTCGCCACCACCCACTGGGTGGTGGACGGGAGCTCCTGGCCTCCGCGGGGACGGGCGGCCAGGAAGAACCCACGAAGTCCGACCGCCACTGTCACAGCTCCGATCCACTCCCGCGTTCCGAGGTGGTACCGGAACCAGACGACGAGGATCACCAACAGGAACAGCAGCTCGGTAGTGAGCACCGGCTGCACTGTGCTCAACTGGCCGTGTTTCAGCGCGGTGGCCACGAACCCGAACTGCACCAGGCTGAACAAGAATCCGATGAGCCAGACCTTCTGCCGGATGGCGTGGCCGATGAGGCTCGCCTTGAGGGCGGATGACTCTGGAGCGGTCTCAACGCCCATGCGCGCAGCACGGAGGTAAGGGCGTTGGTGAAGGCGGCGAGAGCAGCGAAGAGGATGGCTACCAAGTTGTCGTCCTCCGGTTCGGATCCCGAATTCCGGGGATCGGGGGCTGGTATAGGCGGTCCCGGCAAGGGCGGCGGGGACAGTCCGCTTGCTGCGCCTTTCGGGGCACCCGCTGACGTCGCCCCGAATCAGCAAGCTTGCGGCCGGGGTCACCATGCGGGCGGTTGCTGGCGTAGATCGTGCAGGTCGGACGAAATTGCCGTGCTTGTCGTCTACGGGCTCGCTGGCCTAGCCGGCAGTGCCGCCATCGTCTACGCCACAGCCTGGACCTTCGGGTTGGCCCTGGTGGGTCACAACCGGTCACCGTGCCTCCGGCCTGGGTACATGCCACCCTGCCGTTGGTCGCCGTTGACCGCCAACGTCTCCGGTTGGTGGGAGTTTCGCTGTCATCGTGCCGTCAGCAGCCGTTAGCTGGCGCCTGAGTCGCGTTCTGACTTCCACCTCATCACATCTTTGGTCGCCTCGGCGCGGATTCCCGGCCCGACGATCGCTCCCCGCGCCGACAGGTCGCTCCGGAGCGCCGCCACGTCAATGGTTCGGACGTCGGGTGGCGTCTGCCGGGCAGCGTCACTGTTCGCATCCGCATGGGATGCCGCCGCTGCAGCCGCTCCAGCCGCTTCGCCGGTCGCCATCGCGGCCGGGATCTCCTTCGTGGCCTGGTGCACATATCTGGTGGTGGAGATGCAGCGCCCGGCCACGAGGAGGTTGTCGACGACGGATGTGGTGAGACAGCGGTAGGGAATGTCGTAGACGACGTTTCGGCGCGTCCAGTGTCCGGTCTGCGCGATGGCGTCGGTGAACCGGACGTCTCCGTCCTCCTTGCGCAGCACATAGTCACCCACCAACCGGCGGCTCTCGGTAATCCCGAGCATACGGGCATAGTCGTCGAGCCACGCATTCTCGAATCCCTTCATCTGGCTGCGCAGCACATCGAAGTGCGCCCGCGCCGCCCGGCGGCAGAGGATTTCCGTCCGGGTGAGATCATCCGGATCGCAGGCATTTACCCGTTCAGCGTCGGGAGCGAACGGCACCAAGACACGACCCGGGGCGTTGGTGCGAAACCAGAGGAAACCCAGGCCGCCGTCGACCGTAGCGGCAGCGTCCGACACTCCCCCGACCCGAAACCACAGGTGTGGCGGAATTGAGACCTGTTCGAATCTCGCGCCGGCGGACACGAGCACGTCTCCGTCGCCGGTGGCGTCGATCACGACGCGAGGGCAGATTGCCTCCCGGCCGCGCTTTGATTCCACGATCACGGCATCAATGGAGCTCCCGCTGACCGGCGCGGCTGCGAACCAGGTGTGCAGACGCAGCTGTGCGCCCGCCTCCTCGAGCAAGTCGTAGCAGATGTCGACAAGGCCTCCGGGTCGAACGCAACTGAATAGCGGACTGCCTCGGGAGATCCCCAAATCAATCCCCAGTCCCGCCACGAGGCGACGAGCTCGGGAGCCTCGCTGGCCCAGGTTTCCTTGCGCGGATACCGCGCACTGCCGCTGGCCTCGAGGCGGTTCACGACCTCTTGGCAGAGCCCTGCCACGACCTGAGTACCGACGCCGTCGTCGAGGGTGAGAAGCAGGTTGATGAGACCCACTGTCGCGAGTCCGCCGAGGTGTCCGCTTGCCTCGATGAGCATGGTGTCGGCTCCGCGGCGCGCCGCCGCCACTGCAGCAGCGACGCCAGCGGACCCAGCGCCGACAACGAGCACGTCGGGTGTGCCGATGACCGACAACTCACGCGCCGGGTCCCGATACGAGCGTCGCGGATCGATAGCCATCGCCCTATTGTCGTTCACCAGGATCCGCGTAGCTCGGTGTGACGATCCAGACCCCCCTATCGGGGGTCGGCGCAATCCACCTCCGGGCATTTGGACCCTGTTCAGGAGGTCGGGTGTCCACGAAACTGCAGAGGGGCCGATCGTGACTTGGCTCACGGACGGCTGAACAAGCCAGGTCGGGAGGAGGTCCGGACATGGGGACGATCAGCGGAGCCGATTTGCTCGTCCGTTCGCTGCAAGTCGAGGGCGTTCGCGCCCTGTTCGCCATCACCGACATCTCGTTCACCCCGTTATCGGTCAAGGCCGAGGCAGCTGGGATGCTCGTTGTGGCGGGCCGGCATGAGAGTGCCGAGGTCCATATGGCCGACGCCTGGGCGCGGGCCATTGGAGTTCCGGCGGTCGTGGTGGGCGGCATGGGTCCCGGAGTCGCCAACCTGCTTCCTGGCGTGGTCAACGCCTGGATCGAAGGGGTTCCCGTGGTGGTGATCGGCACCCAACGAACCTCCCGGGCGCACCAAGCCGTTCGTCGCAACCGCTTTCAGTACGTACCCCAGCTCGAGCTGTTCCGCCCCGTTACCAAGTTCGCCGCTGCGGTTCCCGAGGCAAGGCGTGTCCCCGAGTACCTGCGAGAGGCGTTCCGCCACGCCCTCGGGGGTAGACCAGGGCCCGTCTACCTCGAGTTCGCCCCCGAACTCTTACGCGAGGAGGTCGACGAGGATGTCAACCCTGTGCTCGCTCCGGCCGCCTACCGCGCCGCCGCCGGATCCCCGGACACCGCTGCGGTCGAGCGTGCCGCTGCCCTGCTTGGCCGAGCGGCGCGACCGCTGGTGCTGGCGGGCAACGGCGTCCACACCGCCGATGCATCAGAGGAGTTGACCCGTCTGGCCGAGATCGCCGGAGCGGCCGTATGCACCACACCGGGTGCGCGCGGAGCCATCTCCGAGCGGCACCCCCACGCTGTGGGGATGGCCAACGCCTTGCTGTCGCCGGTCATGCAGGAGGCCGATGTGGTGGTGGCCGTCGGCACCGGCATCGGTGAGGTCGTTGGCTACGGACAGCCGCCCGCCTGGGCGGGACCCGCAGTTCAGCGCCTCATCCACCTCGATCGTGACCCATTGGTCATCGGGGTGAACCGGCCCGTCGACGTCGCTCTCGTCGGCGATGTCCGCCTGGGTCTGAGCGCCCTTACGAAGGCGCTTGCCACGTCGGACAGCCGCAATAACGGCGATTGGGCTCGCGAGCGTGCAGTGGGGGCCCAGCGGGTGATGCGCATGATGGCCGACACCGGACTCGAGATCGACGGGTCACCCGTCCACCCGGCACGACTGGCTGCGGAGTTCGCCCGGTTCTTGCCCGAAGACGCGCTCATCTGCTTGGACGGCGGGAACTCCGCACTGTGGGCGCACCTGGCCCTGGTCGTCACCCGGCCCCGATCACTGTTGTGGACGGGGCACTTCGGTCACCTCGGCACCGGCATCCCGTACGCGATAGGGGCCAAGCTGGCATGCCCTGATCGCCCCGTGTTCCTGTTCAGTGGGGACGGGGCCTTCGGGTTCAACCTCCAGGAGCTCGAGACAGCCTCCCGGGTCGATGCGGCCATCGTCGCTGTGGTGAGCTGCGATTATGCCTGGGCCATGGAGGAACAGGGAATGCTCGATGAGGTGGGACGCACGATCGGCGTCCACACGTCGGTTGTGCGCTACGACCTCGTCGCGCAGGGTCTTGGCTGCCACGGTGAGTTGGTGGACTCGCCTGGGGGGATCGTGCCCGCCCTCCAACGAGCAAGCGCCTCGGGTCGGCCAGCCGTCGTGCAGGTAGTGGTTGACCACGCGATGAACGTCAATCCCCCGGGTATGACCGAGTTCCTCGAAATGTACAACGCGGCCACGACGTGATGGTCCTTCCCGCACGTGCCGGCATCTCTCGCCACCGGCGATCCCGTCGGAGCGGAGTGCTGATGCCTGGCCCTTCCCACGAAGGGACGACTCAAAGACACCATCTCTTACCTAATCAGTGGTCTGCCAGCGCTTCAGTGCCGATCGCATCCCCGAGCTCTTCGAGTGCGGCATGTAGTGCGTCGACGATCAGCCAGGGGTCGGGAACGCTGACAGGAGAACCGAGCAGGGAGACACCCAGCGTTTGTTCGTAGCTCCAGGCAGTGATGTTCAGGCCGATCCCTTCGAGGATGGGGCCCACCGAGTAGAGAGCCTCGAGCTCGATGGGACCAAAGAAGATCCGCTCCCGCGGTCCAGCGACGTTGGACAGCACAACGTTGAGGGGTGGGTGGACCCGGTCCGCAATGTGGGACCGGGTCCAGAGCCGCACGGCCGAATGGTAGATCTGCGGCGGCACAAAATCGGCGCGCTGCTCAAAGAGATCGTGGCCCAGCACACTGCGAACTTCCTTGGAAGCTGCCGTCATGCTCCGGATATGTTCGAGGCGCAGGACTGGGTCGGCGATGTCGGTCCCGATGCTCACATAGAGGTTGTCGACTCGGTTGCCCGACATGCGGGCCACATTCGGGTCGGTCGAGACCGGGACACTGGCGACCAAGGGGCGTGCTGGTAGTTCACCGCCGCCCAACAGGTAGCGTCGCAGTGCCCCTGCGCATACGCAGAGGTAGACATCGTTGAGAGTGGTGCCCGCGGTGCGCCGGATGGACTTGAGATCTTCGAGTGGGAGCTTGGTCATTGCAAAAGTGCGCTCGGAGGTGAGCGACACGTTGAACGACGTCTTGGGTATGTGGTGAAGAGGAAGAGGAGGCTTGACCGCGAAGCTGCGACGCCTCGCTTCCGACGCTCGGCCCTGTCGCGCCGATTGCACCACAAACCGCGGCAGGCCTTTCCACCGGAGGACATGGTCGTGCGCCGCCATCCTCAGTAGTTCGCGACGCGTCGGGAGCGGCTCTGGACGCCACGAATCCGCATCGGGTTCCCCTGACGGCTCGACGCCGGCGCCTTGCACCACGTTCTGGAGCAGGGCCACGACGGCGGACCCGTCGGCCACCGCATGGTGGATCTTCGCCACAACCGCGATGCGGCCGCCGTCGAGCCCCTCCACGACCAACAACTCCCACAGGGGCCGATCGCGCGCTAGTGGGATGCCCGCGAAATCAGCCACCACGGCGGCGAGCTCGCGATCGCCCGCCGTGCCGGCGAGCACCCGACGGCTGATGTGATGCTTCAGGTCGAACTCAGGGTCCTCCACCCACACGGGATGACCCAGTCCCCACGGGACCGGCACGACCCGGCGGCGGAACGGCGGGAGCCTGCAAAGTTGGTCCGCGAGGATCTCGGTGAGGGCGTCGTAGGAGAACTCGCCCTTCAAGGCAGAAACGTCGGCCACGACGACCTTCACCGTGTGCATGTGGGCCGTCGGTGTCTCCGAATAGAGGAATTTCGCGTCCAGCCCGGTCATCGTCTCCATGAGTCAGCCCTCGGAACTTGGGGATCGGCTGGTCGAGACCTGACGCAGCGAGCTGACGAGAAAGTCGGCCACCTGTTTGGACCACAAATAGC
>Ga0181518_10003196_pt1 | contig 15318 bp, 12 predicted proteins | sample PEATcosm2014_Bin_28_FD_119751 | JGI IMG/M metagenome (GOLD analysis project Ga0181518, IMG submission 119751) | Peatland microbial communities from MTU Mesocosm Facility, Houghton, MI, USA - PEATcosm2014_Bin01_60_metaG | ecosystem: Environmental > Terrestrial > Soil > Wetlands > Peat | place... | reverse complement strand
GCTATTGCCATTTCGGCGGCATTGCGCATCGACTGGCCGGCGATGCCAGCATTGCCGCCCGCCGACAGCGGCAGGATGAGGCCGGCCTTGACCTCGCCGGTGCCGATCGTGGCGCCGGGCGGGGCCTGGGCGCTCTGCGGCGGCGCCGCCGGTGAGGTGAAAGAATTGAGCAGGCTGGTATTGCCGGAGCAGCCCGCCAACAGCGCGCCCGCCGTGGTCAGCAAGCCTTGCAGGGCGCGGCGACGCGACGACAGGACGACCGACGCATGGCGCGGCATCTGCGCAGACACGGCGGTTCTCCCTCACGGCAACCTAAAACGCGCCCCAAGCGAATAGAGCAGCGCTAATCTGTCATTCTGGGGGCGAATAGTTAACCGAATGGAAAGGATAATGAAATCCGACCGGGCCAAAACAGGCTGGCCATGACGGCCGCGGGCAGGGGCGCTAGACTTGCCACAATGAGCGAAACGCTCCGCAACCCGCCCGGCCGCGAGCAAACCCGGCACTATGTGGTCGACGGCCATCCGACCGACGTGGCGCGGCTCGCTCCGGGACTGCATATCGTCGCCACCCCGATCGGCAATCTCGGCGACATCACGCTGCGCGCGCTCGCGGCGCTGGCCGGCGCCGACCTGATCGCCTGCGAGGATACGCGGGTGACGCGAAAGCTCCTCGACCGCTACGGCATCGCGACGCCGCTGACGCCCTACCACGACCATAATGCCGCGCAGGCGCGGCCGGCGCTGTTGCGCCGGCTTGCCGATGCAGCGGCGATTGCGCTGGTCTCCGACGCCGGCACGCCGCTCATCTCCGATCCCGGATTCAAGCTGGTGCGCGCCGCGCACGAAGCCGGTTACCCGGTGACGACGCTGCCTGGCGCTTCGTCGCTGTTGGCGGCGCTTGCCGTCGCCGGTTTGCCCACCGATCAGTTCTTGTTTGCCGGCTTCCTGCCGCCGAAGGCCACCGCGCGCCGCAGCCGCATTGCCGAGCTCAGCCGCATTCCGGCGACGCTGGTGCTGTTCGAGACCGGGCCGCGGCTGGCCGCGACGCTGGCCGATCTCGCGGCAGGTCTCGGGCCCCGGGAAGCAACTATCTGCCGCGAGCTGACCAAGCTGCATGAGGAAATCCGGCGCGGCGATCTCATGACGCTTTCGCAAAACTGCGCCGGCAGCGAATTGCGCGGCGAGATTGTCCTGGTGATCGGGCCGCCACCGGCGCCAGTGGAAGTGAGCTTGAGCGACGCCGACGCCTTGTTGCGCCAGGCGCTGGGCCGCGTCTCGCTGAAAGATGCCGTCGGCGAAGTGGCCGACGTTACCGGCCTGCCGCGCCGCGAGCTCTATCAGCGCGCGCTTGAGCTGGCGAAGGACACCGATCATGGCGCGCCGCGCTGAGCCGCTCGGTCCGGCCAAATCCACGCCGCGCCCGGAGCGCGTCGCGGCCTTCCGACTCGGCCTATCGGCGGAGAGCCGCGCCGCCATGCTGCTGATCGCCAAGGGCCACCGCATCGCGGCGCGGCGCTTCAAAACCCCGGTCGGCGAAATCGACATCGTGGCGCGGCGGCGCCGCGACCTGGTCTTTGTCGAGGTCAAGGCCCGCGAGACCCTCGACGCCGCGGCGGAAGCGGTGACCGAGCGCGCCAAGCAACGCATCGTCGCCGCCGCCGAATTTTGGCTGGCCAGCCACCCCGACGATGCGCAAAGCTTTATCCGCTTCGACGTCATCCTGGTGGCGCCCGGAAAACTGCCGCAGCACATCGCCAATGCGTTCGATGCCAGCCGCTGAACCGCGCAGCCAGCGGTAGCGGTGGCGGCAAAAATTGCGTAGACCCATGCTCCGACCCACCGCCACACCGACCCCGATCCGCCGATGCGCCTGAACGTCGCCGTGCAAATGGATCCGATCGAGCGGATCAATATCCGCGGCGATTCGACCTTCGCGCTGCTCTTGGAAGCGCAAAAACGCGCCCATCCGCTGTCCTATTACACGCCCGACCGCCTGAGCCTGCGCGATGGCAAAGTGACGGCCACGGTGCGGCCGCTGGTGGTGCGCGATGTCGCCGGCGACCATGTCACGCTGGGCGAGCCGCGCCATGTCGACCTCGCATCGTTCGACGTGGTGCTGCTGCGCCAGGATCCGCCGTTCGACCTCGCCTATATCTCCTCGACCCACATGCTCGAGCGCATCCATCCGAAAACGCTGGTCGTCAACGATCCGGGCCACGTGCGCAACGCGCCGGAGAAAATCTTCGTCACCGAATTTCCCGATCTGATGCCACCGACCTTGCTCACCCGCGACCTCGACGCGATCAAAGCTTTTCGTGCCGAGCAGGGCGACATCGTCATGAAGCCGCTCTATGGCAAAGGCGGCGAGGCGGTGTTTCGGCTGGCGCGTGAGGACCTCAATTTCGGCTCGCTGTACGATCTGTTCGCCACCATGTTCCGCGAGCCGTGGGTGGTGCAAAAGTTTCTCCCCGCGATAAAGGACGGCGATAAGCGCATCATCCTGGTCGACGGCGAGTTCGCCGGCGCGGTCAACCGGGTGCCGGCGCCGGACGACCTGCGCTCCAACATGGTGCGCGGCGGCGTGCCCAAGGCCACCGATCTCACCGAACGCGAGCGCGAAATCTGCGCGCGGCTTGGACCGGCGCTGCGCGAGCGCGGGCTACTCTTTGTCGGCATCGACGTGATCGACGGCTTCTTGACGGAAATCAACGTCACCTCCCCCACCGGCATCCGCGCGGTGAAGAATCTCGGTGGCGCCGATATTGCGGCGCTGGTCTGGGATGCGATCGAGGCGAAGCGAACTTGATTGCGTTTACTTTTTGGCCGTTTTCTCCAGAAGATCGGGAACCAGGCGTTCTAGGAATCCTGCGGCAAAGCCAGCCAGCAGCGACAACTGCCACGAAATCAGCCCAGCATTGAACTTCATATTGCCAACTTGAACTTGCGACAGAACGCCCGTGCCCAAAATCAGATAAAGCACGGCTGCGCAAATGACCCCGATCAGAATACGAAGCCAAGCGTCAATGCGGATGCTTTTATTGTCGCCGTCCGTCGCAACCGAGCGGGTCCGCACCGAGATCGCGATTGACAGCAAAGCACCGAGTGCGCCGGCCGCCGCAGCCAACAGGAGGTGCCCTAATGTCGACCAGGCCTTCGTGAAAGTGACGCCGCCGAAATATAGAAACGCCGCTGACGCTATGATCAAAGCGATTGCTGCGGATGCGGCATACGGCCACGCCTGATTAATGTAAATGTTGCGACCGTCGGAGCCACGGATAATCTGCACTTCCTGAATGGCACCTTCCAGTGTTTCTTTGGCCACATCGATCTGGTGCTCGAGGCCAAGTCGGAAGGCCTCGGCGATCTGCGCATAGTAGCGATTCTTGTTGGCGATCTCCGGTAACAGAAACTGCAGTTTATTTCGCAGCGGTATCACATCCGCAACATCGGCGATCTGTTTGTCAGCCGTCGCGGGGTCGTCCGCATACTGGACACGGACTTCCCTATCGGCATCCATATCGGCATCGTTGGTTGTGCAATAGATCACGTAGCGTTCGCGTTTGAAATAGATTTCGGCGATCGTTCGACCGGATCCGTCGAGATCGCCGATTTTAAAACTCGCGCATGTAGTTGCAACCGCTTTCGGCGCGGGTGGGTCGCGAAGCGGAACGACCTTCTTGGCATCGCCGCCGGCTGGTTGTTGATCGGCGCCCTTGGCCGCTTCCACTTCCGGATTCAACTCGGACATTGCGCCCTCCCCTGACCCCTATAGCCCGTGCGGACTACCTCGGCCCCAGAATACCGTCAGTGGTTGTATGCCACAACCTCTCCCACTGGGCGGCGAGTTAATTCTGTAACCGTCGTTAATTCACGCGTTCGCCGCCGCGGCGTTTACGCCTCGATCCAGAATAGGCGACCAACCCAGCGGAGTTTGTGTGATCTGGAACCGGCCAAACTACCCGTTAGACTGGCCGCTCAATTTGGCCAACGACACGGAGAGCTTTCATGCTCGCGACCGGCAGCGAAAAGCTCGAACGCATGCGCGATGGGCGCGTCGTCTATATCGGCGCCGAGCGGGTCGACGACGTCACCGCCCATCCCGCCTTCCGCAACGGCGCGCGCACCATCGCTGCGCTCTACGACCTCAAGGCCGATCCGGCCAAGCGCGAACTCTTCACCTTCGAGGACAACGGCGAGCGCATCGGGCTGCAATGGCTGCGCTGCCGCGGCCGCGAGGATTTGGCGCGGCGCATGCGCGCCATGAAGGCGATCGCCGACGCCAGTTACGGCCTGATCGGGCGCTCGCCCGACCACGTCGCCGGCCTCATTACCGGGCTGGCGATGCGGCCGCAATTACTCAACGACCTGACACCCGGCTTCGGCGACAACCTCATGCGTTTCTATGAGCGCGCCCGCACCAACGATCTCTATCTGTCGTTCGCGGTAACGCCGCCGTCCGGCATCCGCGACCGCGAAATCTATACCGGCGTGGTGCGCGACGATCCAACCTTGCAGGTGGTAAGCGAAGACGATTCCGGCGTCGTCGTGTCAGGCATGAAGATGCTGGCGACCGGCGCGATTTTTGGCGACGAGGTCTATATCGGCAATCTCACGGCCATCGACGACAAGCGCCAGAGCGAGAGCATCACGGCGGTGATCCCCAACAACGCGCCCGGCGTCTCGTTCTGGGCGCGCGAGCCCTACGAGCGTCACGCCCGGCAGGAGGCCGATTATCCGCTCAGCTATCGCTTCGACGAGAACGACGCGGTGCTGGTGTGCGACCGCGTCAAGATTCCGTGGGAGCGGGTTTTTCTGCACAACAACGGCGCCTGGTCGCGCCGTATCTACATCGAGACACCGGCCAATGTTTATCAGAACCAGCAGTCCAACATCCGCTTCTGGGCCAAGATGGGGCTGATCGTCGGGCTGGCGAGCCGCATGTGCCAGGCCAACGGCGTCGACAAGGTGCCGGCCGTGCGCGAGACGCTCGGCCGCCTCGCCGCGCTCGAAGCCACCATCGGCGGCCTGGTCAACGGCCAGATCGAAGCTTGCGAAAACTGGCCGGAGGGCTTTGTGACGCCAAACCGGCGCATGGTCTACGCCACGCTCAATTGGTGCCAGGAGCACCACACCGAAATCATCGACACGCTGCGCACTCTCGCCGGCGCCGCGCCGCTGCAGATGCCGGCCTCTATCGACCTCGTCGCCGACCCGCAGCTCAAGGACCGCTTCGAGCGCTGGTGGGGCACGGCCAGCATGCAGGCCGGCGCGCGCTACAAACTCTACAAGCTCGTTTGGGACCTGATTGGCTCGGAATTCGCCGGCCGCCACATGCTCTACGAGAAATTCTACGCCGGCAATTCGATCATCGTGCGCAACCAGAGCGACCGCGAGGCGCCGTGGGAGAAGTTTCATGGGATCGTTGACGGGCTGCTGGACGCCGTAGCGATGCCGGACGTTTCTTAGCGCGCGGGTACCGGCGCTGCCGCGCCGATGATCGCGCCCGACGATTTCCGCACGGTCAGAATCGCCAGCGCCGCGATGATGCACAGCGCGCCGGCGACGAAGAACGCCGGCAGATAGGTGTCAAACAGCGTGCGCGTCAGGCCGGCGCCGAAGGCTGCGGTGGCCGCGCCGATCTGGTGGCCGGCGAAGATCCATCCGAACACCATGCCGGCCTTTTCCCGCCCGAAGCGGTCGGCGGTGAGTTTGACCGTCGGCGGCACGGTGGCGATCCAGTCGAGGCCGTAGAACATCGCGAACAACGACAGGCCGTAGAACGTGAAGTCGGTGAACGGCAGATAGAGCAGCGACAGCCCGCGCAAGCCGTAATACCAGAACAGCAGCCAGCGATTGTCGAACCGGTCGGACAGCCAGCCGGACCCGATGGTGCCGATGAAATCGAAGATGCCCATCATCGCCAGCACGCTGGCCGCGGTCATCGCCGGCAGCCCGTAGTCGTGGCACAGCGTGACGAAATGGGTTTGGATCAGGCCGTTGGTGCTGCAGCCGCAGACGAAAAACGTGCCGAACAGCACCCAGAAGATCGGCGTGCGGGCGGCTTCCTTCAGCACCACGAGCGGCGACATTAGCAGCGCGACGAGGCCGACGCCCGCGACCGGCGGGGGCGATACGGTGCGCTCGCCATAAAGCGGCAGCCCAAGATCGCTCGGCCGGTCGCGCATCAAGGTGAAGGCGACGACACCGGCGAACGCCAACATGCAGCAAACGACGACCAGCGCGATCCGCCAGCCGTAACTCGTCGCGATCTGCGCGATCAGCGGCAGGAACACCAGTTGCCCGGTGGCATTGCTGGCCGCGAACAGGCCCATGACCAGGCCGCGGCGGTGATTAAACCAGCGCGTCGCCACCGTCACCGCAAGAACCATCGCAGTGAGCCCGGTGCCGATGCCGACGACGACGCCCCACAGCAGAATAAGCTGCCACACCTGGTTCATCGCCAGCGACGCCAGCATGCCGGCCGAAATCAGGATGACGGCAGCGACCATCACGGCGCGCACGCCGATCGCGCGGAGTTGACGATGTGTGGACACTGATGTCGAGCAATGCGCCGGTTGCCACAAGGCCGGGCCCGACCATAACACCGGAAGATCTGGCAGCGCTGCGAACAGCTGTTCGGTTGCTTGAGCATCCGGGTCTCGCCGCGCGCCTCACCAATCTGGTGGGTAAGCCTATCGATCTCATCAGCAACGCGCTTCCCGCTGCCGCTTCGCGCGCGATTTCAACCGCCACTGCCAAAGGTCTTGAGGCAGCCCTCAAGGTCGCGCTGCAGACTATGCGACGCACCCCTCACGCTGCATCGCAACTCCTGCACAAGGCCTTAGCCACGGCATCCGGCGCCGCCGGCGGCGCCTTCGGTTTGGCGACACTTCCCATAGAGCTTCCTGTGTCGACGATCATCATGCTGAGATCGATCGCGGATATTGCACGAAGCGAAGGAGAAGATCTTTCCGAACCGGAACCGGCACTGTCATGCGTTCAGGTCTTTGCATTGGGCGGACGTACTGGCTCGTCCAATGCGTCCGAAAGCGGATATTTCGCCGCGCGAGGTATGCTCGCGAAGAGTGTCACCGAAGCCGCACGCTTCATCGCGGAGCGCGGTGTTATCGAGGAAGGGGCTCCGGTCCTGGTCCGCTTCATTGCGCAGGTGGCGTCCCGCTTTGGCGTCGTGGTGACGCAGAAGATCGCGGCGCAGACTGTCCCGGTTGTCGGTGCGCTAGGCGGCGCTGCCGTCAACTACGCCTTCATTGAGCATTTTCAGGAGGTGGCCCGAGGTCATTTCACTGTTCGCCGGCTCGAACGAGTCTACGGCAAAGCCATTGTACGGACCGAATATGAGCGCCTTGCTCAGGACCATTAAGCCCAATTAGTCCATGTCTATGGGGCCAGCAACGGCCTCCTGCACTGCGGAAAAATAGCCAGCCTTTCCGGCACCACAGGCAAGTAAGCAAAGGGCGAATGATGACAGCAACGGAGGCGTTCGACGTCATCATTCTAGGGGCTGGTGCAGCGGGCCTCATGTGCGCCCTGACGGCCGGCCAGCGAGGCCGGAAAGTCTTGTTGCTCGACCACGGTGACAGGGTTGGCGCCAAGATCCTGATCTCCGGCGGGGGACGTTGCAACTTTACCAATCTCCACAGTGCGCCGGATCGATTTCTGTCCGGCAACACTGATTTCTGCAAGTCAGCGCTGGGCCGCTACACGCCGGCTGATTTCATCTCCCTCGTTGAGCGCCATTGCATCCCCTATCACGAGAAGACACTCGGCCAATTATTCTGCAATGACTCAGCACGCGCCATCGTCGCCATGCTACTGACCGAATGCGCGCAAGGCGGTGTCGACGTCAGGGTCGGCCACACCGTCACGGATATTTCTCGTTCCGACTGCTTCCGCCTGGATACCAGCCACGGCTGCTTCACCGCCTCGGCACTTGTGTTGGCAACGGGCGGCCTTTCGATTCCGAAAATGGGGGCTACTGGTTTCGCCTATGACGTTGCGCGTCGCTTCGGCTTGGGCGTGACTGAACGGCTGCCTGGGCTGGTGCCGCTGAAAGCCACGCCAGAGACGCTTGGGTTTGATCAGCTTCTTGCCGGCGTTTCCTTGGAAGCGATAGTGTCCTGCGCGGGCCAGAACTTCCGCGAGAACATTCTGTTCACTCACCGAGGCCTCTCTGGTCCAGCCATTCTTCAAATCTCCTCCTACTGGCGACTGGGGGATACGATCTCGCTCGACTTACTGCCGGCGTACGAAGCGAACGGCTTTCTGCTGGAGCGTAAGTACTCGCGTCCCAGGGCCGAAACGAAGACCGTGCTCGCCGAGATCTTGCCCACTCGCCTCGCAGCCGCGCTGGCCGAGACATGTTTGCCGCCTGGACCGATAGCAAATGTCCCGGACCGTTCCCTCGTGGCCTTTGCGGCTCGCCTCAAACGCTGGGAGGTTCAACCAACAGGCTCGGAGGGGTGGTCGAAGGCTGAGGTGACGCTCGGGGGGATCGATACCCGCGACCTCTCATCCAAGACAATGGAAGCGCGGGACGTCCCTGGTCTTTATGCCATCGGCGAAGCGCTTGACGTCACTGGTTGGCTCGGTGGCTACAATTTTCAGTGGGCTTGGTCCAGCGGCTGGTGTGCGGGACAGGCTGTTTCGTAGGAAAACTGCATCTCCAAATCTTTCAACGACATAATGACGCAGGCCGGCCAGGATCAATAAGATTCCCTATCGCTGCAATGGCCTCTACGTCGCACCATCTTGAAGGGGGACAAGCGGCACCGACGCGCTGACTCTTAAGCTGTGACTCTTCATGAGCGCGGCTCATGATTGTCAACGAAATGATCAAATCCTGAAAATCGACTTGGTCCGCGCGATAAACCCGGCTGTCCTGCAGGGTCGCAAGATTGATTCCTGCTTTGATTATGCGCAGGAATAGGGTCAGCGCCTCGACTATTTCCTGCCGGGAAATGCGATCGAGGGACTCGACCAGCAGATAGGAACCTGCCGGCACAAGCCTTTTTTCGACTGCGTCCAGGAATCCGCCAAGAGCGCCTGTGCTTACGTTGTCGCCTTTGAAGGCAGAAACGCCAAGATCTTCGAGGCCACCTTCGACGAGGTCGAGGCCATGTGCCTTGGCATAGGCAGCAGAACTTTCGAGCTGGCGTTGCTTGCTATGGCCCTTCAACTGTTCGGGTGTTGACATCCGAACGTACGAATAGGCGCGTGGCTGGTCGCTCATCATCCCAGCAATATAAGCGAAATTAACTATCTATACCATGTTGATGGTCGGACCACCCGGCGCGGGAAAATCGATGCTGGCGGCGCGGCTGCCGACCATTCTGCCGCCGCTGGTGCCTTCCGAATTGCTCGAAGTCTCCATGGTCGCCTCCATCGCCGGCGAGATCAAAGGCGGCGCGCTCACCAACCGCCGGCCGTTCCGCGCTCCGCATCACTCCGCCAGCATGCCGGCGCTGGTCGGCGGCGGACTGCACGCGCGGCCCGGCGAAGTTTCGCTCGCGCACCACGGCGTGCTGTTTTTGGATGAGCTGCCGGAATTCCAACCGCAGGCACTCGACTCGCTCCGTCAGCCGCTTGAAACCGGCGAAGTTTCCATTGCCCGCGCCAATCATCGCGTCACCTATCCGGCGCGCTTCATGCTCGTCGCAGCAATGAATCCATGCCGCTGCGGCCGCGCCAGCGAACCCGGCTTTACCTGCAGCCGCAGGCCCAACACCCGTTGCGTCGCCGACTATCAGACGCGGATTTCAGGCCCGCTGATCGACCGCATCGACTTGCACATCGAAGTGCCGGCGGTGACCGCCGCCGATCTCATCTTGCCACCGCCCGCCGAAGGCAGCCGCGAAGTGGCCGAGCGCGTGGCGCTCGCCCGCGAGCGGCAAGTCGCGCGCTACGCCGCGATCGGCCTGCCCCATGTCCGCAGCAATGCGGCGGTGTCGAGCGCGGTGCTGGAAGACGTGGCGCGGCCGGACGCCAGCGGGATGACGCTTTTGCGCGACGCTGCCGACGCCATGCGGCTCTCGGCCCGCGGCTATCATCGCGTGCTGCGCGTGGCGCGCACGCTGGCTGATCTCGATGGCGCGGAGAAAGTCGGCCGCGTGCATCTCGCCGAGGCGTTGTCGTATCGGGCGTTGGCGGATGAGGTTCGGCGCGCGGCGTGACTAAGACATAGCTGAGAGGCCTTAGAAAGCGACCTTGATCGCATGGACAGCACTCTGTTCGTGTTGATGAGCTTGGCAAGGACGGCGCCACCAGCGCGGTTACGCGCGTCTTTGACGCGCTATGGCGCCGCCGCCTCCGGCGGTCTACGATCCTTGACAAGTTCATCAACGCGAACAACCAGCATCCGTGCGATCAAGGTCGCCATCTGCTCGGCGTAAGATCGACCAATCGATCACGCCCTCGCCATTGACTGCTATTCCGTAACCGCCGACTCTCGCAATGATTCGCGACCCCTGTTTGCGCGTTCGGCGTCGCGCGAGCCCGCCATGACCAATCCGTCCCGCAAGCTCGCTTTCGTTACCGCCGCGACCGATCACGGCACCTTCATCGTGAATCGGTTCGATCAGATGATTGTCAACGACAATCAAGGCTACGGCGTCGGGCTGCAGCTCCTGGAGAACGCCCACTACGATCCCGATGAAGTCAATCTGTTGCTGCGCGCGCTGGATTTGCGCCGGCAATGCTACGGCGACGGCGTGGTTGCGATCGATTGCGGCGCCAATGTCGGGGTTCACACCATCGAGTGGGCGAAACACATGACCGCCTGGGGTGCCGTGCTGGCGATCGAGGCCCAGGAGCGCATCTATTATGCCCTGGCCGGCAATATCGCGATCAACAATTGCTTCAACGCCCGCGCCATTCACGCCGCGGTATCGGATCGCGCCGGCATGATGAAAATCCCGGTGCCGAATTATTTCGCCGCCGCAAGCTTCGGCAGCCTCGAACTCAAGCCGCGCGACGGCGCCGAATTCATCGGCCAGGCCATCGATTACTCCGAGAGCAAGATGGTCGAAGTGCCGACGGTCAGTCTCGATTCACTCAGTCTTGGCCGCATCGACCTGATAAAAATCGATATCGAAGGAATGGAAATGGAAGCCTTGGCCGGCGCCACGCAGTGCATCGGCAACCTGCGCCCGATCCTGCTGATCGAGACCATCAAGAGCGACAAGAAGGCCATCGCCGCCTGGCTGGACAATCTCGGTTACACGGTGCTGGACATCGGCATAAATTTTTTCGCCATCCACTCGACCGACAAATGTCTTCCCCACATCAAGATGGCGAACCCTGCGGCGGCTTAAGCTTCACCCGGCGCCGTTGGCAACGCTGCCGCCGCGCATGCCGATCGCGGACAAAAATTCCTGCCGGGTCTCGGCGTGATCGCGGAACACGCCGAGCATGCGGCTGGTCACCATAGTGACGCCGGGCTTGTGCACGCCGCGCGTGGTCATGCACTGATGCGTGCCCTCGGTGACCACGGCGACGCCGTGGGGCTTTAGCACCGCATCCAGGCAGGCCGCGATCTCCGCCGTCATCTTCTCCTGGATCTGCAGCCGTCGCGCGTAAACATCGACCAGCCGCGCCAGCTTGGAAATGCCGACCACGCGATTGCGCGGCAGATAGCCGATATGCACGCGGCCGATGATCGGCGCGATGTGGTGCTCGCAATGGGACTCGAAGCGGATGTCGCGCAGCACGACAACCTCGTCATAGCCGCCGGTCTCCTCGAAGGTGCGCTTGAGATATTCGCGCGGGTCGTCGTTGTAGCCGGCGAACCACTCCTCATAGGCGCGCGCCACGCGCGCCGGCGTGGCGCGCAGCCCCTCGCGGTCGGGATCGTCGCCGGCCCAGCGGATCAGCGTGCGGATCGCGGACTCGGCCTCGGCGCGCGACGGCCGGGCCGGGCCGGCGGGTTTTGTGCGCGCGCGCTTGGAACTCGTCACTTTAGCCATTCTGTCATCTCCGGCCGCAATCCATACACGAACCAAGTCAATGGGACCAAGTTTATGGGTCGAAATCGATAGGTTCGGGCCGATGTTAACAAAGCATCAACCTTCCCTCCAATCGCCCTGAACCCGCATTGCTGACTGCAAGGGATGCGCAACACTCATAGGTCAAATTGCCCGTGTCACATCGATAAACCAGGCATGAGCGCGGCGTCGCCATAAGCTGCGACCAACCGGCCGAGCGGGGATTGGGACCATGCTCCCGCGCGTCACCCTCCTGAAACCCGCCATCATCACCCGCCGGCTGTTCTCCCTCGTCGTCCGCGCCGTCGTGGTTACGACAATGTCGTTCGGCATCGCGTTCGGCTTCCTGTCGGGAACGATATCGCAGGGAGACCACTACGATCCGAATGCTTTTGCCATCGGCGTCGCCGCCTTGTTCGGCGCCGCATGCGGGGCGATGGGTCTGCTGATTTCCCGCATCCGCCAGATGAAGGCGGAGCTGCGGCGCCTTGAATCTCATCTCGAGGAAGCTTCCGACCGCAACTGGGAGATCAGCGAGGCGCAGGAGCGCGCCAAAAGCTTCTTCGAGGCCCAAGGTGACGTCATCGTGCGCAGCGACGGCGGCGGCGTCATCACCTATGCCAACGATGCGTTCTGCGCGCTGGCCGGACGCGCGCGCGAGGAATTGTTGGCGACCACCTTCGCGCTGCCGGTGGAGATCCAAGGCGACATTGCCAACCTCGCCGACGGCACGCGCGTACACGACCAGAAGATCGCCGCACCGGGCGGCGCGCGCTGGATCGCCTGGCGCGAGGTCTCGGTGCGCGTTGACGGCGGCAGCGAAGTGCAAAGCGTCGGCCGCGACATGACCGACCGGGTGATGGCGGAGCGCGCGCTCGCCGACGCCCGCGATCAGGCGGAAGCGGCAAGCCGCGCCAAGTCACGGTTCCTGGCGATGGTCTCGCACGAGATCCGCACCCCGCTCAACGGCATCCTCGGCATGGCCGACCTGCTCGGCGATACGCTGCTGTCGCCGGAGCAGACCACCTATCTGCACGCCATGAAGACATCGGGCGACACGCTGTTGTCGTTCATCGAGGAAATGCTCGATCTCGCCAAGATCGAAGCCGGACGGCTCGACCTCGAGGCGCGGCCTTTCGCGCTTTCAGCCTTCGTCGAAGAGGCTGTCGAATTGCTCGGTCCGCGCGCCCAGGCCAAGGGACTGGAAATCTGCTGCTATGTCGACGAGCGCCTGCCGGCGCGCGTGGTCGGCGATGCGGCGCGGTTGCGCCAAGTGTTGTTCAACCTCGCCGGCAACGCTATCAAATTTACGGAGCTTGGCGGCGTCTCGATCATCGTCGAGCCGGACGCGCGGCCCGACGCGATCGCGGTCTCGGTGCGCGACACCGGTATCGGCATTTCGGCGGAAGACCAGGCGCGCATCTTCCTCGAATTCGAGCAGGCCGACGGCAGCTCGACGCGCAAGTTCGGCGGCACCGGCCTCGGGCTGACCATTTCGAAACGCATCGTCGAGCGCATGGCAGGCTCCATCGCGGTCGAGAGCGCGCCCGGCGAAGGCTCAACGTTCCGCGTCAGCCTGCCGCTACCGCGCGTCGGCGAACACGACGAAGCCGCGGTCGCCATCCCCGACCTTGCCGGCAACGATATTCTCATCGTCGCGCCGGCGGCGATCGAAGCGTCGCTGTTGGCGCGGCGCCTGCAGCGCTGGGGAGCACGGACCACCATCGTTCCCGATGCGAGCGTTGCGGCGGCCATTTTGCCGGAGCAGATTTGGAGCGCCGTGCTGGTCGATCACACGCTCGGTACCACGGCGAGTGAAGCGCTCGCCCGCATGACTGCGGTCATTCCTCGCCGCATCGTGCTGGTGACGCCCGCCATGCGCACCGAGCTCGCAAGCCTCAAGGACGCTGGATTTACCGGCTATTTGATCAAGCCGGTACGCGCCGTCTCGCTCGCCGCGCGCTTCGCGCCGGACGATGCCTTCGATCCCGGCGCCGCGAGCGAGATCGCGGAAACGCCGAGCCAAGCGCGTTCCGGTAGGGGGCTTTCGATCCTGGTCGCCGAAGACAACGAGATCAACGCGCTCTTGGCGCGCGCGCTCCTGGTCAAGCTCGGCCATCGTCCGACCATGGCCGAAAGCGGCGCTGCGGCGATCGAGAGCTGGCTTGCCGCGCGGGCGGGCGGGGCACCTTACGATTGTGTGCTCATGGATCTGCACATGCCGGGCATGGACGGGCTGGAAGCGACCCGCCGCATCCGCGCCATCGAGGCCGAGCACGACGGCGCGCATACGCCGATCATCGCGCTCACCGCCAATGTCTCTGTCGAAGATCGCGACGCCTGTCTTGCCGCCGGCATGGATGGCTTTTTGTTCAAGCCGCTCGACCGCGAACGGCTTGCTGCCGTGCTGGCCGCGTCCAGCGCTTCGGCGCTTGCTGCCTAACAGCTAGAGCCGCCGCAGCGCCACCTCATCGACCTGGTGGCTTTCGCCCTTCTTCAAGATCAAGTGCGCGCGCTGCCGCGTCGGTAATATATTCTCGTGCAGATTGACGAGATTGATGCGATTCCAGATCGACGTCGCGGTGGCGACCGCCTCCTTGTCGGAGAGCTGCGCGTAGCGGTGGAAATAGGATTTCGGGTCGGCGAAGGCGGTACCGCGCAAGGTCAGAAACCGGCTGACATACCACGACAGCAGCACATCTTCCGCGGCATCGAGATAGATCGAGAAATCGAAAAAGTCGGAGACGAACGGCACCGCCTTGCCGTCCTTGGGCAGGCGCCCGGCTTGCAGCACGTTGAGGCCTTCGACGATCAAGATTTCCGGCCGCTCGATCTCAATCCACTGGTTCGGGATCACGTCGTAGATCAGGTGCGAATAGACCGGCGCACGAACCGGATGCAACCCGGCCTTGATGTCGGAGAGAAAGCGTAAGAGCGCCGGCAGATCGTAGCTTTCCGGAAAGCCCTTTTTCTCCATCAGGCCTTCGCGGTCAAGCACCGCATTCGGATAAAGGAAACCATCGGTGGTGATGAGGTCGACCTTCGGCACGTTCGGCCAGCGCGCCAACAGCGCCTGCAGCACGCGTGCCGTGGTCGATTTGCCGACGGCGACGGAGCCGCCGACACCGATGATGAAGGGTACTTTGGCGTCTTCGGTGCCGAGAAATCCCTGCTGCGCGCGAAACAGATTTTGAGTCCCGGCGACGTACAGCGACAATAGGCGCGACAGCGGCAGATAGATGTCGACGACCTCCGACATGTCGAGCCGGTCGTGCATCGAACGCAGCCGAGCGACTTCCGCCGGCTCAAGCGTCATC
>Ga0181518_10003194_pt1 | contig 15322 bp, 12 predicted proteins | sample PEATcosm2014_Bin_28_FD_119751 | JGI IMG/M metagenome (GOLD analysis project Ga0181518, IMG submission 119751) | Peatland microbial communities from MTU Mesocosm Facility, Houghton, MI, USA - PEATcosm2014_Bin01_60_metaG | ecosystem: Environmental > Terrestrial > Soil > Wetlands > Peat | place... | reverse complement strand
GGCGACGATCGCGCGGCAGGTGTATCCGCCTCCGCGCTGCGGGGAGGCGCGCTCCGGAGTGTGACGGTTCGACCAGCCGATGATCCGTTGGGTGATTTCGGTCTCGATGCAGCCGCCGGTTCCAAGGAGCGCGGAACGAGGCCTCTTGCTCGTCCTGGCCCGCTCCGAGTGACGCCGAATACGAGCGCCCGCTGAAGCCTCGCATCGTCGGAACCGGGCTGCGCCGAATGTTCGTTCTTGAGCGCCGCGATGGCAGTTGCGGAGTGCGCGCTCGCAGGTGCCGCGTCGGCCGAGGCACGCGCCATGCCGCCATATTGACCGGGCGTCGTCGCAAGATACCGAGCATGGCATCCGGCGGCGAGCCCTCAGGTGAGCGTTGATGTCTTCTGTCGATCTTGCGCTCGTCGTTGAGGCTCGCCCACCCGACGGTGGCCTCCCGGCCCGCCGTGCCGTCATGCGATGGGCATGGCGGCCATTTCGGAGAGAATGTCGCCAGCAGCTGTTGATGCTCGGCCTGGTGATCGTCGCCGTCGCTGCGACGATCCTCGGCTCGACGGTTGCGAAGAACAGCCCGGTGCCGGCCAACTTTGGCTTCGGGACGGCGAAGGACATGGCATCGTTCCAGGTCTCGGATCCTCACCTCGCGAGCGATGTCGCAGCACTGCGCGCCTACAGCCGGACCGAGGTCATCGAGAACGAGACGCTCCCGGTTCCCGGGACGCTCGAGACGTTCCAGCTTCGGGCACAGGATCCGCGCGGTTCCTTCGGCCGGCCGATGCTCACGCTGGTCTCGGGGTGCTATCCGACGCGGCCGACCGAGGTCGCGGCGACGCCGGGCGTCGCGGCGGCGTTCCACCTCGTTATCGGCGGAAGCTGGCACGAGCTCATCGTCTACACATGAACGGCCCCTACGGGCCCAATGGTCCGGGCAATGGCTACGGCATAGCTCGGCGCACCGGGTCGGCGGCCGCCGAGTTCTTGGCGATCCCGGCGTTAGCCTCAGTGGTGTTGCCGCGCATCCCCAACCGCGAACCAGAGGTGCCATCGAATGTCGCTGCCTACGAGTCACTCGCTAGAGGTTCCGGGAGCGCGCCTGTATTACGAGGCACAAGGCTCAGGCCCTGTGATCATGCTGGTCGGACACCCCATGGGCGTTTCGGGCTTTGCCGCGATCGCCCCACTGCTCGCCGAGGACTACACGGTGGTGACCCACGACCCGCGAGGCTTCGCCCGCAGCACGATTGACGACCCCGACCAGGACGCGGAGCCGGACCTGCTGGCCGATGACGTGCGCCGGGTGCTGGAGGCGGTTGGCGGCGGGCCCGCGTACGTATTCGGCAGCAGCGGTGGCGCGGTCACGGGGCTCGCCTTGGTCGCCCGCTACCCCGGCCACGTGGAGACCCTCGTCGCCCACGAGCCCCCGCTCGCCCTGCTCCTGCCGGAAGCCGAGGAGGCACGCACCGGGATGCATGATATTTATGACGCCTACCGCGAGAGCGGCATCAGCGCCGCGTGGCAGAGGTTCTCCGGCTTTGCCGGCATCAACATGCGCCCGCAGGGTGAGGACGCCGCGCGCCAGCCGCCGTCAGCCGAGGCGGTGGCGATGAGCGAGCGCTTCTTCGGTCACGGCCTGTTGCCCATCACGTTCTACCAACCGGACTTCTCCGCGCTGCAGGGCGCGCCGGCTCGGGTCGTGGTTGGGGGAGGGATCACCTCCAAGGGCGAGTTCGCCCAGCGTACTGCTGTCGCGCTGGCTGAACACCTCGGCTCGCCGTTGATCGACTTCCCTGGAGGCCATACCGGTTTCGCCAGCGACGCCAAGGACTTCGTCGGCGTCCTGCGACGCACCCTCGCATAGCTTGTAGGGATGGGCGCCCGGTAGGCGAATCCCGACTGCACAACCAGCCGGATCGCCGAGCCCACCTGCCAGACGTCGGATTCCGGGATGACAGCAGTGGTTCGCCGAGCAGGGCCGGGCACCCCAGGGCCGAACCACCTGATCTGCGCTCGCCACGTTTGTGGTGGCGCAGTCGCGGAATGGGAGCAGATCGAGTCCTCTAGTGCGGCGTTTGGGCACGCTTACACCGCAGCCTCCCAACGCACTCACGACCTGGCTCAGAATGGCGAGTGCGCATTCGCGGACTTGGTCCGCCCGAGACGCTAGGACAACGATCGACGATCGTCGGATCGCACGGAGCTGTGAGGGCCATCACGTCACTCTTTCCCGACGGGCAATCAGTCTCAGATCATCGAGAGCGCTGACGCCGGGGTTTCAATAGCGTGCATTCGATGCCCGAGCGAGCGGACACCGGAATACGCGTCTGAACAGTCAGAACGTTGTGATTATGACTACGGCGGGGTTCATGGGACTGTTCTCGAACCCTCTCCCGGTGTCATTTTGCACCCCGGAGAAGGGCCATCTAGCAGGGAGAATTGGTCAGTTACCGATGTCCGATCGCTCAGATGAACTGCGTTCTCGCGGCAGCAACAGCGAATTGCTTACTGACCGGGGCGACTGGCGACGCTGGGCAGGCAGGACCGCGAAGACGACGACGGTGCCGACAGCCATGACGATGCCGACAACGAGGCTCGTATGTGAGACCGCCGTCGCAAATGACTGGTCGACGGCGGAGGACAATCCTCGGGCCATGCTGGGACCGCCGAGCGGGCTGCGGGCAACGGTGGCTGCGACCCCCAGCGCGTCTCCGACTGCTTCGCGGTCTCAAGCGCCGCAGCCGGAAGCCGCCCGGCGAGGTTGGTCGTCAGGTGGCGGCGGTAGATCGTGGCGAGGACGGACCCCACGATGGCGACGCCGAGGACCACCTCCAGTTCGTTCTCGGCTACGACGCACTCGCCACGGGGATCCGGACGCTCCCGCTCGCCGCGGGCGTCGGCGTCAGAGCCGCGATAACGGGGCGCCTCGCTCCCCGCCACGGCAGGAGCGCCGCGTAAGGGACCGTGTAGCCGTCTATTACCCACTGGAGCTGGCTGCTGCTCAGGTGCATGTCCATGGTCATCGCCGGTGCGGTGACGACGAGCGACGTATTCGCGACCACGACGAGGAGCAGGCTCAAGCACAGCGCCGCGAGCGCCCACCAGCGACGCGGGTAGGTCACTTCGTGCTGTTCAAGGTGCGTGGTGGCGAAAAGTTGCACGGTCGAGGTCCTCTGCAGATATCGATTCAGTTGGGCTGCACGAGCCGGAAGATCGCCCGTGCCGTCACCCGCTGGAGGCCGTGAACGAGTCGGTCGCGTGTAGAGGCGACGGGGACCTGTGTCGGTACCCGAAGTCTCGGGAACAGAGCGGCAGCGTTTCCTGAGCGAATCGCGGTCCTCGTCTCGGGTGACAGGGTGTAGGTGTCGAGGCCGTTTGCGAAGTACTGGACGCCAGTGGTGGGAACGAAGGGCCAATCGCTTCCAAAGAGGACTCGCTCCGGCCGCGCGAAGGCGAGCAGGGTCGGGAGCGCGGCTGGGCTCGACGAGAGGGCGGTGTCGAAGTAGAAGGAGCGGAACTGCTCCAGGATGTCGAGGGTGGAGACGCATGAGTCGGCAGCGAGAGACACGGCGAGACGATGTGCCGCATAGGGTACGAAGCCTCCGGCGTGGCTCAGGATGAACCGGACGTGCGGATAGCGGGTGAGCACGCCGTTGCGCACGAGCAGGTACGCGGCCCTAGTGGTGTCGAGGAGAAAGTCGGCTGCGAACGGGGGCATGCCTGGGACCTCGGGTCCTGGAAGCTCGGCCGGGTGCACGAAGACGACGGCTGAGCGCGCGTCGAGCTCTGCGAAGAGCTCGTCGTGTTCGGGAGAACCGATATAGGTCCCTGCTGCGTTGGCGAGCAGGATTACGCCGTCGGCGTTGAGGTGGTCGAGGGCTCGAACGGCCTCGCGCGTGGCGGCTTCCATATCGGGCATGGGAACGGTCGCGAAAAGGCCGAAGCGGTCAGGCCGGTCGACCACCAGGCTCGCCACGAAGTCGTTGGAGTCCCGGGCGATGGAGGCCGCTTCTGTTCGATCTCGCGCAGGAGTGGTTCCCGGGGCCGAGACCGACAGCATCGCCGTCGCGATGCCGACGAGGTCCATCAAGGAGAGTGCGTTATCAAGGGTCCATCTCGGGATGGCGCGACCGCCAGCCTTGCTGAGGCCGCGGCTTGACAAGAAGGCCGTGTACTGGGGAGGCACGACGTGGTGGTGGACGTCGATCCGGCCTCTTTGGGCGTTTGTGCCGTCGTTCATGCGAGATCTCCATCGTGAGTGCTGCGTGCCGAGCGCGCGTGACTGGCCTTGGGCACTTCTTCGGGAGCGGAGGTGCCCGGTGGCAGCGGGGGCAGGTCGCTGGTGGCCAAGGAGAGCGCTGCCTCAGCAGGGATGCCGAGCGCCCGCAAGAACAGCTCCGCTGTGTCGGACCCGGCGTCGCGCCAGGTTCGGTGCCCCTCAAGGACGAGCGATATGGCGCCAAGGACGCTGCCGGACATCGCGACGACGGCCGACGGTACCTGGTCGGGCCGCAGGTGGAATCGGCCGATTTCCGTCCCGAGCTGGATGTCACGGGCGGGCTCGCCTTCGAGGAGCCCTCGCAAGGTAAGCGTGGTGGGACCAAAGCGTACGAGGAAGCGACCCCACAGAGGTTCCTCATGGGCGCGACGGACGAAGAATCGGATGCCGTCCGCAAGACGCCGCGCGGGATCGTTCGTGATCGCTGCCGCCGCGACGATGCGCGAGTCCATCTCGACAATCAGGCGGGTTGCCACCTCCTCGAAGAGGTGGTCGACGGACCCGACGTTGTTGTACACGGTGCCTCGCGCCACGCCCGCCACCTCGGCGAGTTCGCTCACGGTCACCTGGGGCGACTCGTGCTTGGCGAACAACTCCAACGCTGCCTGGTGAATCCGCTCCTGCGCTGTCTTCATGAGTTGATCATAACTGTTTAAAATATAACAGTCAATCCAAACTCAAACTTGACTTGCGAACAGAGATGTCCAATACTGGACGGTGATGAACGTTAGTTACTGGACTCGGAGGGAGAACACTCCATGCGGAACTACGACAGGATCAACGCACCGGCCCCGGAGCGCATCGAGGACAAGCGGGCGCACATCATCGGCGGCGGCATCGCCGGACTCTCGGCTGCCATAGCGCTCGTGACCGACGCCCAGATGCCTGCGGGCAACGTCACCGTCTACGACTCGCTACCGGTCGCGGGCGGGTCAATGGACGCAGCGGGCGATACCACGCACGGGTACACCTCTCGGGGTGAGCGCGAGCTGGAGGCGTGGATGGAGTGTTTGTGGTACGTGTGCAGCAAGGTGCCGTCCATCCAGACGCAAAGTCTGACCGTGCTCGACGAGACCTACTGCGCCAACGTCCGCGAACCCATCTACTCCCACTACCGGCTCATGCACCACCAGGGCGAGCTGTATCCCTCGACCGGTCCGCTCATGTCGGTGCACGACGCCAAGCGGATGGCCGAGTTGATCCTCACGCCGGAGGAGGAACTCGAAGGGATCTCTGCTGCCGACTGGTTCGGCCCCGAGTTCACGAAGTCCATCTTCTGGTACTGCTGGAGCACGATGCTCGCCTTCCGGGACTACCACTCCGTCCTCGAGGTCAAGCGGTATCTCGCTCGGTTCATGATGTACGCATCCGGCATCACACACCTGAAGGGCATCCTGCACACGGAGTACAACGAGTACGACTCGATCATCAAGCCGATGGTCGTCTGGCTCCAGTCGCTGGGCGTGCAGTTCGAGATGGGCGCAAACGCCGTCGACATGGACCTCGCCGAGGACGGAGACGACACGGTAGTCACCGGGCTCACCGTGCGAGACGCCAACGGCGAGCGCCACATCGAGCTCACCCGCGATGACCTCGTCTTCTTCACCAACGGTTCGCTGACACAGAACTCCACCATGGGCGACACCCACACGCTCGCTCCGATGAACACCGACACCACCGACCGGGGTTGCTTCACTCTCTGGGAGAAGCTCGCGGCCCACGGCCCCAAGTTCGGCAATCCTGCGGCGTTCGTGTCCGACGTCGACAAGACGAATTGGATCTCCTTCTTCCCGACCATCACGGGTGATCGCACGTTCTTCGATTACATCGAGGCGAAAAGCGGTGACGCGGCGGGGACGGGCGGCGCCATGACCATCGTCGACTCCAGTTGGAAGATCAGCTTCGTCCTCTACAACAAGTACTTCCCGGACCAGTCCGACGACGTCAACGTCTTGTGGGCTTACGGACAGGTGAGCGACATTCCCGGCGACTTCATCAAGAAGCCGATGCAGGAGTGCACCGGTGCCGAGATGTTCGCCGAATTGCTCTACCACTGCGGCCTGGAGGACAGGATCGACGACATCCTGGCGCACGCCACGGTGTCGACATCGATGATGCCCTACATCACCTCGCAGTTCATGCCGCGCAAGGTCTCGGATCGACCGAAGGTCATCCCCGAGGGCTGCGTGAACCTTGCCTTCATCGGCCAGTTCGTCGAACTACCCCTCGACGTCGTGTTCACCGTCGAGACCTCGGTCCGCACGGCGCTGATGGCCGTCTGGGGGCTCACCGGACTCCAAAAGCCCATGATCCCGGTGTACGAGCCCGCCTTCGACCTGCGCGTCCTCGTGTCGAACCTCAAGGCAGGCCTTGGGATCGACGAGTTCTCGCTCTCGCAGGTTCCGCATATCCTGCAGTCCGCTCCGTCTGTCGGCTTGATCGCACGGCACATCAGCGAACTTCCCGAACTCCCGAACTGAGAGCCCGCCTTTCCGTCGCTCGGTTCCAGCTACCAGGCATCCGCGTCCGCCTGCGCCACCGTAGCCCTGCACCACGACTTTGAAAGGTTGTAGCGATGACTGGTTCCATTCCGGCAGGCACACCTCTGGTGGACGTGCACTCCCACTTCCTCACCGAGCGGTACGTCCGAGCGGCCAAGGAGGCCGGGATCATGCACACGGACGGCATGCCCGGCTGGCCCGCCTGGGAAGTCGCGCAGCACCTGGACCTGATGGACCAGTGCGGCATCGCGACCTCGATCCTGTCGATCTTCTCGCCTGGTGTCTGTTTCGGGGACCCGGCCGATGCCAGTGACCTGGCCCGGCACGTCAACGACGCCGAAGCCGAGATCCGCCGGGACCACCCGCCCGGCTCGGACACTTCGCCTCCCTGTCCTGTCCGTGCCGGACGTCGACGCGGCCCTGAACGAGCTGGAGTACGCCACCAGCCAGCTCGGCAGCGACGGAGTGACCGTCGAGACCAACACCGGAGGCAGCTATCTCGGCGACCCGTAGGCACCAAGCGAACGAGGGCGCGGCAAACGCCGACGAGCCGGTTCGCTTGCATGTCAGTGCTCTCCAAGCGGATGTACCTGCCCGCCTCCTCGTTCAGGGCGGCCACGAACCGACCCGTCCGACTAGAGAACGACCAGGATTTGAAACCCACTGTCGACTGTGTTAATAGACCATCCACGCCCCTGTGAGGACTACCCACTGGAGCTGGGGTTCTGGTTTGCGTCCTCGGGTAGCCGGGGAAGGGAGGTGGGGAAAGAGGGTTCTTCGTACGTCCTTGCGGGAGCGGACGAACGTCCCAGTCCCCTACCGACGAACCTTGACGGCCGGCTCCGGGGCTGGGTCCTTCCTGCCCACTTGGCGCAAGTCCCCGTGGGGCAAATGCCCGGCAACAACTCCCAAGAAAGCGAGGCCTGTCATGATGCACATCTCCGTCATCGGTCGGCTGGTGGGTATGGCTACAAGGGTTGGCGCACACCCTGCGACAAGGGTTGGTGGCCTTCTTCAGCACAGAAGGCAGGCGCGGTCCCCAGGTCTGGCGGCCTGTGGGGGGCTGGTGCTGATAGCAATGATGACTGGTGGCGTCGGGCTGCTCAGTGGCGTCGGGCCGGCCAGCGGGGTCGCCTGGGCAAGTGCTCAAGGGAGCTGCGACTCCTGGGTGGGCCCGGTGACAGGGACGGTCCCTGGGTCCGTCGGCAGCTACTGGTCCATGGGAGTCCCCGCAAAGGGCGTACCCGTGTGCATCAACAAGGACGGCACCTACACCGTCGTAATGAACAACCGGCCACACGCCTTCGTCGAGGTGGGAGAGCTCCATGTCGGGGCTGCTTCCGGCAACCCGACCCTCGAGGTGACCGGCGCCAATGGCAACGTGGAGTTACACCTCGATGCTGGGGCGACTGTTGGCGGCAACGGCACCCACGGCACCCTGGCCCTCGACGCCACCGCCAGCGTCGATTACTTGGCCGAGGTAACCGGCGCCAGGGGCGCGGCGCTCACGGTTGGCTCGGGCGGGAAGCTCTCGGTGTCCGGCCCCTTGGGCTCCTCGGCGGCGGCCACCATAGCGGTGCCGCTCACCAACGAGGCCGGGGGCACGGTCGACATCACCGGTAGCACCGACATGGGAATGGGCGAGGTCACAGTGGCCAACTCGGGCACCTTCGACATCGCTCACGGGGCATTGGTCTACGTGCCCCAGGACTCGTTCACCCAGTCCGCCGGCACGCTCGCAGTACGTGGCACCCTCACCGTCGCTGGCTCGGCCAGCAGGTTCACCCTGGCCGGCGGCAGGGAGTCGGGGGGTCCGGTCAAGCTGGTCGGTGGGGCCACCCTGGTCGAAGGGCCCGGCACGATGGGCTTCGACATCACCGGCAACGTCTACCTCAAAGGGGACATCCCTGCAGGCCAGACCGTCACTGTCGACGGCGGCTCGACCAACAGCGACGTGAACCTCATCGGCGGGACGACCGTCAAAGGCACCCTGGTCCTCGACTCCAGCGCGAAGGGCTTGGCCGACCTTGACGGCGCCAGGGGCGTGGCGCTCACGGTTGGCTCGGGCGGGAAGCTCTCGGTGTCCGGCCCCTTGCGCTCCTCGGCGGCGGCCACCATAGCGGTGCCGCTCACCAACGAGGCCGGGGGCACGGTTGACATCGCCACCCGCACCGGCCTTGCCGCCGGCACGCCAACGGTCAACTCGGGCGCCTTCGACATCGTCCACGGTGGCCAGGTGGTACTGAGCGGTGGAAGCACGCTGACCAACGAGGCGACAGGCACGCTCAGGGTCACCGTGGACGCCGGGACGAAGACGGTGTCGGGGATCGCCGGGCCCGGGGTCGCCCTGAACGGCACGCTCGCTGTCACGACGATGGGCTCGCCGGCCGTGGGCTCCTCCTATGTCGCCATCGGAGGACCGGTGAGAGGCAAGTTCTCCGCCTACTCTTTCGGCCGTCAGCACTACTCGGTGCGGTACACCTCCGGAAAAGCAAGCACCAAAGAGGTCCTCTTGACCTTCAAGGGATAGTGGCAGCTCTGGGTCAGCACCTTGCTACAACTTCGGAGCGACACCACCTGTCTGGGCGCGCCCGGGCGGCCGATGTCAGCCACGGCACCGGCATCCTCTAACCCTTGGTCTATGAAGAAGGTGCGACCGCAGCGATGAGGCCGCTTCCGGGCAACCCCGGGATCGTCCTCTCAAGGCGACAGTCCTGTTGAGTGGCAGTTCAGTCACGCTCTGCCGAACCACCGGCCAGCGCGGTGTTCACAGCGCGACTGGCAAGGCTTGCAACTCCGGGACCGTGGGATACAGGCCACACGGCGGAGGGAGTGGGATTCGAACCCACGGTGCCCTCGCGGACACAACGGTTTTCGAGACCGCCCGATTCGGCCACTCTCGCATCCCTCCGGGCGGGGAGGTTAGCCGACGATGTCGCGACGGTCTGCGAAGAAGTCCCGCAAGAGCGCTCCAGCTGTGTCGGCACCCACGCCGCGGAGAACTTCGATCTCGTGATTGAGGCGAGGGTCGGCGCAAAGGTTGTACAGGGACCCGCAGGCGCCTGCCTTGGCGTCGAACGCGCCGAAGACGAGACGCTTGATTCGTGCGAGGACGGCGGCGCCTGCACACATGGGGCAAGGCTCGAGGGTCACAACGAGCGTGGCTTGGTCGAGGCGCCAGGTGCCGAGCACCTTGGCAGCGTCTTGGAGGGCGAGGATCTCGGCATGGGCCGTCGGGTCCTGGCGCAGCTCGCGTTCGTTATGGCGCCGAGTGACGACCCGCGTCCCGACGAGGACAACGGCTCCGACCGGGACATCGTCGTGGTCGGGAGCGAGCGCGGCCTCCACCAGAGCGATGGCCATGGCCTCGGCATCGGTCACCTTGGGAGCGTAGATCCGCGCGTCAAGCCGCGTACGGGTCCACGGTCGTCGGCAAGCTCGAGAGTGCCGGTGAGGGTGACGGCGTCGAGAAGGCGCCGGTCATGGGTGACGAGCAGCAGTGTGCCATTCCAGCTGGAGAGTGCCGCTTCCAGTTGCTCGATGGCGGGAAGGTCGAGATGGTTGGTCGGCTCGTCGAGGACGAGGCAATTGGTGCCCTTGGACATGAGCAGCGCCAGCTCCGCTCGCGTGCGCTGGCCAGGCGAGAGGGTTCCGAACGCGCGCTCGACCTCGCCGGCGCCCAGCCCAAACTTGGCCAGCAGTGAACGTGCTTGACCAGTTTTCAGTCCGGTCGCGCCGAGGAAGCCGGTCATGAGTGGCTCACGCGCGCCAAAGCGCCGCCTGGCCTGGCCGAGCTCACCGAACACCACCCCAGGACCGACCCATCGCTTGCCCTGGTCGAGCGGCGTCGTCCCGAGGATCATCCCGAGCAGCGTGGTCTTGCCGGCCCCGTTGCGCCCCAGAATTCCCAGGCGGTCGCCCCAGGCGAGCTCGAGATCGATAGGTCCGAGGTACCAGCTCCCACGTCGTACAACCGCGCCCTCGAGTCGCGCGACGACATTGCCGCTGCGGGGCGCAGCCGCGATTTCGAGATGGAGCAGCCAGGGTTCGAACGGCTTTTGCACCTGTCCGAGCCGCTCGAGGGCACGTTCGGTCGCGCGGACCTTTGAGGCCTGCTGTTCGGTGCGATTCACCCGGAAGCCCCTTTGCATCTTGTCGCTGTCCTTCGGGTTCTTGGCCGCCTTTGCGGCCCCCGTCGCCGCCCACTGCCGCTGCTGGCGCGCTCGGGCGAGGAGCCGGTCTCGTTCGGCGCTGTGGAAAAGGTGAGCCTCCTCGGCGTGGCGTTGCGCGGTCGCCCGAGCTTCGAGGTAGGCCTGCCAGCCTCCCCGGTACAGCGTCAGTCTGTGAGAACCGGCATCGATCTCTCCGATCGAGGTCACGACACGTTCGAGAAACGCGCGGTCGTGGGACACCACGACGAGTCCCCCGCTGCGGCGGTCCAAGAAGCTCTCGAGCCGTTCGAGCCCGTCGAAGTCGAGGTCGTTGGTGGGCTCGTCCAGGAGGACGACGTCGAATCGGGACAACAGGAGGGCCGCGAGCGCCGCCCTCGCCGCCTGGCCACCGGAAAGCTGCGACATGTCGAGCCGCAGCAGTGACGCCGGGAGGGCGAGGTCGGCACAGATGATCCCGGCCCGTGCTTCGAGGTCCGGACCGCCGAGCGCCAGGTACCGTTCGAGCGCGACCCCGTACCGGGCGTCGGCTCCCTGCTCAGGGGAGGCCAGCGCGCCTGCCGCCCGATCGAGCGCGGCTTGCGCTTCGGCGACTCCTGTCCGTCTCGCGAGGTAGTCGGCGACAGTCTCCCCCTCGACGGTCTCGCGCTCTTGTGCCAGGTAGCCCACGGTCGCGCTCGGAGGCAGGAGCGTCACGCGACCTTCGTCGGGTTGGTCGAGACCTGCGAGGATCCGCAGCAACGTGGTCTTGCCGACGCCGTTGGGTCCAAGCACGCCCAATCTCGTCTCGGCGCCGACCGACAGGCCCACAGCTTCGAGCACCGTCTGCGCACCATGGTGCTTGGCTACCCCTCGGACGACCAACGTCGCCACGCCACCTGTCGGTGCTCGTGCGGCGGAGCCTGCGCGGAAGTTGCGGGTGTTGCGGGCATTCGGCATGTTGATCCCCGGAGTCGGATGGTGAGCGAAAGTCGGAGCGGGGATCAAATGCGCACGGAACAAGGTTACCGCCGACGTCTGGGCGCGCACACCCGGTCCGGCTCAACTCAGGCGGGTGCAATCCCGACTGTCAGGGCAGGCGAATGCCAGACACTTCCTCAGGCGAATGTAGGGCGCGGGAGACCATCACGAAGTGAGGCTCCCTTCGGCGACACAGCGACGGAGGGAGCCCTGCTCACGGGCAGGGTATCGTCACCCGGAGACGGTGAGGCTCTTCCGCGCCGAGACCGAGTGCTCGAAGTTCGCACTGCCTCCGTAGGTGGCGACGAGGCTGTAGGTACCCGCTGGGAGCGTCGTGCTCGACAGCGTGCACGATCGCCTGGCCGACGACAGCGGGATCACACAGAGCCTTTTCGTGGAGCTCTTGATCGTGACGCTCCCGGTCGGCCCCGGGCCGGGATACTGCGGAGAGACTGTGACCGACAGCTGCTCGGCCTGCTCATGCCCGTAGCTCAGCTTGGCCAGCGACAGCTCGAGGGTGGTCGTAGAGGTTGCCTTGGCAACCGCGAGGGTCGAGCTGGCCGAGGCGGAGGCCTCGAAGCTCGCACTGCCGCTGTAGGTGGCCACGAGGCTGTAGGTGCCCGCTGGGAGCTTCCTGCTCGACAGCGTGCACGAGCCAACGGCTGACGCGAGTGTGATCGTGCACAGCGTCTTGGTGGAAGTTCCGATCGTACTGATCGTAACGCTGCCGAACGGTACCGGGCCGGTGTGCTCGGGTGCGACGACGACCGACAGCTGCTCGGCCTGCTCATGTCCGTAGGTGACCTTCGTCGCGGACAGCGTGAGTGCGGTCGTGGAACCTGCCCGCGTGCCGGGGGTAGCCGAAGCCTCGTTGGAAGGCACCGATGATCCGTCGGAGTTCACCGCATGCACAGTGAAGTAGTAGAGGGTCCCGTTGGTGAGGCCGGTCACGATGGCGTCGGTGCCCATGACGCGGATGGTGCCATTGACCGGGGCGGCCGACTCGCCACCTGGGGTAGTCCCTTCGTAGACGTTGTAGCCGATGATGGCCGAGCCCCCGTCGGAGCGGGGGGCGGTCCAGGCGAGAGAGACCGAGCTGTTGCCCGGCGTGGCGGTCAGGCCCGTCGGGGCGCCAGGTGCGGTCGTGGCGGGGGTCGCCGAGGCCTCCTTGGAGGCAGCCGAGGACCCCGCGGCGTTCACGGCCGTCACGGTGAAGTAGTAGACGGTCCCGTTCCGGAGGCCGGTCACGATGTAGGACGTGGTGGTGACCAGAGCGGTGCCGTTGACCGGGGTGGCCGACTCGCCGTCCGGGGTTGTCCCCTCATAGACGTTGTAGCCGAGGATGGCCGAGCCCCCGTTGGAGCCGGGCGCGGTCCAGGTGAGGGCGATTGAGGTGTTGCTTGGGGTGGCGGCCAGGCCCGTCGGGGTACCCGGCGCGATGGCAGGGGTCGCCGAGGCCTCATTGGAGGCGGTCGAGGAGCCGTAGGCGTTCACTGCCTTCACGGTGAAGTAGTAGGGAGTCCCAGTGGCCAGGTCGGTCACGATGCAGGAGGTGAGGGTGACGAGGGCGGTGCCGTTGACCGGGGTGGTCGACTCGCCGCCTGGGGTGGTCCCCTCATAGACGTTGTAGCCGAGGATGGCCGAGCCCCCGTCGGAGCCGGGCGCGGTCCAGGTGAGGGCGACCGAGGTGTTGCCCGGGGTGGCGGTCAGGCCTGTCGGGGCACCGGGCGATGTGGAGACGGGGGTAGCCGAAGCCTCCTTGGAGGCGGCCGAGGGCCCGTAGGCGTTCACTGCCTTCACGGTGAAGTAGTAGACGGTCCCGGTGGTGAGGCCGGTCACGATGTAGGAGGTGGTCGTGACGAGGGCGGTGCCGTTGACCGGCCTGGCCGACTCGCGGCCCGAGGCGGTCCCCTTGTAGACGTTGTAGCCGAGGATGGCCGAGCCCCCGTCGGAGCCGGGCGCGGTCCAGGTGAGGGCGACCGAGGTGCTGCGCGGGGTCGGTGTGAGGCCCGTCGGGGCGCCAGGCGAAGTGGCAGGGGTCGCCGAGGCCTCGTTGGAGGCGGCCGAGGTCCCCACGGCGCTCACCGTCTTCACGGTGAAGTAGTAGAGCGTCCCGTTGGTGAGGTCCGTCACGGTGGCGGTGGTGCCACTGACGGGGACGGCGCCATTGACCGGGGTGGGAGACTCGCCGCCCGGGCTGGTCCCCTCGTAGACGTTGTAGCCGAGGAGGGCCGAGCCCCCGTCGGAGCTGGGCGCGGTCCAAGTGAGAGTGATCGAGGTGTTGCCCGGGGTGGGTGTGAGGCCCGTCGGGGCACCAGGCGAAGTTGCACCGGAAGCCGCGTGGGCGGCGGGAGTCATGAAAGCGAGCGAGGCGAGAAGAGCTGTGACCACTCCCACCGCGGTCTTTCGATTCGCGTTTGTTTGCACGATGATCCCCCCTACCTCTCGCACGAAGATCCCCCCGGATCTAAAGCACTGCAACCTAACACATTAACTTCTTGGTGGGCTCGTCCGGCCCCACCTCTTCTGCAAGGCCGACGACTCCCCAGGCCGACCGACTGCGCCGCTCGGCTCTGCGAGCATAACCGGGCTCAGCCGGGCATCCGCCGCCAGACCGAGCGCGGGACGAGTCTGAAGATCCCGAACACGTAACGCAGCACAGCGGGTACCCAGACCACCTCCGCGCCGGTCTCGAGGCCGCGCACCACTGCGTCGGCAACGTCGGACGCGTCGATGGCGAGTGGCGCAGGCTTGCGACCCGTGGTCATCTTCGTTCTCACGAAACCAGGCCGTACCACCATCACGCTCACCCCACTGCCGGCGAGTGCGTCACCGAGACCGAGCGCAAAGCCGTCAAGGCCCGCCTTGGTCGCTCCGTAGACAAAATTGGCCGCGCGCACGCGATAGCCGGCAACCGACGAGAGCACCACGATCCGACCATGCCCCTGGGCTGTGAGCACGCGGGCGAATGCCGCCATCGCGGCCGTCGGGCCTGTGAAGTTCGTGCTCGCCATCGACGCGACCGTTGAGGCGTCGAGGTCCGCGAGCCCTGCGGTGCCGAGCACACCGGCGGCGATCAGCACCAGGTCGATGGTGCCGAGCCGTTGGGCTGCCAGGTCCGCGAAGCCCTCGAGGGCGCCGATCTCGGTCACGTCGAGGTGTTCGGTCTGGACTTTGGCGACCGACAGGGCGCGGAGCTCCTCGGCTGCGGTCTGGAGGCTGTCGTTGTTCCTCCCTGCGAGGAGGGCAGAGCTCAGCCCGCGGCCTGCGAGCGAGCGCAGGATCGCCCGTGACACGTCGGATCCGCCACCGAGGGTGACCACCGTCTGTGGCATACCGGTGACGTCGTTCATGGCTTGCCGCCTCCAAGACCTCGGGGCACTCGTCGTCCGGGCTCGTTGTTCAGTTGAACTGGAACG
>Ga0181518_10003186_pt1 | contig 15346 bp, 9 predicted proteins | sample PEATcosm2014_Bin_28_FD_119751 | JGI IMG/M metagenome (GOLD analysis project Ga0181518, IMG submission 119751) | Peatland microbial communities from MTU Mesocosm Facility, Houghton, MI, USA - PEATcosm2014_Bin01_60_metaG | ecosystem: Environmental > Terrestrial > Soil > Wetlands > Peat | place... | reverse complement strand
CCTCCTTCGCGCGGTCCAGTTGCGCCTTGATCACGTCCACCATGCTGTTGCCGGCCTGGTCCGTCGCGCGATCAGTGATGATGCCGTCCACGGAGACAACGGCGATTTTGCTGCGTGCGTCGTTGTCTTTCAAAAGGCATTCTTCGAGCCGCGGGCCGACTTCACGCGTGATGCCGGTGGTGAAATTGCGGTTGAAACTCAGTGCGTGCGAGATGAACTGGGTGAAATTGATGAGCATACTGAACATCAGCACCACGAGCAAAATGATCGCAAAAATCATCCAACCCCGGCTCTTGCGCGGTCTGAGCGGCGGCGGCGGCGTGATGACTGGTGGCGGCGGCAAAGCCATCGGTGGCGGCGCGCCTGACGAATCGTAGGACGAAGTTTCCATAGCGCACCCAAGCTAACCCAACGCGGGCAGGGGAGCAAGGCGGATTGACTGGATCAAATGTGACGGGTGACACGTGACATGTGACAAGATCAAAGCCGCGCAATCGTCTGTCCTTTCATGTCACCTGTCACTTGGCACTTGTCACCAGTACGAATGCACCAGCGGCTTGATCTCCGCGTCGTAAATGGCGCCAATCTTTTTCATCGTGGCCCTGGACAACGGCCCCAAATCTGAAGCCGTGATATTTTCTGCGACCTGCGCCGGACGTTTCGCGCCGGGAATCGCGCAGGTGACGGCGGGAAATTCCAGAATCCACCGCAACGCCAGTTGCGCGAGCGTCGCTTTTGCGGGAACCAGTTTTTTCAACTGCTTCACCGCGCGCAGGCCGATCTCAAAATCCACGCCGGAAAAAGTTTCACCGCGATCGAACGCCTCGCCGTGACGGTTGAAGTTCCGATGGTCGTCCTTGGCGAACTGGCTGTTGCGCGTAATTTTGCCGGACAACAGCCCCGAGGCCAGCGGCACGCGCGCCAGAATGCCGACTTTGCGCCGTTGCGCTTCCGCGAAAAACAGTTCTGCCGGGCGCTGACGGAAGATGTTGAAAATAATCTGCACCGTTTGCACACCGGGAAACTCGATGGCCTTGAGCGCCTCCTCGACCTTTTCGACACTCATACCGTAATGCCGCAACTTACCGGCCTTTACCAAATCGTCGAGCACGCCGAAGACTTCCGGCCGGTAATAAACTTCCGTGGGCGGACAATGCAGTTGCAGCAAATCAATCGCGTAGGTGTCGAGGTTCTTCAAGCTGCGCTCGATGAACGCCGTGAGGTTTTGGCGATTATAACCGTCGGCGGTGTGCGGGTTGAGCCGCCGACCGGTCTTGGTGGCGACGTAGAATTTCTCCTTTCGCTCCTTGCGCAGCTTGGCCATCAAGCGTTCGCTGCGGCCGTCACCATAAACATCCGCCGTGTCGAAGAAATTCACGCCGCCATCGAGCGCGGCGTGGAGCGCGGCGAGCGATTCCTGGTCGTTCACGTTGCCCCAGGCGCCGCCGATGGCCCACGCCCCAAAACTGATTTCCGAAACCTTCCAGCCCGTCCGTCCAAGTTCGCGGTATTTCATGCCGATAAATTAAATGAAAAATTGCCGCGCGCAAAGTGACAAACTTATGAAAGCCTTTCCTCACCGTTCCTGCGGAGTCCAGGAAAGCCGAAGAACTCCTGGACAGTTAAGGAATGGCCGATGTGCTGCTAACACAATTGTGCTACTGTCGTTGCTTGATGGCACGGATGGCATCCACAGCGGCCTGACTGGTTGACTGGTCGCTGTCGCCAACCAGCTTTTGCAATGGGTCGAGGCTCGCGTCCGTGCCAATTTGCTGGAGGATGTTGCAGGCTTGACGCTGGGTGTCGGCATTGCGCTCGTTGAGGAGGGCAATGACGGCCTTTTCTGCTGGTGCGCCGATGTCGATCAATGCGGAACTGGCATCCTGACCATACATGCCGCCGCCACGTGCAATCAGATCGGAGAGCGGCTGGATGGCACGTTCGTCCTTCAATCTGCCAAGCGCCTTGGCTGCGGCCTGGCGCGAAGACCAATCGGAATCCTTCAACAGCTTCAGCAGGACGGGAACTTCATTGGTGGTGGCGTGGCTGCCGAGAAAATTCGCAGCAGTCATGCGGACGAATGAATCAGAGTCCAGCGCCATCGCCGCAACGAGGCTGATGAATTCGCCAGACGGTGCTTCGATATCCACGCCGTTGAGATGGCGCATCGCGGCACGGCGGGTTTCGAGGTCGGATGATTTTAAGTCGCCGGTGATTTTATCCAAGTCTGGGCCGGAAAGTTTGCGGGGCGGCATGGACGGGGGCGGTGGCGCGAGCGCGGCAGCGAGTTCGTCGCCGGTCAACCGGCGCAATTTGAAAGCGACCTTCGCCTGGCGTGACGTGGTTTCGGTCTGCGAAGAGACATCGCCTTGCGTTTCGATCTTCGTCATCAGGCCCGCGTTGCGGTCGAAGGTAAAATCTGATTCGCTCGTGGCGAGGAGACGCGGCTCGGTCCCGTTCAGCGTAAAACTTTTCAGAGTCGTTTGCTTGTGCCATTCCATCGTGTCCCCTTTGGAACTTTTAGCGTGGATTGACGCTTGACGCGACAAGGTCAGGACGGCGGGCGTCTGTTGCGGGTAGCCCATGTTAAACCGCATCATAAGCGGCTGGCCGTTCATGCGTACGTTCATGAAATTCTCCGCCGGACCAAGCCAGAACGGGTCGTCCAGCACGGTCACGGTGTCAGTGGTGCTATCGTCCCCGGATTTCACGGGCAGCGGTTCAAAGATGGACTGCACGAGTTTGCCCAACGGAACCGCCAGCACATCGTCGCCGCCGTCACGGAGTTCGATGCCACGGTCGTTCAATTCGATTTCGCAGTCGTTCGGAAAGGGATTCGCGTTTTGCATCATGCCGCCCGGATAGAACCCGTAACCGGGATAAAATCCCGGGCCGCGCGGCGGCGTGCGTTTTATTTCCGATTTCAAATTTCCCCGGCAGGAAAGCCTCGCGGAATTCATCGTTGCTTCCCGGGTCACTAAAATCACGTTGCCGGTCGTGACTTCGGAACCATTCTCGCTGCGCACAGAAACCTCCACGGCGAATACGTTCGTCTGTCCGATGGTGAATTTGTAACGTAATGCTGCATCCCGCGCGGAGACGGTCAGGCAGGCCATGAGCAACACTAAACCAATACGAAGAGAGGGTGTGTTCTTCATGCTTTGAGCATTGCCAGCCCGGCGGGTTATGCAAGTCAAAATTCCACCTTCGCTGCGCTTCGACGCGGCGAGCTATCATTGAAGTTTCTCGTCTTTGCGTCTTGGCGTCTTTGCGTTAAATTCAGCCGCAGGTTATGCAACCGGAAAAATTCACGCTCAAATCACAGGAAGCCTTGCAGGAGGCGCAACGGCTCGCCCGCGAACTGTCGCATCAGGAACTCGACGGCGAACATCTCGCGCTCGCACTCATCGGCCAAAGTGAAAGTCTCATTCCCGACCTGCTGGAACGCATCGGCGTGCCGGTCGCAAAACTGAAACCGGATTTGGAAGCCGAACTCGTCCGCCGTCACAAGGTCCAGGGCGCGGGCGACCCTTACGCCGGCCGCGATTTGCAAAAAGCCCTCGATGCTGCGCAATCCGAGGCGACCAAGCTCAAGGACGAATACGTCAGCACCGAACATCTGCTGCTCGGGCTGCTGGACAGCGGCAGTCCGTCGCTGAAAAAGATTTTCGCCAAAAACGGCCTGAAGCGCGATGCAGTGCTCAAGGCGCTGGCCGAATTACGCGGCAACCAGCGCGTGACGGACGAAAATCCTGAAGCCAAATTCCAGGCGCTCGACAAATACGGTCGCGACCTCACGGCGCTCGCGCGGCAGGGCAAAATTGACCCCGTCATCGGCCGCGACGAGGAAATCCGCCGCGTCATGCAGGTGCTGACACGCCGGACGAAAAACAATCCGGTGCTCATTGGCGAACCGGGCGTGGGCAAGACGGCCATCGCCGAAGGGCTGGCCCGGCGCATCGTCAGCGGCGACGTGCCGGAATCGCTCAAGAATAAGCGGCTCGTGGCGATGGATCTCAGCGCGATGATTGCCGGCGCGAAATATCGCGGTGAATTCGAAGACCGGCTCAAGGCCTTTTTGAAGGAAATCGTCGCGAGCGAAGGCAAGATCATTTTGTTCATTGACGAATTGCACACAATCGTCGGCGCAGGTGCGGCGGAAGGCGCCACCGATGCGGCGAATATCATGAAGCCGCAACTCGCGCGCGGCGAATTGCGTTGCGTCGGCGCGACGACGCTCGACGAATACCGCAAGCACATCGAAAAAGACCCGGCGCTCGAACGCCGGTTCCAGCCGGTCAAGGTGGAGGAACCGACGGTCGAGGCGACCATCGCGATTTTGCGCGGATTGAAGGAGCGCTACGAGGTTCATCACGGCGTGCGCATCCAGGATTCGGCGCTCGTGGCGGCGGCGACGCTGTCGCATCGCTACATCACCGACCGGTTTTTGCCGGACAAGGCGATTGACCTCGTGGACGAGGCAGCGTCGCGCATCAAGATGGAATTGGATTCGAAGCCGACGGAACTGGACCAGTTGGATCGGCAGATTTTGCAGTTGGAAATCGAACGCACTTCGCTTGCGAAAGAAAAAGACGCGGCGAGCAAGGAACGTTTGAAGCGACTCGACAAAGAACTGGCTGACCTCAAGGAAAAATCCAAGACACTCACGGCCCAATGGCAGAATGAAAAAGCCGCCGTTAACGCCGTCAGCGTCGTCCAATCGCAACTCGAGCAGGCGAAGCTGGAATTGGAACAGGCGCAGCGGAAAGGTGATCTGACGAAGTCGGCGGAAATTCAATACGGCAAGATTCCCGATTTGGAGAAAAAATTGGCTTCCATCGAAAAGCAATCCGCCCAGGCCACGCGCACGTCATTGTTGCGCCAGGAAGTCACCGACGAAGACATCGCTAAAGTCGTCGCATCGTGGACGCACATTCCCGTAAGCCGGATGTTGGAAGGCGAGCGGCAAAAGCTGGTGAAGATGGAGGAACGGTTGGCGCAACGCGTCATTGGCCAGAAAGAGGCCATCAAGGCCGTGTCCGACGCCGTCCGACGCGCGCGCAGCGGGTTGCAGGATCCGAACCGGCCCATCGGCTCGTTCATTTTTCTCGGCCCGACCGGTGTCGGCAAGACCGAGACCGCCCGCGCATTGGCGGAATTTTTGTTCGACGACGAAAACGCCATGATTCGCATCGACATGAGTGAATACATGGAAAAACACACTGTGGCGCGGCTCATCGGCGCGCCGCCTGGTTACGTCGGCTACGAGGAAGGCGGGCAATTGAGCGAGGCAGTTCGGCGTCGGCCATATTCCGTGGTATTGTTCGACGAGATTGAAAAGGCGCATCACGACGTGTTCAACGTGCTGTTGCAGGTGCTCGATGACGGACGGTTGACGGACGGGCAGGGGAGGACAGTGGATTTCAAGAACACCATCGTCATCATGACCAGCAACCTCGGTTCGCCCATCATTCAGGAGTATTTCATGGACGGACGCACGACCGGGAGCGCGCGGTCGGCGATGGAAGACAAGGTGCTGGCCGAGTTGAAACGGCATTTCCGTCCGGAATTTCTGAACCGGGTGGACGACGTGATTATTTTCCAGAGCCTAGACGAGGAGGAATTATCGCGCATCGTGGACATCCAGCTTGAACGGCTTGGCAAACGGCTGGCGCAACAAAATCTCGTGCTGGACGTGGACGCGGCCGCGAAGAAACTGCTGGCCAAGGAGGGTTACGACCCGCAATTCGGTGCGCGCCCGCTCAAGCGCGCCGTGCAGGAACGAATCCTCAATCCACTTTCGATGCGCTTGCTCGAGGGGGATTTTAAACCTGGAGACAAAATCAAGGTGACGACGAAGGACGGCGAACTGGTTTTCCAGAAGAAGTAAACCGCAGAGACGCGGAGACGCAGAGTTGGACCACGAAGTACACGAAGCACACGAAAGCTGTTCCCTCTCCGCCTCGACCGGGAAGAGGGTCAGGGCGAGGTGTCGAATTCAACTCAGAGCGCCAAGTTAAACCGCGAACCACACGAACCACGGGAAGATTTTTTTGACACGGATTTCACGAATTTACACGAACCAAAGGGCTGAAAGCCCGAAAGAAAATTGCCCGGTGTTGGTGCGTCAGCGCCCACGCCGGGAAAACATCCAACAAAACTCTCTCCCCCGATATTGCTCGTCGCTGACCTTTTCCATCCAGTCCACAGCCTTTTCCTAAGCAAAAAGCGTCACAAAAGCGGTGACGTTTTTGCAAGGAAAAGGAAACCTGCTTTGCCGTCGAGCTGTTCCTGAATGGCGATGTGCGTCATAGCTGTGGTGGGAGCGGCACCGGGCCAGCGGCATTCGTTAGTTTTTGTTGTCCTTCCGCAAAGATGTTTTACAGTTACGCTGGTATTTCCGTTATGCTGAATCTTTACGAATCCGTCCGCACGAACCCGAGCTACAACCGGCTCGAGATCGGCGATTTTCTTTTTGCGGAATACAGCTGCGGCATCACCGCGAAGAAACTCGCGAACTGGACGGACACGGATTATCTCATGCACGTGGTCACGGGCAAAAAGACGTGGCACACGTCCGACGGCGTTTGCCGGGCCAATCCGGGTGAAACGTTGTTCGTCAAAAAAGGCGCGACCATCGTGGAGCAGCATTTCGAGGAAGATGTCTGTCTGCTCATGTTTTTCATTCCTGACGCGCTGATGCGCAGCACGGTCCGGGAAATGGCCGGCGGTTTAAACCTCCGGACGGCCGACGGCGCACCGATCGAATGTGTGTTGCGCGTGGAGAACGACACGGCGTTGTCCGCGTTCTTCCAGTCCATGCGCACCTATTTTTCCGGCGGGGAAAAGCCGTCCGAACCGCTGGTGCGCCTCAAGTTGAAGGAATTGATTGTCAGCGTGCTGACCAGCGGACGGAATGCCGGGTTGGCGACTTATTTCCGGAAGATTGGCGAAAGCGATGCGCCGTCCGTGCCGGAAATCATGGAGTCGAATTTTCGCTTCAACCTTTCGCTGGAGGTATATGCGAAGCTGTGTCATCGCAGTTTGTCTTCGTTCAAGCGCGATTTCCAAACGCACTTTCAGGAATCGCCCGGCAAATGGTTGCTCCGAAAGCGGCTCGATTATTCCGCCGTATTGCTGCGCGGCTCCAGGATGAATGTCACGGAAATCGCCTTTGAAAGCGGTTTCGAAGACGTTTCCCATTTCAGCCGGGTGTTCAAGGAGCGCTTCGACGTTCCACCGATTGCGTATCGGGAGAAAACCGGCACCGCCAGTTGACCCGCACAGTCAAAAGATTGAACCGCGGAGCAAAGCACGGCCCGCCGGCTTTCCGTATCGTGTCCCCATGACAATACTTGAAGAAAGAGCAACATTGGGAAAGCCGGCGCGGAAGCATTGGCTGAATATAACTCACGAATTGGGCCGCGACTTCGAAAAGCGTGCTGCCGTCCATGATGAAGACGATTCATTTGTCTCGGAAAACTACGCGGCGCTGAAGGAGCACGGCTTCTTTAGCGCGATGGTGCCGGAAGCATTTGGCGGCGGTGGCGTTTCGCATTCGGAGATGTGCGAACTTCTACGGGTGCTGGCCCACTACTGCAGTTCGACCGCGCTCACCCACTCGATGCACCAGCATCTGGTGGCGGCTGCGCTGTGGAAATTCAAACACGGACAAGGCGGTGAACCCATGCTGCGGAATGTCGCTGCCAAGCAACTGGTCCTCGTTAGCACCGGCGCGAACGATTGGCTCGAATCCAGCGGCGAAGCCCTCCGCGTCGAGGGCGGTTATCGTGTGACCGCGAAGAAACCTTTTGCCAGTCAATCGTCTGTCGGCGATGTGTTGGTCACCAGCGCGCCTTTCAACGATGCTGCGAACGGGTGGCAGGTCCTGCATTTTCCGGTGCCCCTGAAATCCGACGGCGTCACCGTTCTGAACGATTGGCGCGCGTTGGGGATGCGCGGAACCGGAAGCCACTCGGTCAGGCTGGACGGCTTGTTCGTCCCTGAATCCAACGTTAATCTGCGGCGCCCGCGCGGTGTGTTTCATCCGGTCTTCAACGTGGTGGCCGCGGTCGCCACGCCAATTGTTATGTCGGTTTACGTGGGAATTGCCCAAAAGGCGGCTCGGCTCGCCATTGAAGCCGTGAAAGTGCAGAAACGTCCCAAACCGTATCTGGCGGGTTTGATTGGTTCGATGATGAACGAACTGACGTCGGCCGAACTGCATTTGCAGGACATGATTCGGATCACCAATGATCTCGACTTTGAGCCACACAACCAGGTCGGCCAGGACATTTTAAGTCGGAAAACAAACACGGCGAACGCCTGTATCAGTGTCGTGACCAGGGCGATGCAGATTGTCGGCGGGCAGGGATTTTACCGGACTTTCGGATTGGAACGCCTTTTCCGCGACGTTCAGGCGGCGAAATATCATCCGTTGCCGCAAGCGGACCAACAACAGTTTCTGGGTGAACATATTTTTAGAACGAACTAAATGCTCGAACTGAGACCAACTTGCGAGAACTGCAACGTGCCGCTGCCGCCGGATTCTACGGAAGCGATGATTTGTTCGTTTGAATGCACCTTCTGCCGTCAATGCGTCGAAAACATCCTGGAAAATGTCTGCCCGAATTGCGGCGGTGGTTTTTGTTCCCGGCCTGTCCGCCCGAAGAACAACTGGAAAGGCGGCGACTATCTCGGCGCGTATCCTGCAAGTACAACCATCAGGCATCGTCGCGTAGATCCACGCCTTCACCAGCAATTCGCCGAAGCCATCAAGTCCATCCCACCGGAACTGCGGTGACCATGCGCTACAGCAAATCCGAAATTCCGAGCGCGCCCACTCAAACGGGCCGTGCAGGAACCAATTGTCAATCCACGCCTCATGCACCTGCTCGAGGGGGATTTTAAACCTGGAGACAGAATCAAAGTTACGGCGAAAAACGACCTGTTAGTATTCCAGCGGAAATAGATTCCGATCGATTCGTGATTCGGGTATCGCGCTGATATGACCGGACGGCGCAGCGCGCCGTTCCTGCCGGAAACGGTTGCCGGTTTAATACCAGAGGCAAAAACCGGCGCGGAAGGCGTGGCTGGGTTCGTTGTATTGACGCAAGGTCTGGCCGTAGCCGGTAAAATATTGCAATTGAATGGCCGGGTTGAAATGAGAGCGATGCGGCAGGTTGAACCGCAAATCGAACAGCAGGCCGGCATGGCTGCCTTCGTCGCCGAGGCGGAGTCGGGTTGCGAATTGAACTTTTTCTCCACTCTTGGGATCGGTCCAGCTCAAGGCGCCGAGCAGATCGGCGTAACCGCGATAATCAGCCAGGTCCGGATTATTGTCGCTCAAAGTGATGTAGTACCAGGCGCGGGGCTGGAAGGTGAGCTGCAAATGATCCGGCAGGTCAAAGCGGACTGTCGGTTGCAGGTAAACCGTGTTCAAACTGCGTTCCGAGGACCCGCCCTGGCCATTGGATTCATGCTCGATACCGCCTTGCAGATCGAACTGGTAGCTGTTCCTCCGAAAAATATCGGGATAAAAAAGGAATGCGGACGGTTTGTAGCTGGTATCATAAAACGACGGGTTCCGGGAGATGAGGTCCCAGAAGGATGTCTGAGTGTAGGCAAAATAGGAGTGGGCCAGAGGATTCCAGTCGTCGTCGAGATCGAAGAGTTTGTATTTCAGGCTGAACTGAAATTCGGCGGCGGGATATTCGCCCAGAATAAAATAAATCGGTTCGTAGGCGTAAATATGTCTGCCCAGAAATTCCATGAGCTGAGATTGAGGCGCCGTGTTGGTTGCCGGCAGCGCTGCCGGCGTCTGACTGTTCACCGGAGCACCGGAAGCGCTGCTTTTCAACAGGATGACAACCTGATTGTAGTTGCTGACGTCCAATGTCGCTTGACCACCGATGGCGGGAGGAACATCGAACAGATATTCCAGTTTTACGAAGCTGCCGGGGGCAATTGTTGCCTCACCCCCGCTGCGGTTGGTCAAAACCAGAACCGTTTTGAACGAGCCTAAGCCCGAAGTTAATGTCCCAGCAAGACGCGCCTCGAAGGTTCGGCTGACTTCATTGGACGAGTTGTTCAGACAATAAAGCCAGATACTGCCCGGGGTGCCAGCCGTCAGCGGCTGGGAGGGTGAAGCCAGAACGCAAGTGACCTCCTGCGCCAGAGCGGATGCTGGATTTGCCATGACGAGGACCGACCAAATCAACCATGATCCCATGCACTGCCAAACGGATGATGCTGCCAGTCTTAAGAGGAATCTCACGGCAGGACGATTCAACAATTGAAGCACAATCTTGTCAAGTTGGTAGCTGGGCAAGAGAATGCTAAGGCATTGGCGTGCAGATTTCGACAAGAAGGCGGATTTGTCGCGGAGGCAGGCCACGGTTTGCCCCCATACTTGGTTGGGGGTTCACTCGCTGCTGCCGCTCCGATTCTCACCGCGCGGGCAAACAATGCCGGAATATCGGGCGTGACCAAGGCAACCCCAGTTCATCCGTGGTCAAAATGGATTTCCTCAGGCAAAATCCAAAACTTGTTCCGCCCTGATTCTTTGATATGCTTCACGGCTCTTGTGAGCATTGCGGAAGAAATTCAAAGGCGGCGCACGTTCGCCATCATCTCGCATCCGGACGCGGGCAAAACCACGTTGACGGAGAAGCTGCTGCTGTACGGCGGCGCGGTGCAGCTCGCCGGCTCCGTCACCGCCCGCAAAAATCAACGCGCCACCACGTCCGACTGGATGGAACTGGAAAAGAGGCGCGGCATTTCCATCAGCTCCACCGTCCTGCAATTTGACTACAACGGCCACCGCCTTAACCTGCTCGACACTCCGGGCCACAAGGATTTTTCCGAGGACACCTACCGCGTGCTGACCGCCGTGGATTCGGTGGTGATGGTGATTGATTCGGCCAAGGGCATCGAACCGCAGACCCGCAAGCTGTTCGAGGTCTGCCGCCAGCGCGGCGTGCCCATCTTCACCTTCATGAACAAATGCGACCGGCCCATGAAAGATCCGCTCGCGCTGCTCGATGAACTGGAGCACGTGCTCGGCATTGGTGCGTTCCCGGTGAACTGGCCCATCGGCAACGGCCCCGGGTTCCGCGGGGTGTTTGACCGGCAGACGAAGTTGATGCATTTATTTGAGCGCACGGCGGGCGGCCAATATCGCGCGCCGGTGCAGGTCGGCGGACTGGATGATCCCGCCGTTCGCGGTCAGCTCGACGACGAAACTTTTCGCCGGACCGCCGAAGAGCTTGAGATGCTCGAACACGCCGGGCACGACTGGGATGATGCCGCCGTACTCACGGAAAAAACCACGCCCGTCTTCTTCGGCAGCGCCAGTAATAACTTTGGCGTGCAACTGTTGCTCGACGGTTTTTTGAAGCATTCACCGCCGCCCAAGCCGCGCGTGATGGCGGGTGTCAAGATTTCGCCGGAGCACCCCCGCTTCTCCGGCTTCATTTTCAAGATCCAGGCGAACATGGACCCGAAGCATCGCGACCGCATCGCCTTTGTCCGGGTTTGCTCGGGAAAATTTGAGCGCGATATGACGGTGCATCACTCGCGTTCCGCGAAGAAGGTGCGTCTTTCCAGCTCGCACAAGCTTTTCGGCAACGAACGCGAGACGGTGGACGAGGCGTATCCCGGCGATGTCATCGGCCTCGTCGGCCACGACAGCTTCGGCATTGGTGACACGCTCACGACCGATCCCGGCATCACCTACAAGGAAATCCCGCGCTTCACCCCGGAAGCCTTCAGTTATCTGCACAATCCGAACACGGCGAAGTTCAAGCAATTCCGCCAGGGCCTTGAGCAGTTGATGCAGGAGGGCGTCATCCAGGCGCTTTACCTGCGCAATTCATCGGTGAAAACGCCGTTGCTCGCCGCCGTCGGTCCGCTTCAATTCGAGGTCGTGCAATTCCGGCTCGAGAGCGAATACGGCGCGGCGTCGCGTCTCGAAGCCGCGCCGTGGACGGTCGTCCGCTGGCTGCCGCCGGACATGAAGGAAGACGACCTTGATGCGCTGTCGCTGCCGACCGGCTCGCGGGTCGCGTATGACGTGGGCAAAAATCCAGTCGTGCTGTTCCAAAATGAGTGGTCGGCTGATTATTTCACCAAAACCAACGAGCGGGTACCGCTGTCCGCGCTGCCCGTGCAGACGGTGAGGGAATAAATCCGAAACCCGAATGACGAAATCCGAAATAAGCCCGAAGCCCGAAATCCGAATCCCCGCGGTGCGCGTTGTCATATCATTCGGGCTTCAGTTTTCGGATTTCACTTGTCATTCGTCATTCGTCATTCGGATTTAACCCCATGTCCACCATCCTCACCGCCGCTGAAATCACCGTAAGCTACGGCGACCGCACGGTGCTCGACGGCGCGACGCTGGCCATAGACGAGGGCGACCGCATCGGGCTGGTCGGTCGCAATGGCTGCGGCAAAACAACGTTCCTCCGCATTCTGGCCGGACTCCAATCGCCCGACAGCGGCGACGTCACCCGGCGGCGCGAACTCGTCGTCAGTTACCTGCCGCAGGATTTCATGCTCGATGCGGTCAGGAACGTGCTCGAAAACATCCGCGACGGCGCGAAGCCGGTGCTCGATTTGATTGCGGAATTTGAATCGCTGCCGCATGACTCGAAACGCCACGAGGAACTGGAACATCGCATCGCTGCGCTTGAAGGCTGGACGCTGGACCGGCGCATCGAGACCGCGATGTCGCACCTGAACTGTCCCGCCGCCGACCGGCGCATCGAAACGCTTTCCGGCGGCGAGAAACGGCGCGTGGCGATGTGCCGTGCCCTGGTCTCGGACCCCGACCTGCTGATCCTTGACGAGCCGACGAACCATCTGGACCCGGAATCCATCGAGTGGGTCGCGGAATTTCTCGATGAGTTCCATGGATCGTTCCTGGTCGTCACGCACGACCGCTATTTTCTCGACCGCGTCGCGAAGCGCATGGTGGAGTTGTCCGATGGCCGGTTTTTCTCGCACGCGGGCAACTACACCGATTACTTGCTGGACAAAGCTGAACGCCAGGCCGCCGACGCGACCATCGAGCACAAGCGCCAGATGTTTCTGAAAAAGGAACTGGCCTGGGTGCGGCAAGGCCCGCGGGCGCAGCGCAGCAAGCAGAAGGACCGTTTCGAGCGTTACTACGAAACCGCCGCACAGGACGGCCCGGTGATCGAGGAGGACGTGGAGCTTTGCATCCCGCCGCCGCCGCAACTGGGCAATCGCGTCGTCGAGCTGAGCAATCTCGGCATGGACCTCGGCGGACGCACGCTGTTCCGCGGGTTCAATTTCACGTTCGAGAATGGCCAGCGCATTGGCGTAGCCGGGCGGAACGGCCTCGGCAAAACCACTTTGCTCAAGATCATCCTCGGCCAGCTCGCGCCGACGGAAGGCACGGTGAAGACCGGCCAGCTCACGAAATTCAACTACGTGGACCAGGGTCGGATTCAATTGCGCGAGGAACGCACGGCGCTGGAGGAGGTCGGCGACGGCACGGAATTTGTCATTTTCGGAGCCGGCCAGATTTCGCTGCGGTCCTATCTCAAGCGATTTCTGTTCGCCGACGATCGCATCACGACGCAGGTGAAATACCTGAGCGGCGGCGAGCGCAGCCGGCTGTTGCTCGCGCGCATCCTGAAAAACGGCGGCAACTTCCTCATCCTCGACGAACCGACCAACGATCTCGACCTGCCGACCTTGCGCGTGCTGGAGGAGGCGTTGATCGCGTTCCCCGGCACCGTGCTGGTGGTGAGCCACGACCGCTATTTCCTGAACCGCGTCTGCACGGACATCCTCGCCTTTGAAGGTGACGAAAAAATCCATCACAGCGCCGGCGACTACGATTATTATTTGGAGAAGAAGCAACGAGCATCCGTAGCGGCGTCTCGGCAGAGCGCCGCCATTGTTGCCTTGAACAAATCTTCCGCACTCTCACGAGATGCGGCTACGAAGGCGACGAAGGCAACGAAATCCGCAAAACCCCGCAAACTCTCGTTTGCGGAAGGTCGCGAACTGGAGGGGATGGAGGCACAAATCCACGCCGTGGATGCGGAAATTACCCGCATTGAAGGCCTTTTCGCTTCGCCAGATTTTCATCGCACACACGCCACGCAAACCAACCAACTGGTGGCCGACCTTGCCGCCGCGAAGAAAAATCTCGCCCGGTTATACGCGCGGTGGGAGGAACTGGAAGCGATCAAAGCTGCCGCGGAACGCCCGTAATTACTGGCGGTTCTTTGCCGTGCTGCCGCCGGAATCCACGGTGGTGTGGGCGGTGCGCGGTTGCGTCCGCCGCCAGCCCTGCTAAATTAGGTGCGTGCATGGTGCGCATTCCTTTTTCTGGTCAAGGTTCCGATCAGCAATCCGTCGTCGCTTGAGCCGGACGCTCCTCACGATTCTGCTGGCCATGGTTGCAGGTGTGAATGTGTCGGCGGAGGTTGTGTTTCAGGATTTTTTCACTCAGCCGGCGACGAATGTGACGAACAGTGTGCCGTGGATTGATGTCGAGGGAAACGGATGGCAGTCGGGCGCGGTGGCTTCACAACTGGCGCTCGATGGCAACGGGCATGTTTACAACGCCGCCGTCAGCGCGGGTACCATCGTCGGGGTTCAACTGATCCCCATCGGCCCACATGGTTCGATGACGGCATCGTCGTTGATGAATTTGCCGGTGGATTCGACGGAATGGATTGGCATGGGGTTCGCCAATTCGAATCTGTTCCTGTCGACACCCGGCAGTGGCAGCGGTCCTTGGCTGCAGACGCAAGGCAACGGAACGATGATTCTTTACGGCGGCGCGGGATTGAACAATGCGGCGATAGTGCCAAACGCCTTCACCAACAATGGCAATCCGGTCCAGGCTTTCCTGACTTACGACGCGTTTCACGGGACGGCGAGCGCGGGAACCGTCAGCGACGGCGTGACGAACCTGATTTTCAATCAATGGCCGGTCACAAATTCGGCCGGGATGGTCGCACCACATTTTCTCATCCTCCAGATGTCCACGAACCTGACGACCCCGACCGTGCGTTGGGCCACCGCCGTCACCGTGGATTGGATTCCTCGGCCGCCACCCATGTTGACGCTGCCGGTGGCGGTTCAACAAACGAATTTCGTCGGTTCACCGACTGGAACCAACGATGTGCCGCTCATCCAAAACGAATTCAGTCTCGTCAGCAACTCGATCACGCCGACGGAAATCCGTTTCACCGCGGGTGCGACTTACATCATCACCAATGGTTCGCTGACATCAAACATCCCGCTGATTCTGGGCGGCGCGACTAACGTGGTGGTCAACGGCAACGCCTGCAAGATTCTG
>Ga0181518_10003184_pt1 | contig 15350 bp, 14 predicted proteins | sample PEATcosm2014_Bin_28_FD_119751 | JGI IMG/M metagenome (GOLD analysis project Ga0181518, IMG submission 119751) | Peatland microbial communities from MTU Mesocosm Facility, Houghton, MI, USA - PEATcosm2014_Bin01_60_metaG | ecosystem: Environmental > Terrestrial > Soil > Wetlands > Peat | place... | reverse complement strand
GCTACTTCCAATTCAGGCATAAACAGTCATTTTCTCATAACAGAAATAAACCTGCGGCCACGATATCGGCGGGGCCCGTCAGCCAGACCACGCTATCTTGAATGCAGGCGACCAGCGGTCCGGCAGGCGTGCGCACTTCCATGGGCGGAATCGCCCAGCCGCGCGCCATGGCCGCCGCCACCGCACCCGTCGAACCGGTGCCGGAGCTCATGGTCTCGCCGGCGCCGCGCTCATAGAAGCGGACCTCGATGGAATGCTCCCCCGCCCGTTTCACGAAGGAAACGTTGGTCCGGTTGGGGAAGTGGCCGTGCGATTCAATTTCCGCGCCCATGGCTCGCCAGTCGAAATCGAAATCCTCCACCGGCACGGCGCATTGCGGGTTACCTACCCAGACCAGCGTGACATCGCGCGCGCCCGTGGAAAGCGGCAGCAGGAAACGCCCGGCCGTGATCTCGGGAACCCCCATCTCCATTTCGAATTCGAAAGCCAGGCCGTCCCGCTTCAGCAGCCTCAGCCGTTTCAAGCCGGCGCCCGTGCGGATGCGCACCACCTCCGCCGGGAGTCCGTGGCGGATCAGAAACGCCGCCGCGCACCGCGTGCCGTTGCCCGAAAGCTCGGCCGTGCTGCCATCGGAATTATACAGTTCGATGGCTCCGTCGGACGCCGCGTCCGCCGGCGTCAGCAGAATCCAGCCGTCCGCTCCCACGCCGGTGTGGCGATCGCAAATGGCGCGCGCCATCGCCGCCCCATGGTCCGCCGGCGCGTCCGACGCCCAGGTCAGCAGAAAATCGTTGCGCGCGCCGTGGGCCTTGGTGAAAGGAATCTGCATCGGCGCTTATTTCAGCGGTTCCACTTCCACGGCGGTGCCGTAAGCCAGCACCTCCGTGACGCCCTGCATGATCTCGGTGGCGTCATAGCGCGCGCCCAGGACGGCGTTCGCGCCCACGGCCGCGGCGTGTTGCAGCATCAGCTCAAAAGCATCCTGCCGGGTTTTCTCGCACAACTCGCTGAACAGCGAGATGTTGCCGCCAATCATGGTCTGGAGCGACGCGCCCAGCGTGCCCACGATCGAGCGCGAGCGCACCACGATGCCGCGCACCACCCCGAGATTGCGCCGGACGCGGTAGCCCGGCAGATCGAATGTCGTCGTTACGAACTCATGAGGAATCACGATTCTCTCCCGCGCGCCGGTAAATGCGGATCTCCCGCGCGCCTTTCACCAGTATGCTCTTCTCCAGCCTGTAACAACCGGCGCGGAGCATGGCTCGCTCGGCGGCATCGCCCTCGAGCGCCACACCCCACGGCTCCCGAAGAAACAGGTCCGGCCGCGCCGTGGCGGCGTCCCAGGCAAGACCATTATCGCCCGTAAACGTATCGCGCAAGGGAATTCCCAGCTCGCGGTAAATCGCCGTCACCTGGCCGAAGGAGGTGAAGATGCCGGTGCCCCGGACGTAGTGGGCTCCCAGGTATTCGGCGGCCTGGCGCACGGATTCCCGCCGCGCCTGATCGTTGACGTTCGATTCCTGCCAGACGACCCAGTCTTGCGGCTGCCGGTTCGCCAGCCAGTGCCCGCTGCCGGCGGCAATCGCGAGCACCGCAACCGCCACACGCACCCGCCCCGGCGGCGTCACCGCTACCAGGCCGGCCGCCGCCAGCGCCAGAAGCGGCAGCACCGCCAGTCCGTAGCGCGTGTTGTAGTAGGAGCCGAACCACAGCGACGGAACGAAGATCGGCACCGCGCCCGAGTGCATGCTCCAGACATAAAACGCACCGGGAAGCGCCAGCAGAACCAGCGGCCAGAAGGCCCGTTTGAACAGAGCGGCTGCCAATCCGCCGATGGCCGCCAGCACCAGTCCCGTGCCGCAGCACAGTCCCGCGGCCGTGCGGAAGAACAGCACGGCCTTGGCCCAATCGCCCCGGCCCGGATACGGCGCGTCGCCCTGAATGGCGCGCGCCGAATAGGGGCCGCGATAGAACGCCAGCGGGTCTCCGCCCAGCCACCAGTTGTGCGCCAGCCAGAAGAGCGGTCCCAGCCCGGCGACCAGGCAGAACACCGCCGCCACGGCGACGCGCCGCCGGCGGGCCGCCCACAGGAAATACGCCGCGGCGAACGGCAGCAGGAGCCAGCCTTCATAGCGCGTCAGCGTGCCGGCGCAGGCGGCCAGGCCCGCTCCGATTACCGACCCCCATCCCTGGCTTTCGCGAAACCGCACCGTGAAGTAGAGCAGCCCGGCCAGGCACGCGTAGAAAACCGCCTCCGTCATGGCCGTCGATTGCAGGTAGAGCAGATTCGGATTCAGCGCCACCAGCGCCGTAGCCGTCCACGCGGCAGCGGCCGATCGGAAAATGCGGCGCGTGGCCGCAAACAGAAAACAACCGGCCGCCACGAAACAAATCGCCGATGGGATGGCTCCGGCGATGCCGCTTCGCCACCACGCGTCCACGCCCGCGAAGGGCACCGTCAGCCAGTGCTCCAGCGGCAGCCACGCCGTGCCCACCTGGTCATAGCCCGCGGTGCGCGAATCCACCATGCGCCGGGCGATATCCAGATGCGCTTCGGCGTCTCCCGAGTAGAGCAGCCACCCGCGCGATGAAAAGAAGGCCACCCAAAGCGCGCTCCACGCCGTCAGCACGCCGCCGCAGAGCAAAACCGCCGCCGGGCTAAAACGCGGTGCAGTCCTGGAATTCGCGATAGCGGACCTCGATTTCTTCGCGGGTCAAGGTGCGGAAGCGGTCGACCCCGAATCTTTCGCAACAGAAGCTGCCCATCACCGATCCATAAATCACCGCGCGGCGGAGCTCCGCGAAATCCACGCTCGAAATCTCGCGGCCGGCCAGATAGCCGATGAAGCCGCCCGCGAAGCAATCCCCCGCCCCGGTGGGATCGAACACTTCTTCCAGCAGGTAGCCGGGCGCTATGAAGTGCCGGCCGCCGTGAAAGAGGATGGCTCCGAATTCGCCGCGCTTAATGACCAGGATCTTCGGCCCCATGGTGAGAATTTTGGCGGCTGCGCGGCGGAGGTTCGGTTCGAGGGAAAGCAGCCGCGCTTCGCTGTCGTTGATCAGCAGGAAGTCCCATTGCTTGATGGTTTCCAGCAGCTCGGCGCGGAAATCGTTGATCCAGTAATTCATGGTGTCGCCGCCGGTCAGGCGCACCTGCTGCATCTGTCCTCGCACGCTCCGCTGCAGCCCCGGCTGGATGTTGCCCAGAAACAGGTACGGCTCCGAGCGGTACCGCGGCGGCAGCTTCGGATCGAATCCGGCGAAGACGTTAAGATCGGTGCGCAGCGTGGTCCGGTCGTTCATATCGGCCGAATAAACCCCGGCCCAAAAGAACGTCTTGCCGCCGGCGACGCGCTCCAGCCCCTCCAGGCCGATGTGGCGCGACGCCAGAAGATCGACATCCTCCTGCGCGAAATCGTCGCCCACCACCGCTACGATCCCGACCGGCGTGAAGTAGGACGCCGCCAGCGAAATATAAGTGGCCGCGCCGCCGAGCATGCGGTCCACTTTTCCATGCGGCGTCTCGACGCCGTCGTACGCCACGGAACCTACCACGATGAGTGACATGTAAGAGAAGATTCTAGCAACCGGCGCTCAAGGCTCGTCCGGAAATATGGTACGCGTGAGGTCTTCCTGCGGCTTCTCGCGGGACGTATTCCAGACCGCCGCGGAGAACGCCACCGCGGCCAGCGCCACCACCGCAACATCGGCGAAGTCCAGCGCATGGCGAAACGCCACGGCCGCCAGGCACAGCGCCATGCGGAGAATCCATCCGGTCAGGCGCGATGGCTTCTGCCAGCCCTTGCGCACGGCCACGGTGGAGCGGCCCGCCAGATAAGCGCAGCCGATGCCGATGAAGCCAATCAGGCCGCGCAGAAATTCGACCGGTACGAGCATCTTCTATAACCATGCCGCAGCCGGCCGCGGGATGCAAGCGGCGCGGCCAGATCCATAAGCAGCGGTTGTGGGGCGGTGCTGGAAGCCCAATGCCACGTACTCTTCGCACGACCACACACCTGCATGGATCGTGGGGCGGTCCCCCTGGACTGCGGCCGACGCCCCCGTCGGCCTCTCGCAGTGGTCAAAGGACTTGATCTTCCGGCAGGCGAGCGGGTCCAGGGGGACCCGCGCAGACCAGGGGGTCTGCCCTACAAGGCGGCTGCGGCCAGAATTGGCCGCCCCACCAGCGGCCCGTAACCGGCCTACTGGTGCCGCAACGCGTCCGAGGGAGCAACCGCCGCCGCCCGCTGTGCCGGCGCGAAGCTCGCCGCCAGCGCCACCAGTGCCACTAACATGGCCACGCCGCCGAATGTCGCCGGGTCGGTGGCCTTGACGCCGAACAGCAGGCTCTCGAGCAGCCGCGTCACACCACACGCTCCGGCGAGGCCCAGCACGATGCCGATCCCCGCCAGCTTCATCCCCTGCCACACGATCAGCCGCAACACGTCGCCGCGCGCCGCGCCCAGCGCCACGCGAATGCCGATCTCCTGCATGCGCTGCTCCACGGAGTACGAAATGAGCCCGTAAATCCCGATCGCTGCCAGCAACAGAGCAACGCCCGCGAAAATGGCCAGCAACATCATATTGAAGTTCTGCCGCGAGAGCGACTGCGCGATCAACTGCTCCATCGACCGCACGCGCGCCGTCGACATCTGCGCGTCCACGGCGCGGATCTCGCGCTCGACGGAAGCCCGCAGCGCCATCGGATCGCCCGTGGTCCGTATCGCCCAGCTCAGCGGGATCAGGCCGTTCGCCAGCTTGGTCATGCCCTCCGGAACCTGGCTCTGCGGAATGTACATCACGGCTTCATCCACTGCGTCGAGGCCGGTTTCCCGCACCGTGCCGACCACCCCGACCACTTGCCGGGGCAGGTCGTCGAACTGGGGCCCGAGTCCCTTGCCGATGACGATAACCTGCCCAATGGGGTCTAGATCCTTCCAATACTTCTTGGCCATCGCCTGGTTGATGATCACCGCAGGCGTAGCCCCGCCCGCATCCGTATCGCCGAACGCGCGTCCTCGCAGCAGCGGAATCTGCAAGGCGCTGAAGTAGTGCGCGGACGCCGAGCGCCATTGCTCATCGCCGTTGTATTCGCCCTTGGCCGGCGGATGGCCCACGATGCTGAACGGCAGGTCCACCTCGCTGCCGCTCAGCGGCAGAACGATGGCCGAGGAAGCAGCCTGCACACCCGGAACCGCCTCCACCCGCTGCACTACCTGCCGGACAAAGCTGTCCACCTTGGCCGTGGAACCGTACGATCCGCCCGCCAGCGACGTTTCGAACACCAGCACATTGTGCGCCTTCAGCCCCGGATCGGCCGACCGCAAGCCCGCAAACGTGCGGATCAGCAGCGCCGCGCCCGTCAACAGAATCAGCGAGAGCGCCACCTCCGCGATCACCAGGAACGAGCGCGCGCGCTGGCGCAGCGTGCCGCCGCCTGTACGGCCGCCTTCCTTGAGCGTGGAAACCAGATCGGGATTGGAGATCGACAGAGCCGGAAACAGCCCGAACACGACCACGGTCAGCGCCGAAATCCCCAGGATGAACGCCGCCACGCGGCAATCGAGCAGCGGCAGCGCCTGGTGAAGCCCGTCCGCATCCGTAAGCCGCGGGATGTTGCCGGGGGCGACCAGCAGCAGCGCGCGCACGCCCCACGCGCCCAGCGCGAATCCCAGAACGCCACCAATCGCCGCCAGCAGGACACTCTCGGTCAGAAGCTGGCTATTCATCCGCCCGCGCCCGGCGCCGATAGCCGCCCGGATCGCCAACTCCCTCTGCCGCACCGCCGCGCGCGCCAGCAACAGGTTGGCGACGTTGGCACAGGAGATCAGCAGGACGAACCCCACCGCGCCCAGCAGAATCAGCAGCGCCAGTTGCACGTCTTTCACCATGGACTCTTTCATCGGCACCACCGCCACGCTCTCGGCCGGATCCATCCATTTCGGATTTGCAGCGCGGAACCGCTCGCCCAGAACCTTCATGGCGGCGCGGGCCTGCTCCACCGGAACGCCGGCTTTGAGGCGCGCCGCGGCAGCCAGGTAGTGGCCCTGATTGGTGCTGTTGGGATCGGCCTGAAGCGGCATCCATACGTCGATCAGCGGATCCGATTCAAAACCCTTCGGCATCACGCCCACCACGGTGTAAGGCTCCTGGTTCAACAGGATGTTGCGCCCGGTCGCCTGGCGGTCGCCACCCATACGGCTCTGCCACAGGCGGTAGCTGAGCACGGCCACGGCCGCGCCGTGCGGCAGGTCTTCCGCTTCGGCGAAGGTGCGGCCGAACAACGGCGCGGCGCCGAACACGCGGAAGTAATCTCTGGAAACGTGGGCCGCCTTGACCTGTAGCGGGTTTTCGCCGGCGCCCAGATTCATACTCAGACCGCCCTGTTCGTAGAGCGTCATGGAATCGAAGACGTCGTTGTTGCGCCAGCCCATGAATTTGGGGATGGAGTTGGAGTAACCGTTACCGCTCGGAAACTTCCGTCCCAGGCGCATCAGACGGTCGGGCTGCGAGTAAGGCAGCGGCGCCAGCATTACTCCATTTACAACTGTGAAGATGGCGGTGGTGGCTCCTATTCCGAGGGCCAGCGCAGCCACAGCCACCGCAGTGAACCCGGCATTGGTGCGCAGGTTGCGCAGGGCATAGCGAAGGTCGGCGAAGAAGGTTCCCATTACCAACCAGAACGCTAAAGGCCCGGCGAAAGTTGCAAAATTACCGTATTACTGTGCGTCGTTGTTCTTCGCCCGACGCGACGATCTTCAAGCACTCCGTGGGAGACCACTCCCTTACAGTCGTGGCTCGCATCGGAGCTGCAAGCGCGACACGAGGAGGCTTTTCGAATTGCGGCGAGTTCGGCCTCTTAGACGGCGGAGCGGCTCTCGAAATGCTGCCGCCATGCCTCACGGATGTGCGCGCGTTCATCCTCAGGTGCTGTTACACCGCCAGCTTCTTGTGGTACTTCATGTCACGCGGGTCGAACTTGGCCCTGATCAGCAGGCGGCCCAGACGCGTGGAAAAATCCACTTCGTGGTCGTTTTTGCCGAAATCGAAGAAATCTCTCTTGAAGCCGAAAAGGAAAATGTTGCCCGAAGCAGTCAGGCGTTGGACAATCCCCGGCTGCGCGCGGTCCTTGTCCTTGGGCTGGAGCGACGTGAATTGTTTGAGGTCGTCCAGCATCTTCTGGTCGTCCTGCTGCTGCGTGTTGGAGGAGCCGGAACCGGAGTCCTGATCGGTATCCTGACGCCGCCGGTCGGAAAGCAACGGGAAATCGATCACGCTGATGACGTAGTGGTTGGCGAATGCGTCGGGCAGCGGCGTCTTCAGCGCATCCAGAATCGGTTGAGCGCTTTCCCAGCGGACCGTGCCTTTGTAGGTGGACAGGTTGCTGCCGTTCCCTTGGCCGCCGCGGCCGCCTCCGCCACCCATGCCACGGCCGCGCGGCATCCCGATTCCAATCCCGCCCATGCCGATGCGCGGCATTCCCCCGCCCTGGCCGCCCGGATAGCCGCCTCCATTGGGGTTACCGTTGGGCGAACCGTTGCCATAGCCGCCGTTGTTACTGCCGGGAGCATACGTGGCCGTCACTTGCTTCGCCCAGGGCGATTTCGTGGTCAGTTGGTCGATTTCGTCCTGGCTCCACTTGGATGGGTCCTTTTTGTTCCAGAAATCGCTGGTGGAGGCTTCCAGCAGTTCCCACGGCGCCAAGGCCACGCCGGCCAGCGCTAACATCGTCCGGCGGCTCATGGGAAACAAACTGACATGTTGAGGCATGTTCGTTAGACGTGGCGGCAGGGGCTATGCGTTTCGCCCGCGTTTACAGATTTCTCGACATCAGGAAGCCGTCTGTGCCGTCTTCGTAGTACTGCCGGACCACCCGGATTTTGACAAACCCGTGCTTCACGTAGAACTTCCGTGCCGCTCGGTTCTTCACGCGAACCATCAGGTTCAAGCGGCCCACCTGGCGGCGCCGCAACCGCCGGATGGTGGATTCCAGCAAGAGGCGAGCCGCGCCTTTGCGCCGCTCCCCGGGTTGAACCGCCAGGGAGACGATTTCCGGTCGCGGCCGGATGCAGGTAAGCATATACCCGCAAATGTTCCCGCGCCGCACCAGGACGAGAAACAGTTCCCCGCAGGTGTGGAAATATTCTGCAAACAGGTTGCGATCATATGCATCGCGGGGAAAAATGGCCCGCTCGATCTCGAGGATTCTAACCATGTCGGACAGGCGGAAACGCCTTATGGTGAATTCAGAGGACATTCTGCTATCCTTTATTTTGGCGCACTTGGAGCCCCCAGGGATACCATTGGGATCGAAAAAACGCGGAAAAAAACAACCGGCCCTTGACAACTATTTCGGACTCCCGCATACTGGAATAGAGATGCAACTCAGTGGCAACTACCAAACTCCGGGTGAAATGCAGGGAAGCCTGGTCGATCTCCACCGCGGCGACGCGGCGATTCTGGATGGAATCGATTTGCCGGGTGAAGAAGCGCGCCGCTTGATGGAACTGGGTTTTCTGCCGGGCGCGCAGATCACCGCGGGGCGCAGCGCTCCGGGAGGCGATCCGCAGGTGTTTCAGGTGGACGGGTCGGAAATCGCGCTGCGGCGGGAAACCGCGCGGCGCCTCAAGGTGCGGCGCGAGAAGGTTGTGAAGCCAGTTCACGCACCGGGGGCGTAATGAGCGGTTGCGGCGACTGCCAGACTTGCGCGACGGCCACGATCCCGTTTCCCGGTCCGCGGACGGCGCCCAAGACAGTCGCGGTAATCGGGCCGCCCAACTCCGGCAAGACCACGCTTTTCAACCGCCTCACCGGGCTTCGCCAGAAGGTGGCCAATTTCCCCGGCGTCACCGTGGAGCAGCACACCGGGGTCGCGACTTTGCCGGACGGCCGCCAGGTGCAACTGATTGACCTTCCCGGCGTCTACAGTCTCTCGCCACGCTCGGAGGACGAGCAGGTGGCCTTTGACGTACTGACGGGCCGCCGCGAAGATACCGCCAGGCCGGAAGCCGTGCTGCTGGTTCTGGATTCCACCAACCTGTCGCGCAACCTGATGCTGGCCGCGCCCATTCTGGCGCTCGGCATGCCGACGCTGGTGATCCTGAACATGGCCGACGATCTGTCGAGGCGCGGCGGCCGCGTGGATTTAAAAAAACTCTCCGCCGAGTTGGGTGCGCCCGTCGCGCTGATCGCCGCGCGGCAGGGCACGGGCATTGAACAGGTGTTCGACTTCCTGGCCGGCGCCATGCCCAGGCCGGAACCCAAGCAATTGCCCATGCTGCAGGACGTGCCGAAGTGCCGCGCGTGGGCCGGACAAGTGGGCGAGCAAGCGGCCTATCTCCCGCCCATTCCACCCAAATGGACGCGCCGCCTGGACGCCGTGTTCCTGCACCCGGTGTGGGGGCCCCTGGTTTTCCTCGCGGTGGTGATCGGCATCTTCCAGACCATCTTCGGAATTGCCGCTCCCACCAAAAACGCCATCGACTGGCTGGTGCAGGTCTCCGGCAATCGGATTGCAACTGTGCTGCCCGATTCGCTCTTCCGCTCGCTGCTCACGGGCGGCATCTGGCCCGGCGTCGGCTCGGTGATTGCCTTTCTCCCGCAAGTGCTTCTGTTGTTCCTCTTCATCGGCATTCTGGAGGACTCGGGCTACCTCGCCCGCGCCGCACTCATCGCCGACCGCACCATGGCGAAGGTCGGGCTGCAAGGCAAATCCTTCATCCCGCTGCTCTCGGCGTACGCCTGCGCAGTGCCCGCCATTCTCTCCACGCGCACCATCGAAAACAAGCGGGACCGCATCGCCACCATCCTGGTAGCGCCGTTCATGACCTGTTCGGCCCGCCTGCCGGTCTACATCTTGATTGTGGCGGCCTTCATTCCCAAGAAGCAGTTGCTGGGGCCATTCCTTTCCGAAGGCGCGGCGGCCATCCTGGGACTCTACATCCTGGGCTTCGCCATGGCGGTTTTCACAGCGCGGGTCTTGAAGTCCTCCATTTTAAAAAGCGCGCGCACTCCCTTTCTGCTGGAGATGCCGTCGTACCGCTGGCCCACGTTCCAATCCATCGGGCTGCGGCTACTCGATCGCTCCAAGGTCTTCCTGTACCGCGCCGGAACCATCATCCTGCTGGTGACGGTAATCCTGTGGGTGGCGGCGAATGTCCCCTACAGCAACGGTCATCCGCCGAGAATCGAGGACAGCCTGGCCGGCGTGGCGGGGCGGACCATCGAGCCCATCATCAAGCCGCTCGGTTTCAACTGGAAGATCGGGATCGGCCTGATTACCGCGGTGGCCGCGCGCGAGACCATCATCGCGACGCTGGGAACCATCTACGGAATGGACCCGAAGGCCAACCCGCACGGGTTGGAGGCGGCGCTGCACAACGACCTGACGCCCGGCGGCGCAGTGGCCCTGCTGATCTTCTTCGCCTTCGCCATGCAATGTATTTCGACCATCGCCGTGGTGCGTCGCGAGACCGGCGGATGGAAATGGCCCGCGGCGCAATTCGCCTACATGACGGCAGTGGCCTACATCGGCGCCTTCGCCGCCGCCCACATCATAAGGTAGGACAGGCCTGCCGGACTGTCATCGGCCGGCCGGGAGCCGGTCCCACTTGGCGCGCGATTCCGCCGGTACTGGCTCGCGCGAATGCCGGGGCCGCTATTCTTCTTCTTCCTCGACCTTCACGGGATCGAGATCCTCGTCCTCGAAGATCTGATGGCAATCCAGACATTCCAGGTAGTCCACGCCATCTCGCCGGGCGATGATCTTGGTGCGGGTGTGCTCGCAAGCGGTCTGCATAACAACGGTAGATGAGGTTTATTTTAACCGGGCCGTAGGCCATGTCAAGTCCCCGGCGGCCTGCCTGGTACCTGCAGGGAGTTACAATCCAGGTTTATGCCCTTCCCAACCCATCGTCTGCGGCGGTTGCGCGCCACGCCGGCCATTCGCGATCTGGTCCGCGAGACTCATCTCCATCCGGGCCAGTTCGTTCTGCCGCTGTTTGTCTGCCCGGGAGAAGGGGTGCGCCATGAGATCGGCTCGATGCCCGGCAACTATCAATTGTCGGTGGACGAGCTGGTGAAGGAGTGCGTGGAGGTGCAGTCGCTGGGTATCGGCGGGGTGATCCTGTTCGGGCTGCCGGAATCGAAAGACGAGATGGCGTCGGGCGCGTACGACGAAAACGGCATTGTGCAACGGGCCATTCGCGCGATTCGCAAGGAAGTGCCGGACCTGCTGGTGGTGACGGACGTCTGCAACTGCGAATATACCAGCCACGGGCACTGCGGGTATGTCAAGGATGGCGACGTGGACAACGACACCACCTTGCAGTGGCTGGCCAAGGCGGCGCTTTCGCACGCGCGGGCGGGGGCTCACATCGTGGCGCCCTCCGACATGATGGACGGGCGGGTGTGGGCGATCCGGCAGGCGCTGGACTCGAGCGGGTACGAGAAGACTCCGATTATGGCGTACGCCGCGAAGTTCGCGTCGGTGTTTTACGGGCCGTTCCGCGAGGCCGCGGAATCGGCGCCGCAGTTCGGCGACCGGCGGAGCTACCAGATGGACCCGGCCAACGGGCGCGAGGCGATGCAGGAGATCGAACTGGATCTCGAGGAAGGCGCCGACATTATCATGGTGAAGCCCGCGCTGCCATACCTCGACCTGATCAGCCGGGCGCGGCAGCGGTTCGACGCGCCGATAGCGGCCTACCAGGTGAGCGGGGAATACTCGATGATAGTGGCGGCGGCGCGCAACGGGTGGCTGGACCACGACCGGGCGATGATGGAGACGCTGACCTCGATCACGCGGGCGGGGGCCGGCATCATCCTGACTTATTTTGCGAAACCGGCCGCGCGGCTGTTGTCATGAGATAAGATTTCAACGCGGAGGCGCGGAGACGCGGAGAAAAGCCAGGAACGACAACAGAAAAGTGTTTTTGTTTCTGCCTTTCTCCGTGCCTCTGCGCCTCTGCGTTGAAATCTTCGTTTCGGGTTTTTCAGCACCCTCTAAAGCCACTCAAGCGGTGTAGCACTTGAGGCAGGCTGCACGGAACCGCTCCATCTCGGCAGCGGTGCCGACGGTGACGCGGACCCATGTGGGCATGATCGGCCAGGTACGGCCGATGGCCACCTTCTCATTCAGCATGGCGCTCGCGAATTCGCGGCCGGGCTTCTTCACGTTCATCATGAACATGTTGGCTTCCGACGGGATGGTCTCGATTTTGTGCGATGCCAGGAAGGCCAGGGTTTCCTCGCGGATATCGTGAACCGTCTTGCGCCGCTCCGGGACCAGCGTCTTGGAATTGAGGCTGACAATAGCGCCGGTGGTAGCGGTGACGGGCATGAATCCGGAGGTGAATTGATTGATTTTGCGAAGCAGATCGGGCCGGGCCATGGCGGCGCCGGCGCGCAGGCCGGCCATTCCGTAGATTTTTGAAAACGTGCGCAGCAGGATGACGTCTTTGCCGGCGGCCACCAGGTAGGAGCCCATGACGGCACGGGACGAAAAATGGATGTAGGCTTCGTCCAGCAGCACCACGGCGCCCGCAGGCTTATTGTTGACGAGCCATTCGATATCGGCTTTGGGAGTGACCGTGCCGGTGGGATTGTTGGGATTGCAGACGTAGATGATACCGGGGGTGGGGTGGGCGGCAGCCATGGCCTTGACGTCGTGCGCGAAGGTCCCTTTCGCCAACGGCACATTGATGACGGGGGCGCCGACGATGCCGGCGGCGTGGGCGCCGATTTCGAAACTGGGGTCGGCCACGACATACGGGCGCTCCTTGCCGCAGAAGGCCAGGACCGAGCGAAAGAGAGGGTCGCTCGAACCGGGATAGGCATGGACGGAAGCCGGGTCGAGATTCTCCATGGCGGCGATGGCGCGGACCATTTTGGGAGTGAGATCGTCGAGGTAGCGGCCGCCATCCTGGACGATGGCGCGCATGGCCTCGGCGGCCTCGGGAATGGGGCCCATGGGGTTTTCGTTAGCGTCGATTTTGACGGTTCCGGGCGCGAGCGAGCGATCGGTGGCGCGCTGCGCGAGGGCGCGTTCGGTGAAGAGCGGCAAGGCGCCGCCGGCGGCGAGGATGGCTGCGATCTGATGAAAGCCGCGGCGGGAAACGCCGCGCCTGGCGAAATCGGCCCTTTGTTCGGAGGTCAAAGTCAATGGCATGGAGAAAGTATACCCCCGCAAGGGGTCGGCAGGGCGGAGGGAGCTGATGTGCCGGTTCAGTTTTCCGTGGGAACCCGTTCCACATGGTCCACCACGACGATCTCGACCGGGACTTTTTGGGGCTGCAGGCGGAGACCAAGCGTCTCCTCGAGCGCGGTGAACAGGGAAGGGACTCCGTCAAGGTCGGTGGCACTGGGGTTCTGATCTTCGTTGGTCCAGCGGAGCTCGAAGTCGTAGACGCCCTCGATGCCCGTCTGGTCGACCACCATTTCCCCCAAAGTGCGTGCCACGAAGTCGGCTAGCTGAGCCATCGAGTTCTTCGTTGCCGTCATGGTTTGCACACGCCCCCCGTTGTGGTCGGTACCGGACCCGCCTGGCTCAACCGGCTTGAGTTTGAAGCCGCTCTTGGCCACCACCAGCGCGTAGCCGGGCATATCCTTCGATTCGCGATGCACGGCCAGCTTGAAGCGGTCTTCGAGCAGCGTTCGCAGCATGAGCAAGTGGTCGTCGTTCTTGGTGTCCGGCGGATACTTGGCGGCGATGTCGAAGCGGACGTCTTCCATCCAGCCCGGGCCGGTTACCTGCAACGGCTTGACGTTGTAGGCCCGCTCGATGAGGCGTTTCAGCGTCTGGTTCGTCATGACGACCTGCCCCTTGGACCCGTCCGACGAACTGTGGCCGCTGCCGGAGGTGTTGATTTTGACCGAGGCCGCTTCGTAAGCCGGGCGCGTGTCCCGCGGCTGGGCAAAGACGGCGCCTGCGGCGAGAAGTGCGATCATCCCTCGCGAAGTTGCGCGCATCATGCTTCTTGCTCTTGGCTGGCGGTTCGTCCCATGACCTTATGATGGATCTTCTTTGGTTTCCGTTGGCTGGGTTTTTTCAGGTGAAAGGGCCGAATAGCAGGCGGTGCCGCCTGCGCCCCAGGGTTTTTTCAGAGCTCCTACCCTCGCTGCTCGCTGCGCGGCCGCAGGAAACGCCTGAGGCGGGCGACCAGTTCGGGGGGATTGAAGGGCTTGATCAGATAGTCGTCGGCGCCCAGCGTGAAGCCGCGGGTGATGTCGGCTTCCTGCTGCCGGGCGGTGAGGAGCAGGATGCGCACGGGGATGGCTTCGAGGCGAGCCGCCGAGAGCACCTCGTAGCCGTCCATGCCGGGCATGTTGATGTCGAGGACGGCGGCGCACGGGCGGCAATCGCGGAGGATCTGCAAGGCTTCGGGTCCGCTGGAGGCCATGCGGCACCGGATGCCGGCGTTCTCCAGGGCGCTGCGCACCACCAGGCGGACGGTCAGATCGTCGTCGGCCACCAGCACTTCCGAGCTGGCGTGGTTGTTGGACCCGTTGACCGGAACTTGAGGAGCAGCGGCGCGGACCGCGCCGGCCACGGCCGGAGCGGCCGCGGCCCGGGCAGCTTCCTTGCGGGAAAGCCCGAAGGCGACGCGCATGAGCGCTTCTTCGGGTTGCCACCCATCGATAAGAACCTCGCAGGCACGGAGTTGGACTGAGTAATCGAGCGCGAGAATCTGGTCGCGGGCTCCGGCCAGGACCATGGGCGGGCTGGACAAGGCGGCGGGCTCCGCGGCAAGCAGGAAGATGTCCCTGGTTGCGGGGGTGACGGCTAGGAGGATCAGACTGCACTCGCGAACCGGGTCGGAATCGCGGGAGGTGACGCGGTCGAAATATCGCGGCTTGGCGCTGGCGCGTTCCAGGGCGACGCAGAGACGCTCGGCATCGTCGGCGGAGAAGCCGACGAGAGCCACGCGCCTCCCCTTGAGGGCGGCGACGATGGGATCGGGCACGGGACCGGTGACGGATTCGGGAGCTTCGATGAGACCGATCATGAGGTTGGAGAGAGCTTCGTCGAGCGAAGCGGTATCGGGCCTGGGGGCGCTCAGAAGCCCTTCCACCTGGCTTGCCAGTGTGGCGATGGCCTGGTAATTCAGCGTGGCGGCGGCGGCGGCCCAATCGCGGCAGGTGCGCAGGGCGCCTGGCACGTCCAGCGTGCGAGTGAGGGATTCCGTCATGAGCCGGACCTGGATGGTGGCGTCTTCCAGGAATCGCCGCCGCAGGCTCTCCATCTCGACCGGGGTTAAGCACAGGCCGCCGGGAAGGCTTGGCGGCTGCGCAGGGGGCGCAATGGCGACGGCTGGCGCAGGGGGCGCAATGGCGACGGCTGGCGGAGG
>Ga0181518_10003177_pt1 | contig 15368 bp, 15 predicted proteins | sample PEATcosm2014_Bin_28_FD_119751 | JGI IMG/M metagenome (GOLD analysis project Ga0181518, IMG submission 119751) | Peatland microbial communities from MTU Mesocosm Facility, Houghton, MI, USA - PEATcosm2014_Bin01_60_metaG | ecosystem: Environmental > Terrestrial > Soil > Wetlands > Peat | place... | reverse complement strand
TGGGGCTGGGCGAGGCGGTGGGGCGCGAGATCGAGCGGCGAAGGCATCCTTTTCGCGCGCTGAGCGTCCTGGCTGCCGGCGCGCGCCTGGGCGTGCCGGTCACCGTGCACATGGGTATCGGATACGACATCGTGCACGAGCATCCCAACTGCAACGGAGCCGCCTACGGCGATGCGAGCTACCGCGATTTTCTCAGGTTCGCCCATGTGCTGGAAAGGCTGGAGGGCGGGGTGGTCATGAACTTCGGCAGCGCTATCATGGCCCCCGAGGTCTACCTGAAGGCGCTGGCCATGGTTCGCAATGCGTCTCGACGCCGGAGAGTAGCGCGCTTCTCTACCTTGGTCTGCGATCTGGTTTCCCTCCCGCGTGACTTTCATAGCGAGGCGCCGCGCACCTCCGCCGGTTACTACTTCCGGCCGTGGAAGACCATGTTGGTGAGAACGGTGGCCGACGGCGGCGAGAGTTTCTATGTGCGTGGGCCGCACGCCGAGACGCTGCCCATGCTGTGGACGGCGCTCGGCGGCGTGCAGCCGGGGAGGAGAGTGTGAAGAACGCCAACGGATTTGCAACCTTGGTTGTCACCGGCGGGGCTGGCTACGTGGGCAGCGCTCTGGTCCCCTCGTTGTTGGCTCAGGGCTACCGCGTGAGGGTTGTGGACACCTTCTGGTACGGTCGCGACGTGTTCGGCGACGCCAACCGACACCCAGCACTCGAGCGGCACGAACTGGACATTCGCGAAAGCGCCAGGCTGCGCCCGATCCTGCAGGGGGTGGACGCCGTCATCCACCTGGCGTGCATATCGAACGATCCCAGCTTTGAACTTGACCCGACCCTGGGCAAATCCATCAACTACGACGCCTTTGCCGGGCTGCTGCAGGCCGCTTGCGATGCTGGCGTCCGGCGCTTCGTCTATGCCAGTTCATCGAGCATCTACGGAGTCAAGGACGAGCCCGATGTGCGGGAAGACGCCGAGCCGGAACCGCTCACCGACTACTCGCGCTTCAAGCTGGCGTGCGAGCGCGATCTGCTTGCCCATCCCAACCCGGGCGGCATGGAGCGCGTGATCGTCAGGCCGGCCACCGTGTGCGGCTATGCCCCGCGCTTGCGGCTGGACTTGACGGTGAACATTCTCACCGCCCACGCACTGGTCAACCGCAAGATTCGCGTGCTGGGCGGCAAGCAACTTCGTCCCAACCTGCACATCAAGGACATGGTGCGTGCCTATCAACTGTTGATCGAGGCGCCGGCGGCCAAGCTGGACGGCCAGGCTTTCAACGTGGGTTTCCAGAACCGCACGGTCGAGGACATTGCCCATCTGGTGCGCGATACCCTGGGCGGCGGCGACATCGCCGTCGAGCAGGTGCCGACGCAGGATCAACGCTCGTACCATGTGAACGCGGACAAGGTGCGTCGCGTGCTGGGCTTCGAGCCGTGCTTTACCATCGAGGATGCGGTTCGCGATCTCGCGGACGCATACCGCCATGGGAAGCTGATCGACCCGCTCAACAATCCCCTGTACTACAACATCAAGCGCATGCAGGGGATTCGTTGTGTCTAGCGACGGGGATGTGCGCGTGGGCGTGGATTTCGACAACACCATCGTCAACTACGACCAGCTCTTTCACCGCTGCGCGATCGAGCGCGGCCTAGTGCCAGCCGAGACGCCCGCGCGCAAGAGCGCGATACGCGAGTTTCTTTGGCGCTTGCCTGACGGCAACACACCGTGGACCGAGCTGCAGGCCATGGTCTACGGGGTGCGCATCGCCGAGGCCGCGCCCGCCCCGGGAGTGGCGGACTTCTTGCGCCAGTGCCAAGCGCAGGGCGTGCGGGTGAGTGTCATCAGTCACAAGCTGAGATTTCCGGCGCTCGGTCCGCGCGTCGATCTGCACCAAGCCGCGCGTCGCTGGCTGCAGGACCACAACTTGTACGCGGATGGCGACGCTGGCTTGCAACCCGCGCGGGTCTTCTTCGAGCCCTCGCAGGAGGCCAAGTCGGCGCGCATCATGGCCGAGCGCTGCACCCATTTCGTCGACGATCTGCCGGAAATGTTCCGCGCGCCCCATTTCCCCGCTCGAGTGGCGCGCCTGCTGTACCAGCCCGCGGGCGCGCCGGCTGGCGAGGGGATCGAGCTGTTCCGGAGCTGGAAGGAGATCAGCCGCTACCTTCAGACAGTTGTGGGGCATGGCCACCGTGCTCACGACTGAGCAAGCCGCTGCCTTGCGGGACTTGCTCGGGGCGGAGCCCGAGTCGCTCTCGCCGCTCGCCGGGGGCAACAACCTGGTGCTGGCTTTGGCCTGCAAAGGCGAGCGCTGGGTGGCGAAGTTCTATTTTTCCCATCCCCAGGACAGGCGGGATCGGCTGGGCGCGGAGTTCTCCATGCTCTCGTTCCTGTGGCGCTGCGGGGTTCGTTGCATTCCCGAGCCGTTGGCGGCGGACCGGCAACGCCAGCTAGGCCTCTACCGCTTCGTGGATGGTGTGCGTCCGCAGCCAGACGAGGTGGGACCCGACGACGTGAGGCAGATGGGCGATCTCTTGCAAGGTATGGCGGCTCTGCGCAGCGAGGCCGAGGCGGCCCAGCTTCCGCCGGCTTCGGAATGCTGTCTGAGCCTGCGGAAATACCCGGACCTGGTGGGCGGGCGCCTGCTTCGCGTGCGGGACGGGCTCACGCGCGTCCGCGAGGATGCTCTGCACCGGCAAGCGCGCTGCTATGTGGAGGACGAGGTGGTCCCGCTTTTCGAGCAAGCTGTCCGGCATGCCCTGGCCGGTGTTCCGCTCGGCAGCCCCCTCGACGCGGAATTGCCCAGTTCCGAGCGCACCCTCACGCCTGCGGACCACGGCTTTCACAACACGCTTCGCCGCAGGGACGGTTCGCTGGTGTTTCTGGACTTCGAGTACGCCGGGTGGGACGATCCCGCCCAGATGATCGGCAACGCCTGCTTGCAGCCGGAGGTCCCGCTGCCAGCGCTTGAGCGGGCTCCCTTCGTGCGTCGCATGACCGGACTATTCGGGGACCGCGGGCGGTTGCTCGCGCGAATCGAGCGCGTGTATCCGCTGCTGGCCCTAAGATGGTCTCTCATCATGTTGAACGAGTTTCTTCCCGTGGAGCGCGAACGCCGTGGGTTTGCTCAGGCCGACCCCGAGGCTCGGCGTGGGCGCCAGTTGGCGAAGTCGCGCGGACACCTGGCGCTGGTCCGAGAGGCCCTCGCAGGTCGCCATTTTCTGGCGGAGGTTGAAAGTTGAATTCTGCCCGCCTTGACGAGCGCGGCATCAGTCAGCGCCACGCCATCTTGAGGATCCTGGAGCAGAGCCAGCGCGGGCACATTGGCTCGGCCTTCTCCATCCTGGAAGTCGTGCGGGTCCTCTTCGACCAGGTGCTGAAATACGACGCGCACAATCCCCATTGGTCCGAGCGCGACCGATTCATCCTGAGCAAGGGCCACGGATGCCTGGCGCTCTATCTCCAGTTGGCGGACAAGGGCTTCTTCCCACCAGAGGAGCTCAATCGTTTCTGCGCCTTTGAATCGGCCCTGGGCGGCCACCCGGAATACGGCAAGGCGCCGGGCATCGAGGCCAGCACCGGCTCGCTGGGGCACGGGCTGTCCATCGGCGTGGGCATGGCGCTGGCGGCGCGCATGGACGGCAAGGCCTATCGAACCTTCGTGCTCCAGGGCGACGGCGAGTGCAACGAGGGTTCGGTGTGGGAGGCCGCGCTGAGCGCGGGCAAACATCGTCTCGACAACCTGCTGGTCGCCATCGACTACAACAAGATGCAGTCGTTCGGCACCACGTTCGAGATCCAGGATCTGGAGCCGCTGGCCGACAAATGGCGTGCTTTCGGCTTTGTCGTGCGCGAGGTGGACGGCCACGACGTGACGGCGCTCGGGCAGGTGTTGGCGAAGCTGCCCTTCCAGCCGGGTAAGCCCGGCGCGCTCATCTGCCACACGGTGAAGGGCAAGGGTATTCCCAGCATCGAGAACAATCCCTCGTGGCACCACAAGACCAAGTTGCCGCCCGAGGAGATGGCCGCGCTGGTGGCGGAACTGGAGGCGCCGCGATGAGAAAGGCGTGCCTGCTTTCCATCCATGAACTGGCCCGCCGCGACGGACGGGTGGTCTTCATCGGCTCGGACATCACCAAGCGAGACCTGGAGAGACTGGCGGCCGAGTTCCCCGGGCGTTTTTTCATGGAAGGGATCTACGAGGCCCACATCGTCGGCATGGCGGCGGGCCTGGCGTTGTCCGGGAAGATCCCCTACATCAATACCATCGCCACCTTTCTCACCCGGCGCTGCTACGAGCAGATCGTGATCGATGTGTGCCTGCACCGGCTGCCGGTGCGATTGATCGGGAGCGGCGGCGGGGTGGTCTATGCGCCGCTGGGCCCAACCCATTTGGCCAACGACGATCTGGCTATCCTGCGCGCCATCCCCCACATGGCCATTGTCGCCCCCTGCGACGCCGAGGAGATGAGACGGCTGATGCCGGCCACCCTGGATTGGGATGGGCCGCTCTACATCCGGCTGGCCAAGGGCGGGGATCGCGTGGTGTCGAGCGAGCGATATCCCTTCCGCATCGGTCAGGCCATTCCCCTGCGCGAAGGCAAGGACGTTCTCTTCGTCACCACCGGGGTGACCACGCAGCGGGCGCTACAAGCAGCGGACTTGCTGCGGGCTCGGGGAATCCAGGCTGCCGTCCTGCACGTCCATACGGTCAAGCCGCTGGACGTCGCGGCCATCCTGGAGCGTGCCAGCCAAGTTCGCGGCGTGATCGCGGTGGAGGAACACACAGTGAACGGTGGTTTGGGCAGCGCGACGGCGGAGGTGCTGGCGGAAAGTGGCGTTCTGCGCAGCGCACGCTTTGCCCGCGTGGGATTTCCCGACGTGTTCACCGAAGAATTTGGATCCCAGGACCAGATAATGGCCAAGTATGGAATGAACCCCGAGGCGCTGGCCGACAAAGCGGCGAGCCTCGTCTAAGCAAGGCAATCAATCGAGGAGGACAAGATGGGCCGCCTGCTCAACATCGTGACGCCGCTCCACAAACAGACAAAGCGGGACTACCTGGCCCGCATGGTGGACGACAAGGTCAAGTGCATGGTCAAAGCCAAGGAGTACGAGTTCGACTACTGGGACGGCGACCGGCGCTTCGGCTACGGCGGCTATCACCACATGCCCGGCCGCTGGAAACCGGTGGCCCAGGCATTGATCGACATGTACGGCCTCAAGCACGGCTCGAAGGTGCTCGACGTGGGCTGCGGCAAGGCCTTTCTCATGTACGAGATGCAACTCATTCTGCCTGGGCTGCAACTGGTTGGCTTCGATATCTCCCAGCACGGGCTGGCGCAGCGCCATCCTGACTTCCGCGGCACGCTCTTCCGTCATCGCGCCCAGGAACCCTATCCCTTTGGCGACAAGGAGTTCGATCTGGTGATCTCGCTGGGGTGCCTGCACAACCTGAAGGTGTTCGACCTCAAGACCGCTCTCGGCGAGATCGAGAGGGTGGGTCGGCAGAAATACGTCATGGTCGAAAGCTTCCACAACGAGTTGGAACAGTTCAACCTGCAGTGCTGGGCACTGACCGCCGAGGCTTTCTACGACACGGCGTCGTGGATCTGGCTGTATCAGCAATTTGGCTATACCGGCGATTACGAGTTCATCTACTTCGAATAGGGCAAGCCAACGTGAAATTCAAAGCCGCCGTCCTGGTCGAGACCGGCCAACCCCTGATTGTGGAGGAGATCGAATCGTCGCCCCTGCGCTTCGGCCAGGTTCTGGTCAAGATTCTGTGCAGCGGGGTATGTGGGGCGCAGATCAACGAGATCGATGCGGTAAAGGGGCCGGACAAGTTTCTGCCGCATCTGCTTGGGCACGAGGCCACCGCCGATGTGGTGGAAGTGGGCGAAGGCGTCGCCACCGTCGGCAAAGGCGACCGCGTGGTGTGCCACTGGCGCAAGGGCGCCGGACTGCAGGCACCGCCCGCGGTCTACACTTCAGCTCGCGGCAGGATCAACGCAGGCTGGGTGACCACCTTCAGCGAGTACTCCGTCGTGTCCGAGAATCGCGTGACCCGCGTGCCTGCGGACTTCGATCTCGAGGCGGGCGCGCTCATGGGCTGCGCCGTGACCACGGCCATGGGGGTTCTCAACCACGATGCGCATCTGGGCATCGGCGAATCGCTCGCTGTTTTCGGGACCGGCGGAGTCGGTCTGAGCGTCGTGCAACTGGCCGCCCTGGTTGCCGCGTATCCCGTGGTTGCGATTGACCTGTACGACCACAAACTGGAGTTGGCCGAGCGTCTGGGTGCCACCCACACCATCAAGGCGGGGGTCGGCGCGGATGTGGCCACTGCCTTGCGGGCCATCGTGGGCGAGGCCGGGGCCGACGTGGTGGTGGAGACCACGGGCAATGTGCGGGCGATCGAGCAGGCCTACGAGGTGACCGCGGCGCAGGGGCGCACGGTTCTCGTGGGTGTTCCCCGCAAGGGCGAGAAAGCCAGCCTGTACACACTGCCCCTTCACTTCAAGAAGGTGTTGACCGGCTCCGAGGGCGGGGGTTGTCGGCCGGAAGTGGACATTCCCAAGCTGGTCCGGCTGTGCCGGACAGGCAGACTCGATCTCCAGGATCTGGTGGGACGCCGCTACCCACTGGAGCGGATCAACCAGGCCATCGCCGAGCTTCGTTCCGGGCACGTGGCCGGCCGGTGCATCCTGCACATGGGACCGCCAGCGGATTCTCCGACGCCGGTCAAGGAATGAGCAGCGGCAGCCTCTCGTTGGTTTTCGGATCCGACGGCCTGATCGGCGGGGAGTTGGTTCTTCAGCTCAAGGACAAGGGGTGCCGGACCCTGGGCACGGTTTTTCAGCGGCGTGCAGGTTCGGACGAACAGTTCCTGGACCTGGCGCAGGACATCTCGACCTGGCGGCCGCCCCACGGCACGACGACAGCGTATTGCTGCGCGGCCGTGACATCGTTGCAAGCTTGTCGCGAGGATCCCGCGGGCAGCCGGCGGACAAATGTGGATCACACGGTAGCTCTGGCGGCGCGGGTTGTGGCAGATGGCGGGTTCGTGGTGTTTCCTTCCTCCAGCCTGGTGTTCGACGGGGCCGGGCCGTCCTGCAAGGCGACCGATCCGGTGCGCCCCTTGACCGCGTACGGGCGACAGAAGGCGGACGCCGAGCGCAGCCTGCTCGCGCTGGGGAGCAGCGTGGCGGTGGTTCGATTGACCAAGGTGGTCGGTTCTCGCACGCACTTGCTGGAGAAGTGGGTTGGCGCTCTTCGGGCGGGCGAAGTGATTCGTCCCTTTCCCAACATGGTCTTGGCGCCGCTGCCTGTGTCTTTCGTGGCGCGGGCGCTCGTCCGAGTCGGGGAGAGTCGGCGGCCAGGGATCTTCCAGTTGTCACCCGACCGGGACATCACCTACGCGGAGGCCGCGTATCACGTGGCAACACGCGTGGGTGCCGATGCCTCACTCGTTCAACCCGTCAAGGTCGAGGAATCGGGTGTTCGACTGGAGTCCAACCCTCGGCACACGACTCTCGACAGCGAGCGAGCGCGCCGGGAGCTCGGCCTGGTTCCCCCTGGTGTGTATGAGGCGCTGGACTTCGCTTTGGAAGCTCTTTTATGACCGCGCCGGTTGCTCAGGCCACCGGGCATGTTTGCCACGTTTGTGGTGGCTGGGATGTGGCGGCTTTCCCAGAGTACACATCCATCCGTCGGATAACGTCCGACTGCAAGCTCTGGCCGGCGGGAGGTGAGCTGTGCGTGTGCCGTTCCTGCGGCTGCGTCCAGAAAGTGGTGAACGCTGCCTGGCGCGCGGACGAGCAGAAGATCTATCAAGGCTACAGGATGTACGAGCAGAGCGCAGGGGCCGATCAGATCGTGGTGGACCAACACACGGGCCTGCCCACCGGGCGAAGCGCGTGGCTCATCGACCAGGTGGATTGCCGGACGCGCCTGGAACGCAAGGGGCGCCTGCTGGACTTCGGGTGCGGAAACGGGGCGCTGCTGCGGGTCTTTGCCGCGCGCTTCCCGGGCTGGAGTCTGGTCGGGGTCGAACTAGGCGGCCAGTACAAGACCGAGGTCGAGAGCATTCCAGGTGTCGAAGGCCTGTATACCGGCGCATTGGACGGTGTTCCAGGGAGGTTCGACATGATCACCCTGGTCCACGCGATCGAGCATGTGGTTGACCCCTGCGCGCTGCTGTCCCAACTGAAGGGACGGTTGGGAGCGGAAGGGTTGCTGCTCATCGACTGCCCCGACTATACGCAGAACCCGTTCGACCTTGTCGTGGCCGACCACTGCACGCATTTTTCCCCGGACACGCTCAGGAATCTGGTCGCCGCGGCTGGCTTCGACGCCGTGCTGGTTTCCACGGACATCCTCCCACGGGAGATCGTGGTGCTTGCCCGTCCCAGGCTGGACGCATCGGCTGGCCCATCCCCGTCGAATTCGGACGCGGCGGCGGTTAGACGGTCGCTGGCCTGGCTCGCTGCCGTGAGAGAGGCAGCACGGATGGTAACACCGCCCGGTCCCTTCGGTATCTTTGGGACCGGGCTTGCAGGCACGTGGCTGTTCGGCGAGATGGGCTCGGCGGTTTCGCTGTTTGTGGATGAGGATGAGAAGAAGGCGGGCCGTGATAGATTCGGTTTGCCGGTGCTTCGTCCCCGCGAAACCCCGGCAGCGGCCAGCGTCTTTCTGGCGTTCTTGCCCCCGCAGGCTCTGGCCGTCCAGCAACGAATGATTCGGGCCGGCTGCCGGTTTACAATGATTCTCCCTCCGCGTGTCCAGACATGAAGCCTTCGATATCGATCATCATCCCGGCCTACAACGAGGAAGCCTGTCTGGCCAGCACCGTGGAGATGGTACTGGGCGTTCTGGCCGGCAGGTTCAGCGACTGCGAGTTGCTGGTTTTTGACGACGGAAGCACGGACCGAACCTGGGAGATCGTCACTGGTTTGGCGGCAAAGGACCCGAGGATTCGCCCCTTCCAGAATCCGGAGAATATGGGGATAGGGTACTCGTACCGAAGAGGCATCGAGCTGGCCGCCATGAGCTACGTGACGTGGTTGGGGGGAAATACCGTCACCGTGAACCGCGCCGAGGATCTGGCGCGGGTGTTCGACGCCGTGGGACAGGCTGACATCGTGATCCCCTATCTGACCGACGATGCCCGATCTCTTGCGCGGCGGACGCTCTCGCGGCTCTACCCGAGCACTCTGAATCTGTTGTTCGGATTGAAGCTCAGGTACTACCACTGCGCCAATATCTACCGAACCGAGTGGATCAAGCAGGTCAGGATCACCAAGGACGGGACAGCGGGCGTGGCAGAGGCCCTGATCCGTTCATTGAAGGCAGGGCAGAGTTGGATTGAGGTTGGCATTCCCAACCGGGACGTGGGCGGGAAATCGAGCCAGATGCGATTCAGCAACATCGTTTGCGTGATCGCGTCGGTACTGGAACTGTGGTGGGACATGCAGGTCCGCCGCCAGCAACGATGAAAGCAACGGGCACGACGTTTCTGACCGGCGGCACTAGTTTCCAGGCTTGGGCGACACCCGGAACACGTGGGGCTGCGGATCCGTCAGCTCGAAGGGGAACTGGATGACCAACCGGTCACCGTTCTGCCAGGCCTCGATCTGGTCCGCATCGTCGCCCAGCAGGGTCACTATGCTCCCAGGCTCGAGTCGCACTCCCTCGATCGAGATCTCGGAAGCTTTGGGCCTGTCGAGCAGAATGATGTACAGGGCGTCCCCTTTGCTCGTGAAACGGACGCGCGCTCCGTCCTCGGTGGTGGCCGCAGCCTGGCTCCAAGGCTGACTGCCGTGGATCGCCTCGCCGTTGACGTCGAGCCAGCCCCTGAGTTCTCCGAGATGGGGGCCTTGTGTGGGCAGCAGGCCAGCGGGCGGTTGCAGCCCCAAATTGAACAGGAAATCGCCGTTCCGGCTGACGTGATCGACCAGTTCGTGGATCCGCGCCGTGACAGCGCCGGCCGCTGGCATCGCCGTGCCGGCGAAATTCGCTGCAGTCGGGACGCCGGCAAGTGCCGGGCTGAGCGGAAGTAGCCGTTGCGCTGGGAGAAACCGGCGAACGCAGCGGCGGCGAGCGAGGACGCGCTTGGCATGGGTCAGCAGCACGGCCACAAGGGTGAGCGACAACGCATCGGTGCGAAAACGGTAGCGATTGGTTTCCCCCGCAAGAAGAATCATGGGGAGGTTGAAGCCGATGATGTTCACCGCCAGAAACCCGCACGCGGCCGTGAAAGGCTTGGCCATTCGCCAGCGCAAGCCGCGAAGCACGATCAGCAGGGCATAGATGAGAGGGACAAGCAGCCCGGTAGCGCGCAGCAGGTGGACCGGCAGTTGACCCAGGACGAGCAGGGAAACCCACCGCACATAGCCGGTCAACTGGTCGAAGTGCGGACACCCCCAGCAGTCGTCGCTGGGGCTGGTCAGCCATATGAGGACCCTCGGCGCCACTGGCAGCACGAAGTTCGGGTAGTTCTTGAGCACGAAGAGTGAATCCTTGCGGATTGCATCGGAGAGCGTGAGATGGACGAGATTGTGGGGGTTAGCCGCTCCCGTCGATTTGACGCTGGTATCGAGCACGGGGATGCCCGTCTTGCGAACCTCGACCAATCCACGGTAAGCGTCGGTGGTTTCGTTCGACGGGCCGACCACCGCCAGTTTCGAGAGAAGGCCCGCGTTGGACAGGGACCGCCGCCACTCTTCCGGCATCCGCATGAGCGAGACGTCTGCCAGACTGGTAGAAACGAACCAGGTGGAAAGACTGAAGTGTCCGAAGACGATGAGGTTCTTGCAGTAGGTTCCCAGCACCAGGACCGCGGGAAGGACGCTGATGAGCAGCACTTTCTTCCAGTTGTGGCGACAAAGAAGGCACATCGCTGCGATCAAGGCCAGGAGCCAGAGATAGTGGACGTTGCTGATGGTCAAGCACAGACCGGCTGCCACCGCCGCGGCACAGCCTGCCGCCAGCAGCTTGCCCGTCCTGACAAACCAGGAGAAGCAGAGCGCGATCGCGCAGAACCCCGTGGCAGCATAGAGGTCATAGAAGAACCAGTTCTCAAACGACAGATAGGGTGGCGACAGGACAAACGCCATGGTCAGGATCAGGGCCAGGGTCTTGGGAACCCAGAGCTGTCGCATCAACTGGAACAGGCAGACGGTGAAGGTCAGACTGGTCAGGAACTGGACGGCGGCAAAGGCCTCCTGGTGTCGGGCGGGGAACAGCTTGAGCACAATGCCGAGGTACAGATTGAACAGCGGGGGCTGCGAGTGGAGGTAGAAGACGGTTCGCAGGAGATCCTCGCGGAGCAGCTTCGGATCGGCGTACTGCCAATAGAAGCCCAGCGACCCGACATTGAAATGGCCAGTAAAGGGGGACAGGATGGCGCGCGAGAGCAAGAAGAGGCCAATCAAGGCGAGCAGATGCCCCTGCTTGCGGACGAAAGGTGCCATCAAAAGACCTTGACCTCCTCCAGGTGCAAGGCGGTGAAGCGCGGCACGCGCAGACGCACGAAGCGGACGGTCGTCGGCTTTATCCCGACGGTCCAGACCGTGAAGACCGAGTCGAGGTGGGCGACCTCTTGCCAGTTCGCCTCATCCAGGCTTACCTCGACCAGAAGAGGCCGGGCGTTCTCGAAACAGCAGTCCGTGCGGTTCTTGAGCCTCACCGCACGCACGACCGTCGGCTTGCCCAGGTCTATCTCGAACCAGGGGTTCATCTCCGTGTCGGTGTGGAACATCAGGGTGTTCGGGAAAAGCGCGTGCAGAGTGCTGCTTGTCTTCCAGGGCTTGCCGCGGGCCAGGTCGCTTGGTTCGATGATGGCGACGATGAGAGCCACCAGTGCGGCGAGCATTCCGGTAAGCGCGGCGAGCACGAGGCCTACCCGCCACCGCCGGCGCACCAGCACGCGTCGGAGCGTCGGCGCTTCGGCGCTCGCCAGCAGGGCGTGCACGAACCGGCGGGCCAGCGCGGCCATGGCCACCTGCTCCTTTTCGGGCAGCGTCGCGCTGGCGAGAAACGCGCGCATCGCGAGCGTGGCGCGCAACTTCGCGAGATTGGCGCTGCCCCCCGCTGCATCTTCCAGTTGCGCACGAGGTGCGGCGTCAAGCGCCGCGACGATGGTCTCTCTCGTCGATCCATCGGGTGTCAGCAACCAGAAGATGGCCTCGCGGTACAGAGTCAGCGCGGGGGCGCCAGGGGCCTCGGGTGACGATTGCAGGATCCAGTCGGCCGCGTCCGCGTAGCTGCGTGCGCGTGCCAGTGCAACCTTCCGGGCGGGCCCTGTGCGCGCATCCTCTTCCCGGGCTTGCGCCACGGGACCCAACATGAGCACCCAAGTCGCGAATCGTCCCCAGGCCGACTCGCGGGGGTGCGGGTGCGAATCGGGGCCAGCTAGGCCACCCGCCGGGCTATCCGGGGTCAACGTCGGCGGCTCCGGCACAACGGGTCCTGCCGCCGCAACGGGCGCCGGTGTCGCGACGGGCTCTGGGATAGAGGCGTGGTCAGCAGGGGAGGCGTCGAGATTGGTTTTCGGGATTTCGGGGGACATGGCCGAGGTTGGCTCGCGCTGACGGTATAGTGGCAGCTTGTACCCTAGAGTAACTCGGTTTCCTGCCCGGCGTCGAGGAGTGGGCGCCGATTTTCCCCGCGGGGGGCGGGCGGCTTCCCGATCCATGGGGCGAAAAAGTCGCCCCTGTGGAATAGTGATTCCCCGCATTTCAGGGGAGACCGACCAGATGAGAAAAGCCAAGCGCACCGCTTCCAGCCGGACTCGAGAACCGCAGTATCAGCGAAGCGTCGAGTTGGCGCGGAACGATGGACTCACGACGCTCGGACTGATGAGCAATCAGGAGTGGATCGATGATCCCCGGCACATGGTGTTCACTCTGGTCCGATACAAGTTCGTCGCCAAGATGCTTGCCGGTTGTCGTCACGTCCTGGAGGTCGGTTGTGCCGATGCGTTTGGCACCCGCCTGGTGCTGCAGGAGGTTAGCCGGCTGACAGCCACGGACTTCGACAAGGTCTTTGTCGACGACGTGCTCAGGCGGATGGACCGACGCTGGAAATTCGAGTGCCGCCAGCACGACATGCTGGAAGGCGCGTTTCCGGGCAGTTTCGACGCCGCCTACGCGCTGGATGTGGTCGAGCACATTCCCGTCGAGAAGGAACTCATCTTTGTGGAGAACATCGTGCGATCGCTGACCCCGGAAGGAATTTTGATTCTGGGCTCACCGTCGCTGGAATCGCAGCGCTACGCCTCGCCGCCCAGCAAGGCGGGCCACGTGAACTGCAAGACAGGGGAGACCATGCGCGGTTTGCTGAGGCAGTTCTTCCACAACGTATTCATTTTTTCGATGAACGACGAAGTGGTGCACACCGGGTTCACGCCCATGGCGCACTACCTTTTCGGAATCGGGTGTACCCGGAAGGCCTTGGCAAGATGAGGCGGCGTGTCTGCCAGGCGGGACCGGGAGAGCGCGGGGCTCGCACCCGGGCGCGTTCCCGAATATAGTGGGCGCTTCTGACGTCAAGCCCTATGGAGGTATTCAAGATGCGCAAATTAGTCATGGCCGCAGTGTTGACCGCGACCGTTCTCCTGCCAGCCATCTCGCAGGCCGGCTGGATGTTGGAGGGATCTCTGGGCCAGGGTGCCCAGGTCTCCAGCCCGCGGGCCTGGGAGCAGCTCAATCTGATGGTGACGCCTGGCTATTCGCTGCCGGTTGTGTCGCTGATCCGGTTGCAACTCGGCATCGTGAGTGACTTCGCCGACAAATCAGGCAGCAAGACCAATCTGGAGTTGCGGCCGATGATTGCCATTGTTCCCCCCATTCTGCCGGTCTACGGTCGCGTGATTCTGGCCGTGACCAACCTGCTGGATCGCAGCGGCGAGAAGCGCGAGATCGCCTATGGCGCCGCCGCCGGTCTGCGCTTTGGCCTGGGTCCCGTCGGAGTGTTCGGCGAAGTCGGGGTACTGCCGCGCAACCGTGACATCGCGAGCGAGGCCGGTGGCGTGCTGACCACCAGCAGCAAGTTCGTCTGGCTCGTGGAAGCCCGCGCCGGCGCGTACCTGGAATTCTAGCGAGGCGCGCTCGGGGCAGGGCGACCGGCGAGCAAGTACGGGACGTCGCTGCCCGAAGGGGGTAAAATGCCGGGCATCATGCGCAAAACCCTCTTGGCTCTCGGTGTGACGTTCGGGTTCCTGGCGGCCTCAGGGACCGACGTCCGTGCCCAGGCTCAGATCACGTTCACGCCTGGCGCGGACACGCAGAACTTCTTCAACCTGACCGGGTTGAGCCAGCAGGATCTCACCAACAAGCTCAATGGGTTGTTCCAGGCGGCGGGCACCCAGAGCTTTCTCCAGAGGTTCGGAGATGCGCAAGGCTTCACCAGCAAGGGACTGGGCGTGGACTACGCCTCGGAGGCGACCTACTTCGAGGTTGGCGGCGCAGCCAGCTTTGCCTTGGGGATGGACAGAACCTACCGGCCCGGCAACACCCAGGGCTTCCCGATTTCAGGCGCGAGCCTCAATGCCTCGCTCATGGGAGGGTTGAGCCTGGGCTTCCTCGGGATCCCTGTCATGGTGTTCGGTAACTGGATGAAGGTGCCCACCACGAACTACGGCGACATGAGCGGCAGCCTCGACAACTGGGGCGTTCATGCTCAGCTTCGGCTGTTGGGTCCCTCGCACAGCATGTCCGCGCTCAACATGCTGGTCCGCTGGGGCGGCATCGCTATCACCACGGGGCTCGACTATTCGCACATGACTCTCGGGCTGAAGCAGCCCATTTCTTCGACGTTCACCTTTCCCAATGCCAGTATTCCCGACGTGACCGTGGATACAACGGGAGCCGCCACTGGCAGCATAACGGACGTGAACGGTACGGCTGCCGGGACAGCCCATCTCAACATCGACATGACCACCAAGAGCATTCCCCTGGAGGTCACCACCAGCCTGCGCCTGATGACCCTGTTCACCGCGTACGGCGGTCTGGGCTTCGACTGGCAGCTGGGCGGTGGCAGCAACATGGACGTGGGCGTGGACGCAACGATGGTCGGCCATGCGGGAGGGCAAAACTGGGATCTGGGCACGGCGCACGTGAAATTCGCGGCCCACGCCGACCCCAGCGCGGCGAAGATTCGCGGCATCCTGGGCGTGCAGGTCAACCTGCTGGTGGTGCGCCTCTTCACCCAGCTCAATGTCGAGAACACCAACCCCACCATGGCCAGCCTGGCGGTGGGCGCGCGGGTGGCGTACTAGCACGTCTCGGCAGAGAGGCCGTTGTGAGCGAACCCGTGCTGCGCCCTGACCCGCGGGTTTCCATCGTAATCCCGGTCTTCAACGAAGAAG
>Ga0181518_10003166_pt1 | contig 15392 bp, 15 predicted proteins | sample PEATcosm2014_Bin_28_FD_119751 | JGI IMG/M metagenome (GOLD analysis project Ga0181518, IMG submission 119751) | Peatland microbial communities from MTU Mesocosm Facility, Houghton, MI, USA - PEATcosm2014_Bin01_60_metaG | ecosystem: Environmental > Terrestrial > Soil > Wetlands > Peat | place... | reverse complement strand
CTCCAGGAGCACGCACAACGCGATCCAGCAGCGGCTCTCCTCGTCGCCGGGGATCCTCACCTCGCCGTGCTCGGACAGGTAGACGTCGATCGCCTCGCACGCCGACAGGGCCCGCGCCGCGTCTTCATAGCTGGACAGCGCCATCAGCATCGACTGCCGGGAGCGGATGAACTCCCCGGTCAGCGGCCGGTAGCAGTACAGCGGCGAGCGACCGCCGACGCGCTCGGCGACGAGCTCGAACGGAATCTCCGCTCCCGCCGCCGCCTCCGCTGCGAGGCGGCCGCTGGCGTCGACCGTGAACGCCTCGAGCAGGCGGTGAAGGGCCGGATTGCGCACCAAGCCGCTTTCTGCGCCGCGCCCGATGCTCCTCCTGACGGCAGCGCGGCTTGCAGGCTCTATCGGTTGCGTTCGATCTCGGCCAGGTGGGCGACGTTGCGGACGTCGCCTTCGTCCTCGCTGGGCCGCGCCGCGAGCCAGGCGTCGAGGATCTCGCCCAACTGCGCCTCGGAGGTGCTGCGCAGGCTCAGCGCCAGGACGTTGGCGTCGTTCCAGCGTCGCGCGCCCGCCGCCGTCGGAGCGTCGGCGCACAGCGCGGCGCGGATCCCGGGCAGCTTGTTGGCGGCGATCGCGGCGCCGGTCCCCGTCCAGCACGCGACGATCGCCTGCTCGCTGGTGCCGTCGATCACGTCCCGCGCCGCCCGCTCGCTGCACCACGCCCAGTCGGAGGGCTCGCCGAGCACGTAGGCGCCGTGGAGCACGGGCTCGTGCCCGCGGGCTCGGATCTGCCCGGGAATCGCCGCCGCGATCCCGGTCAGCTCATCCGCGGAGAGGGCGATCCGCACTCAGGGCCTATCTCGGCTGGGCCGCATCCGCGGGTCATCCAGATCGCTTCCAGGCGTGCGGCCAAGCGTACGGGCCAAGCGGGCGGGCCAAGCGGGGCGGGCCAAGCGTGCGGGCCAAGCGGGACCAGCCGTTAGGCGGCGGCGACGGCCGGTTCCCGCTCGCCCGCAGGGGCGAACGCCTCGTCGCAGCCCCCACCCAGCCATTCCCGGCCGTAGGCCCGCATGTCCTCGATCAGCGGCACGAGGCCGCGGCCCTTGGCGGTGAGCACGTACTCGACGCGGGGCGGGACCTCGGGGAAGGTCTGGCGCTCGAGGATGCCCTCCTCCTCCAGCGCGCGCAGTCGCAGCGACAGCGTCCGAGGGCTGATTCCGGCGAGCGAACGCTCCAGCTCGCAGAACCGCGACCGTCCCTCGGACAGATCACGGATCACCAGCAGCGTCCATTTCCCACATACGATCTCGGCTGTCCTGCACACCGGACACGTGTCGCGATCAGCCATCTCACGTCGATTCTAGCGCAATGCTTCACGAACTGAAGCAGCTCAGGCGACGTCGCGCAGCTTCTGCGCTTCGGCCAGCGACTGCAACTTCTTGAGCGACTGGTTCTCGATCTGGCGGATCCGCTCGCGCGTTACATTGAACGTCCGGCCGACCTCGTCGAGCGTGCGCGGATGCTCGCCGCCGAGCCCGTAGCGCAGCTCGAGCACGCGGCGCTCGCGATAGCTCAGGTTCTCCAGGGCCTCGCGCAGCGCTTCCTTGGTCAGGATCTCGGCGGCGCGCTCGTACGGTGACTCGGCCCGCTCGTCGGCGATGAACTGCCCGAACTCGGACTCCTCCTCGTCGCCGACCGGCTTCTCCAAGGAGACCGGGGCCTGCGCGGAGCGCTTGATCGACTCGACCTCCTCGGGCTCGATGCCGGTCACCTCGGCGATCTCCTCGGCAGTCGGCTCGCGGCCGAGCTCGGTCACGAGCTTGCGCTCGGCCCGACCGATCTTGTTGAGCTTCTCCACCACGTGGACCGGAATCCGGATCGTGCGTGCCTTGTCGGCCAGCGCTCGCGCGATCGCCTGCCGGATCCACCACGTCGCGTAGGTGGAGAACTTGAAGCCCTTGCGGTAGTCGAACTTCTCCGCCGCGCGCACCAGGCCGAGCGTGCCCTCCTGGATGAGGTCGAGGAACGGCAGCCCCTGGTTGCGATAGTTCTTGGCGATCGAGACGACGAGCCGGAGGTTTGACTCGACCATCTTCTGCTTGGCGTCGAGATCCCCGCGCTCGATCCGCTTGGCGAGATCGACCTCCTCCTGTGCGGTCAGCAGCCGCACCTTGCCGATGTCCTTGAGGAACAGCTGCAGCGAATCCGTCGTCATGTCGGGCTTGAGGTCCAGGGCGGTCTTCGCCTTGCGCCGTCCCCGCTTGTCGGGCGCGCGCTCGACCTCTGCGGCTGCCAGCGCCGGATCCACTTCCTCGACGAGCTCGATCTCGGCCCGCTCCAGGAAGCCATGCAGCTCCTCGACGTCAGCTTCGTCGAGATCCAGCTCCGAAACGGCACCGGCGATCTCCGAGTACGTCAGGACGCCGAGCTGCTGACCGCGGTTGACCAGGCCCTTGATCTCTTCGAGTTCTTGCAGTTCCGCTACAGACATCTGATTCCGTTTCCGTCGTTGGCGACGGCATGTGGGAAGTGCCGTCCCTGAGTGCAAACATTCCTTCGAACGCCGTCGAGCGCGTAGGCCCGCTACTCAAACACAACCGGTGACTATAGTCACTATATTTTGTGAAGTCAATGGCGCCGGCGTGGGGTCTTGGACGGATCGGCGACCGCCGTTTTGCGGCATCGTCGGCCGCCGCAGCGGAATGCCGCTGACGTCTATACCAAGAACAGCGCCGGTCGTTTCAAAGTTCCGCTCGAATTTCTCGCCGGCGAGAAGCTCGCCCGCTTCCAGCAGCGCCTCAACCGTCCCGCTGTCGTCGTAATCGGACCGCGCCAGGCCGTCTTGAGCTCCGCCGGCGCCGCGGGTGCGACATCATCTGCGAGATGAGCGACAAGCGACCGCCGACCGTGATGGGATCGCTACCGCACACGCGCCCGCACCGCCGCTCCGACAAGCGCCGGACCCCCGCCGCCGCCGCGCCCGCGGCGAGATCCCACGGTGCAAGCGCCGCTTCCGGCGCCGGCCCGTCCGGCTCGCCGGCTGCGCAGCCCGTCGAGCACGGCCCGTATGACGCTCCGAGCACGGCCGCTGGACCGCCGCCGCCCCTCGCCCCGTCCGCCCGCGCCCAGGCAGCGGAGACCGCATCCGCGCAGGCGCCTCAGTCCCCCCCGGGCCAGACGCCACCCACCAACGCCGAGGCCTCCCACACGCCGCTGGAGACCGCGGTGCAGGCCGCGGCCGAGCTGACCGAGATCGGCTTGCACGTCGGGACCCGAGCCCTGCGCGGCGCGCTGGCGCGGCTCCCCCGGCCCTGAACGGCACGCGCGACCCGCGACGGCGGCCAGACCCGCGAATCGGGGTAAAGGTCTGACGACCTGGACCCGACTGGTCTCATATACTGCCGCCACCAGCCGAACGATGCCTCCTCTGGGACGGATCGACGGGGGAACCACTTGCGGGTCCACGGACCCGCGGGGGCGAATCGGTCCCGCTAAGGACCGTAGCGCCGTCAAGGCGCGAGCCCGTCAGCTCACCTCGTAGGCACGAACACCAGGATGGACAGAGAGATCGGCAACCCTCGTCGCTACCCGTATGCCGTGCTGGCGCTGCTCTGCGGCACGCTGGCCCTGCCTTCGGCGGGCTGGGCAGCCTCGGGCGCCAGCGGTCTGGCTCCGGGCGCGGCCTCTGTGGGCTCCGCCACCGCCGGCAGCTCCGCGACCTCCGGCAGCTCCGCCACCGCGGGCAGCCCCGCCACCTCCGCCACCTCCGCCACCGCCGGCACCGCCGGCACCTCCAGCACGGTCAACGTGCAGAACGGCGACATGACCGTCAGCGCGAGCGGCGCTGGGATCACCCTGCAGACCGAGGCCTCGGCGATGCTGAGCAGCGGGCTCAGCTTCACCGGGGCGGCCTCCCCGAGCGCCGCCGGCGAGACGATCGAGATCGAGCGCTCGGGGCACGAGACGGGTTGGCAGTGGGCGCCGACGGTCGCCGCCACCGTGGCTCCGAACGGATCCTTCAGCGCCATCTGGCCGACCGATCACATCGGTCGCTTCGCGATCCGCGCCGTTGTCACCCCACCCGCTGGACCCCTGACCAACGCGTCCCTCGCCGAGCAGGCATCCGCGACGGCGACGCCGGCGCTCACCGTCACCGTCTACCGCCCATCGCTCGCGACCCAGTACGGGCCGGGGTTCTACGGCCGGCGCACGGCCTGCGGCGAGACGCTCACGAAGAGCATCATCGGGGTGGCCAACCGGACTCTCGAGTGCGGAACCCTCGTGGCGGTCTACTACGAGGGCCGGACCCTGGTGGTGCCGGTGATCGACCGCGGCCCCTACGCCAACGGCGCCGACTGGGATCTCACCGAGGCAACCGGCCGCGCGCTGGGGATCAGCGGCACCGCCGAGGTCGGCGCGGTCTCGCTTCCGCAGCCCTGAGTCAGGCCGGGTCGGGCCCCGGCGCGATGCCGACACCACTGGCCGCCGCGGCGAACCGCGCCTCCTCGGCCGCCTCGATCAGCTCGGAGCTCGTGCGACCGTCCTCTCCCAGGACCGCGATCCCCACGCTCGCCGCCAGCGGCGCGCCGCGCCAGGGGTCGGCCAGCCGCACCGCCTCGGCGACCCGCGACGCCAGCGCCCGGGCCCCGGACCGGCCGGTGTCAGGCGCGATGATCCAGGCACGCGTGTCCGACTCGCAGGCGAGGATCTCCTGGCGGCGGACCGCCCCGCGGACCGCCCGCGCGAAGCGGCCGAACGTCACACCCACCTCTCCGGGGGGCTCCACCAACGCCACCCGGTCGACCTCCTCCAGCTCCGCCAGCAGGAGCGAAAGCGATAGCTCGCCCGTCACCGCGCGCTGGATCTCATCGTCCAGGGCACCCACCCACAGCGCCTCGGCCGGCCCGCGGAGCGCCTGGGCCTGCCCGCGGAGCACCTCAGCGGGCTCGAGGGGCGCCTCGGCGGGCCCGAGGGGCGCCTCGGCGGGCCCGAGGGGCGCCTCGGCGGGCCCGAGGGGCGCCTCGGCGGGCCCGAGGGGCGCTCCGGAGTACCCCTCGCGCACCGTCTCGCGCCTGGGCTCCCCGTCTGCGGACGCCTCCTCCAGCCGCTCCAGCGCGGCGCCGCGCACCAACTCGCCGATCAGCGACAAGCGCTCCGACAGGTCAGAGACGAGATCTGAGTCGGACCCACGCAGCTCGTCGCGCAGCGCCGACCAGACCACCGCCCGGAGCGTGTCGACGGCAGCCGAGACCGCCGCCGGCCCGCTGCAGCCGGCCATCTCGCCGGCCCGGGCCGCCAGGCCCCTCAGCGCGCCGCCCGGCTCCAGACGGCGCAGATCGGTGTCGTCGGCGATCGCCCGCACCACCGCGTCGCAGAGCCGCGGGCCGTCGCGGGTCAGATCCGCGGCGAGGATCGCCGCAGCCTCGCTCAGCGGAGCCTGCTCGAGCAGCGCCAGCAGCCAGCCCTTCGCGAGGTCCTCTGACCGCGAGAGCGGCAAATCGATCGGAGCGTCGGCCACCGGCCGAGCCCGTCGCCGACGCGGGGTCACCGGCGCCATGATCGGTCTTGTATCACGCCGGTCACCCGGGCCTCCCCGCGGTGGTCGCGCTCGTCGTGACCCCGCCCCTGCCGGCCACCCCAATATGCTGGAAACCCGTGTCGAGCCCCGCCCCGCCCCAGACGGCCCTGATCACCGTGGCCGAGGCCCGCGACCTCGTCTTGGCGGCCGTCCACCCGCTCCCATCCGCGGAGGTTGAGCTCGGCGAGGCCCTGGGCCGCGTGCTCGCCGCCGAGATCCGGGCGACCGCCGACGTGCCGCCCTTTCCCTCCTCGGCGATGGACGGCTACGCCGTGATCGCGGGCGAGGCCGGGCGCACGCTGACCGTGACCGGCGAGTCGCGCGCCGGCGCGCCGGCTGCGTCGAGCATCGAGCTCGGGGCCAGCGAGGCGATCCGGATCTCGACGGGCGCGGCGATCCCGCCCGGCGCGACGGCCGTGATTCCCCAGGAGCTCGTCTCCGCCCCGTCAACCGGCGCGCCGATCCGGACGGAGGCCGCCGTCAGACCCGGCGAGAACATCCGCCAGGCGGGCGAGGACATCCGCGCGCACACGACCGTGCTGACGGCGGGCACCCGGCTGGGCGCCGCGGAGCTCGGCGCCGCGGCAGCCGCCGGCGCCGGATCGCTGCTGGTCACGCGCCGGCCGCGGGTGGCGGTCCTGTGTACCGGCGATGAGCTTCGGTCCCCGGGCGAGCCGCTCGGACCCGGCGAGATCCACAACTCCAACGCACCGATGCTGACCGCGCTGGCGACGCGCGCCGGTGCGCTCGCCGCTCCCGCCGAGCGCCTGCCCGACGATCGCGCCGCGACCGAGACCGGGATCGCGACCGCGCTGGCGCACAGCGACGTCGTCGTCATCTCCGGCGGCGTGTCGGTCGGCCCCCACGACCACGTCAAGCCGGCGCTGGCGGCGCTCGGGGTCTGTGAGATCTTCTGGAGCGTGGCCCTGCAGCCCGGCAAGCCGACGTGGTTCGGCGCGCCCTCGGGTCTGACGCCGCTCGTGTTCGGCCTGCCGGGAAACCCGGTCTCGGCCGTCGTCACCTTCTCGCTGTTCGTCGCGCCGGCGCTGGCGGCGCTCCAGGGTGCGGAGCCGCCGCGGCCTCCCTGCGATCAGGCGGTGCTGGCCGAGGCGGTACCGCGGAACCCCCGGCGCCTGCGAGCGGTCAGCGTCAGCCTGACCCACGGCCCGCACGGCACGATCGCGCACTCCACGGGTCCCCAGGAGTCCCACATCCTGACCTCGCTGATCGGCGCCGATGCCCTGGCGATGATCCCCCAGGGAGACGGCCGGCTGGATGCCGGAACCACGGTGACGCTGCAGGCGCTTTGCGATTAGGGTCCGTTCCCTGCGACGACCCGACCTCACCCGCCGCGCGGTAGCGCCCCTGACGGCCGTTGCGCTGACCGTGGCGGCGACGGTCGCAGCCGTGCGCCGCCGGCGGCGGCCGGCGCATGCCGTGATCGTCACCCCGCGCAACTCGACGCTGATCGCCCGCGACGGCGCCGTGCGGTCGGTGCAGTCGGCGAAGCTGACGATGAACGCCGAGGATCTGGAGCAGGTGTGGGCACCGTCCAACCTCGAGAATCTCGCCCGGACCTACTGGCTGTTCCTGTCGCGGGTGACGCTGGGGCTGATCCGCGTCGTCTATGACGCCAACCAGCGCTCAGTGGTGCTCATCGGCCGCCCGCTGACGCTGCTGCGCTTCGCCGCGCCTGAGTACACGATCGAGGACGGCCACGGCAACGTGCGCTGGCCGATCCTCGACGGCCTCCTCGTGGCCCGGGCCGGCCGGCGCTCAGGCTTCCTGGCGCTCGACGTCCGGCGCGAGCCTCCCCCCTCGGAGGGCCGGGGCGAGGTGCTGATCGAGGTGGAGGTCGCCAACTTCTACCCCTCGATCGCGGTCGGCTTCAGCACGCCGGCGTACGAGATGACCCAGTCGGTGATCCACGTGATCGTGACCCACGCATTCCTGCGCTCGCTCGCCAAGCTCGACCTGGCCCGGTCGAAGATCGGGATGCTCGCCGATCAACCGTAGGTCGTGATGCCCAGCGCGCGGAGCTTGGCGCGATCGTGGCGGGCGTACACCCGCCGCACCGTCCCCGAGCGCGAGCGCATCACGAGCGATTCGGTGCTGGCGCCGCCGCCGCTCCGGTAGCGCACGCCCTGGAGCATGTCGCCGTCGGTCACTCCGGTCGCCGAGAAGAAGGCGTCCTCGCCTCGGATGAGATCGTTGCAGGTCAAGACCTTGTCGAGGTCGTAGCCGGCCGCCAGCGCGGCATCGCGCTCCGCGTCGTCGCGGGGCCACAGCCGGCCCACGAGCTGCCCGCCGATGCACTTGACCGCGGCAGCCGAGATGACGCCCTCGGGCGTCCCGCCGATGCCCCACAGCAGGTCGACGGGCGAGTTCTCGCTCACCGCCAGCAGCGATGCCGAGACGTCGCCGTCGGTGATCAGGCGCACGCGCGCGCCGGCCTCGCGGACTTGGCGCATCGCGTCGTGATGGCGCTCACGGTCGAGCATCACGACCATCACGTCGCGGATCTCGCGATTCTTGCGCTCGGCGATCAGCGCGAGCGTGTCGGCGAGCGGCCGATCGAGGTCCAGCAGGTCGGCGATGTCGGGCCCCCCGGCCATCTTCTCCATGTACACGCACGGCCCGGGGTCGAACATCGAGCCGCGCTCGGAGAGCGCGATCACCGCCAGCGCGCTCGGCATCCCCAGCGCGGTGAGCCTGGTGCCCTCCAGCGGGTCGACGGCAATGTCGACCCTCGGCGGCGTTCCGTCGCCGATCTCCTCGCCGTTGTAGAGCATCGGCGCCTCGTCCTTCTCGCCCTCCCCGATCACGACCACGCCGTCCATCGGGACCGATTCGAGCACGATGCGCATCGCGTCCACGGCGGCCTGATCGGCTCCCTCCTTGTCTCCTCGTCCGACCTCGCGAGCCGCGGCGAGCGCCGCAGCCTCGGTGACGCGAACCAATTCGAGTGCCAAGTTGCGATCCGGCTTACCGCTGTGTGGTGTAGTACTCATGAGACCCCCGGCGGCTGACGCCGCGGTCCGCTCTCCGAGACGATCGCCAGCGAGCGACGGAGAGGATCAACCTGTCTGGACAATTTCCCGCAGCCTAACCCTTTTGCCGATCCGACAGAGCTCTTGCGCCGCCTGATCGCCGACTCGGGGGAGGTCGATGTCGACCGCCTCATCGCCGACCTGGACCTCGCCTCCCGGGCACCTGAGCGCCGGCCGTACACGGTCGTCAACTTCATCGCCAGCGCGGACGGACGCGCCACGCTGCAGAACCGCTCCGGCGGACTGAGCGATGACGGAGACCGGCAGGTGTTCGGCGCGCTGCGCTCCGTCGCCGATGCCGTCCTGGCGGGCACCGGGACGCTGCGAGCCGAGCGCTACGGGCGCCTGGTCAAGGATCCGCAGCGCCGGCGCGAGCGCGAGTTGCGCGGGCTGGCGCCCGAGCCGATCGCCTGCACCATCACCCGCAGCGGCGTCCTGCCGACCGAGATCCCGCTGTTCGCCGAGCCCGAGGCGCGCGTCGTCGTCTTCAGCGCCGCGCCCGTCGACGTAGCCTCGGCCCGGGCGTCGGTGAAGGTCGTCGTCACCGAACCCGCGGAGCTGACGATGACGGCCGTGCTCGAGGCGCTGCGCAGCCGCTTCGGCGTGCGGCTGCTCCTGTGCGAGGGCGGGCCGCGCCTGTTCGCGGCGCTGCTCGCAGAGCATCTGGTCGATGAGCTGTTCCTCACCGTCGCGCCCAAGCTCGCCGCGGGCACCGGGCCCGCGATCACCGACGGCCCGGCGCTGCCCGAGCTGACGCCGCTGGCGCTGGAGTGGGCGCTGGAGCGCGGCGGCGCGCTGTACCTGCGCTACCGAGTCGTGGTCTAAAGAATGGATCAGGTCAGCACCCTCGGTGCCAGAATCAATGCCATGGACAGCTCGCACGCCGCCACGGTCGCCGGCGACGAGGCTCGGGCGGCGGATGCGCTCGTCGAGGCTCGCGAGCGCACGTTCGCCCTCGTCGCGTCGATCTCCGACGAAGATCTGGAGCGGGTTCATTCCACGCTGATGAGCCCGCTCGTCTGGGACCTCGGACACATCGCGGCGTTCGAGGATCTCTGGCTCGTCCACCGCCACGGCGGGCGGCCACTGCTGCGCCCGGGTTTGGCCGAGATCTACGACGCCTTCGAGACTCCGCGCGCCAACCGCGGCGACCTGCCGTTCCTGAGGCCGCCGGAGGCACGCGAGTACCTCCAGGAGGTCCACCGGCGGGCCCTGGAGGTGATCGCCGAGCGCGGCACGGGCGACGGGACGATCTGCGAGCTGGTCCTGCGCCACGAGCTCCAGCACAACGAGACGATGCTGCAGACGTTCGGCCTCGCCCGCCTCGAGGGCGTGACGATCGCCGACGGCGGCGGGTCGTCCGGCGGCAGGTCGTGCGGCGGCCGCGACGGATCGTGCGGCAGCGGCGACGGCGACAGGTCGTGCGGGGGCCGCTCGCCTGAGGGCTCCCCGGCGCTCCACACCGGCCTGGAGATGGTGGAGATCGCTGCCGGCGAGTGCATCATCGGCGCGCCGGCCATCGGCTTCGCGTACGACAACGAGCGCCCGCGCCATCGCACCGACGTCCGCGGATACCTGATCGGCCGCACGCCGATCACCAACGCCACTTACCTGACGTTCGTCGAAGGAGGCGGCTACGAGCGGCGCGAGTGGTGGTCTGACGAGGGCTGGGCCTGGAAGCAGGACTACGACATCAGCCGACCATTGGGCTGGACGGCCGACCACGGCGCCGAATGGCGCCTGTCGGGGCTCGAGTCACTGCACCCGGGCCGGCCGGTCGTCCACCTCTCCTGGTTCGAGGCCGACGCCTTCGCCCGCGGCCACGATGCTCGCCTTCCGACCGAGCAGGAGTGGGAGAAGGCGGCGACCTGGGACCAGGAGCGGGCCCGGGCACGGGCACACCCGTGGGGCGACGAGCCGCCGGACCCCAGCCGCCACGCCAACCTCGACGGTCTCTGCGGTGGCCCGGCGGTGGCCGGCGCCCACCCCGAGGGTGCCTCCCCCTACGGCTGCCTCGGCATGATCGGCGACGTCTGGGAGTGGACCACGAGCGACTTCGACGGCTATCCCGGCTTCGTGGCCTATCCCTATCGTGAGTACTCCGAGGTCTTCTTCGGCCCCGACCACAAGGTGCTGCGCGGCGGCTCCTGGGCCACCCGCCCGCGGGTCGCGACCGCCAGCTTCCGTAACTGGGATTTTCCCCAGCGCCGCCAGATCTTCTCGGGCCTGAGGATCGCGCGAGACCCCTGAGATCGGGATCGACTCGAGGCTAAAGGTGGGCTAAAGGGGGCATCTAGACTAGCTAAGCTAGCCAAGGGGGCCTGGGGGTGGCCTAGAGAGGGGAGCCCTGAGGCCGACCACTGCCGTGCACGGCGAGCGCGAACTCCGACCATGGCACCGCATGCGGCGCGAGCGTGCGCGCCAGCCGGCGCAGGCCGGCGAATCCGTCCCGCTGCTCCCATGCGGGGTGCAGCGTGAGCGGCACCCACGTCCCGACGCCGGCGCCGATCAACCGGCGCACGTGCGGCTCGAGCTGGGCGGCCGTGGCGTAGAACGGCGTGTAGCACGGCATGTAGACGGCGCGCCCGCGCCATAGGGGCGAGCCGTGGAAGCCCATCAGCGCGATGCTCTCGGGACCGCCGGTGATTACGCGGAAGCGGCTCGCCAGGACGCCGTACTGGCGAGCGTCGAAGCGGTTGAACGGCGCGACGAACACCTCCGGGCGCGCGTCGACGGCCACCTGCAGCCGTGCCAGCCCCTCGTCGAGCAGCGCGGTCAGCGTGGCCGCGTCGAGCCCGCACAGCTCCGACCGCATACGCGGGCTTGCCGACCGCGTCCGGTGCGTGAGGCCATGGAGCGCCAGCTCCACCCCGTCGGAGCGCAACCTCGCCACAAACGCGACCTCCTCCGGGGTCAGCGGGCGCCAGCCGCCGGCGCTCGGGTTGAGCACATCGTCGCTGAGCTGTGGCGTCACGGCCGTCAGGTACGCCACGCCGGCATCGTGCAGGATCCCATGAAACGTCTCGGCGATCTCCTGGCCCAGGCGCCCGGACGCGATCCCCAGAGACTGGTTGGGGTATTCGTCGGCTCGCAGCAGGAACCTCGGCGGCGCGGCGGCGCCGACGCCGATCAGCCGCGCGCGCACCGCCACCAGCCGGTCCAGCCACTGGCGCTCGTAGCTGAGCCGGCCCGCCTTGATCGCCAATCGCTGGGCGTAGCGGGCGGGAAGCGGCGGGACGCGCCGCGAAACGCACAGCCGCAGGACCTCGGGCCGGCGCAGATCGCCGCCGCTCAGCACCCCCGAGCTCAGCTCGGGCCAGAACAGCAGCCGCGCGCTGCGCTCGGCATCGGGGGACACGCTCATGCCGCCGGTGTCACGCCCGGGCCCTCGTCGCCGGGCGCGTGAAGGCTCGCGGCGCGGCCCGGCGCCAGGAACGGCACCGCCTCCGCGTCATCGGAGCAGAAGAAGTAGTAATTCGCCCGACCCGGCTCGCGGATCTCGAGCACGTACACGTAGGCAAACGCCGGTGCGAGCGTCGCGATCACCGCATCGCGGTCGGGGAACTGTTGTCGCAGGTGCCGGTAGGCGCTGCCCGCCTCGAAATCCGTGTGGCCTGACAATAACCCGCCGGGACGGAGCGCGCCGGCGATCTCGGCGAGGATCGCCTGTGTCTCCGCCGGCGTGAAGTGGCTCAGCGCCCCGTCCCAGATGACGTTGTCGAACTCGTCGTCGGGCAGGCCTCGGCGAATGTCGGCCCGGATGTGGCGGATGTTGGCGGCGCCGTTGACGCGCGCGGCATGGGCAACGGCCTCGGCGTTGGCGTCTACGCACACGACGGACGCGGCACGCGGTGCATAGAAGTAACGCGCGTTGAAGCCGTCTCCGCTGCACAGCTCGAGCACGCGCGCGTCCTGGCCGATCGCCAGGCTGCTGAGGACCGCGCGCTCCAGGAACGAGGAACGACCGCGGTGCGGCCACTGCCAGTACGCGTCGAGATTGTGGTCGAACCATTCCGCGTCGGGGCGAAGCGCACCCTCGAGCTTGAACTGGAGAAGATGGAGAGCGGCCGTGACCCGGCGTGCGTACCCGTTCAGGCGCCGGACCGCGGGCACCAGGATCCGGTACGCCGGCGCCGCCGCCCTCCGCATCACCACGCAGTCACGATCAACCGAGCCACGGCCGCGGGGGGTGCTAGTGGTCCATCCTGCACCACTGCTAGAGCCCGAGGCCGCGAACTCCCGTCTCGCCCCAGCCCAGATGGTGGGCGAGCTCGTGCCGGACGGTCCGCGTGACCTGGGCCTTGAGCAGGTCGGGGTCGTGGCCGAAGTCCCGCACGAGGGTGTCCCTGAAGATGACGATCCGGTCGTGGAAGAAGTCCCGCGCGACCGTGTCCCCCTGGTAGAGGCCGTACGCATGGCGCTCCCACCCCCCGTCGGCGACGACGATCGCCACGTGCTCCAGCGCCCGGTGGAACTCGAGCGGCAGCTCGTCGATCGCGGAGCGGACGAGCGCCTTGAACACATCGTCCTCGGTGGCCTGATACGGGTCGCCGGTCGGATCGGGGTCGTCGGTCGGATCGCCGCCGTGCTCACGCCCACCCCACGCGCCGTCGGCCGCGAGTCGCTCGGCGCGCTCGACCAGCGCCTCGAAGTCGCTCTCGGACTCGGGGTCGCGCCAGCCGGCGAGATGCACGAGCGCGAGCACAACCACTCCCCCCAGCACAATCGCTCCGGCGGCGAACACCGCCACAGCCTGGATCAGGCGCAGCGGGAACGAGCCGCTCAACCCGGTCGCCAGGCTCGCCGCTCCCAGCCCGATCGTCAGCGCCGCAATCGCCGAGCACAGGATTCGGCGCACCGTGGGCTGCCGGTCGTTCAACGGCCTACCTCAGCGTGCGGGCGATCACGAGGCGCTGGATCTCGTTGGTGCCCTCGTAGATCTGCGTGATCTTCGCATCGCGCATCATCCGCTCGACCGGATACTCCTTCACGTACCCGTATCCGCCCAGCACCTGCACGGCGTCGATCGTGACCTGCATCGACATGTCCGAGCAGAACAGCTTGGCCATCGAGGTGTACTTGCCGAGGTCGTGATCGCCCCGGTCCACTTTCGCGCACGCCTGATAGAGGAGCTCCCGCCCGGCCGCGCAGTGCGTCTCCATGTCGGCGAGCTTGAACTGGATGCCCTCGAAGGTGTTGATCGGCTGGCCGAACTGCTTGCGCTCCCGGGCGTAGTTGGCCGCGTAGTCGGTCGCTCCCTGCGCGATCCCGAGCGCCTGGGCGCCGACGCCGAGCCGCGAGCGGTCCAGCGTCGCCAACGCCACCTTGAAGCCCTTGCCGACTTCGCCGAGGACGTTGTCGTCGGGGACGCGGACGCCCTCGAACACGGGCTGGCCGGTCGGTGACCCGCGGATCCCCATCTTGTGCTCGAGCTTGCCGACGCTGAACCCGGGGCGCTCGGACTCGACGACGAACGCCGTGATCCCCCGTGAGGGGCCGGCCTCGCGATCGGTGACCGCGAACACGATGTAGAAGTCGGCGATCCCGAGGTTGGTGATCCAGTTCTTGGTCCCGTCGATCACCCACTCGTCGCCGTCGCGCACGGCATGCGTGGTCATCCCCGCCGGATCGGATCCGGCCTCGACCTCGGTGAGCGCGAACGCCGGCGACCACTCGCCCGCCGCGCAGCGCGGAAGGAAGCGTTGCTTCTGCTGCTCGGTCCCGAACAGCCTGATCGGGAGCGTGCCGAGCTCCTGGATCATCAGGATCAGCGCCGTCGAAGCGCACGCCTTGGAGATCTCCTCGACCGCGATGTTGAGCATCAGGGTTCCGGTGCCGGTGCCGCCGTACTCGGTCTCGAACGGCAGCCCCAGGATGTCCTGGTCGGCCAGCAGCTTGCGCAGGTCGTGCGGATAGGCGGCCTCCTCGTCGATCTGGGCCGCGCGCGGCGCGATCCGCTGCTGCGCGATCTCGCGAATCGTGTCGCGAAAGTCCAGATACTCCTGAGGAACGGTGTAGATCTCAGATAGCGCTGACATGTCTGCTGGATGCTACGTCACTTGGGCCTCAACCGCCTAACCCGACCTCCGAACACGGCGATCGGGTGCGCAACGGGGTCGTGTGGGGGCGGCACACCGCATCGCCGTGCCGGCGTCTGGATGGACCGCGTCCCGGCGTCGGCCACCGGAGGCGCGACCCCGCGCTACAACCCGGACGGGTGGCGGATGATGTAGTCGCCGCCGTCGGCGAGGTTGCCCGTCGGATCGCTGCGCCAGCGGGGCCCAGTGCCGATGGGGATGTTGGGGCCGCCGAAGTCGGCGGTGTCGAACGCGATTCCGGCCACCACGATCCACGTGTGCGTGGAATCGGCATAGATCGTGATCCACTGGCCGGGGCCCTCGCTCCCGTAGGACTCGAGCTCGGTCGAGTCCTCGGGCGCGCTGAGCAGGTTGCCTCCGTGCAGCGCGTAGCTGACCGAGCCCGAGCAGTCGTAGCCGATGTCGTTGAAGGACGCGTGCCCGCCGCCGAAGATGTACGGCTTGTCGATGATCTGGTTGGCCGCCGCGATCACGTCCTGGACGATCGCCGGCGCCGTGGAGGGCGCGGTGGCGGTGCCGTCGGCGTTGATCGTGGCGGTCGCCACGGGTCCCCCGGCGAGCGCCTTGGCCACCAGTTGTCGCAGGACGACGGAATCGGCGTACGTGACGATGCCGTTGGCGGTGAGCGAGTTGGCCTGCTGGAAGGCGATCACGTTGGTATCGGTGGTGGCG